>OFIS01000091.1_pt1 | contig 114951 bp, 91 predicted proteins | sample 1775071 | NCBI WGS metagenome assembly OFIS01 (sample SAMN08195774, study PRJEB24354) | sludge metagenome | isolation source: sludge from phenol fed wastewater aerobic bioreactor C | place: India: Nagpur | collected 2016-09-17 | reverse complement strand
AAGCAACGTGGCAGCACACTGTGCGCCGCCACTATTGCTGTATAAAATATCAGTATTATTATGTTATGTCAAATCGACGTGGATGAGGGCAGATAAATCTAGTTTCGTGCGAGCGGCTGCTTTCGGCCATTACCTGCCGCTCGCGACGTCCGGTCTTGCTCAGACTCATCTGCACATTGGGCTTGCCCCACCACTCCGGACAGATCCGCACATGCGCCATGGCATCATGGCGGCATGACACGAAACGCTGTTGCCGCGCTCAATGAACTCGATGCCGAAGCCCTGCGGGCATTGGCCGCGCAGTTGATGGGAGAGCTGGAGCAACAGGATCAGATGCTGCAACAGGCCCGCCAGGCAGTGACTCGGCAGGCTCAGGACATCCACTTCAAAGACACCCATATCCGCAAGCTCACGCACGAGATTGCAGTGCTGCGCCGCTACCGCTTCGGCAAAAAGAGCGAACAGATCGGCGGAGAACAAGGTTTGCTGTTGGAGGACGCGGTCGATGCCGACATCGCTGCCATCGAACAAGAACTGATCGGCCTGGGCGGGCAGTTCCCCGAGCGCAAGGTCGTGTCGCAGCCCAAGCGCCAGGCCCTGCCGCCTGAACTGCCCCGTATCCAGGTTCGCCACGAACCGCACAGCACCACGTGCCCCTGCGGCTGCCAGATGCAGCGCATCGGCGAAGACATCACCGAGCGCCTGGACTACACGCCCGGGTTGTTCAGCGTCGAACAACACATCCGTGGCAAGTGGGTCTGCCGCCAGTGCGAGACACTGACCCAGGCCCCGATGCCGGCGCAGGTCATCGACAAGGGGATGGCCACCTCCGCGCTGCTCGCCCAGGTGTTGGTGGCGAAGTTCGCTGATCATCTGCCGCTATATCGCCAGGAACAGATCTTTGCACGCGCTGGCGTCAAGATCCCCCGCTCCACGCTGGCTGAGTGGGTCGGCGTATGCGGGGTGCGCCTGCAGCCGCTGGTCGAGGCGCTACGCGAAGCGATCCTCAATGAGCCCGTGGTGCATGCCGATGAGACGCCCGTGCAGGTGCTGCAGCCGGGCAGCAAGAAGACCCACCGGGCATACCTGTGGGCCTATGCCCCGGGCGCCTTCCAGGCGCTGCGCGCCGTGGTCTACGACTTTACCGAGGGCCGCTCAGGCGCCCACGTTCGGGCCTTCCTGGGTGACTGGCGCGGTGAGTTGGTCTGCGACGATTATGGTGGCTATAAAGCCTGCTTCGAACAAGGCATTGCTGAGGTCGGCTGCATGGCGCACGCCCGGCGAAAATTCTTCGAACTGCACCAGTCGGGCAAGAGCCTGATCGCCGAGCAAGCGCTACAGGCCATCGGCCAGCTCTACGAGATTGAAGCCCAGGGGGCGCACCTGTCTCCTGAGGAGCGGCAGCATTTGCGTGAACAGCGGGCCAGACCCATTGCCCAGACCCTACACGCCTGGATGACGGCACATCGCCTCAAGGTGCCCGAGGGTACGGGCATTGCCCGGGCACTGGACTACAGCCTGAAACGCTGGACGGCGCTGACGCGCTACCTGGGCGATGGCCGATTACCGATCGACAATAACTGGATCGAGAACCAGATCCTGCCCATCGCCCTTGGGCGCAAGAATTGGTTGTTCGCTGGCTCTCAGCGAGCGGGTCGACGTGCGGCGGCCGTCATGAGTCTGATCCAATCGGCGAAGATGAATGGGCATGACCCGTGCGCCTACCTGAAGGACGTACTCACACGCCTGCCCACGCATCCGAACAATCGGATCGAGGAGTTGCTGCCGCATTGCTGGCAACCGGATGCGGCGGCGTAGTTAACAGCGTTAACTCACTCCCCAGAAAACTGACGGCCGCTCGCGCGGCCGTTCGTCAATGTGTGTTCCCCGGATGCTTACGATTGATCGCTGGCCACGAGGCGCGTTGGTTGTCGCCACTGGAAGGCATACATTGGCGGCAGTGTATTCGAGCTGATACTTGCCGTTGATTGTCACGTATTCAGGCGACGCGGCATCTTGAGGCCATCTTGCAGACCGAATCTCCCAGGCTCCGAAGTGGAGCCGCCGTTTGAATGTCGGCTTCGATAGCCCGGCGAACAGCTCTTTGTGGCCAACTGCCGTCACCCCACACGAGCAGGTTCAAGACAATCCAATGGCCGCACCGCCAACCTCAACCCCATCGCCTTCAGAATCGCCGTCAGGCTGCTCAGCGCCGGATTTCCCTTCGGGGACAGCGTCCGATAAAGCTGCGTCGGATTCAGGTGCGCTTGCTCCGCCACCGCCTGCACGCCGCCGAACGCCTGCGCCAGCTGACGCAGCACGGTCAGCAGTTCCGCCTGCTCGCCCTCTTCCAGGATGCCATTGATCACCTCCAGCGCCAGCGCCGGATCGCTGCGATACAGCTCGGCCATCGCCTCGTCATGTCCTCTGCTTCTCATCGTCATTTCTCCATTGCCAGTCCCGCCAATAAGCTACAGCCCGGTCGATGTCGGCGTCCTGTGTGCGCTTGTCGCCACCGCCAAGCAGCAGCACGATGCGCTGTCCCGCCCAGGCGTAGTACACGCGGTAGCCTGGCCCTACATCGACACGCAGTTCCCAGATGCCATCCCGGCAGAACTTGTGATCGCCAAAGTTGCCCTGCTCGATCCGGTTCACGCGCCGGATCACCGCCACCTTGGCCTGGAGGTCACGCACGCGACGAAGCCAGTTCAGATAAACATCGTCCCGCCCGTCCGCCGTCAGGTAGTGTTCAATCCGGTAGGGAATCATTTTCGTTTATTGACGAATAAAAATCAATCGGATCATCGACCGGAGCAGTATGGACACAGAACATCAGCATCGCCAGGCGAGGTGCGCCATCCATGTCACACCCCTCTCCATGGGTGGCAGGACCTCATGACGAGCATCACGGACTGATAAAATCAATCCTTTGCCTTTTCCCCTCTCCCCGCCCCATGCCGCGCACGATCTTCGTCACCACCGCCCTGCCCTACGCCAACGGTTCCTTCCACATCGGCCACATCATGGAATACATCCAGGCCGACACCTGGGTGCGCGCCATGCGCATGGCGGGCCACACCGTGCATTTCGTGGGGGCGGACGACGCCCACGGCGCGCCCATCATGCTCAAGGCCCAGGCCGAAGGCATCACGCCCCAGGCGCTGGTGGGCCGCTACGCCGCCGAGCGGCCGAAGTACCTGGACGGCTTCCACATCCGCTTCGACCACTGGCACAGCACCGATTCGCCGGAAAACATCGAGCTGTCTCAGGACATCTACCGCGCGCTGAAGGCCGCCGGCTTCATCGACAGCCGCGAGATCGAGCAGTTCTACGACCCGGTCAAGGGCATGTTCCTGCCCGACCGCTACATCAAGGGCGAATGCCCGCGCTGCCACGCCAAGGACCAGTACGGCGATTCCTGTGAATCCTGCGGCGCCGTCTACAGCCCGACCGAGCTGATCGAGCCCTATTCCACCCTGACCAAGGCGCGGCCGGTGCTGCGCAGTTCCGAACACTTCTTCTTCCGCCTGTCGGACCCGCGCTGCGTGGCCTTCCTGCAGGAATGGACCACGGGGACGCGCGCCGACGGCACCGCCCGGCTGCAGTCCGAAGTCCTCGCCAAGACGCGCGAATGGCTGGGCACGGCCGAGGGCGCCGAGGCGAACCTCGCCGACTGGGACATCTCCCGCGACGAGCCCTACTTCGGCATTCCCATCCCCGACGCGCCGGGCAAGTATTTCTATGTCTGGCTGGACGCCCCGGTCGGCTACCTGGCCTCGCTGAAGGCCTACTGCCGCAAGAACGGCCTGGACTTCGACGCCCTCCTGGCGCCGGACGGCGACACCGAGCAGGTGCACTTCATCGGCAAGGACATCGTCTATTTCCACGCCCTGTTCTGGCCCGCGATGCTGAAGTTCTCCGGCCGCAAGGTCCCCGACCTGCTGCACGTGCACGGCTTCATCACCGTCAGCGGGGAAAAGATGTCCAAGAGCCGCGGCACGGGGATTTCCCCGCTGCGCTACCTGGACATCGGCATGGACGCCGAATGGCTGCGCTACTACATCGCCGCCAAGCTCAACGCCCACGTCGAGGACCTGGACTTCAACCCGGACGACTTCGTCGCCCGCGTCAACAGCGACCTGATCGGCAAGTACGTCAACATCGCCAGCCGGGCGGCCACCTTCATCACCCGCCATTTCGACGGCGCCCTGGCCTATGCAGGCGACACCGAGGCCCTGCGTGCCGAACTGCGCGACTGCGCCGGACAGGTGCGGGCCGACTTCGAGGCGCGCGAATACGGCCGCGCCATCCGCCGGATCATGGCGCAGGCCGACAAGATCAACCAGGCCTTCGACGCGGCCCAGCCCTGGGTGCTGGCCAAGGGCATCGCCCAGGCAGAACCCGCACAGAAGGCCGCGCTGCAGGACATCTGCTCGCGCGCCCTGGCCGGCTTCCAGGCCCTGTCGGTAATGCTGACGCCGGTGCTGCCGGCGCTCACCGAACGCGTCGCCCGCGAACTGTTCGGCCGTGACCGGACCTACGCCTGGGCCGACGCGGGCGATCTGCCCGCGCGCATCGCCGCCTTCAAGCACCTGATGCAGCGCGTCGATCCGGCCCTGCTCGACGCCCTGTTCGAGCCGCCCCAGGCCCCGGCCGCCGTGCCGGGCGGCGAGCCCATCGCCGATCCCATCGACATCAAGGACTTCGGCCGCATCGACCTGCGCATCGCGCGCATCGTCGAATGCGCGGAAGTCGAGGGCTCGGACAAGCTGCTGCGCCTGTCATTGGACGTGGGCGAAGGCCGCCTGCGGCAGGTGTTCTCCGGCATCAAGTCGGCCTACAGGCCCGAGGACCTGGCCGGCAAGCTGACCGTGCTGGTGGCCAACCTCGCGCCGCGCAAGATGCGCTTCGGCGTGTCCGAGGGCATGGTGCTGGCGGCCAGCCACGCCGACGAGGGCGTGGACGCCGGCATCTACGTGCTGGAGCCCTGGGAAGGCGCCCAGCCGGGCATGCGCATCCGCTGAGCGGGGAGCGGGGGCCCGGTCAGGCCGGGTCGGGCGTCTTCTCGCCGAACAGCAGGCGCGTGATCAGCGCCTCGTCGATGGATTCGCCGCTCAGGGTGCGGGCCAGGATCTCGCTGCCCAGCGCCTGCGGCGAGATCAGGATGTCGGGATTCACCCGCCGGATCTTGGCCAGGTGCTGGGGCGAGTTCGCCAGGGCGACCAGCTTGGTGTCCGGGCCGCCGGCCTCGCGGCCCGCCATGACGATGAAGGCGTTCTCCGCGTCGTCCTGGCGCAGGGCCAGCACGTACCGGGCGTGCGCTGCGCCGGCCTGCAGCAGGACGCCGGTTTCCGAGGCGTCGCCCGCCAGCACGTCGGCGTCGGCCGGATACGGATGGCCTTCGGCCGACGGGACGATGACCGTGACGTCGTGGCCGCGCTGGCGCAGCGCGCCGTACAGGCTCTCGGCCAGGGGGCCGAGCCCCGCCAGGATGATGTGGTTCTTGCGCATGGTGCGTGGTTTCCTTCCGTGCATCAGCCGGCGGATGTTGCCGCCGATCAAGGGTCCGGCCACGGCGCTGATGGACGTGGCGAAGACCGTGATTCCCAGAATGATGATGGATATCGTGAACAGGCGCGCCGCGTCGGTCTTCGGGCCGATGTCCCCATACCCCACCGTGGACATGGACACGATGGAGAAATACAGGGCCGTGACCGGATCGCGCACGGGCGGCGAGAATTCCTCGCCCAGGTAGAGGACGCCGAACACCGCGTAGACCAGCAGGCTGAGCACGCTGAGCGCGGCGAACAGGCTACCCGCCGTCAGGCTGGCCCGGTCGAAATGGCGCCAGTAGCCGATCAGCGCCCCGGCCAGCACGGCCGTATAGGCGAGCAGGCCGAAATGTCCCTGGCCGTGCCACAGGGACACCGTGCCCACCGCCGCGAGCAGCAGCAGGGTGATGGTCCAGGCGATGCGGGCGCGGTACAGCAGCCCGACCGCCATCACCTGCACGCCCAGGCCCAGCATCAGCCGCGACATCTGGGCGATGCCGCCCGAATCCAGGAAGGCCGCGACGCCGGCGCCGTCGCGGATCTGCAGGGTCTGCAGCAGGCCCTGGCTGCCGATGGCCTGCCAGAGCGGCCGCAGGAACAGGTAGCCGTCGGCCGCGACCAGCGCGGCGATCAGCCAATGCCAGGGAAACCGATGCACCAGGCGCGCGCAGCGCGCCGGGACGGAACGAAAAGGAAGCCGCATGCGGACCGCGATCCTGTATGGCCGACCGGGTTTTCAGTGTACCGCACGCGTCCGCCGGGACCGTCCGCCGTATACTTGCGGGCATGTCTCCTCCACCCGCTCTCCGCGTCGAAACGCCGGACCGCCAGGCCGCCGCCCGGCGCAGCACCTGGGTCAGCGTCTGGGTGAACCTCCTGCTGACCGGCGTCCAGATGGCGGTCGGCCTGTTCGCGCAATCCCAGGCCCTGGTGGCGGACGCCATCCATTCCCTGTCGGACCTGGTATCCGACGGGCTGGTGCTGTTCGCCAACAAGCACAGCGCCAAGGGCCCGGACGCCGACCACCCCTACGGACACCTGCGCTTCGAGACGGCCGCCACGCTGGGCATCGGCGTGCTGCTGGGCGCCGTCGGCCTGGGTATGCTGTGGGGCAGCTTCCAGCGCCTGCAGGCGCCCGAACTGATCCCCGTCGTCCATCCGGCCGCCTTCTACGTCGCCCTGCTGGCCCTGCTCTCCAAGGAACTGCTGTTCCGCTACCTGCTGCGCGTCGCGCGCCGCGTGCGCTCCACCCTGCTGGTGGCCAACGCCTGGCACGCCCGCTCGGACGCGGCCTCGTCGCTGGTGGTGGCGATGGGGGTGGGCGCCAACCTGGCGGGCCTGCCGCTGGCCGATCCCCTGGCCGCCCTGGTGGTGGGCCTGATGATCGTGCGCATGGGCTGGAAATTTTCCTGGCAGGCCTTCAACGACCTGGTGGACCGGGCCGCCGACGCCGACACCGAGCGCGCCATCCGCGAACGCATCCTGGGCACGCCCGGCGTGCGCGGCATCCACGACCTGCGCACCCGCAAGATGGGCGACATGGTCTGGGTGGAGGTGGACATCGAAATGGACGGCCGGCTGACGATCGAGGCGGGCCACGCCATCGCCGTCGAGGCCCGGCGCCGCGTCATGGAGGACCTGCCGGTGCTGGATGTCATGACCCACTTCGACCCGGTCTAGGGCGGGCCGGCATCCGGCCGCATCACGTCGTTGGTTCGCCTTGCCGTGCAATAGCACTGTCTGCGGTCCCGTCTCGTGCTCCGGCCGGATGCCGGCCCGCTTCATTCAACCGATGTGCGTGTTTCGCGCCGGGCCGTCGGCCGTCTCCATGCGCGCCAGTCCCTGCACGATGCCGCAGGCATCCACTGGCTGCTCGGCGCGGCACTGCTCCCGCAGCTCCACCAGTTGCCGCTGCAGGTCCTGCAGCTCGCGCAGGCGCACGTCGACGTGGGCGATGTGCTCGTCCAGCAGGTGGTTGATCGGGCCGCAATCACGGGCGGGATGGTCGATCATGCCCAGTAGCGCGCGGATCTCGTCGTGCGCCATGTCCAGCCCCCGGCAGTTGCGGATGAAGCGCAGGCGCTCCAGGTGCGCGGGGCCGTACTGCCGGTAGTTGCCCTCGCTGCGGGCGGGCGCGGGCAGCAGGCCGGCCTTTTCGTAGAAGCGGACGGTTTCGGTGGAACAGCGGGCGGCGCGGGCCAGTTCGCCGATCTTCATGCGGGATCCTCCGGAGGGAAATGGCGGCCGGGGGACCTTTTCAGGAGGGCGTCCCGGGCGCTTGACCTTGTAGCGGCTACAAGGTGTGTACTGCCATCATAGATCGCAGCACAGGAATCCGCCATGCCGCACGCACACGGTCACGACGCCCACGGACACCCCGCCGCAGGCCCCGATCACGGCCATGCCCGGGCGCCCGACCCGTGCGGCCATGGGTGCGGCGCGGCCGATCCCCGCCCGCACGGCCGGCCGGACGCCGTCCCGCTGGCGCCCTCCGTCGAACAGGGCGCGGACCTGCGGACCGAGCTGCGCATCCAGCAGATGGACTGCCCCACCGAGGAAGCGCTGATCCGCAAAGCGCTGTCCGCCCTGCCCGCCGTGCGCTCGCTGGACTTCAACCTGATGCGGCGCGTCCTGACCGTCGTCCACGCGCCGGACGCGCTCGAATCCATCCTGCGGGCGATCCGCGACCTGGGCTTCACGCCGGAACAGGCCGGCGAGGCCGCCGCGCCGGCCGGCATGGCGCCCGAGGCGCCCGGACCCTGGTGGCCGCTGGCGGCCTCGGGCGCCGCCGCCCTGGCGGCCGAGGCCGCCCATTGGGCCGAGGCGCCCTGGGCCGTCCCGGCGGTCCTGGCGGTCCTCGCCATCGCCGGCTGCGGCCTGGACACCTACCGCAAGGGCTGGACCGCGCTGCGCCACGGCCAGATGAACATCAACGCCCTGATGAGCATCGCCGTCACCGGCGCCCTGGTCCTGGGCCAATGGGCCGAGGCGGCGATGGTGATGGTGCTGTTCACCCTGGCCGAGCGCATCGAGGCGCGCTCGCTGGACCGCGCCCGCCGCGCCGTGCAGGGCCTGCTGCGGCTCGCGCCCGAGCGGGCTTCGGTCCGCCAGGCGGACGGCGGGTGGCGCGACGTCCCCGCGCGCGACGTGTCCCCCGGCGCCCTGGTGCGGGTCCGGCCGGGCGAGCGCATCGCCCTGGACGGCCGGGTCGAGTCCGGCCGCTCGGCCGTGGACCAGTCCCCCATCACCGGCGAAAGCCTGCCTGTGGACAAGACGGCCGGCGACCCGGTCTACGCCGGCACCATCAACGGCGCGGGCGAGCTGCAATACCGCGCCCTGGCGGCCGCCGGCGATTCGACCCTGGCGCGCATCATCCGGGCCATCGAATCGGCGCAGTCGGCGCGCGCGCCCACGCAGCGCTTCGTGGACCGCTTCGCCCGGGTCTACACCCCGCTGGTGGTGCTGCTGGCCGTGGCCATCGCCGTGCTGCCGCCCCTGCTGGGCCTGGGCGGCTGGCACGACTGGATCTACAAGGCGCTGGTCCTGCTGGTGATCGCCTGCCCCTGCGCCCTGGTGATCTCGACGCCGGTGTCCATCGTCAGCGGCCTGGCGGCGGCGGCCCGCCACGGCGTCCTGGTCAAGGGCGGCGTCCACCTGGAACAGGGCCGGCTGCTGCGCTGGATCGCGCTGGACAAGACCGGCACCGTCACGCACGGCCGGCCGGTGCTGACCGACGCGCTGGCCCTGGACGCGGCCGACCCCGCGCGCAGCCACGCCCTGGCCGCCGCGCTGGCGGCCCGTTCCGACCATCCCGTCTCCCGCGCCGTGGCGCAGGGCCTGGACGCGGGACCCGCCGCGCCGGTCGAGGCCTTCGAGGCCCTGGCCGGACGCGGGACCCGCGGCCTCGTCGACGGCCGCCCGCACCTGCTGGGCAACCACCGGCTGATCCACGAACGCGGCCTGTGCTCGCCCGACCTGGAAGCCCGCCTGGAAGCCCTGGAACGCCAGGGCAAGACCGTCGTCCTGCTGGCCGACGAGCACCGCGCCCTGGCGCTCTACGCCGTCGCCGACACGATCAAGCCCGACAGCGCGGCCGCGATCCAGGCCCTGCACGCGCTGGGCGTGCGCACCGCCATGCTGTCGGGCGACAACCCGCACACCGTCGCGGCCATCGCCGCCCAGGCCGGCATCGACCGCGCCGAAGGCGATCTGCTGCCCGAGGACAAGCTGCGGATCGTCGGCGGCCTGGCCGTGCCGGGTACCGCCGTGGGCATGGTGGGCGACGGCATCAACGACGCGCCCGCCCTGGCGCGCGCCGACGTGGGCTTCGCCATGGGCGCGATGGGCACGGACGCCGCCATCGAGACCGCCGACGTCGCGCTGATGGACGACGATCTGCGCAAGATCCCCTGGTTCATCCGGCTGTCGCGCGCCACCCACCGGATCCTGGTGCAGAACATCGCCATCGCCCTGGGCATCAAGGCGGTGTTCCTGGTCCTGACGGTCGCCGGCCTGGGTACCCTGTGGATGGCGGTGTTCGCCGACGTGGGCGCCAGCCTGCTGGTGGTGGGCAACGGCCTGCGGCTGTTGCGGCGCTGACTCCCAGGCCGGCGCCCGCGCGTGCCCGAATGCGGGATAATCCAGGCATGAAACCCGACGGGCCCCACCGGCCGCTCCTCGATCCGGACCTGCTGAAGGCGATCGTCGCCGTGGTGGACTGCGGCGGCTTCACCGCCGCCGCGGCCCGCCTGCACTCCACCCAGTCCACCGTCAGCCAGAAGATCCGCCGGCTCGAGGACCTGGTCGGCCATCGCCTGCTGGAGCGCGGCAGCCGCGAGATCCTGCCGACCGACGCCGGCCAGGCGCTGCTCGGCCACGCCCGCCACCTGCTGGCGCTGAACGACCAGATCCTGGACGTGATGGCGGGCGCGGCGGTCGGCGCCATCGTCCGGCTGGGCGTACCGGAGGATTTCGTCGCCAGCCGCGCGACGCAGGTCCTGGCGGACTTCAGCCGGCACCATCCCCAGGTCAAGCTGGAAATCACCAGCGGCCTGTGCTCCGGCCTGGTGTCCAGCTACGACCGGGGGGAACTGGACCTGATCCTGGTCAAGCAGCGCCGCCACAGCCGCGCGGCCGTCGCCTGCCGCCCGGAAACCCTGGCCTGGATCGACAGCGCGCGGCATCCGTGCCTGCGGGCCGATCCGGTGCCGCTGGTGACCTTTCCGCCCCGGGGCCTGTACCGGGAGGACATCATCCGCGCCATCGAGGCCATGGGCCGGAACTGGCGCATCGCCTATACCTGCTCCAGCCTGAACGGCATCCAGCACGCGGTGGCGGCCGGCCTGGGCATCAGCCTGCTGCCCCTGCGCACCGTGACGCGGGACCATGCCGTCCTCGGAGCCCGCGAAGGCCTGCCGACCGTCGACGACTACGAGATCGCCCTTTTCCACCGCCCGGCGGCGGACGTCACCGTCCAGGCCCTGGCGCGGGCTCTGGCCGACATGCTGGATGAGGAGAGACACGGGACAGGCCACCGCGGACTGTCCTGAGCCGGACGAATCCGCGTGCCTTGCAAGGCGCGCGGTGGGGAGACACCGCTCAACGGCCCAGATTCCCCAGCGTCAGGGAAGCGTGGCGATTGACGTCCTTGTACAGCAGGTAGCGGAAGGGGCCGGGACCGCCCGCGTAGCAGGCCTGCGGGCAGAAGGCGCGCAGCCACATGAAATCCCCGGCCTGGACCTCGACCCAGTCCTGGTTCAGCCGGTACACCGCCTGGCCTTCCAGCACATACAGGCCGTGCTCCATCACGTGGGTCTCGGCGAAGGGGATGATGCCGCCGGGCTGGAAGGTGACGATGTTCACGTGCATGTCGTGGCGCATGTCGGCCATGTCCACGAAACGCGTGGTGACCCAGCGGCCCTCGGTGCCCGGCATGGCGATGGGCTCGACGTCCTGCTCGTTGGTGACGAAGGCCTCCGGAAGGGGCACGCCGTCCACGGCCTGGTAGCGCTTGCGGATCCAGTGGAAGCGGGCGGCCTCGGCGCCGCGGTTGCGCAGGGCCCAGTCCGAGGCCGGCGGGATGAAGGCGTAGCCGCCCGGCTTCAGGACATGCTTCGCGCCGGCCAGGGTCAGCTCGATCCCGCCCTCGACGACGAACAGCACGCCCTCGGCCTCCGGGTCCTGTTCGGGCCGCTCGCTGCCGCCGCCCGCGCCGACCTCGACAATGTACTGCGAGAAGGTTTCGGCGAAGCCCGTCAGCGGGCGCGCCAGGACCCACAGCCGGGTGTCGTCCCAGAACGGCAGGTGGCTGGTGACGATGTCGCGCACCACGCCTTTCGGAATGACGGCGTAGGCTTCGGTGAACATCGCGCGGTCGGTCAGCAGATCGGTCTGCGGGGGATGGCCGCCGTGCGGCGCATAGTAGGTCCTGGACATGGAAACTCCACGGGTCGTGCGTTGCGGCCCCCTGCGCGGGGGCCGGGGATGGGATATCCGGAAGCGGATGCCCCACCTTAACGGGCGACCGTGATATTTACCAATTAAATATTGGAATCTATGCCATCCATTTTTTGAATGCAACAGCCCGGCCGCAGGGCGCCGGACTCGAGCGCATAGCCGCCGAACCGGGTGTTGCAGCCCCCCTGCACGCTCAGTGATCTTCCGGAGAACGACAGGCGCAGCGGCCGTTCCCGCCCCGCGCGCAAGGCCTCGACGGGCTTGCCGTGGCGGTCGGCGGCCTCCGCCAGGCGTCAGCCGTAGGCGGACAGGGTGGGTGCGTCCAGGGCGGGCGCGGCGCGGCCGGCGGCCATGGAGGCGGGTCCAAAGGATTCATGCGGCGCCTGGGCGCAGGCGCCGAGCGCCGCGGCCAGGACGGAAACGGCAAGCCGTTTTTTCATCGGGCCGACATCAGGCCGCCCGCGCCTGCAGCGCGGCGACGGCGGGCAGCGTCTTGCCTTCCAGGAATTCCAGGAAGGCGCCGCCGCCGGTCGAGATGTAGCCGACCCGGTCGGCAATGCCGAACTTGGCGATCGCCGCCAGCGTGTCGCCGCCGCCGGCGATGGAAAAGCCGTCGGATTCCGCGATGGCCTGGGCGATGGCCCGGGTGCCGCCGGCGAAGGCCTCGAACTCGAACACCCCGACCGGGCCGTTCCAGACGATGGTGCCGGCCTTGCGCAGCTGGCCGGCCAGGGCGGCGGCCGTGCGCGGCCCGATGTCCAGGATCAGGTCGTCCGGCCCGACGTCGGCCGCGTCCTTCACGGTGGCCGGCGCGTCGGCGGCGAAGGCCGGCGCCACCACCACGTCCACGGGAATGGGGACCTCGACGCCGCGCGCCCGCATGGCGTCCATGACGGCCTTCGCCTGATCGACCTGATCGGGCTCGGCGAGCGACTTGCCGATGGGCAGGCCGGCGGCCAGCATGAAGGTGTTGGCGATGCCGCCGCCCACGATCAGCTGATCGACCTTTTCGGCCAGGGACTGCAGGATGGACAGCTTGGTGGAGACCTTCGAGCCGGCGACGATGGCCACCATCGGGCGGCGCGGGGACTGCAGCGCCCGGCCCAGGGCCGTCAGCTCGGCTTCCAGCAGCGGGCCGGCGCAGGCCACGGGCGCGTAGCGCGCGATGCCCTCGGTGGTGGCCTCGGCGCGGTGCGCCGTGCCGAAGGCGTCGTTGACGTAGACGTCGCACAGCGCGGCCATGCGCCGCGCCAGTTCGGGATCGTTCTTCTTTTCGCCGGGATTGCAGCGGCAGTTTTCCAGCAGCACGACCTCGCCGGGAGCCAGGTCCACGCCGCCGACCCAGTCGGCGACCAGCCGCACCGGCCGGCCCAGCAGCTCGGCCAGGCGCTCGGCGACGGGCCGCAGGGTGTCGTCCGGACCGACCGTGCCTTCCTTGGGGCGGCCCAGGTGCGAGGTCACCATCACGGAGGCGCCCGCCTCCAGCGCCATCCGGATGGCCGGCACCGAGGCCCGGATGCGGGTGTCCTCGGTGATGCGGCCCTGTTCCAGGGGCACGTTCAGGTCGGAGCGGATGAAGACGCGCTTGCCCTTCAGGGCGCCGGACTGCGCCAGCCCGGAGAGTGTCTGTACGGTGGTCATGGAGGATTGCCTCGGAAGTCGGTTCAGGGGCGGAGCGCCCGGTCCTGCTGCCCGGCCGGCGCGTCCGCCGCCGGGTGTGCCGCCGGATGCGCCGGATACGACGAGGGCGGGTTGCCCCGCCCCGCGCCGCACGATGCCGGATGCCTTACTTGGCGGCCATCAGGGCCACGGTGGTGTCGAGCATGCGGTTGGAGAAGCCCCACTCGTTGTCGTACCAGGAGGAGACCTTCACCAGCGAGCCGGACACCTTGGTGAGCGAGGCGTCCACCGTGCTGGAGGCCGGATCGTGGTTGAAGTCGACCGACACCAGGGGCTCGGTGGTGTAGGCCAGGATGCCCTTGAGCGGACCTTCGGAGGCGGCCTTGAGGATGCTGTTGACTTCCTCGGCCGTGGTCTCGCGCGCCGCGACGAAGGACAGGTCGACGATGGACACGTTGATCGTCGGCACGCGGATCGCGTAGCCGTCGAGCTTGCCGTTCAGTTCGGGCAGCACCAGGCCCACGGCGGCGGCGGCGCCGGTCTTGGTGGGGATCATGCTGTGCGTGGCCGAGCGCGCGCGGCGCAGGTCGGAGTGGTAGACGTCGGTCAGCACCTGGTCGTTGGTGTAGGCGTGCACGGTGGTCATCAGGCCGTTGACGATGCCCAGCTTCTGGTGCAGCGGGTGGACCAGCGGCGCCAGGCAGTTGGTGGTGCACGAGGCGTTGGAGATGACCGTGTCGGAGGCCTTCAGGACCTGGTGGTTGACGCCGTAGACGATGGTGGCGTCGACGTCCTTGCCGCCCGGGGCGGAGATGATGACCTTTTTCGCGCCGCCCTTCAGGTGGGCCGAGGCCTTTTCCTTGGAGGTGAAGAGGCCCGTGCATTCCAGCACCACGTCCACGCCCAGCTCGCCCCAGGGCAGCCTGGCCGGGTCGCGGTCGGCCAGCACGCGGATGCGGTCGCCGTTGACGACCATGGAGTCGCCATCGACCTCGACCGTGCCGGGGAAGCGGCCGTGGGCCGTGTCGTAGCGGGTCAGGTGGGCGTTGGTCTTGGGATCGCCCAGGTCGTTGATGGCGACGATCTGGATGTCGTGCTTCTTGCCGTCTTCGTAGTGGGCACGCAGGATGTTGCGGCCGATGCGGCCGTAGCCGTTGATGGCGACGCGGATGGTCATGAAGGAGCTCCTTTACAAAATCTGCTCGACGACGGCGGCCACGTGGTCGGCCGTCAGCCCGAAATGTTTGAACAGCTCGCCCGCCGGCGCGGATTCGCCGTAGGTGTCGATGCCCACGACGGCGCCCGTCGTGCCCACGTATTTGTACCAGGTGGCCGTGCCGCCGGCCTCGACGGCCACGCGCGGCAGGCCCGCCGGCAGCACCGCATCGCGCCAGGCGGCGTCCTGGGCGTCGAAGACCTGGGTGCAGGGCATGGACACCACGCGGGTCGCCACGCCGCGCGCGGCCAGGCGGTCCTGGGCCTGCAGGGCGAGCTCGATCTCGGAGCCCGTGGCGATCAGCACGGCGCGCGCGCCCACCATGTCGCGCAGCACGTAGCCGCCCCGGGCGATGGCCTCGGTGGTGGCGGCGTCGCGCGCCACGAAGGGCAGGTTCTGGCGCGACAGCAGCAGCGCCGAGGGGCCGCCGCCGTGGACGGCCATGCCCAGGCTGGCGGGCCGCGCCAGGGCGCACTGCCAGGCGACCGCGGTTTCGGTGGTGTCGCAGGGCCGCCAGACGTGGAGATTGGGGATCAGGCGCAGGCTGCCCGCGTGCTCGATCGACTGGTGGGTGGGGCCGTCCTCGCCCAGGCCGATGGAGTCGTGGGTGAAGACGTGCACCACGCGCTGCTTCATCAGCGCCGCCATGCGCAGGGCGTTGCGGGAATAATCGGAGAAGGTGAGGAAGGTGCCGCCGAAAGGCAGGTAGCCGCCGTGCAGGGCGATGCCGTTCATGATGGCCGCCATGCCGAATTCGCGCACGCCGTAGTTGATGTGGCGCCCGGACCGGGGGCCGCCGGCCGCGCGGCGCACGGCCTCGACGCCCTTCCAGTCGGTGAAGTTGGAGCCGGTCAGGTCGGCCGAGCCGCCCAGCAGCTCCGGCAGGATTTCCGCGAAGGCGGCGATGGCCTGCTGCGAGGCCTTGCGCGAGGCGATGGATTCGGCCTTGTCCTGGGTGGACAGGACGTAGGCGCGGGCGCGTTCGGCGAAATCGGCCGGCAGCTCGCCCGCCATGCGGCGGCACAGCTCGGCGGCCAGTTCGGGATGGGCCTCGGCGTAGCGGTCGAAGCGCGTCTGCCATTCGGATTGCAGGTCCGCGCCGCGCGCGCGGCCGTCCCAGTAGCGGTAGATTTCGCGCGGGATCTCGAAGGGGGGATGGTTCCAGCCCATGGCCTTGCGCGCGGCGGCGATCTCGTCGGCCCCCAGCGGCGCGCCATGGACTTTTTCCGTGCCGGCCTTGGTCGGGGCGCCGCGGCCGATCACGGTGCGGCAGCAGATCAGGGTGGGCCCCCGGCCGGCGGCGGCGTGCGCGCGCGCCTGGACGATGGCCGCGTCGATCGCGTTCATGTCGTGGCCGTCGACCCCGCGCAGGACGTTCCAGCCGTAGGCCTCGAAGCGCGCCGGGGTGTCGTCGCCGAACCAGTGCTCGACCTCGCCGTCGATGGAGATGCCGTTGTCGTCGTAGAACACGATCAGGCGCGACAGGCCCAGGGTGCCGGCCAGCGAGCAGGCCTCGTGGGAAATGCCTTCCATCAGGCAGCCGTCGCCGACGAAGGCGTAGGTGTCGTGGCCGATCAGCTCGTGCCCGGGGCGGTTGAATTCGCCCGCCAGCAGCGATTCGGCGAGCGCCATGCCGACGGCGTTGGCCAGGCCCTGGCCGAGCGGGCCGGTGGTGGTCTCGACGCCCGGCGTGATGCCGACCTCGGGGTGCCCGGGGGTGCGCGAGTGCAGCTGGCGGAAGCGGCGCAGTTCGCCGATCGGCAGGTCGTAGCCGGTGAGATGCAGCAGGGCGTAGAGCAGCATCGAGCCGTGGCCGTTGGACAGCACGAAGCGGTCGCGGTCGATCCAGGCCGGATCGGCCGGGTTGTGGCGCAGGTGCCTGGTCCAGAGCACGTGCGCGATGTCGGCCATGCCCATGGGCGCCCCGGGATGCCCGGAATTGGCTTGTTGGACGGCATCCATGGCCAGGACGCGAATGGCATCGGCCATGGACGGATCGGGGGCGGGCAAGGCACTCATAGGGTCTCGGAGGGCAAGTGCCGCACGACCGAAGCCATGGCCTCACCGCATACAGAATCACAAAGCTAGGGATTTTACCACCCCGCCCGATCCGGTTTATAGTCCACGGCACCCGCACAATGGTCATTGCCCCGCCCGCCATGCCGCCCCCCCGTTTCTTCTGCGAAACCCCGCTGGACGCCGGCCGGCGCGTCGAGCTGCCGGACGCCCTGGCGCATCACGCGCTGCGCGTGCTGCGGCTCGCGGACGGCGCCCCCATCGTCCTGTTCGACGGCCGGGGCGGCCAGTACCCCGCCACGCTGCGCGCCGAGGGCCGGCGCGCCCTGGCCGAGCTGGGCGCGCACGAGGCCGTCGAAAGCGAACTGCGCGGGCGGCTGGTCCTCATCCAGGGGCTGGCCTCGGGCGACAAGATGGACTGGATCGTGGAAAAGGCGGTCGAGCTGGGCGTGGCCGAGCTGCGCCCCGCGGCCGCCGAACGCAGCGTCCTGCGCCTGGCCGGCCCCCGGCTGGACAAGCGCCTGGAGCACTGGCGCGCCATCGCCCGGGCCGCCAGCGAGCAATGCGGCCGCAACCGGCTGATGCGCATCCACCCGCCCGCGCCGCTGGCCGCCTGCCTGGAGGCGGTGGACGGGCCGGCGCTGTTCTGCCACCCGGAAGGCCGCCTGGACTTCCGCGCGGCCCTGGCCGATGTGCGGGACGGCCTGACGCTGATGGTCGGCCCCGAGGGCGGCTGGTCGCCCGAGGAACTCGCCCTGGCGCAGCGCCGGGGCCTGCGCGGCGTGCGCTTCGGGCCGCGCGTGCTGCGCACCGAGACGGCCGGCCTCGCGCTGGCGGCGGCGGCCACCGCCCTGCTGGACTGGTAGAAAAGGGCGGCCCCCCCGCTGCGCGGGCTGCGGCTGGCTGCTCCCCGGAACAAGCAAAACGGCGCCCGGAAGAGCGCCGCGTCATTTCAAGACAGGAAAGGAATCAGGCTTCCTCGCGGCCGGAATACGGCGTGGGATCGACGCCCGGCTCGGGGTCGGGGTGGGCGCCGGCGTGCTGGATGGCGTAGGCGAAGCAGCGCTCGTTGTTCTGGCCGAATTCCACCACGTCGTCGCACACGGCCTGGATGGCCCGGGCGTCCTCGGCCAGGGCGGGATCGCCGGAATGCAGGTGGCGGAACCACAGGAACAGGCCTTCCTTCTGGTCCGTCAGGGTGTCGCACAGGCCGTCGTACAGGGCATCCAGATTGCCGCCGAAGTATTCGGGGTAGTCGATGGCCTTGACCACCGCCCGCAGCACGGCGGAACGGTTGCGCGCCCGGTCGCAATCGACGACGAAGGCCGCCAGACCGGCCTCGGTTGCGGCCGCCAGGGCGTCCTGTTCGCTCACCGCCTGGGCATCCACCACGCCCTGCGTGAGCATTTTCTTTATCTGGGCCGGACTCATGCGGACCACTCCTTGAAAAAAGCGATGACTTTTTCAGCCTGACTCAGGCTGTCTGCCCTGCCCAGCGCGATCAGGCTGCGAGTGTAGCCGGATTCAAACAGCAAGTAAGACGCCAGCGCACCGCCGCCCGGCTCGATCCTGCGCGGCGAAACGCCCAGCACGCGAAACAGGGTGCGCACGGCGCCCGGCAATTCATCCAGATGCTCCAGCGCCAGTTCGTCCAGGGACCGGCTGGGCGCGATCATGAGGGCATGGATGGGTCGCAGTGACTCGCTTTTTAAACGATTTGCGGGGATTCGTGCAAGCAGCTCATTGATCCGCTCCATGCGCTCCATGTCCATGGACACGCCGTCGAGGAAAATGTTCGACAGCGTGTGCCCCGCGACCTGCGCCAGATTGGGATACGGCGGGTCCAGGTCGCGGATCCCGGGGCTGGTCTCGTCGCGGTAGTTGGTGCCGATGACGAAGATGCGCCCCGCCCCCAGGTGGATGGCCGAACTGATCGGAGCCAGCTGGCGCATCGAGCCGTCCCCGCACCAGAGCGTGCGCCCGCCCGTCAGGATGGCGCGGGCGGGGAAGACGAAGGGGATGGCGCTGGAGGCCATCAGGTGGTCCACGCCGATGGGGCAGGCCACGGCCCGCCGCAGGGTGCGCGACCAGGGCTGGATGCTCTGGCGGGCCTGGTAGAAGGTGAGGTGCTCGCCGGTGGTGTAGGCCGTCGCCGTGATGGCCAGGGCGCTCAGGTGGCCGCGATCCAGGTTGGTCTGCAGGCGGGAAAAGTTGAGCGTGCGGCACAGCAGGCCGGACAGGGGTTCGTTGTCCAGCAGGGAATGCGGCGCGTAGCTGGACAGCTGCGGCCGGATCCAGCCCAGGCTCAGCATGCCCAGCCATTGCAGGCCGGTGCGCATCAGCCGCGCGGCGTCCGAGTAGTAGATGTCCCGAGTGTGCAGCGCCTGCCACAGGCTGCACAGGTGATCGACGGCGCGGTGCGGCTGGTGGGCGCGGCAGGCCAGGGCGGCGGCGTTGATCGCCCCCGCCGAGGTGCCGCAGACGATGTCGAAGGGATTGCGGAAGCCCGGCCGGCGGTCGGGGTCCAGCAGCTCCAGCACGCCCGAGAGCACGCCGGCCTGGTAGGCGGCGCGGGCGCCGCCGCCGGTCAGGACCAGGCCGACCCTGGGCCGCCCGGCCGCGCCGCGGCCGGGGGCGCCGGCCGCCTCCTCGGCCATCGCGCGGGACGGCGCACGGTCCGGGGGCCGCTGGTCCAGGCCCTCGCTAGGCGTGGCGCGGCTTGTTGGCATCGACCACGGTCAGCGCGGTCATGTTGACGATCCGGCGCACGGTGGAGCTGGAGGTCAGGATGTGCACCGGCGCGTTGGCGCCCAGCAGGAACGGCCCGACCGCCACGTTGCCGCCCGCCGCCGTCTTGAGCAGGTTGTAGGCGATGTTGCCGGCGTCCACGCTGGGGCAGATCAGCAGGTTGGCCTCGCCGTGCAGCGTGGTGGACGGCAGGATGCGTTCGCGCAGCGCCGGATCCAGGGCGCAGTCGCCGTGCATCTCGCCGTCGATCTCCAGCCTGGGATCGCGCTCGCGCACCAGTTCCAGGGCCTGGCGCATCTTCTCGCCGGAGGACGAGCTGCCGGTGCCGAAGTTGGAACGCGACAGCAGCGCGACCTTGGGCTCGATGTTGAGGCGGCGCATTTCCTCGGCCGCCATCAGGGTGATCTCGGCGATCTGGGCGGCGTCGGGGTTGTCGTTGACGTGCGTGTCCGCCAGCGCCAGGGTGCGTTCTTCCAGGAGCAGGATGTTCATGGCCGCGTAGGTGCGGGCGCCGGGCTGCAGCCCCAGGACCTCGTCGACGAAGCGCAGGTGGTTGCCGTAGGACCCCACGGTGCCGCAGATCATGCCGTCGGCGTCGCCCAGGCGCACCATCATGGCGCCGATCAGGGTCAGGCGGCGGCGCATCTCGACGCGCGCCATTTCCTTGGTGATGCCGCGGCGGCACATCAGCTCCCAGTACGTGGTCCAGTACTGGTGGAAGCGTTCGTCGTGCTCGGGGTTGGTGACCTCGACGTCCACCCCGAGGCGGATGCGCAGGCCGTATTTCTCGATGCGGTCGGCCAGCACGGCGGGCCGGCCGATGAGGATGGGCTTGGCCAGGCGTTCGTCCACGACGATCTGCACGGCGCGCAGCACGCGCTCGTCCTCGCCCTCGGCGAACACGATGCGCGACTTGCCGCCCTCGCGGATCATGGCGCGCGCCGCCGAGAACAGCGGCTTCATGAAGGCGCCGGAGTGGTAGACGAACTGCTCCAGCTGGCCGGCGTAGCCTTCCAGGTCGGCCAGCGGCCGGGTGGCCACGCCGTCGTCCATGGCGGCCTTGGCCACGGCCGGGGAGATGCGCACGATCAGGCGCGGGTCGAAGGGCTTGGGGATGAAGTAGCTGGGGCCGAAGGACACGTCGTACAGGCCGTAGGCGGCCGCCACGATGTCGTTCTGCTCTTCCCGGGCCAGCTTGCAGATCGCCATGACGGCGGCCTTTTCCATGCCGCGCGTGATGGTGGTGGCCCCCACGTCCAGCGCCCCGCGGAAGATGTACGGGAAGCACAGCACGTTGTTGACCTGGTTGGGGAAGTCCGAGCGGCCGGTGGCGATCACGGCGTCGGGCCGCACCGCCAGCGCGTCGGCCGGCAGGATTTCGGGATTGGGATTGGCCAGCGCCAGCACCAGCGGGCGCTCGGCCATCTTCTGCACCATGTGGGGCTTGAGCACGCCGCCGGCCGACAGGCCCAGGAACACGTCGGCGCCGCCGATGATGTCGTCAAGCAGGCGCGCGTCGGTCTTCTGCGCGAAGCGGGATTTCTTTTCGTCCATCAGGACCGTGCGGCCCTCGTAGACCACGCCCTCGATGTCGGACACCCAGATGTGCTCCAGGGGCAGGCCCATGTCCATCATCAGGTCCAGGCAGCCCAGGGCCGCCGCGCCCGCGCCGGACACCACCACCTTGACCTTGGAGACGTCCTTGCCCACGACCTCCAGGCCGTTGATGAAGGCCGCGGTCACGCAGATGGCGGTGCCGTGCTGGTCGTCGTGGAAGACCGGGATCTTCATGCGCTCGCGCAGCTTCTGTTCGACGTAGAAGCATTCCGGCGCCTTGATGTCTTCGAGGTTGATGCCGCCGAAGGTGGGCTCCAGGCCGGCGATGATGTCGACCAGCTTGTCCGGGTCCTGTTCGTTGATCTCGATGTCGAAGACGTCCAGGCCGGAGAATTTCTTGAACAGCACGGCCTTGCCTTCCATCACGGGCTTGGACGCCAGGGGGCCGATGTTGCCCAGGCCGAGGACGGCCGTGCCGTTGGTGATGACGCCGACCAGATTGCCGCGCCCCGTGTAGCGGAAGGCGTTGTGGCTGTCGGCGACGATCTCCTCGCAGGCGGCGGCGACGCCCGGGGAATAGGCCAGGGCGAGATCCCGCTGATTGGAGAGCTGTTTGGTGGGAGTGACCGAGATTTTCCCGGGACGGCCGTGCTCGTGATATTCGAGCGCCGCGGCGCGCAAGGATTCGTCCATGGTGAGGCAGCCTTGATACGTTATGGAATAGAAAGAGGGGTGCTGCCGGCCATTCTAGCCGCTTGCGCCAGCCCGCGGTATGGCGCGGGACGCATGCGGATCATGCGGCGGACGCCTGGGCCCATCGGCGCAAGCCGCACGGGCACCGAGGGAACGCCAGGGGGAAATCGGAACTGCTAGAACTGCTGGCCCCGTTCCGGAAAGACGCCGTCGGGGTCGAACAGGGCGCGCACGGCCCGGTCCGTCTCCGCTGCGGCCTCGCCGGGGCCGGGGCGGCGCCCGTAGCGCAGGTCGTAGGCACGCTCGGCCAGGCGGCCGGCGCGTCCGTCGAACACCATCCATTCGACCCAGCCCAGCTCGCCCCCATGGCCCAGCAGCAGGTGGGCGAGGTTGACGGTGCCGCCGGCCGCCGGCCGCAGGGCGTCGAGCCGGTAGCGGCCGTTCCACAGGGCGCCGTCGCGCAGGGCCTCGGCGGCCGGCGCCGAGACGAGCTCGAACAGCCGCGGAATCATGCCCTGGACGCGCAGATTGTCCAGCGGCTTGCGGTTGTCCACGCCGAAGGCGCCCAGATTGGCCTGGGTGCCGTCGCTCAGCAGCACCATCGCATGCGCCAGGCCGCTGGCGGCCGTGTCGCCGCAGTCCCAGTCGCAGCCGCGCCGGTCGGCCAGCCAGGCCGCCACCGTCAGGTGCGGCGGCTGGTCGCGGAACTGCGGCAGCCCGGCCTGCTCCAGGTCGCCGATCAGGCAGCCGGGCTGCACGAACCAGCGCGGATCGTCCGGCCCCAGGCGTTCGCAGCGCGCCATCGCGCTCCCCGGCTCGACCCAGAGCACGGGGCCGCCGTCCAGCCGCGCCGCCGACGGGATGCCGTCCAGGGCCAGCGTGACGCCATGCTCCACGCACAGCGAGCGGGCCTGGTAGACGTCCTGCATGTGCACCGGCACCAGCCGGGCGCTGCCCGCCTCCGTGGAGAAATCGTAGACCGTGCCCTGCGCGGCGCGGCGCAGGCGCGCCAGGAAGGTTTCCCAGGGGGAGCGTTCCGGACGGCGGCCGGTCAGGAATGCGCGGCGCGAAGGGGACTGCATGGCGGGACTCCAGGAACCAGGGATGGATACGGGCGGACCACGGACGGACTGAGACTACAATCGGGCTTTCATTCCGAACAGCATTGCAGGGTTGCGCGATGGTCCGACTGGCCGACAGAACCGAACGCACGGCGCCATTCTACGCCGTGGAAGTCCTGAAACAGGCCCAGGCCCTCGCGGCCCAGGGACGCGACATCATCAGCCTGGGGATCGGCGAGCCCGACTTCACCGCCCCCGCGCGCGTGCTGGAAACCCTGAACCGGGCGGCCGACGCCGGCCTGAGCGGCTACACCGCGCCCGCCGGCATCCCGGCGCTGCGCGAGGCCATCGCCCACTACTACGGCACGCATTTCGGCGCCGCCGTGGACCCGGCCCGCGTCCTGATCACCTCGGGCGCCTCGGGCGCCCTGCTGCTGGCGGCCATGGCCCTGGTCGATCCGGGCGACGAGGTCCTGATGCCCGACCCGTCCTACCCCGCCAACCGCAACTTCATCACCGCGGCCGGCGGCGTCACGCGCCTGGTGCCGACCACGGCCGGGCACCGCTACCAGCTGCGACCCGAGGACATCGACGCCCACTGGGGACCAGCCACGCGCGGCGTGCTGATCGCCTCGCCCAGCAACCCCACCGGCACCTCCATGCCGCGCGAGGCCCTGCGCGCCCTGGTCGCCGCGGTGCGCGCGCGCGGCGGCTTCGTCATCCTGGACGAGATCTACCTGGGCCTGTACTACGACGCGCCGCCGCGCAGCGGCCTGACGCTGGACGACGACCTGGTGGTCATCAACAGCTTCTCGAAATACTTCCACATGACGGGCTGGCGCCTGGGCTGGCTGATCGCGCCGGCGGCCATGATGCCCGCCCTCGAACGCCTGGCCGCCAGCCTGGCGATCTGCGCTCCGGCGCTGGCGCAGCACGCCGCGCTGAGCTGCTTCGAGCCCGAAGTCATGCAGGTCTACGAGCACCGGCGCCTGTCGTTCAAGGAACGCCGCGACTTCCTGCTGCCCGCCTTCGAGCGCCTGGGCCTGCGCGTGCCCGCCCCGCCGGACGGCGCCTTCTACATCTTCTCCGACGTCCACGGGCTGGGGATGGACAGCGCCGAATTCTGCCGCCGCCTGCTGCACGAAGCCGGCGTCGCCGCGGTGCCGGGCCTGGACTTCGGCCAGGCCCACGCGGACCGCACCGTGCGCTTTTCCTACGCCACCGGCCTGGACCGCCTGCGCGAGGCCGTCGACCGGATGGCCGCGTTCCTGGGCAATCGCTGATCCGGCCGGGAGGGCCGGGGCGGCCCGGCGGCCGACCCGGGTCGGGCGGCCGCGGCGCCGCCCTCAATCCTTGGGCGGAATGCCCGAAGCCAGGGCGATGCGGCGGCGTTCGGCCAGCACCCGGGTGCCGTAGCCGCCGTCGCCGGGGCCGGTCGCGCCGACATAACAGGCCAGCCCGCCCTCCAGGCCGCCGCGCCGGCGGATGCAGTCGGCCAGGATCTGCGCCCCGATGCGGATGTTGACCACCGGATCGAAGGCCGCCGCCGGCCCGCCGCTGGGCCGCAGCTTGGCCCGGTGCACGCTGCTCATGATCTGCATCAGGCCCTGGGCGCCCACGGCGCTCTCGACGAAGGGGTTGTAGCGCGACTCGATGGCGATCACGGCCAGCAGCAGCTGCGGGTCCAGCTTCTGTTCGCGGCCGACGTCGAAGGCCGTCCGGATCAGCGCGCCCGCCACGCTGCTGGCGATGCGGTACTTGCGCGCCACGTAGCTGCGCAAGGCGTGCGCCTGGGCCTGGGTCACGCCCTGGATGGGCTGGTCGCGCAGGCTGGCGGCCAGGGCGCTGGCGAAGGTCAGGCGGCCGGCCTCGGACCCGCCCGCCTGGGCGGCCTCTCCCGCCTGGCCGGCCTGCGCGGATTGGCCCGCCTGTCCCGCCTGCCCCGATTGACCCGGCTGACCGGCCTGCCCCGGCTGTCCCGACGGGCCGGCCTGCCCGCCCTGGCCCGCGTCCGCCGCTTCGCCGGCGCCTTCGGCCGGGCCGGCGGGCGGCGCGGCGCCCTCGTCCGGCGCCTGCGCCGCCGGGGGCAGCGACCAGTCCGCCACCTCGCCCTCGTCGTCGGCGCCATAGCCGGGCCCGTCGGCCTGGAACATCGCCAGGACGACTTCGTGCAGCTGCTGCGACTGCTGGCGCATGGACGGCAGCACCAGGCTCAGGCCCAGCGTGGTGAGCACGGCCAGCCCCAGGTAGATGGCGCTGACGTGGACGAACTCGCCGACGGGCCGCAGCACGGCCAGCACGCCGCGCCGCAGCCGTTCAGGAACGGACCGCATGGGCACCTCCGCACACCGCCCGGGCAGGGGGAATGGTAATCTTGGGCACGACGCCACTGTAACCGATCGACGATACTGCCGTGAAATACCGCGACCTCCGGGACTTCATCGCCCAACTGGAACGCCAGGGCCAGCTCAAGCGCATCGCGCACCCCGTTTCCACCGCCCTGGAAATGACCGAAATCAGCGACCGGGTCCTGCGGGCCGGCGGCCCCGCCCTGCTGTTCGAGCATCCATTGCACGCCGGCCAGCCCTGCGGCACGCCGGTGCTGGCCAACCTGTTCGGCACGCCGCGGCGCGTCGCCTGGGGCATGGGCGCCGAGGACGTCTCCGCCCTGCGCGAGACCGGCGAACTGCTGGCCTCGCTGCGCGAGCCCGCGCCGCCCCAGGGCATGCGCGACGCCCTGTCGAAAGTCTCCATGCTGAAATCGGCCCTGTGGGACATGAATCCCCGGCAGATGCGCAGTCCGCCCTGCCAGGAAGTCGTCATCGAGGCCGGCGACGTGGACCTGAACACCCTGCCCCTGCAGAGCTGCTGGCCCGACGACGCCGCCCCGCTGCTGACCTGGGGCCTGGTCATCACGCGCGGCCCGCGCGCGCGCCGCCAGAACCTCGGCATCTACCGCCAGCAGCTGATCGGCCGCAACAAGCTCATCATGCGCTGGCTGTCGCATCGCGGCGGCGCGCTGGACTTCCGCGACCACGGCCTGGCCCATCCCGGCGAGCCCTTCCCCATCGCGGTGGCGCTGGGCGCCGATCCCGCCACCACCCTGGCCGCCGTCACCCCCATTCCCGACAGCCTGTCGGAATACCAGTTCGCCGGCCTGCTGCGCGGCTCGCGCACCGAACTCGCGCCCGCGCTGGGCAGCGGCCTGTCGGTGCCGGCCCACGCCGAAATCATCCTCGAAGGCCACATCCTGCCGGCCTCCGACGCGCGCGCGCGGCGCCCCGACGTGCCCGAGGGCGTCGCCCCGCCGCCGGACACCGGCTACGAGATGGCGCTGGAAGGCCCCTACGGCGACCACACCGGCTACTACAACGAGCAGGACTGGTTCCCCGTCTTCACGGTGGAGCGCATCACCCACCGGCGCAACCCCCTCTACCACAGCACCTACACCGGCAAGCCGCCCGACGAGCCCGCCGTCCTGGGCGTGGCCCTGAACGAGGTCTTCGTGCCCCTGCTCAAGCGCCAGTTCCCGGAAATCGTCGATTTCCACCTGCCGCCCGAAGGCTGCAGCTACCGCCTGGCCGTGGTGTCGATCCGCAAGCAGTACCCTGGCCACGCCAAGCGCATCCTGTTCGGCCTGTGGAGCGTGCTGCGCCAGTTCATGTACACCAAGTTCATCGTGGTGGTGGACGAGGACATCGATCCCCGCCAGTGGCCCGAGGTCATCTGGGCCATGACCACGCGCATGGACCCGGTGCGCGACACCCTGCTGGTAGACAACACCCCGATCGACTACCTGGACTTCGCCTCGCCCGTCTCGGGACTGGGCGGCAAGATGGGGCTGGACGCGACCAACAAGTGGCCGGGCGAGACCCAGCGCGAATGGGGCCGCCCGATCCGGATGACGCCCGAGGTCAAGGCGCGCGTGGACGCGATGTGGGGGAAACTGGGGTTGTAGTGTGGCCCGGCCCGTCCCGGATTGCGGCACCTCCCCCATCTCGCGGCCTGCATCCCGCTCGGACTCGCCAGGCATAGGCCAGTCCGCGGGAACTGGCCTACGACCGGGCTCGTCCCGGCGGCAAAAGTTCAGGCGTCTGCGTCGCGGTGCCGGCGCTTGCCCAGCCAGACCAGGCCGGCGATCAGGGCGGTTTTCAGGGCGATGCCGCGGCGCTGGCGGTTGGACACCACCGAGGTCAGCACCGACAGCAGCACGGGATAGCGGCGCAGGATCTGGAGCCCGCCGCCCAGCCAGCCCAGCCCGGCGGCTCCCAGGCGGTCGCGCGCCTGGGCCACCAGGGATTCGGGCCGCAATTCGCCGGCCAGCCGGCAGGCGCTGCGGCGCACGGCCAGGCGTTCGTAGCCGGCGCGCATGCGCAGCAGCTCGATGCGCAGGCGGCGGTCCGCCGCGTCGGAGCGCGGGGTGAGGTCGTTCGACGGCACGCTCATGGGGATCCCCTCTGCGCCGCGCCCGAACGCGCGAAACGGCCCGGCGCGCTCATGGCACTTCTCCTGGAATCGGGTCTTCCGGCGCGGGCCGCGCGCGCAAGCCGCGCGCCGGATCGCCGCCGTGATCCGGGCGGTCCGGGATGCCGGCCAGCGCCCGGGCGTCCTCGCGCAGCACCTCCGCCGTCACGGCGAAGGGGTCGGCATCGTGCTTCAGGCGATGGACCAGCCAGGCGGCCAGGCCCGCGCCCAGGACCGCGTAGAGCAGCGCCAGCAGGCCCAGGGCCAGGAAGCGGTATTCGGTCGGCCAGAAAACCAGCGCCAGGGCCAGCGTGGCCACCAGCAGGGCCAGCAGCAGGAAGACCGCCGCCGCCAGCAGCACCGCCAGGCGGCACAGCAGGCGGCTGCCGGCGTCCCGGGCCTCCAGCCCGAAGAGTTCGAGGCGCGTTCCGGCCAGGGCCGCCGCCTGGGCGGCCAGGTCGGAGAACGCGCGGCCGAGCGGTCCCATGGGGATCAGCGGCGCGACAGCAGCGCGCCCAGCAGCAGGCCGGCCACCCCGGCGATCCCGACGGCCTTCCAGGGATTGGACTGGACGTATTCGTCGGTGTCATGCACGACCTTGCGGCCTTGTTCCACCAGGCTGGCCTGGGTTTCGGACAGGGCTTCGCGGCCCTGGTCCAGCGCCTTCAATGCGCGGGCGCGCAGGTCGGCGGCTTTTTCCCCGGTGGCCTCGGCGGCTTCGCGCAGGAGGTTTTCGGCCTGGTCCAGGCTGGACTTCAGGTCTTCGATCAACGCGTCCCCTGCGGATTGCGTGGCGATTTGCTTGCGAGTGGCCATGAACGACTCCTGTGAAAGGGAATGATGAACCCTCATCCTACCCTACCCGGGAAAACCCGATGTATCAAAACATGATCCGGCTGATACGGATCAATACCGAGTCCAACGGCCCAACGACGAAGGTCAATCCGTCTTCTGGCGCGTGCCGAAGATGCGGTCGCCGGCATCGCCCAGGCCGGGGATGATGTAGCCGTGCTCGTTCAGGTGGTCGTCGATGGACGCGGTGTAGATGTGCACGTCCGGATGGGCGCGCTCGACGGCGGCGATGCCCTCGGGCGCGGCCACCAGCACCAGGGCCCGCACGGTGCGGGCGCCGGCCTGCTTGAGCATGTCGATGGTGGCCACCATGGAGCCGCCCGTGGCCAGCATGGGATCGACGATCAGCGCCAGGCGCTGGTCGAGCTGGCCGACGAGCTTTTCCAGGTAGGGCTGGGCCTGCAGGGTCTGCTCGTTGCGCGCGATGCCCACCGCGCTGACCTTGGCGCCCGGGATCAGCGTGAGCACGCCGTCCAGCATGCCGATGCCGGCGCGCAGGATGGGCACCACGGTGACCTTCTTGCCGGCCAGTTTCTCGACGTCGACCTCGCCCGCCCAGCCGGCGATGCGCGCGGGCTCCAGCGGCAGGTCCTGGGTGGCTTCGTAGGTCAGCAGGGCGCCGATTTCCTGGGCCATTTCGCGGAAATTCTTGGTGCTGAGGTCCGCCCGCCGCATCAGGCCCAGCTTGTGGCGGATCAGGGGGTGGCGGATTTCATGGATGGGCATGGCGGCTCGGTCGGCAGGGACGGGTTGGCATGCAGTGTAACTCGCCGGGCGGCCGTCCTCCATGTCCCGGCGGGCCGCCGCGCCGCGGCGGCCTGGCGTTCACCTGAGCGAGGCCTTCATCACCGGCGCATAGTCCTTGTCGGTCTTCATGATGTGGGTGCTGAGCCAGTTGCGCAGGAAATTGGACAGTTCGACCGACACCATGGAATGCCCCGCGCGATAGCTTTCGCGGAATTCCACGACTTTCTTGACCAGGGTATCGTGGATTTTCTTGTGCTGCTCGTAGCCCGTGTACCCGGCGTCCCGCATCATCTGCTCTTCGCGATGGAAGTGGTCCTGCGTATAGAAGATCAGCTCGTCCAGGATCTTGCCGGCCATTTCCTTGCTGTGGCCCTGCGACATGGATTCGTGCAGGGAATTGATCAGGGAGACCAGCTTCTGGTGGTCCTTGTCGATCACCCCGATGCCGACTTCCAGTTCCTGGGTCCAGGGATAGAAGGCCGCGCCGCCGGTCTTGGGGGCCTGCAGCAGCGTGCGCGAATACGACAAGGCGTCGTTGCCCTCGACCATTTCCGCATCCACGGGCCCCGACAGGTGGAACGCCGACGCCAGCTGCGACAGGGCATCGGCCTGCGCCTGCAGGCTGGCCGCCGCCGCGGCCGACTGCTCGACCAGGCTGGCGTTCTGCTGGGTGACGCTGTCCATCTGATTGATGGCGGACTGGATCTCCTCGATGCCGGTCGCCTGTTCGCGGCTGGCGGCGCTGATCTCGCCCATGATGTCGGTGACGCGGTTGATGCCCTCGACGATGCCCTGCATGGTGCTGCCGGCCCGCCCGGCCTGCTCGTTGCCCTTGGCGGCGGATTCCACCGAGGCGTCGATCAGGCCCTTGATTTCCTTGGCGGCGCCGGCCGAGCGCTGGGCGAGCGCGCGCACCTCGGCGGCGACCACGGCGAAGCCGCGGCCCTGTTCGCCGGCGCGGGCGGCCTCGACCGCGGCATTGAGCGCCAGGATGTTGGTCTGGAAGGCGATGGAGTCGATCACGCCGATGATGTCGGCCACCTGTTGCGACTTGGTGTTGATCTCGCCCATGGTGGAGACCAGTTCGGCGACGATGGCGCCGCCTTCGGTGGCCGTCCGGGCCGCGGTGCTGGCCAGGGTGTTGGCCTGCTGGGCGTTGTCGGCATTCTGGCGCACCGTGGCGGTGAGCTCTTCCATGGTGGCGGCGGTCTCGGCCAGCGAGCTGGCCTGCGTCTCGGTGCGCGAGGACAGTTCCAGGCTGCCCTCGGTGATCTGCCCGACCGCCCCGGCGATGGATCTGGATCCCAGCTGCATGTCGCCCACCAGCCGCGCCAGATTGGCCCGCATGCGCTTCATGGCATACAGCAGGCTGCTTTTATCCTGCCCCCGGACCTGGATGTCGACATCCAGATGCCCCTTGGAAATCCGCTCGGCCACCAGGGCGGCATGGCTGGGCTCGCCCCCCAGCTGGCGGGTCAGGCTGCGCGTGATCAGCCAGGCGAACGCCGGCATCAGGATCATGACCACCAGGGTCGCCAGGAGCAGGATCGGCAGGCTCGCCTGGCCATCCCGCACCGAAGCCAGGCTGACTTGCTGGACCTGATCGGCCTGGCGGTCGGCAAAGACGGAAATCTGTTCCACGTAGCGGTCCAGCAGCTGGGGGACGTCGGTCGCGTACAGCGCATTGGCCCGGATGATGTCGCCCTTGTCCTGCGCCTCGCGGGCCGTGTCGCGGGCCTTCAGGAAAGCCTGCCGGGCCGCCACGATGTTCTGGTACAGGGTCTCGTCCGCGGGATCGTGGATCAGGTCCCTGACCTGCCGCTCGACCTGGTTGATCCGCTCGCTGGTCTCGCCGATCAGGCCCTTCAGGGTTGCGATCTGGTCCCGGTCGGTCATGACCCCGACGGCGCGGTCGCGCTCGCGGTTCACCCGGGTCAGGCCCAGCCACTGCAGGCTCAGGGTGTGGACGCCCTGCCGGTATTGCAGTTCGGCATTGGTGTTTTCGGTGCTGACGATGCGCCAGACCCCGATGCCCGCGATCAGAACGACCAGGAACATGGCCAGGCTGAAACCCAGCAGCAATTTGGTGCCAATCTTCAGATTCCGCATATCCTCCCCCGAGTGAACCAGCCGGCCGGCCGATCCGGATCATCGAACGAATCCTGACCGTCTCCATGAAGAGTCGCCATCCTACGGCACTCTACCGTCCATGCGCATCTGGGAATACCCTTAACATCGCAGCGATCGCGGTCATTCGAGCCGGTTCAAACCGGCGAAACCGCGTCCCTGCTCGACCAGCCGCAGGAGCAGGGGCGACGGCCGCCAGAACAAGGGGTCGTCGGCGGCGTACGCGCGGATGTCGGCCAGGATCGCCGCCAGCCCCACGGCATCGGCATGATGCATCGGCCCGCCCAGGTGGCGCGGGAAGCCGTAGCCGTGCAGCAGCGCGACGTCGACGTCCAGCGGACGCAGGGCGATCCCTTCGTCCACGATGCGGGCGCCCTCGTTCGCCATGGCCGCGAGGATGCGGCGCACGATCTCCTGCGCGCCGAAGGCGCGCGGGACCACGCCGGCGCGGGCGCGTTCGGCCTCGACGATGGCCAGCACCTCGGGATCCTCGGTGCCGGCGCGCCCGCCCGGCGCATAGCGATACCAGCCGCGGCCCGTCTTGCGGCCGAACCAGCCGCGCTCGCACAGGCGGTCGGCGACCTGGACGTAGCGCGCGCGGGGGTCCCGCGTCGCCGCCTGGCGCTTGCGCATGGCCCAGTTGATGTCGCCGCCCGCCAGGTCGTAGACCTGGAACGGCCCCATGGGAAAGCCCAGGTCGCACACGGCCGCGTCGATGGCATAGGGCGAGGCCCCGTCCTCCATCATGACGTTGGCCGCATGGCGGTAGGCGGCGAGCATGCGGTTGCCGATGAAGCCGTCGCAGATCCCGGCCCGCACCGGGATCTTGCCCAGCCGCTTCGCCAGGGCGAAGGCGCTCGCCACCACGTCGGCGGCGGCCTTCGCGGGCACGACGATCTCCAGCAGCTTCATCACGTGGGCGGGCGAGAAGAAGTGCAGGCCGATGACGTCCGCCGGCCGCGAGGTGGCGGCGGCGATGAGGTCCACGTCCAGGTAGGACGTATTGGTCGCCAGGATGGCGCCCGGCCGGCAGACGCGGTCCAGTTCCGCGAAGACGGCCTGCTTGACCGCCATGTCCTCGAACGCGGCCTCGATCACCAGATCGGCGTCCCGCAGCGAGGCGTAATCGTGCGCGCTGCCGAACCGCGCCAGCGCGGCGTCGCGCTCCGCGGCCGTCAGGCGCCCGCCGGCGACCAGGCCGTCCAGGATCGCCTCGACGTGGGCCCGGCCCCGGGCGGCCCCGGCGGCGTCGCGCTCGACCATGTCCACCCGGCAGCCGGCCCGCAGGGCCGCCACGGCGATGCCCGCGCCCATGGTGCCGCCCCCCACCACCCCGATCGCCTGGACGGCGCGCGGCGCGGCGGCGGCCGCCTCGGGCACCTTGGCCGTCTCGCGCTCGGCGAAGAAGGCATGGATCAGCCCGGCGCGCTGCGGGCTTGCCATGCACTCCAGGAACAGGCGGCGCTCCAGCGCCAGCCCCTCGTCGAACGGCCGCTCCAGGGCGGCCTCGACGGCATCGACGATGCGATGCGGCGACAGCAGGTGGGGCGCCTTGCGCGCCTGCGCGGCCCGCGCCGCGTCGATGGCCGCGCGGGCGGCCGCGCGATCCTCCAGGCCGGCGGCATCGCGGCTGCGCCGCGGCGCCGCGCCCCGGTCGAGCAGTTCCCGGACGAAGGCCAGCGCTTCGGCCTCCAGGTCCGCGCCGGGCAGCAGGCGGTCCACCAGCTTCGCGGCATGGGCCTGGGCGGCCGTCAGCGGCTGGCCGCCCAGCATCAGCTCCAGCGCGTCGCGGGCGCCCACCAGCCGCGGCAGGCGCTGCGTGCCGCCGGCGCCGGGCAGCAGTCCGAGGCGCACCTCCGGCAGGCCCAGTTTCGCGTCGGGCGCCGCCGCCCGGTAATGCGCCGCCAGCGCGACCTCCAGCCCGCCGCCGAGGGCGGAGCCGTGCAGCGCGGCCACCACCGGCTTGCCGCAGGCCTCGATGCGGGTGCAGACCCGGCTCAGGGAGGGTTCCCGCGGCGCCTGGCCGAACTCGCGGATGTCGGCGCCGGCGATGAAATGGCGGCCGGCGCCCATGATCAGGACGGCGGCGACCTGCGCATCCCGCTCGGCCTCGTCGATGGCTGCCTCCAGCCCCTGGCGCACCGCGGCGGCGAGGGCATTGACGGGCGGATGATCCACGACCACCCGCAGCACGGCGCCGATGCGCCGCCACGAAACCGGCTCGGACATGGCTGCCCTCAATCCGGCACCACGGCCGTGACTTCGATCTCGACCTTGGCGCGGTCCTCGATCAGCGCGGCCACCTCGATGGCGGTCATCGCGGCGTTGAAGCTGCCGATGAGCTCGCGGAACGCCCTGCCGATCTCCGGGTAGGCCGCGACGTATTCTTTCTTGTCGGTCACGTACCAGGTCATGCGCACGATGTGTTCGGGCCGGGCGCCGCCTTCCTGCAGCACCTCGACGATGTTCTGCAGCGCCTGGCGCACCTGGCCGGCCATGTCGTCCGTGTGGAAGCGGCCGTGCGCATCCCAGCCGATCATGCCCGCCACGAACACCATGCGGCCGCGCACGGCCACCCCATTGGAATATCCCTTGGGCCGCGGCCAGCCGGGGGGGAGCAGGATCTGCATGGGAAAACTCCTTGTCAGCAACGAAACAACGAAACGAAAGCCCAACGAAACGAAAGCCGCGCTACGCCGCCGGGGCGCCCGCCGCCAGGGCGGCGCGGACGTCCTCGGGCAAGGCGATGGCGCGATGGGTCTCCAGGTCCGTGAACACCAGGACCTGGCGCGAGGCGACCCGCAGCACCCCGTCTCCGCTGGCTTCCAGCGCCAGCGTCAGCGACTTGCCTCCGACCCGCTCGACGGCCAGGGCAAAGCGCAGCGTCTCGCCCATCCGGCCGATGGCGCGGAAATCGCATTCCAGGCGGACGATGGGCAGGCCGATGCGGCGCGGCCCCAGCAGATGCGCGTAGGAAATGCCCAGGCCTTCGTTGAACCAGTCCTCGACCAGCTGGTTGAACAGCACCAGGTACTGCGGGAAGAACACGATGCCGGCCGGATCGCAGTGCGAGAAGCGGATCGGGTAGTCGCGCGCGAAGCACGCGGCGCGGGAGGAAGCGGCGGGCGCGGCGTTCATGCGCGGGCATCCGCGGGGCGCAGCAGTTCGCGCGCGATGATGAGCTGCTGCACCTCGGTGGCGCCCTCGTAGATGCGCAGCGCGCGGATCTCGCGGTACAGCCGTTCCACCGGCTGCCCGCTGACCACGCCCTGGCCGCCGAACATCTGCACCGCGGCGTCGATCACCTGCTGGGCGTTCTCCGTCGCCGTCATCTTCGCCATCGCCGCCTCGCGCGTCACCCGCCCGCCCCGGTCGCGCTGCCACGCCGCCCGGTAGGTCAGCAGGGCGGCGCTGTCGATCGCCGTGGCCATCTGCGCCAGCTTCGACTGCGTCAGCTGGAAGTCGGCCAGCACGCCGCCGAACATCTGCCGCGACGTGGCCCGCGCGAGCGCCTCGTCCAGCGCGCGGCGGGCGAACCCCAGCGCCGCCGCCGCCACCGAGGTGCGGAACACGTCCAGCGTGCGCATCGCCACCTTGAAGCCCTCGCCCGCCGCACCCAGGCGCCGGGACGCGGGGATGCGGCAGGCGTCGAAGCGCAGCCGCGCCAGGGGGTGCGGCGCGATCACGTCGATGCGCTCGGCGATCTCGAAGCCCGGCGCATCCGCATCGACGATGAAGGCGGTGATGCCGCGCGCGCCCGGCGCCTCGCCCGTGCGGGCGAAGACGACGTAGAAATCGGCGATGCCGCCGTTGGAGATCCAGGTCTTCTCGCCGTCGAGGACGTAGTGGTCGCCCTCGGCACGCGCGGCGCAGGCCATCGCCGCCACGTCCGAGCCCGCGTCCGGCTCGGACAGGGCGAAGGCGGCGATCGCCTCGCCCGCGGCCACCGGCGCGAGGTAGCGCGCGCGCTGCTCGGGCGTGCCGTGCAGCGAGATCGCGCCCGATCCCAGGCCCTGCATGGCGAAGGCGAAATCCGCCAGGCCCGAATGCCGGGCCAGCGTCTCGCGGATCAGGCAGACGGCCCGGGTATCGATGACTTCGCCCGCGCCGCCGTGGGCCGCGCCCGCGACGGCATGGCGCAGCCAGCCGCCACGCCCCAGCGCGCGCACCAGCGCGCGGCAGTCGTCATCCACGTCCGGCCCATGCCCGCCGGCCTGGACGTGCGCGCCCGCCCAGGCGTCGAGCGCCAGGGCCAGCTCGCGGTGGCGCGGCTCGAAGAAGGGCCACTCCAGGTAGGACAGGTCGGCCATCTCAGTTCCCCTCGAAGACCGGCTGCCGCCTGGCCACGAAGGCCTCGTAGGCGCGCGTGAAATCCTGGGTCAGCATGCACAGCGCCTGGGCCTGGGCCTCGGCCTCGATCGCCTGCTCGATGGTCATGGCCCATTCCTGGTGCAGCATGGTCTTGGTGATCCCGTTGGCGAAGCTGGGGCCCTGGGTGAGCTGCGCCGCCAGCGCCTGCGCGTCGGCCAGCAGGGCCTCGGGCTCGCACAGGCGGTTGAAGAACCCCCAGCGCTCGCCTTCCTCGCCGCCCAGGCTGCGGCCGGTGTAGAGCAGCTCGCTCGCGCGGCCCTGGCCCACGATGCGCGGCAGGATGGCGCAGGCGCCCATGTCGCAGCCGGCCAGGCCGACGCGGTTGAACAGGAAAGCCGTCTTGCTGCGCGCGGTGCCCAGGCGCAGGTCCGAGGCCATGGCGACGATGGCGCCCGCCCCGGCGCACACGCCGTCCACCGCCGCGACGATGGGCTGCGGGCAGGCGCGCATGGTCTTGACCAGCTCGCCCGTCATGCGGGTGAACATCAGCAGTTCCGGCGCCTTGAGCCGCACCAGCGGGCCGATGATGTCGTGCACGTCGCCACCCGAGCTGAAGTTGCCGCCGGCGCCGGCGACCACCACGGCCTTCACGTCGTCGGCCCATTTCAGGCGGTGGAACAGGTCCCGCAGCTCGGCGTAGCTGTCGAAGGTCAGCGGATTCTTGCGTTCGGGGCGGTTCAGCGTGATCGTCGCCACGCCCTGCTCCACCGTCCACAGGAAGTGGGTCGCTTGGTAGCCGGCCATGGGGCGGCGATTGCCGGCCAGCAGCCGGGGATCGGTATGGTCGTCACTCATCGGGGATTCTCCTCGTCGTTGCGCGCGGGGACGCGCCATCGGGCTACATGACCTCGCCGCCGCAGACGGGAAGCGACAGTCCGGTGACCGCGCCGGCCCCCTCGCCGCACAGCCACGCCACGGCATCGGCCACTTCCTCGGGCGCCACCAGGCGGCCCTGCGGATTGGTCTTGACGAACTCGGCGCGCACGTCCTGCGGATCGCGGCCGGTCTTCGCCACCACGCGCGCGATGCCCTCGCGCACGATGTCGGTATCGGTGTAGCCGGGGCAGACCGCATTCACGGTGACGCCCCGGGCCGCCAGTTCCTGGGCGAGCGCGCGCGTCAGGCCGATCACGCCGTGCTTGGCGGCGCAATAGGCCGACACGTAGGCGTAGCCCGCCAGCCCGGCCGTGCTCGCCACGTTGACGATGCGGCCCCAGCCGGCTTCCAGCATGCCGGGCAGGACGGCCTGCGTGCAGATCATCACCCCGGTCAGGTTCACCGCCAGCATGCGCTGCCACAGCTCGGCGCCGGTCTTCAGGAAGGGCGCGCTTTCCGCCTGGCCGGCGTTGTTCACCAGCGCCTGCACCGGGCCGAAGCGCGCCTGGGCGTCGGCCAGCGCGCGGGCGACCTGCTGCGCGTCGGCCACGTCGGCGGTCACGGCGTGCAGGCGCCCGGGATCGCGCGCCGCCAGGGCACGGACCGGTTCGGGGCTGCGCCCCAGCACCGTCACGCGCCAGCCGTCGGCCGCCAGCCGCAGGGCGACGGCCGCCCCGATGCCGCGGCCGCCGCCGGTGACCAGGACATGGCGCCCGAGCGTCTCCGCGCTCATTCAGACGCTCCCCGCCGCGACGGCCGGCTCGTGCAGGGCGCCCCCCGCCGGAGCGGCCGGCTGGTGGATGGCGCTCGCCGCCACGGCGGCCGCCTGCGCGGCCTTTTCCCGCGCGAAATTGCTTTCCATCTGCTGCTTGGCCGTGCGGTACTGCCGGGGCCATTGGACGCCGATGTAGCCGATCTTGGCGGCCTCGGTCAGGGTCCAGGCCGGATTGGCCAGGTGCGGGCGCGCCACCGCGCACAGGTCCGCGCGGCCGGCGGCCAGGATGCTGTTGACGTGGTCGGCCTCGCTGATCGCGCCCACCGCGATCGTGGGAATGCCCGCCTCCTGGCGGATCCGGTCGGCGAAGGGCGTCTGGAACATGCGCCCGTAGACCGGCTTTTCCCGCTTGCTCACCTGCCCCGAGGACACGTCGATCATGTCCGCGCCGGCCGCCTTGAAGGCGCGGGCGACTTCCACCGCGTCGGCGGGCGTGATGCCGCCCTCGACCCAGTCGTGCGCGGAGATGCGCACCGACATCGGCTTGTGCTGCGGCCAGACCGCGCGCACCGCCTCGAACACCTCCAGCGGATAGCGCAGCCGGTTGGCGAGCGGACCGCCGTACTCGTCCGTGCGCTGATTGGTCAGCGGCGAGATGAAGGACGACAGCAGGTAGCCGTGGGCGCAGTGCAGCTCCAGCCAGTCGGCGCCCGCCTCGTCGGCGGCGCGCGCCGAGGCCACGAACTGCGCCTTGACCGCGTCCATGTCCTCCCGCGTCATGGCCCGCGAGACCTGGCTCACGCCTTCCAGGTACTGCTGCGGCGAGGCCGAGATCAGGGGCCAGTTGCCCTCCGGCAGCGGCTGGTCGATGCCGTCCCAGGCCCGGCGCGTGGACGCCTTGGCGCCGGCGTGGCCGATCTGGATGCCGAACCTGGCGTCGGTGTGTTCGTGGATCCAGTCGGCGATGCGCTTGAACCCCGCCGTGTGCTCGGGCTTGTACAGCCCGGGGCAGCCGGGGGTGATGCGGCCTTCGGCGCTCACGCAGGTCATCTCGGCGAACACCAGGCCGGCGCCGCCCTGCGCGCGCGCGCCCAGGTGCACCAGGTGATAGTCGCCCACCGTGCCGTCCACCGCCGAGTACTGGGCCATGGGCGAGACCACGACGCGGTTCTTGAGCGTCAGGCCGCGCACCGTCCAGGGGGTGAACATGGGCGGCGTGGCGCGGCCGGCCGGCGCGGGCGCGCGGGCGCGCTCGGCGAACCAGCGCTCGTAGCCCTCCAGCCATTCCTTGTCGCGCAGACGCAGGTTTTCATGGCTGATGCGCTGGCTGCGCGTCAGCATGGAATACATGAGCTGCTCGGGCTCGAACTGGTCGCAATAGCGCTCGCCGCAGACCTCGAACCATTCCATCGCGTTCCAGGCCGCGTTCTGCAGGCGCAGGGTCTCGATGCGGCGCGCTTCCTGGTAGGCGGCCAGCACCTCGGGAATGTGCGCCGCGTCGTCGCCCAGCAGCTGGAACTGGCGCGTGAGCTCGATGGCGTCCTCGATCGCCAGCTTGGTGCCCGAGCCGATGGCGAAGTGCGCCGTGTGCACCGCGTCGCCCATCAGCACGACGTGGCTGCCGTGCGCGTTCTTCAGCCACCACTGTCCGCACACCACGCGCTGGAAGTTCAGCCACGCGGCCCCGCGCAGGTGGCGCGCGTTGGTCATCAGCTTCGCGCCTTCCAGGTTGCCCTCGTCGAACAGTTTTTCGCAGAAGGCGATCGACTGCTGCTGGTCGGCCTTGTCCAGGCCGTGCGCCAGCCAGACGTGCTCGGGGCACTCGACGATGAAGGTGGTGGTCTTCTCGTCGAACTTGTAGATGTGCGCCTGGAACCAGCCGTGCTCGGTCTTGCGGAAGTCGAAGGTGAAGGCGTCGTAGAGCTTGTTCGTGCCCAGCCAGATGTAGCGGTTCGGCCGCGTGACGATGTCCGGCTGGAAGGTGTCGGCGTACTTGCCCCGGATCTTGGAGAAGATGCCGTCGCTGGCGATGATCAGGTCCGCGTCCGGATAGTCCTCGTCGGAGTCCACCTCGGTCTCGAAGACCAGCTCCACGCCCAGTTGCTCGCAGCGCGCCTGCAGGATGTTCAGCAGCTTCTTGCGGCCGATGCCCACGAAGCCGTGGCCGCCCGAGCGGATGGTGCGGCCCTTGAAGCGCAGTTCGATGTCGTCCCAGTGGTTGAAGGCCTCCTGGATCTCGTCGGCCGTCTCGCGGTCCCACTGCCGCATGTTGTCCATGGTGGCGTCGGAGAACACCACCCCCCAGCCGAACGTGTCGTAGGGCCGGTTGCGCTCGACCACGACGATCTCGTGCCGCGCGTCCAGCTTCTTCATGAGCAGGGCCAGATACAGACCAGCCGGCCCGCCACCGATGCAAACGATCTTCATCTCATGTCTCCTGGTATCTCGGGTTTAATTTATTTGTATTTAATTTACTTGTAAAGTAAATACCTGTCAATCGTCCTGCCGATCGTCCTGCCGATCCGGAACCCGGCCGGCGCACGGGGCCGCACCGCGCGGCGGACCGCGCCTCGAGCGCGCCTCGGTCGGGCCGCGCATCAATTCTTCCTGGCCGGCGGGACCGGCGGCTCGCCGAAGCCCACCGGATGGTAGTCGCGGTTGAAATACACCAGCCCGCCCTGCGCCTCGCCGCGCCGGATGTCCTGCACCTCGCAGAGGAAGATGCTGTGCGAGCCGACCACGCTGGTGTTCTTGATGCGGCAGTCGAAGCTGACCACGGCGCCGTCGATCAGCGGGCTGCCGGTGGCGAGCCGGCTCCACTGGACGCGAGCGAAGCGGTCCTCCATCTGGACGTTGCGGTCCGCGAACAGCGCCGGCGCTTCCTTGTTCGCCGCGCCCAGCACGTTGACGCACAGCACGTTGTTGCCCTCGAAGAACCGGTGCGCGAAGGACGAGCGGTTCATGCAGACCAGCAGCGTGGGCGGCTGGTCCGTGACGCTGCACACCGCGGTCGCGGTGAAGCCGGCCAGGCCGCTGGGGCCGTCGGTGGTGATGATGTTGACCGCGCCGGCCAGCAGGGCCATCGCGTTGCGGAATGCGTCTGCATCTGCCATGGTGCTCTCCTGATCGTCCATCTCGCACGTCCAGCGCCAGGCGATCGGCTCTGGCGTGGGTGCCGCAATCCGAAATTCGTTCACGTTCATGATCCGCTCCTTCGGGGATTCGATTGCGCGGGCCGCCCCGCATCCGTCCGCGCCGCGCGGCGGCTAGCGCATGAAAAGTCCGCCATTGACGTCCCAGTTGGCGCCGTTGACGAAGCCGGCGTCCTCCGAGGCGAGCCGCACCACCAGGTCGGCGACGAACTGGGGGTCGCCCAGGCGCCGCACGGGGATGCCCTGCACGATCTGCTCCAGCTTCTCCGGCGGGACGAGCGCATGCACCGAGGGCAGGTCCATCGGGCCGGGCGAGATGGCGTTGGCCGTGACGCCGCGCGGGCCCAGCTCGCGCGCGAAGATCTTGGTGAGCGTGATGATCGCGCCTTTCGAGCAGGCATAGTGCGCGCCGGTGGCCGTGCCGCCGTTCTGGCCGGCCAGCGAGCCCATGTTGATCAGCCGCCCGTAGCCGGCCTCGGCCATGTGGGCGCCCATGACCTGGCAGCCGAACAGCGTGCCGCGCAGGTTGGTGGCCAGCACCGCGTCGAATTCCTCGGGGCCGATCTCCATCACGGGCGTGGCCTTGGTCATGGCGGCGTTGTTGACCAGGACCTGCAGACCGCCCCAGCGCTGCAGGACGGCGGCCAGCGCCGCCTCGAAGTCTTCCTTGCGCGTCACGTCCAGGCGCAGGGGCAGCACGCCTTCGCCGCGGGCGTCGATCTGCGCCGCCGCCCGCTGCGCCATATCCAGCCGGTGGTCCGTGACGGCCACCTGGAATCCCGCCGAGTGCAGGCGCCCGGCGATGGCGAGCCCCAGGCCCTGGCCGGCGCCGGTCACGAGTGCGATCCGATCCATGATGTCTCTCCTGAGAGGGCCGGGTCCCGGCGCCCGCCGCGGGGGGCGCCGGGGCCGGCGTCAATCGATGACCAGCTCGCGCCCGACGCGGGCTTCGACGCGCATGTACTTCCACAGCTTGTACGTGCCGTCGCCCACCGGAGTGGCGCGGAACAGGTTGCAGGCCTCGACCACGGTCTCGAAGTCGGGTACGTCGGCCAGCACGTAGGTGGTCCAGGGAAACTGGACCGACGGGCCGACCATGATCCGGTCGTCGTCCAGATTGCCCAGCACGCGCACGCCGGGCAGGTCCCGGATGCCGCGCATCATGGCCAGGAAGGCCACCCAGACATCCTTCATGTCTGCGGCGGTGCCGTCCATGAAATTCTGATTGACGCCGATGCAGAACAGCACGCGCAGGGGTTTCTTGTCTTCCATGTCATCCTCCTGGTATGGAATCGGGACGGGCCACGCTCAAAGATAGCCCGGCAGGGGCGCCAGGCCGAAGCGCATGGCACCCGCGTTCTGGTAGGTGATGTCGCCCATGAAGGCGTGCTGGGTCACCATCTGGGCGTCGCGTACCTGCTGGGCCAGCGGGCTGGCCTCGTAGACGCCGGTCATGCCGCTGAGCATCTGGGCGCGGCGGGCCACGTCGGCCCCGACCCGCGCGGCATGCGTGGCCGACAGGCGCAGCATGCTGACCAGGTGGTCCTCGGGCCTGCCGCCGGCCACCAGCACCCGCCAGATGTCGTCGATGGCCTCGTAGAACCAGCTGCGCGCCGCGCGCAGCTCGGCCTCGATCCGGGCGACCTCCAGCTGCACGTAGACGCGCTCGCCCAGGTTGGGCGCCCCGGTGACGGACTTGCGGCCGCCGGCCATCTGCAGGACTTCGTCGATCGCCGCGCGGCCGATGCCCAGCGCGACCACGGCCAGGACCTGCGCCGCGAAGGCCAGCGCCGGATAGCGGTACAGCGGCGTGTCCAGGGACGAGGCGCCGCCCCGCACGAAAGTCCAGTCCTGCGCCACCACGACGCCGTCGGCCACGAGATCGTTGCTGCCGGTGGCCTTCAGGCCCATGACGTCCCAGTTCTGCTCGATGCGGATCTGGTCGCGGCGCATGACGGCCATGCGCGGCAGCGCGGCCCCGCCTTCGGCGGGCGGGATGATGCCCACGCCGACCACGTCCGCCCCCATGCTGCCGCTGGAGAAATGCCAGCGCCCGGAGACCTTGTACCCGCCCTCGACGGCCTGGACCGGCTGCGGCGGGAAGATCCCGCCGGCGAAGACCTGGTCCACGCCGCCCTCGGCGTACAGCCGCTCCAGCGTGGGGACCGGCAGGGCCGACAGGTAGATCGGGCCGATGGCGAAGCTGGCGACCCAGCCCGTCGAGCCGTCCGCCTGGGAAATCCGCTCGATCAGGCGGCAGAACTCGGCGGGCGAGCATTCGTCTCCGCCGAAGCGCTGCGCAACCAGCGAACGGTAGACGCCCATGGCCTTGAACCGGTCGATGATGTCCTGCGGCACGTAGCCCAGGGCCTCGAATTCCCGCCGGCGCTCATGGACGTCGCGCAGGAGCTGGTCCAGCTCGGCGCCGTGCGCGCGCACGCCCGCGGGCAGGGAAAGAATGTCGCTCATCGTCTTGTCTCCATCTGTCGGTGGCGGTTTCGCAGGGCGGCCCGGCGGGCCGGACCGCGCATCGCACCGCGGATGCGCCCTGCGAAATTACTTCCGATTTCAATTGATTTTTGAATTAAATGTCCGGAAAAACGACCCCGGAAAGTGCTTGCGTACGTGCCGGGGCGGTGCTGCTCCTTGCCGCTTGTTTCTACTGCTCTAAATCAATCCAAAATCATATATTTAGTTATGATGCTATTGAATGCGACGGAACGCATCAATAGGGACTATCCCGAATCAGGCGCTCGTCTTGCTCCCGCGCCGCCGGGGCGGGCTCGCCGCGGCCTCGGTCTCGACCTCGGCCTGGCGGTTCGCCAGCAGGACCCGCAAATGGCCCAGGTGCTCGTACAGGGCGTCGCGGCTTTCCACCGGCAGGCCCTTGAACATCCCGACCAGCCAGCGCTCGTGCTCGGCGGCCATGACCGCGAACTCGGCGCGCCCCTTGTCGGTCAGCGTCACGCGCCAGGAGCGGCGATCCTCGGGATTGACGATGCGGCGCACCAGCCCTTCCTTGACGAGCTGGTCGGTCAGCCCCGTCACGTTGCCGCCGGTCACCATCAGGTAGCGCGACAGCACGTTCATGCGCAGGCCGTCCGGGTGACGGTCGAGCTGGGCCAGGTAGTCGAAGCGCGGCAGGCTGGTGGCGAAGCGCACGCGCAGCAGCTGGCGGATCTGGTGCTCGATCTGCGTGCTGCAGGCGAGCAGCCGCAGCCAGATCTTGGTTTCCATGTGATCGTCGATCTGCGCGCGCGCCTCCAGGCCGATGTGGTCATCGCCCAGGGACTGCACCAGTCGGAAATGTTTGGCATGAGCGGTCACGCGCATCCCCTCCTTTCGATCGAATTGCCGGCCATGTCGGGCTCCTTCATCTTGCGCCGGGGGAACCGTGCCGCCCCCGGGTCTGGAACAATCATCCGAGCTCAAGCCCGCTGCCTGCGCGGCGCCTGGGGACGTTCCCAGGTGGCCGCGGTGACGCCGCGTTCGCGCAGCTTGTACTTCTGGATCTTGCCGTTCTCGGTGCGCGGCAGGTCTTCCAGCACGTCGATGTAGCGCGGCACCGCGAAATGCGGCAGCCGGGACTCGCACCAGACCGCCAGTTCCGGCAGGTCCAGGACCTGGCCGGGACGCGCGACCAGCGCGGCCATGACCTCGTCCTCGGCCAGTTCGGAGCCGACGGGATAGACGGCGGCGGCCGCCACGGCCGGATGACTCAGCAGCACTTGTTCGACCTCGAAAGACGAGATATTTTCCCCTCTTCGGCGGATTGCGTCCTTGATCCGGTCGACGAAACGGAACGCTCCGTCGGTTTCGCGCAGCACCCGGTCGCCGGTATGGAACCAGAGGTTGCGCCAGGCCTCGACCGTCTTCTCGGGCATGTTGAAGTATCCCGAGGCGAAGGCATAGGGCTCGTGCGCGCGCACCAGCAGTTCGCCGGCCTGGCCGACCGGCACTTCCACGTCGTCCTCGTCGGCCACGCGCGCCTCGAAGCCCGGCAGGACCCACCCCATCACCCCGCGCCGCGGCGAATCCGGCGCGGTGCCGATCACGAAATTCGTTTCCGTCGAACCATAGCCTTCGAGCAGCTGCACGCCGGTGCGCGCGCGGAACGTCTCGCCCGCTTCGGCGGGCACGCCCGGCCCCAGCCCGATGCGCACGCGATGCGCCCGCTCCGCCGGCGCCGACGGCTGCGCCAGCAGGATCGGCACCATGGCGCCGAGCAAGTATACGACGGTCGCGCCGCAGGCGGCCATCGAAGTCCAGAAGCCCGAAGCCGAGAATTTCGGCTCGAACACCACCTCGCAGCCGGCCAGCGCCGCCTGCGCGTAGGTGTTGAGGGCATTGATGTGGAACAGCGGCAGCGTGGTGCACAGGACGTCGTCCTGCGTCACGCCCAGGACGCGCAGGGTATTGACGCCCCACCAGTAGTACTGCGCATGCGGGCAGAGCACCCCCTTGGACGGTCCCGTGGTGCCGGAAGTGTAGAGGATCGCCAGGGTGTCGCCCGGCCCCACCGCCTCGGCCTCCAGCGCCGGCCCGCCCGGCGGCCACGGCGCCGCCGGCACCTCGCCGATCGCCCCCGCCGCGCCGGCGCCGTCCAGCACCCAGATCTGCCGCAGGGAAGTCTTGCCCAGGTCGGCCGTCGCCAGCCGGTCCAGGTACTGCGCCTCGATCACCAGCAGCCGGGCCTGGCTGTTGGCCAGAAAATATTCGATCTGCGGCCCGCGGGACGCGGTGTTGACCGGCACGGCGACCGCGCCCGACCAGCCGCAGCCGAGGAAGGCCTCCAGGAATTCCTCGCGGTTGGCGCTCATGATCGCCACGCGGTCGCCCCGGCCCACGCCGGCCGCGCGCAGCGCGCCTGCCCGCCGCGCCGCGATCGGCGCCGCATCCGCGTGCGTCCAGCGGGCCGCGCCCAGCTTCAGGGCCGGCCGCCCGGCGAACAGCGCCGCCTGGCGCAGCAGCATCCGCGGCACGGTCCGCTGTGCGGGCGGCAGTCCCTCATGCATCGTCATCGGTGCCTCCTCCAAGATAAGTGGCCCGCACGCGCGCATCCTCGGCGAGCGCCGCGGAATCGCCCGACAGGGCGATCTCGCCGGTTTCCAGCACGTAGCCGAAATCGGAGCTCTCCAGCGCGGCGCGGGCGTTCTGCTCGACCAGCAGGATCGACACGCCGTCCTCGCGCAAGGCGCGCACGATGGACAGGATCTCCCGCACGATGAGCGGCGCGAGCCCCAGGCTGGGCTCGTCGAGCATCAGCAGGCGCGGCGCCGACATCAGCGCGCGCCCGACCGCCAGCATCTGGCGCTCGCCGCCGGACAAGGTGTCCGCCCGCTGCGAGCGCCGCTCGGCCAGCCGCGGAAAGCGCGCGTACACCGAATCCAGGCGGCCGCGCAGGGCCTGCGGCCGCAGCCGGCGCGAATACGCGCCCAGGCGCAGATTGTCCAGCACCGAGAGCTCGCCGAACAGCTCGCGCGTCTCGGGCACGAGGCACAGGCCGCGCTCCACGCGCGACTCGACGTCCAGGCCGGCCAGGTCCTCGCCCTCGAAGCGCAGCGTGCCGCGCGAGGGCAGCAGGCCCATCACCGCCGACAGCAGCGTCGTCTTGCCCGCGCCGTTGGGCCCGATGACCGAGACGATCTGGCCCGGCTGCAGGGCGATCGAAACCCCGCGCACCGCCTCGACGCGCCCATACGCGACCCGCAGGTCCCCCACTTCCAGCATCGGCGTCCCCGTCGTCGCGCTCATACCGTCCCCCCGAGATAGGCGGCCTGCACCCGCTCGTCGGCGCGCACGGCCGACGGCACGCCTTCCACCAGCTTGGAGCCGAAGTTCATCACCACCAGCCGGTCCACCAGATTCATCACGAAATCCATGTCGTGCTCCACGATCAGGATGGTCATGCCTTCCTCGCGCAGCTTGCGCAGCAGGTCGCCCAGGGCGAGTTTTTCCTGGCGCCGCAGGCCCGCGGCCGGCTCGTCCAGCACCAGCAGGACGGGATCGGAGGCCAGGGCGCGCGCGATCTCCAGGATGCGCTGGGTGCCCAGCGGCAGGCTGCCGGCCATTTCATGGGCGCGGTCGCCCAGGCCGATCCGGTCGAGCTGGCGCCGCGCCTCGTACAGGATGCGGCGCTCTTCCTCGCGGTCCAGGCGCAGGCCGGCGCGCAGCATGCTGGGCCGTGTCCTGGCATGGACGCCCAGCGCGACGTTGTCCAGCAGGCTCATGTGCGGGCGCAGCTTGACGTGCTGGAAGGTGCGCCCCAGGCCCAGGCGGGCGATTTCCAGCTGCAGCATGCCGGACACGTCGCGCCCCAGGAACCGCACCCGCCCGGAGGTCATGGGGATCGTGCCGGTGAGCAGGTTGAACATGGTGGACTTGCCCGCGCCGTTGGGCCCGATCAGCCCCAGGATCTCGCCCGCGTTCAGCTCGAAGCTGACGTCGTTGACCGCGACCAGGCCGCCGAAGCGCTTGACCGCGCCCTGCACCGACAGGATCGGCGTCCCGCGGGCCGGCATGGCGCGATTGGGCAGCGGCCGGGCCGGCGCCACGGGCGCCGCGGCCGGACGGCCCGCGCCATGGCGCCGCCGCCAGCGGCGCACGTAGGCCATCAGGCCGCCGCGGGCGAAGTGCAGCAGCGCGATGAACAGGGCCGAGAACACGATGGAATCGAGCTGGCCGGAGCGCTGCGTGAGCCACGGCAGCACGTCCTGCAGGACGTTCTTGAGGGCCAGCACCAGGCCCGAGCCCACCAGGGCGCCGGCCAGGCTGCCCAGGCCGCCGGCCACCGCCATCAGCAGGTATTCGATGCTGGCGTGCACGCTGAACGGCGAGGGGCTGACGAAGCGGTTCATGTGCGCGTACAGCCAGCCCGCCAGGCCCGCCAGCAGCGCCGCCGTGACGAACAGGGACAGCCGCAGCCGGTAGGCGTCCGCGCCGACGCTGGCGAGCAGCGTCGCGCCGCCGCGCAGGCCGCGGATGGCGCGCCCCGGGCGGGAGTCGAGCAGGTTGCGGCTGAACAGGAACGCCAGGCCCACCACCGTCCAGACGAGGTAGTACATGGCCTGCGGCTCCATCAGCGACCAGCCGCCGATCGTCACGGGCGGGATGCCCGACAGGCCGGTATGCCGGCCCAGGGCATCGAGATTGCCGAACAGCATGGAGATCGACAGGCCCCAGGCGATGGTGGACAGGGCCAGGAAGTGCCCGCCCAGGCGCAGGGTCAGCATGCCGATGGCCAGGGCGGACAGCCCCGTGAGCGCCAGCGCGAAGATCAGGCCCAGCCAGGGCGACATCCCCTGCGCGGTCGTCAGCCAGGCGCTGGCATAGGCGGCGATGCCGACGAACGCCGCCTGGCCGAAGGAGGTCGCGCCGCCCACGCCGGTCAGCAGCACCAGCCCGAGGGCGACCAGGGCGCCGATGCCGATCTCGTTGAGCAGCGAGACGGTGAAGGTGCCCGCGAACAGCGGCGCGAGGACGAGGGCGGCGATCAGCGCCGCCACGAGGATCCTGGGAGCGAACGGTTTCATTGATCGATCTCCTCGGCTTCTTCCTCGTGGTGGCGCGCCAGGTAGGAGCGCGCCATCAGCACGGGAATCAGCAGGCTGAACACGATCGCGTCCTTGAGCGCGCCGCTCCAGAAAGACGCGAAGCTCTCGAACAGGCCGACGGCCAGGGCGCCCAGGGCCGTGGCCGGATAGCTCACCAGCCCGCCGATGATGGCGGCCACGAAGGCCTTCAGGCCGATGAGGAAGCCCGAGTCGTAGTACATGGTGGTGACGGGCGCGATCAGGATGCCGATGAACCCCGCCAGCAGGGAGGAATAGCCGTAGGCCAGCATGGCGGTGCGGGCGGGACGGATCCCCACCAGCCGCGCGCCCACGCGGTTGATCGCCGTGGCGCGCAGCGCCTTGCCCATCGCGGTCCGCTCGAAGGCGAGGAAGAACAGGCCGCTGAGCACGATCGCCGTGCCCACCATGAGGATCACCTGGCCGCCGACCTCGACCCCGTCGCCCAGCGCCAGCGAGCCCAACGCCAGGGGCGCCGTGCGCGTGCCCTCGGGACCGAAGAACAGCAGGCCCAGGCCCGAGAGCAGGAAGCTCAGGGCGAGCGACACGATCAGCAGCACCAGCACGGAGGCGTCGGCGATGGGCTGGAACACCACGCGCGCCAGCAGCGGCGCCATCGGCACCACCAGCAGCACCGACGCGACCACCTGGACGGGCGCTGGCGCCCCGAAGCGCGCGGCCGCCCAGGCGATCAGGCAGGGCAGCAGGGGCAGCACGCCCCACAGCAGCAGCGCGCGGGGAATGCGGCGCCCCTCGCCCTTGCGCGCCAGGCTGCCGACTTCCGTCAGCAGCGCCGCCGCGGCCAGGAAAGCCACCAGGCCGATGGTCGGCGGCACCTGGCCCGCCTCGAAGGCCGCCAGACTCAGGGCGGAGAAGGCCGCGATGTCCCCGAACGGCACGAACACGACGCGCGTGACCGAAAAGACCAGCACCAGCCCCAGCCCCGCAAGCAGGTAGATGGCGCCGTTGGCCAGGCCGTCGATGCCCAGGATGAGGGCGATATCCCATGTCATGATGTCAAATCCCTTCGTTTCATCGCCGCGGGCCGCCGCTCAGCGGCCCGGCGGCTTGGGCTGCGCGGCCAGCTTCCACTGCCCGCCTTCCATGCGCACCATGACGACCGCGCGCTCGTCCGAGCCGTAGCGGCTGTCGCGCCCGAAGTTGTAGATGCCGTGCGTGCCGGCCAGCTCCCGCGTCGACACGATGGCGTCCTTGAGCGCCTGCCGGTAGGCCGGCGTGCCCGGCGGCCCCGCGTCCGCGCCGACCCGCGCGGCGGCGTCGGCCAGCACCAGGTAGGCGTCGTAGGTGTAGGCCGAGAAGGCGTCCGTCGGCGGCGCGCCATAAAGCTGCCGGTACGAGGCGCGGAACGCCATCGAGACCGCGCGGATCGGATCGCCGGCCGGCAATTGCTCGGCCACCAGCACCGGTCCGCTGGGCACCTCCAGGCCTTCGATCGAACGGCCGCCCACCCGCACGAAATCGGCGTTGATCAGGCCGTGGGTGCCGTAGAGGCGCCCGGCATAGCGGCGGTTGGCAAGCTCCAGGTACGGCAGCGCGCCGGGCGTGCCGCTGTTGCCGGCGAACACGGCGTCCGGCCGCCTGGCCATGATCTTCAGCACCTGGCCAGCCACCGACATGTCGCCGCGCGCATAGCGCTCGTTGGCCACCACCTCGATGCCCTGCTCGCCGGCGCTGCGGACCAGCGAGTCGTAGGCCAGGTCCCCCAGCGCGTCGGAGAAGCCGATGAAGGCCACGGTCCTGACGCCCTCGGCCTTCATGCGCTTGACCACGGCCGACACCATCAGCTCGAACGGCTGCGAGGCCGCCACCGTCCAGTCGTGTTCCCGGCCAGGCAGCGAGATGGGCGTGGGCGAGATCAGCGGCGTCTTCAGCTCCTGCGCGACGGCGGCGATCGCCATCGCGCCGGGCACGCCCGAGGTGCCGATGAGCACGTCCACCTTGTCCTCGTTGACCAGCTTGCGCGCATTGCGCCCCGCCGTGGTCGGGTCGGAGGCATCGTCCAGGACGATGAGTTCCACCCGGTGACCGGCCACCTCGGGGAAGCGGGCATGCGCGGCGCGGATCCCCTTTTCGTAGGGGATCCCCAGCGCCGAGACCGGCCCGGACAGGGAGCTGATCACGCCCACCTTGAGGTCCGCCCCCGAGGCGCCCATCGACAGGCAGGCCGCGCCCGCCAGGATCAGCCAGCGCAGCACGCGCGGCGGCGCCGGGAATGTCTCCAGAAACAAATTCATCGCTCTCTCCAGGAACCGGGAATGGCGGCGGCCGGGCCGCCGCCTCGGGGACCGGCCTCGCTCAGGGCACCAGCTTCCATTGGCCCTTTTCCAGGCGGACCACCACGCGGGAACGCTCGTCCGTGCCGTAGGTCGTGTCCGGCCGGAAGTTGTAGACCGCGTGGGTGCCCACCAGCTCCTTGGTGCTGTTGATCGCATCGTGCAGCGCCACGCGGAATTCCGGCGTGCCCGGCTCGGCGGTGGCCGAGGCGCGCTTGGCCGCGTCCAGGAAGATCAGCCAGGCGTCGAAGGAATAGGCGGAAAAGGCATCGGCGGCCGGCGCGCCGTTGGCCTTCTGGTAGGCGTCGCGATAGGCCATCGCCACCTTGCGGATGGGATTGTCCTCGGGCAGCTGCTCGGCCACGATGACCGGGCCGGTGGGCGCCAGCAGGCCCTCGACGGAACTACGCGCGACGTTGATGAAGGCCGGATTGATCAGGGCGTGGGTGCCGTAGAGCTTGCCCTTGTAGCCGCGGTCGGCCAGCGCCAGGTAGGGCAGCGCGCCGGGCGTGCCCGAGTTCCCCGTGATCACGGCGTCGGGGCGCTGCGAGACGATCTTCAGCACCTGGCCGGCCACCGAGGCGTCGCCGCGCGCGTAGCGCTCGTTGGTCACGACCTTGATGCCCGCCTGCGGCGTGGTCTTCTCCAGCGCCTCGTAGACCTGGTCGCCCCAGGCGTCCGAGAAGCCGATGTAGCCCAGGGTGTGGACGCCGGCCTGCTTCATGTGATCGACCACGGCGCTGATCATCAGGGTGGCGGGCTGCGGCACCGTCACGACCCACTCGGCCTCGGCTCCCGACAGGTCGGCGTGGGCGATCGAGATCAGCGGCGTCCTGGACTCGCGCGCCACCGCGGCGATGGCCAGAGCGCCGGGCGAGCCGGCCGTGCCGATGATGGCATCGACCTTGTCCTCCTCGATCAGCTTGCGGGCGTTGCGCGCCGCCGTGCTGGGGTCGGAGGCATCGTCGAGCTGGATGAGCTGGACCTTCTTGCCGTCGATCTCGGACTGGTAGGCCTGGCCCGCCTTGATGCCCTTCTGGTAGGGGATGCCCAGGGAGGAGACCGGACCCACCAGGGAGGTGATGAATCCGACCTTGTAATCGGCCGCGCGGGCCGAGGGAACCGCGGCGATCAGCGCCGTGGCCGAGACGGTGGCGGCCAGGGCGCGCAGGGAACGAAGAGACTTCATCATGGGCTCCTTCAGAAAGGGAGAGGACCGAAGTATTAAGTTATAAAAAATTTACTCATCAACGATAAAGACGGCATGCCGGGAATCGGGGGAGGCACCCGCTTCAGGCGTCCGCCACCAGGGCCAGCACCCGCAGGGGGCTGCCGCTGCCCTTCTCGATCTTCAGCGGCGGGCAGATCAGCACCGCGCCGCTGGCGGGCAGCAGGTCCAGGTTGCACAGGCACTGCAGGCCGTAGCGGCCGGCGCCATGCATGAGGTAGTGGCAGGGATAGGGCGGGCGCAGATGGTAGCCCTGGCCGGCATCGGTGCCGATCGCCTCGGAGCCGAACCCCAGCACGTCGCGCTGCTCGATCAGGAAGCGCACGGCCTCGGCGCTGGGTCCGGGCGTGTGCTGGCCGGTCTCGTCGTAATTCTGGTATTCCTTCGGGTCGGTGCGCTTGGACCAGTCGGTGCGCATCAGCACCCACGAGCCCGCCGGGATGCGGCCGTGCGCGGCCTCCCACGTCTCGATGTCCTGGATGGTCAGCAGGTAGTCGGGGTCGTCCTTCACCTGCGGCGAGCAGTCGATGACGCAGGCGGGCGCCACGAAATGGCGCACCGGGATGGTGTCCACCGAGTTGTTGGGCAGGTCGCGGCCGGAGATCCAGTGGATGGGGGCGTCGAAGTGCGTGCCGGTATGCTCGCCGCAGGAAAAGTTGTTCCAGTACCAGCCCGGCCCGCGCTCGTCGTATTTCGAGACTTCCTCGATGCGGAAAGGCCAGCACTGGCCGAATTCGGGCGGCAGCGCGATCTGCGGGAATTCGGGCGTCAGGGTCTGGGTGAGGTCGACGACGCGGATGCCGCCGCCCAGCAGCGCCCGGGCGAACCCCAGCAGGGCCTCGGCGCCCGTCGTCGGATCGGTGTGGGATGTCATGCTTTGCTTCTCCAGGCCGTCAGGCGCCACGGTTCATCGAGAGTTCACGTTCCAGGACCTTGGGATTGTCGCGCCAGCGCTGCAGCCACTCCTGCGCCACGTCGCCGGGATACACGTCCTCGACCCCTTCCTTCAGGGCCTTGACGACCGCGGCGGCCAGGGCCTCGGGGCTCAGCTTGGGGGGCGGCACGTTCTGGTTCCATTCGTCGTCCACCGGCCCCGGATAGACGTTCATGACGCGGATGCCGGCCAGCGCCATCTCCGCCCGCAGGCACTGCGCCAGCGAATGCGCCGCCGCCTTGCTGGCGCTGTAGGTGCCCTGCGGCGGGAAATTCGACAGGGCGTAGATCGACAGGAGGTTGACCCATGCCGTCGCGCTGGCCGTGCCGTCGGCCGAGCGCCCCTTGAGCGCGGGGCCGAACGCCTGGGCGAGCCGCAGCAGGCCGAAATAATTGATGTCCATCTCGGCCCGCGCGACGTCGGTGCCGCGCCGCGAGGCGATGCCATGCGTGCGGTGCACCTCGGCGTTGTTGACCACGATGTCCACCTTGCCGCCGATGGAGCCCGCCTGCTCGACGACGCTGCGGTTGTCGCTGAGGTCCAGCGGCACCAGCGACACCTGCGGCAGGGCCGCGATGTCCTCCAGCCCGCCCAGCCGCTTCCAGGGCTCGGCATGGCCCACCCAGACCAGGTCGGCCCCGGCCGCCACCAGCGCCCGCACGAGGGCCTGCCCCACCGGGGTCTTGCCGTCGGTGACCAGCACCTTGCGGAACTTGGGGTCGCAGCCCATTTCGCGCAGCATCGGATCGTCTGCCATGTTCGCACTTCCTTCCATCGGGAATCCAATCAAGACGGCCTGCCCGGCGCGATCGAGCCGGGCGCCCACGCGCACCCGCTGCGGCGCGGGGCCGACGTCGCCGTGCACGTGCACCATGAGGGTGGGACCGGCATCCAGGCGCACGAACCCCAGGCGCCAGGGCAGGCGCTCGCGGAAGAACAGGTCGTTGCTGTGATGCAGCGTCGTCTCCGTGAGCAGCTCGCCCTCGCCGCCCTGCTCGCGCCAGACGAGCCGGCTGGAGAGGCACCGGTGGCAGGCCGAGCGCGGCGGATACTGCAGCGCCCCGCAGGCATCGCAGGCCTGCAGCTCGAAGCGGCCCTCGGCGGCGGCCGCCGTCATGCCCAGGGCCACGCGGCCGCGCGCCCAGGGAGGCAGGTTCATCTGCCGGGTGCGCAGCACCGGGTTCTTGCGCGGAGGCCGCATCAGGGGCATGGTCATTGGCTGCTCCCGAGAATCACCGCGCCGGTGCACAGGCAGCGGTCGTAGGTCACCATGCCGAATCCCGCCACCAGGCCCAGCCGCGCGCCCGGGACGGCGCGGTCGCCGGCCTGGCCCGTCAGCTGGCGGATCGTCTCCGTGAGTCCCATGAATCCCCCCGCCGCGCCCGGCTGGCCGGCCGACAGCTGGCCGCCGCCGGTGTTGTTGGGAAAGCTGCCGTCCACCGTCAGGGTGTGGGACCGCACGAACTCCGGGCCTTCGCCCTTTTCGCAGAATCCCAGGTCCTCGAACTGCATCATCACGATGACGGGATAGTCGTCGTAGGATTGCAGCAGGTCGATGTCGTCCGGCCCGACGCCCGCCTGCGCATAGAGCTCGTCGCGGTCCTGGCGCCAGCCGCCGCGCACCATCACCGGGTCGTCGGAAAACGCGTTGTGGCGCTCGATGGCGGCCCGCACCAGGACGTGGTCGAGCCCCAGGTCGCGGGCGCGCTGCTGCCTCATCACCAGGAAGGCCTCGGCGCCGGCGCAGGGCATGACGCAATCGAACAGGTGCAGGGGATCGGCGATCGGCCGCGCCGCCATGTACTGGTCCAGCGTCAGCGGCTTCTTGAACAGGGCGTTGGGGTTGCGCAGCGCGTTCTCGCGCTGCGCCACGGCGATGCGGCCGAAGTCCTCGCGCCGGGCGCCGAACGTGCGCATGTAGTGCGCCGTGATCATGGCGAAGACCGAGTTGGGCCCGCCCGAGCCGTACGGATAGGTGGCGTCCCGGGAGAAATCGCTGAACGCCCCGAGCGTCTGGCGAAACGAATCCACGTGATTGGTGTCGGCCGCCACGCAGGCCACGATGTCGGCGTCGCCCACCTGGACCGCCCGGGCGGCGCGCCGCAGGCACATGACGCCCGACGCCCCGCCGGTGGGCACGTGGTCGAGCCAGCGCGGCGACAGGCCCAGGTGCTGGGTGACGCCCACGGCCGTATCGGGCACCAGCGAGAAGCTGGACAGGCACAGGCCGTCGATGTGTTCCTTGGCCACGCCGCTGCGCTCGACCAGGCCGCGCACGGCCTGGCCGATGAACCAGTGCGCGCCTTCGTTCGAGAACCGCTGATAAGGCACGGTGACCGGCACGGCCACGGCGACGTCGTCATACCCCAGGCGCGCCATCAGGAGGTTCCTCCGGTGAGGGTCTTGATCATGGACAGCTCCTTTCGGCCCCGGCGAACAGCCCGTCGAGCGGGAAGCCGCGGCGCGCCAGGGCGTCGCGCAGGACGCGCCCATGCTCGTCGGCCAGCGCCGCGTTGCGCAGTTCGCGCAGGATGGCGGGCGCCAGGGCCTTCGCATGGCGGTCCAGCACCGTCATGATGATCTCGTAATTGCGCAGGCCGCGCTCGTGCGTGTCGCTGTAGCCGCGCACCAGCGTCTGGCATTTGGCCGCCTCCAGCGCCAGGCGGGGATCGATGGCGGCCGCCGCGCGCAGGCGCCCCAGCCAGGCCTCGATGCGCGCGGTCTCGACGGCGTAGCGCAGGGTGACGCGCCGCCAGCGCCCCCACCACGCCAGCGCATACAGCAGGAAGAACCCGCCCAGCGAGCTGGTGGTGACCACGCGGCCATCGCGGGTGAGGCGGGCCACGAGGCGATGCACGGCATGCGGCCTGGACAGCCAGCGTCCCAGGCCGGCGGGCAGGGTCTCGCAGATTTCCTCGATGCGCGGGTGCATGTATTCGGAGATCGACAGCACCTGCCCGTCGGTGGAGCGCACCTCGCCGCGCACGCGCTCGAAGCGGCTGCCGCGGATCTTGAGGTCGGCCACCCGGATGGTGTCCTCGTAGGTCATCCACAGGGCGAGGTGGCGCGCCACCTCGCGCATCATCTCGGCATCCTGGCCGCCGGGCGCCGCCCGCTGCGCATCCAGGCGGTCGAGGTACAGGCGCCCGTAGGCCGGGTCCTGGTAGTCCACGCAGCGGCGGATGCCCTCGATCACGATGGGCTGGATCTCCGCCGGATAGCCGCGGGCATGCTCGACCAGCCGCGCCACCTCCGGATGGCGCGGCGCCACCGCGGCCGGGTCCGGCAGGGCGGGCTTGGCATCGGCGGCCGGCCGGCCGCCCTCCCGGGCGCGCACAGTGGGGCGCGAGGATTCGCTCTGCGTCAGCCGGGCCTGCTCGAAAGCGTCGGCGAAGGCCGCCAGGCTGGCCTTGACGCCCACGCCGCCGCGCTCGATGGTGGCCTCGAACTGGGCGCGGTTGAAGGGCAGCACTCCGGCGCCGCTGAGCGCGCCGAACAGCACGGCGCTGACCACGCTGCCGTTGCGCTCGGCCGTCCGGGCCATGTCGAAGGTGATCAGCCGCCGGGCCGCGCGGCGGATCTGCCGCTGGAGCGCGTCGCTGTCGACCCGGCCGTCTCCCAGGTGGGATTTCTCGGCGATCGCATAGACGCGGTGCGTGGAGCCGATCAGGGTGGTGCGGTCCGGCGTGACGAAGCCGCGCTGCACGGCCCGCCCCGCCTCCATCAGCTCGGAGGCCAGGACGATGTCCACGTCGCCCGGCATGGGCGACTGGGCCAGCACCGGCACGCGGGCATCGGGCTGGTCCGCGCCCGGGAACAGCTCGACGTAATAGATGGTGGCGCCGGTGCGCTGCGCCACGCCGGGCACGGAGGTGGTCTGGGCGAACCAGCCGTTCTCCTCGCCCAGATCGACGATCCAGTCGGCCAGCACGCCGCCGCCCTCGCCGCCCATGGCCAGTACCGCGATCTTGATCGGTTCGGAATACATGTCGGATCGTCCCCCGCCGCTAGAAGGCATGCCGGTCGCGCCGGCGGGCCAGGCCGCGCTGGAACCAGGCGATGATCGCCCCGCGCGTGCGGTGCTTCCATTTGTCCCAGCCGGAGGGGTTGTCGATGATGCTGGCCTTGTAGAACGAGGGGCACAGCACCGCGGCGTGCGCGACCTCGCCGCAGTGGCCGCATCCCACGCAGGTGTCCTCCACGGCGGTGATGGGCTCCTGGCGCAGCGGGTCGGGATTGTCCCGGATGGTGAGCGAGGGGCAGCCCGACAGACGGATGCAGGAATGGTCGCCGGTGCAGGTGTCGGGATCGACGCCGAAGCGCTCGCGCACGACGCGCCTGCCCTCGGCGATGGCCTTGCGCCGCAGCGGCTTTTCGCGCCGCTGGCGGTTGAGCATGCATTCGCTCTGGGCGATCAGCACCTTGGGGCCGGCCGAGAGGGTGGTGAGCGCCTCGCGCAGGGCGGCCGTCATGGCCTTGGTGTCGTAGGTGCGCCGGATCGTGCGCACCCACTTCACCCCCACCCCGCGCACGGCGTCCTCGATCTCGTGGCCGGTGCTGCGGGTGGGATTGACGGTGTTGTGCGTGGACAGGATGTCCTGCCCGCCGGTGGCGGCGGTGTAGTTGTTGTCCACGATGATGGTCAGGTTGTCGCTCTGATTGAACACCGCGTTGGCCACGCCGCTGGTCAGGCCGTTGTGCCAGAACCCGCCATCCCCCATGACGGAGATGGCGCGGCGGCTGGCGGGCGCACTGCCGGGGGCGACGTTCAGGGCGGCGGCGCTCGCCCCGCCCAGGCCGTAGCCCATGGTGGTGTTGCCCAGGTCGAAAGGCGGCAGGATGGAGAACAGCTGGCAGCCGATGTCGGCGCTGATGTGGTGCGTCCCCAGTTCGCGCTCGACCAGCCGGATGGCGGAAAAAATGGGCCGCTCGGGACAGCCGGTGCACAGCCCGGGGGGGCGCGGATACACGGTCTCGCTCAAGGGCGGCAGGATGTCCTCGTCCCGCGCCCCGGCGGCCCCGGCCGGGACGGCGGCCGGGATCACGGCCTCGGCCACGGCCGATCCGGCGGCTTCGGCCGCAGCGGCCAGGGCCGGGGTTTCGGCGGGCGCGGCCTGTGCCGTCCGCGGCGGCGCGGCCTCGGCGGCCACGCCCGGCAGGGTCCAGCCGTACTGCTCCAGGAAGGCCCGCAGGCCGGTGCGCACCGTGGCGGCCGTGTATTCGCCCGCCATCGGCAGCACGTCCTTGCCATGCAGGTGCACGTCCAGGCGCCGCTGCAGCACGATGGAGGCGACGTTCTGCTCGATGAAGTTCGGCTGCCCCTCTTCCAGCACCAGCAGGGCCTTCTTGTCCTGGCAGAAGCGCTCGAACTCGTCGTCCACCAGGGGGTAGGTGACGTTCATCACGTACAGCGGGATCTGCGACTCGCCATACACGTCCGCCAGCCCCAGGCGCTGCAGCGCGCGGATCACGGTGTTGTAGAGCCCGCCCTGCAGGGCGATGCCCACGTCCGCGGCCTTCTCGGAGAAGAACTCGTTGAGCCCGCGCTCCTGGACGAAGCGCACGGCCGCGGGCCAGCGTTCCTCGATCTTTTCTTTTTCGTGGACGAAGCTGGCCGGCGGCAGCACGATGCGGCCGACGTCGCGCACGGGGTTTTCCAGCGCGTCGCGCACGGAGAACGCCGGCGCCCGGTTGTCCGACGCGACGAACTGGCCGTGCAGGTGGCAGGAGCGGATGCGCACCTGCAGCATCACCGGCGTATGGCTGGCCTCGGACAGCTCGAAGCCGTCCTTGACGGCCTGCACGATGCAGGGGAGATTGGGGCGCGGATCCAGCAGCCAGATCTGGGACTTCATGGCGAAGGCGTGGCTGCGCTCCTGCATGATCGAGGAACCCTCGCCATAGTCCTCGCCCACGATCACGAGCGCGCCGCCCGTGACCCCGCCCGAGGACAGGTTCGCCAGCGCGTCGGAGGCCACGTTGGTGCCGACGGTGGCCTTGAACGTGACCGCGCCGCGCAGGGGATAGTTCACCGAGGCCGACAGCGTCGCGGCGGCGGTGGCCTCGCTGGCGCTGTTCTCGAAGCGGATGCCGTATTCGGCAAGGATGTCCTGCGCATCCGCGAGGACGTCCATCAGGTGCGAAATGGGCGCGCCCTGGTAGCCCGCGATGTAGGCCACCCCGGACTCCAGCAGCGCCTTGGTGATGGCGAGGATGCCCTCGCCGCGGAAGACTTCTCCCGCCGGCAATCGCAGCTTCTCGACTTCGGCGACGAATGATCGCTCGGCCATGGTCTCGCTCCAGAATCGTGGATACGCCGTCTCTCGGGGGACGGCTTCTGGTCGGATTATAGTTTATGAGTGAACATATTCATTATCATGATTTACCCTAAGCCCATGCGCTCCGGCCACCGGACGGGCATAGAATTGAGGCCGTCGTCCCCTCCTCAGGAATCAGATGCCGCACGCCATGGAATCCAGCCCGCCCGCCCCCGCCCGCTTCGTCGACGGCTACCTGCCCGCCCTGCTGGCGCTGGCGAGCCGGCTCATTTCGGGGGAATTCCACGAGGTGGTCCGCCAGCACGGCTTTTCGGTGTCCGAGTGGCGCGTGATGGCCTCCCTGGCCGACGGCGATCCCATCAGCATCGGCGAGCTGGCCCAGGTCACCGTCACCAAGCAGCCCACCGTCACCCGCCTGCTGGACCGCATGGAGTCGAAGGGCCAGGTCGAACGGCTGCCCCACCCGAGCGACCGGCGCATCACCCTGGTGCGCATCACGCCCCAGGGGTCGCGCACGATCGAGCGCCTGATCGGCCTGGCGCGCGAGCACGAAAGCCGCGTGCTCGCGCCCTTCGGGCTCGCCCGCGCCGAGGAGCTGAAAAAGACGCTGCGCCAGATCATCGATCTGCACACGGGGCGGCCGGGCGCGGGCGCTGCCGCCGATGTCGATGCCGCCGATGTCGATGCCGCCGCCGATGCCGATGCCGATGCCGATGCCGAAGCCGGCACCGGCACCGATGCCGCCGACGCCGGGTCAGTGCTCGGATAGGTTCTCGAACATGTGCCTGAGCGTCTTCATCAGATGCTCCAGCTCGCCGGCATCCAGGCCGCGGTAGCCGCGCACGAAGATCCGGTGGGTCGCCTCCTCGATCCGGACGGCCAGCGCCTCGCCCTCGGCGGTGATCAGGACGTCGGTCACGCGCGCGTCCTCGGCGTTGGTGCGCATCTCGATCAGCCCCGCCTCGCGCATCCGCTGCAGGATGCGCGTCAGCGTGGACGGCTTGATGACCACGTGCATGGCCAGCGTGGAGATGCTGACGACGCCGTGCTGGCGCAGGACGATCAGGACCCGCCGCTGGGGAATGCCGGTCTTCAGGCGCTTGAGGACCCGTTCGAGTTCGAGCGTGTAGAGGGCGTGGAGGCGGACCAGCCAGTAGAACGGGAACTCGTCGTAATGGAAGTCCCTGCCTTCCGGGATGAAGCGCCGCGGGTCGATGTCAGCCATGATGTCCGCCTGATTTTCCGCCTGGGTTTCCGCCTGATTGCACACGGAGGCCCGCCCCCGGCCGGGACGGCGCGCTCCTGGCGCATCATACGTCAAGCCGGGCGGCCCCGGCAGCCGCTCGAAGCGCGCAGGGGCTCACTCCTGCCCGTGCAGCCGGAAACGCTGCAGCTTGCCGGTCTGGGTGCGGGGCAGCGCATCCAGGAACTGCACGGCGCGCGGATACTTGTAGGGCGCGATCGTCGCCTTCACGAAATCCTGCAGCGCCCTGGTCATCGCCTCGTCCCGCGCCTGGCCGGGCCGCAGGACCACGAAGGCCTTGACGATCTGGCCGCGGTCCGCGTCGGGCACGCCGATCACGGCGCACTCCGCCACGGCGGGATGCTGCATCAGGGCCTCCTCGACCTCGGGCGCGGCGATGTTGTAGCCCGACGAGACGATCATGTCGTCCGTGCGCGCCTGGTAGAAGAAGTAGCCGTCGGCGTCCATCAGGTAGGCGTCGCCGGTCAGGTTCCAGCCGTCGCGCACGTAGGTCTTCTGGCGCGGATCGGCCAGGTAGCGGCAGCCCGTGGGGCCCTGCACGGCGAGCTTGCCGATGGTGCCGGGGGGCACCTCCCGGCCGGCGTCGTCCACCACCCTGGCACGGTAGCCGGGCACCGGCTTGCCGGTGGCGCCGGGCCGGGCGTTGCTTTCGTCGTGCGAGATGAAGATGTGCAGCATTTCGGTGGCGCCGATGCCGTCGATCAGCTCGATGCCGGTGGCTTCCTTCCACAGGGCGCGCGTGGCCGCCGGCAGCGCCTCGCCCGCCGACACGCACTTGCGCAGCGGCGTGCGCCGCAGTTCGGCGCCATGGGCCGCCAGCGCCCGGTACGAGGTGGGCGCGGTGAACAGCACGGTGGCGCCGAACTCGCGGATGCCTTCGAGCAGCAGCGGCGGGCCGGCCTTTTCCAGCAGCGCCACGGAAGCGCCCACGCGCAGGGGAAACAGCAGCAGGCCGCCCAGGCCGAAGGTGAAGGCCAGCGGCGGGCTGCCGATGAACACGTCGTCGGCCACGGGCCGCAGCACGTACTTGGGCCAGCAGTCGCAGATCGCCATCACGTCGCGGTGGAAATGCATGGTGGCCTTGGGCACGCCCGTGGTCCCGGACGTGAAGCCCAGGATGCAGGTGTCGTCGGCGGCCGTCTCGACGTTGCGGAACTCGCCCGGCATCCGCGCCATGGCGGCCTCCAGGCCGTCCGGGCCGTCCTGCCTGAAATACCGCAGCTGCCGCAGCACCGGACACGCCCGGGCCGCCAGATCCATTTCCTCGGCCAGGGTGGCGTCGCACAGGGCGTGCGTGACCTGGCCGATCTCCAGGACGGCCTTCAGCTCCTTGGCCCGCAGCAGCGGCATCGTCGCCACCGCGATGCCGCCCGCCTTCATGACGGCGAACCAGCAGGCCGCCAGCATGGGATTGTTGGGCGCGCGCAGCAGCACGCGGTTGCCCGGCACCAGGCCCATCTCCCGGACCAGCACGTGGGCGATGCGGTTGGCGCGCTCCTGCAGGTCCGCATAGGTCCAGGTCACGCCCGGCGCGCGGATGCAGACGCGGCCGCCGCGCCCTTCGGCGACGTGGCGGTCGAGCAGCTCGGTGGCGCAGTTCAGGCGCTCGGGAAACCGGAGTTCGGGCAGCTCGAACAGGAATTCGGGCTGCTGCCCGGGCGGCGGCAGATGGTCGCGGGCGAAGGTGTCCACATGCGCGGTGGTCATATTGTCTCCTCGGTCAAGACGAATCGTCCCGGGCTCGACCGGCACGGCTCCGCCTCACGCGCTCTTTAATTTAGTTCATATTAATTTAGAAATAAACTAATAGATTGTCAACAGCGGGAATGCGAGAAATGCGGGGAATGCGGGGAATGCGGGCGCGGCGGGCATGCCGGCAACGCCGGAGCCCCGCCCCGCCGCGAAGGGCGTGTCGAGCCGCGCGCGGCTCAGCGGTCCGCCAGCCACTCGACGAGGGCATCATCGAAGGGCCGCACGGCGGCCGCGCCCGGATCGTTGACCAGGCTGACCAGGATGTAGCGCTTGCCGCTGTCCCCGCGCACGTAGCCGGCCAGCGCGCGCGAGTCGCGCAGGGTGCCGGTCTTCAGGTGGGCCTGGCCGCGCGTGTCCTCGGAGCGCAGGCGGCGGCGCACCGTGCCGTCCACCCCCGAGATCGCCAACGAGGAGATGAACTCGGGCATCATCGGCGAGCGCCAGGCCACGTCCAGCATCTGCGCCAGGCCGCGCGCCGTGATGCGGCCCTGGCGCGACAGGCCCGAGCCGTTGTCCAGCACCCAGCCGGTGGTGTCCACGCCCTGGTTCTTCAGGATCTGCCGGACCGCGCGGCCGCCGCTGTCGGGCGTGGCGCCCGGGCCGTTCAGCTCCGCGCCCAGGGTCAGCAGGGTCATGCGGGCCATGACGTTGTTGCTGAACTTGTTGATCTGGCGGATCACCTCGGCCAGCGTGGGAGAATCGTGCCAGGCCAGCGGCTTGGCGCGCGCGGGCACGGCGCCTTCGCGGAAGCCGCGCGACAGCGTCCCGCCCAGCTCGCGCCAGAGCAGGCGGAACAGGGCCTCGAAATGGTCGTCCTGATCGCCGGCCAGGCGGTACACGCTGAACTCGCCGCAGGCGCCGACGGCCTTGCCGGCGACGTGGATCACGGAACCGGGCCCCTCGGGACGCACGTCGGCCGCCACCACGGGCGAGCCCTTGCAGGCGCCGTCCAGCCATTCGAGCCGGCCTTCGACGCGCACGTCGCGCGTGGGCGGATCGAGCAAGGGAACCCACTGGCGCGCATGGGCATCGGGCAGGAACACCACCCGGGTCGCGCCGAAGTTGACCATCATCGCATCGGGGCTGGCATTGTAGGGGCGGTCCGGGGCGTCGTCGAAGTCGCCCGGGTCGATGGCCACGTTGCCGAAGCGCCCGCGGTCCACCACGACCTCGGACAGGTTCTTCACCCCCCGCAGGCGCAGTTCGCGCAGCATGTTCCAGAGGTCTTCCTGGCGGAACCAGGGATCGCCGGCGGCCTGGACGTAGAGCGGCCCCGACAGGGTGCCCTGGTCGTCGATGTCGGCGCCCGGGTCGGACAGGAAGCGGGTGCGCCAGACGTAGTCCGGCCCCAGCGCCGACAGCGCGGTCCAGGTGGTCACGGTCTTCATCACCGAGGCCGGGTTGCGCGGCTCGTCGGCCTGGATGCGGGCGATGACCGGCCCGCCGGCCTCGCGGATCTCCAGCGACAGGGCCGACAGCGGCAGTTTCGTGGCCTTCCAGGCCTTCTGCAGCTCGGGCGGCAGGGCCTGCGCGCCGGCGCGCAGCGACGCGCCCGCCAGCAGGCATGCCGCCAGCCCCGCGCCCAGGCGCCGCAGCCACCGTGAGTGCCCCGATCCCCGCATCATCCGTCCCGCCAACCGCATGCCGCCACCCGCTGTGAAACGCCCCGCGCCGCGCCCTCGGCTCGCCGCCCCGGAAAGGGCGCGCATTTTGCCTTGGGGCGGCCCGGCGCCAAAAAACGCCAGCATAATCCAAAGCGGGCGGGCGCAGGCAAGGGCCCGCGGGGCGCGCCATCCGGCCGGACGGGACGCCGGCGCGCCGACGCGCGGGACCGGCGGCGCATCGCGCGGACGCATCGGACTAAAATACCTCCCGTTTCCATTCCCCCGACCGTTTCCTTCCCCGGACGCCCTCGCCCGCGCCCGGCCTGCCCGTGACCGATTCCCTCGACATTGCCCAGTTCGACTACGAACTTCCTCCCGAACTCATCGCCCAGCACCCCGCCGCGCGGCGCGACGCCAGCCGGCTGCTGCGCCTGGACGGCGCCGGCGGCCTGCACGACCTGCAATTCACCGATCTGCCCGGCCTGCTGCGCGCCGGCGACCTGCTGGTCTTCAACGACACCCGCGTCATCAAGGCCCGGCTGCGCGGCCGCAAGGACAGCGGCGGCCAGGTCGAGGTCCTGATCGAGCGCATCACCGAGCCCCGGCGCGCGCTGGCCCACGTGCGCGCCAGCAAGTCGCCCCGCCCCGGCACGCGGCTGGCGCTGGCCGACGGCGCCTTCGAGGCCGAGGTCCTGGGGCGCCGGGACGAACTGTTCGAGCTGGCCTTCCCCGCCCCCGTGCTGGAACTGCTGGAGCGCCACGGCAGCGTGCCGCTGCCGCCCTACATCACGCACGGCGCCGGCAGCGAGGACGAGGCGCGCTACCAGACCGTCTACGCCGCCAAGCCGGGCGCCGTGGCCGCGCCGACCGCCGGCCTGCACTTCGACCAGGCCATGCTCGACCGCCTGGACGCCATGGGGGTGGAGCGCGCCTTCGTCACCCTGCACGTGGGCGCCGGCACCTTCCAGCCGGTGCGCGTCGCGCGCATCAGCGAGCACGTCATGCACGCCGAACGCTACGTCGTGCCGGCCGACACCCTGCGCCGCATCCGCGAGACCCGCGCGCGCGGCGGCCGCGTGATCGCCGTGGGCACCACCAGCGTGCGCTCCCTGGAAGCCGCCGCGCACGACGGCGACGGCGAGCACGCCTGCGAAGGCGACACCCGGCTGTTCATCACGCCCGGCTACCGCTTCGCCCACGTCGATGCCCTGATCACCAATTTCCACCTGCCGCAATCGACGCTGCTGATGCTGGTGTCCGCCCTGGCGGGCCTGGAGCCCATCCGCCGCGCCTACGCCCACGCCGTGCGGTCGCGCTACCGCTTCTTCAGCTACGGCGACGCCATGTTCATCGAGGCCGCCCAGGACCTCGCCCCCGCAGACCAGCCCCAGGCCCCGACCCCATGACCGGACTCCGATTCGACCTGCTGCACACCGACGGCGCCGCCCGCCGCGGCCGCCTGACGCTGAACCACGGCGTCGTCCAGACGCCGATCTTCATGCCCGTGGGCACCTACGGCAGCGTCAAGGCCATGCTGCCGCACGAGCTGGAGGAGATCGGCGCCCAGATCGTGCTGGGCAACACCTTCCACCTGTGGCTGCGCCCCGGCACCGACATCCTGGACCGCCACGGCGGCCTGCACGGCTTCATGCAGTGGGACCGGCCGATCCTGACCGATTCGGGCGGCTTCCAGGTCTTCAGCCTGGACGGCATGCGCAAGATCACCGAGGAAGGCGTGCGCTTCGCCTCGCCCATCGACGGCGCGCGCCTGTTCCTCACGCCCGAGGAATCGATGCGCATCCAGCGCAGCCTGAATTCCGACATCGCCATGGTGCTGGACGAATGCACGCCCTACCGCATCGGCGAGCGCCCCGCCACCCACGAAGAGGCCGCCGCTTCGATGCGCATGTCGCTGCGCTGGGCGCGCCGCTCGCGCCAGGCCTTCCTGGAGCTGGGCAACCCCAACGCCCTGTTCGGCATCATCCAGGGCGGCATGTACGAGGACCTGCGCGACGAGTCCCTGGCTGGGCTGACGGAGATCGGCTTCGAGGGCTACGCCATCGGCGGCCTGTCGGTGGGCGAGCCCAAGGAGGACATGATGCGCGTGCTGGCCCACGTGACCCCGCGCATGCCCGCCCAGGCGCCGCGCTACCTGATGGGCGTGGGCACGCCCGAGGACCTGGTCGAGGGCGTGAGCCGGGGCGTGGACATGTTCGACTGCGTCATGCCCACCCGCAACGCGCGCAACGGCTGGCTGTTCACCCGCCACGGCGACCTGAAGATCCGCAACGCCCGCTACCGCGACGACACCCGCCCGCTGGACCCCGCCTGCGGCTGCCACACCTGCCGGCATTTCTCGCGCGCCTACCTGCACCACCTGCAGCGCGCCGGGGAAATCACCGGCGCCCGCCTGAACACCCTGCACAACCTGCATTTCTACCTGCGCCTGATGGCGGAGATGCGCACGGCCATCGAGGAGGACCGCTTCGAGTCCTGGCGCGCGGCCTTCCACCGCGACCGGGCGCGCGGCATCGAATGAGCCTCGCCTGCCGTGCGGGCGCCCGGCGCACGGGCACCCGGACGCGGCCCGGCGGATATCCCGCTACAATCAAGAGTTAATTTCATACACGAGCTTCGTGCACGGGCCTCATGCTTCATGAGCCCGATGCCCTGCGGCTCGTGTCCGTCCATCGAACCCCACCGACCCGCAGGAGCCTCCATGTCCCTCGTCGACACCCTGTCCCTGATCCCGGCCCAAGCCGCCGGCGAAGCGAACCCGCTGATGAGCATGCTGCCCATCATCCTGATGTTCGTCATCCTGTATTTCCTGATGATCCGTCCGCAGATGAAGCGCCAGAAGGACCACAAGAAGATGGTCGAAGCCCTGGCCAAGGGGGATGAAATCATCATGACGGGCGGCATGCTGGGCAAGATCAGCAAGGTCAGCGACAACTACCTGACCGTCGAAATCGCGCAGTCGGGCGACAAGGCCGTGGAAACCATCGTGCAGCGCAGCGCCGTCACGGCCGTGCTGCCCAAGGGCACGATCAAGTCGCTCTAGGACCTGTTCGCCCGGCGGGCGCCGCCCCCGCGGCGCCTCGTCTCTCCAGACCCGCCCCACCCGATCGACCATGAACCGCTACCCTCTCTGGAAATACCTCATCGTTCTGGCCGCCGTCCTGATCGGCGTGCTCTACACGCTGCCCAACCTCTACGGTGAATCGCCGGCGGTCCAGATCGCGGGAGCCAAGACGGCCGTCAAGGTCGATCAGAACACCCTGTCGCGGGCCGAGCAGGTCCTGGACCAGGCCGGCCTGCAGCCGACCGCCGGCTCCTTCGAGATGAACGGCCCGGTCGGCACGGTGCGGCTGCGCTTCGACTCCACCGACACCCAGCTCAAGGCCAAGGACCAGCTCGAAAAGGCCCTGAACCCGGACCCGCAGAACCCCGACTACACCATCGCCCTGAACCTGATGTCGGCCTCGCCGAACTGGCTCTCATCCCTGGGCGCGCACCCGATGTACCTGGGCCTGGACCTGCGCGGCGGCGTGCACTTCCTGCTCCAGGTGGACATGCAGGGCGCCCTGACCAGCCGCTACGATTCCATGGCGGGCGAGGCGCGCACGACGCTGCGCGACGCCAAGCTCAAGGTCGAGGACGTCGAGCGCAACCAGCAGTCGGTGCGCGCCACCTTCGCCACCCAGGCCGACCGCGACGCCGCCGTCGACGCGCTGCGCCGCGCGATGCCCGAAATGGTCTTCACGACCGGGCAGTCCGGCGAGCAGTGGCTGGTGGACGGCACGCTCAGCCCGGCCGCCATCACCCAGGTCCAGGACAACGCCCTGAAGCAGAACATCCAGACGCTGCACAACCGGATCAACGAACTCGGCGTGGCCGAGCCCGTGATCCAGCAGCAGGGCGGCGACCGCATCGTGGTCCAGCTGCCGGGCGTGCAGGACGTGGCCAAGGCCAAGGACATCCTGGGCCGCACCGCCACCCTGGAAATCCACATGGTGGACGACTCGCCCACCGCCACGGCCGCGCTGGCCTCGGGCCGCGTGCCCTTCGGCCTGGTGCGCTACACCGACCGCGACGGCCGCCCCCTGCTGCTGCGCCGCCAGGTGATCCTGACGGGCGAGAACCTGCAGGACGCCCAGCCCGGCCGCGACCATCAGACCCAGCAGCCCACCGTCAACCTGACGCTGGACTCCAAGGGCGCGCGCATCTTCCGCGACGTGACGCGCGACAACATCGGCAAGCGCATGGCCATCGTGCTGTTCGAGAACGGCAAGGGCGAAGTCGTCACCGCCCCGGTGATCCGCTCCGAGATCCCCGGCGGCCAGGTGCAGATCTCCGGCAGCATGACCGCGCAGGAAGCCGCCGACGTGGCCCTGCTGCTGCGCGCCGGCTCGCTGGCGGCGCCGATGCACATCATCGAGGAACGCACCATCGGCCCGAGCCTGGGCGCCGCCAACATCAAGCAGGGCTTCGACTCGACGCTGTACGGCTTCACCGCCATCGCGATCTTCATCATCCTGTACTACCACCTGTTCGGTCTGTTCTCCACCCTGGGCCTGAGCTTCAACGTGCTGCTGCTGCTGGCGGTGCTGTCCATGCTGCAGGCCACGCTGACCCTGCCCGGCATCGCCGCCATCGCCCTGACGCTGGGGATGGCGATCGACGCCAACGTGCTGATCAACGAGCGCATCCGCGAGGAACTGCGCGCCGGGCTGCCGCCCCAGCAGGCCATCCACCTGGGCTTCGACCGCGCCTGGGCGACGATCTTCGACTCCAACCTCACCAGCCTGATCGTGGGCGTCGCCCTGCTGGCCTTCGGCACCGGCCCGGTGCGCGGCTTCGCCGTGGTGCACTGCATCGGCATCCTGACCTCGATGTTCTCGTCGGTGGTCGGCGTGCGCGCCCTGGCCAACCTGTGGTATGGCCGCCAGCGCAAGCTGAAGTCGATCTCCATCGGCCAGATCTGGAAACCCAAGCAGGACTGACGGGCCCGCGCCCCGAGCCCGTCCACCCCGCACCCAGGACACATCATGGAATTCTTCCGCATCCATCGCACCATCCCGTTCATGCGGCATGCGCTGATCCTGAACGTCATCAGCCTGCTGACCTTTCTGGCCGCCGTCTTCTTCATCGCCACCCGGGGATTCCACCTGTCGATCGAATTCACCGGCGGCACGGTGATGGAGGTCCACTACGAGCAGTCCGCGCCGGTGTCCGAGATCCGCACGGCCATCGACGCCCTGGGCTACACCGACTTCCAGGTGCAGAACTTCGGCACCTCGCAGGACGTGATGATCCGCCTGCCGGTGCGCCCGAACGAAGACACCGCCGCCCAGAGCCGCACCGTGCTGTCGGCCCTGCAGGCGCAGAACCCCGGCGTGCAGTTGCGCCGCGTGGAATTCGTGGGGCCGCAGGTCGGCCAGGAACTGCTGCACAACGGCCTGATGGCGCTGCTCTTCGTGGTGGTCGGCATCATGGTGTACCTGGCCGTGCGCTTCGAGTGGAAGCTGGCGGCCTCGTGCGCGCTGGCGAACCTGCACGACGTGGTGATCATCCTGGGCTTCTTCGCCTTCTTCCAGTGGGAATTCTCGCTGTCGGTGCTGGCCGGGGTGCTGGCGGTGCTGGGCTACTCGGTGAACGAATCCGTGGTGGTGATGGACCGGATCCGCGAAAACTTCCGCAAGCAGCGCAAGGCCTCGGTGCGCGAGATCATCAACGCCTCGATCACGCAGAACATCTCCCGGACGGTGATCACGCACGGCTCGACGCAGATGATGGTGCTGTCGATGTTCTTCTTCGGCGGGCCGACGCTGCACAACTTCTCGCTCGCCCTGACGATCGGGATCTGGTTCGGCATCTATTCGTCGGTGTTCGTGGCCGCCGCCCTGGCGATGTGGATGGGCATCAAGCGCGAGGACCTGGTCAAGCCGGTCAAGAAGGACGGGCCCGAAGTCGAGCTCGGATAACGTCCCCCGTTCTCCCGCGCCACGCACGGGGCCGGCCTCTTCGGATGGCCGGCCCTGTTTTTTTGGGTTCTCGATCCATGCGGGATGACGCAGCGGGGATGCTCGCCGCATGGAGCATCGCTTTCTTGACCCGCGCGCGTCGGCGGGCGGTTCCCCTCCGCCCTGCCGGCGCCTCGCGCGGTTGTCGGGGAACCGCCCGCCGACGCGCGCTCCGTCAGGGCATGTCCAAGACTCTGCAGGACCCTGACTGGGGGTTGACCACGACAGGCAACGGCAAATCGGGGATTTTTCCTCAGTGACAAACCTGATCAAAATCACCCAAATACGCTTTCATAGCAGCCCCTCCCCCTGCATCATGACTTCCATCGCCAACCCGATGGACACCGATCATGGGCAAGACCGATGCCGCCTACCGACGCCTGTTCGAGCACCCCGCCATGGTGCGCGATCTGATGGCCTGCACACTCTCCGCCACGCTGTTCGATGCCCTGGACTGGAATGGCGCGCAATCCGTCCCGACCAATTACATCAGCGACCGATTGAAAAAACGATCAGGCGACATCGCCTGGCTGATTTCCCGCCGACGCAGGCCAGGGGACGCATCGCCACCAGGCTATCTGTGCATTCTGCTGTTGCTGGAACATCAGAGCGAATCCGATGCGACGATGCCGCTGCGTACCGCCGTCTACACGGGCCTGTCGTATCAGTCCCTATTGCGGGCCCTCCACATCGAACTGCCCTTGCCGCCGGTACTGCCTGTCGTGCTGTACAGCGGCACCACGCCCTGGCGGGCCTCGCCGGACATGGCTGGCCTGATCGCCGACATGCCCAACGATCTGCGGCCCTATCAGTTGCAGATGCGTTATCTGCTGGTGGAAGAACGTGCCCTGTTGCAAGCCGGCGGATTGCCCGACACGAACCTGGCCGCCCTGATGTTCCGCCTGGGCGCCAGCCGGGAGATTGAGCAATGGCGGGCTTTGGTGCACACTCTCGTTCAGGCGACCCAGGGCCCTGAATTCCAGGAACTGAATCGCAGCATGACAGCCTGGCTACTGCTGGTGGCCCAATCCAACGCCGCCCTCGACGAACCCCTGCCCCCCGTCAATACTCTGGAGGAACTGGCCATGATGATCAGCGAAAAACCCGGCGTCTGGGCGCAACAGTGGAAACAGGAAGGCAGGTTGGAAGGCAAACTGGAAGGCCAGGCCGACCTGCTGCTGCGCCTGATCGAACGGCGCTTCGGGCCCATCCCTGACGACGTGACGCAACGCGTCCAGAACGCCACGGAATCGCAGCTGATGCTGTGGTCCTTGAATTTCGTGGACGCTCCTTCATTGGACGACGTGTTCCACGACTGAACGGATCATCCGGATCAGGGCCGGCCTCTTCGGATGGCCAGCCCTGTTTTTTTGGGCTCTCGACCCATGCGGGATGATGCAGCGGGGATGCTCGCCGCATGGAGCATCGCTTTCTAAACCCGCGCGCGGCGACGGGCGGTTCCCCTCCGCCCTGCTCGGCGGTCCTCCCTGCGGTCGGACTGCCCGGCCCTTCCTCGTCCGGCCGAGCGGCGGGCGAACTCGCCGCTGCGCGGCTCGGACACGCCCGCCGACTTCCCCCGGCCTCCCTTCGGAAGCCGCCGGCGCCTCGCGCGGTTGTCGGGGAACCACCCGCCACCACGCGCTCCAGTGGATTCACCAGGCACGGAACCGCCCGTCGCCGCGCGCGGATTCAGAACCCGAATCCAATCACGCTCCCCTTGTACACGCGGCAGCCTCCGATATCCCGGCTTCACACAGTACAATCAAGGGTTTCCACACTCCGCCCCCGGGATGTAAACCCGTCACGGCACCCGTCATGCAAGAAACCACCCTGCGGCGCGCCGGCGCCGCGCTCGCCGCCGCATCCGCCCCCTCCTGCGCGGACTCCGCCGGCGAAGAAGCCCTGGCCGCCCTGCTGCAGCCCGCCGAGCCCGGCCGCGTGAAGAAACTGTTCATCCGCACCTTCGGCTGCCAGATGAACGAATACGACTCCGAGAAAATGGCCGACGTGCTGCACGCGGCCAAGGGCGTGGAGCTCACCCAGAGTCCGGACGACGCCGACATCATCATCTTCAACACCTGTTCGGTGCGCGAGAAGGCCCAGGAAAAGGTCTTTTCCGACCTGGGCCGCGTGCAGCACCTGAAGCGGCTGAACCCCGACCTGGTGATCGGCGTGGGCGGCTGCGTGGCCAGCCAGGAAGGCGAGGCCATCGTGCGCCGCGCACCCTACGTGGACGTGGTGTTCGGCCCGCAGACCCTGCACCGCCTGCCGGAACTCATCGACCGGCGCCGCGCCACCGGCCAGTCCCAGGTGGACATCTCCTTCCCGGAAATCGAGAAGTTCGACGCCATGCCCCCCGCCCGTGTCGACGGGCCGGCGGCCTTCGTCTCCATCATGGAAGGCTGCAGCAAGTACTGCAGCTTCTGCGTCGTGCCCTACACCCGCGGGGCGGAAGTCTCGCGGCCGTTCGACGACGTGCTGGTGGAAATCGCCGACCTCGCCGACCAGGGCGTGCGCGAGGTCACCCTGCTGGGCCAGAACGTCAACGCCTACCGGGGCCCGGCCGGCGAGCACGGCGAGATCGCCGACTTCGCCATGCTGCTGGACTACGTGCACGACATCCCCGGCATCGAGCGCATCCGCTACACCACCTCGCACCCCAAGGAAATGACCGCGCGGCTGATCGAGGCGCACGGCCGGCTGCCCAAGCTCGTCCCCTTCCTGCACCTGCCGGTCCAGGCCGGCAGCGACCGGGTGCTGGCCGCCATGAAGCGCGGCTACACGGCGCTGGAATACAAATCCATCATCCGCCGCCTGCGCGCCGCGCGGCCCGACATGACGCTGTCCTCGGACTTCATCGTCGGCTTCCCCGGCGAGACCGAGGCCGACTTCCAGAAGACGCTGGACCTGGTGCGCCACGTGGGCTTCGACCAGTCCTTCTCCTTCGTGTATTCGCGCCGCCCGGGCACCCCGGCCGCCGACCTGCACGACGACACGCCGGAAGCCGAAAAGCTCGGCCGGCTGTACCGCCTGCAGGCCCTGATCAACGAGCAGGCCGCCGCCATCAGCCGCGCCATGGTCGGCAGCGTCCAGCGCCTGCTGGTCGAAGGCCCCTCGAAAAAGGATCCCCGCGACATGAAAGGCCGCACGGAAAACAACCGCATCGTCAACTTCGCCGGCCAGCCGCGCCTGATCGGCCAGATGGTGGACGTGCGCATCACCGAAGCCCTGGCCAACACCCTGCGCGGCGAGATCGTCACGACGGATTCGGCCGAGGCGCACGTCGCCCAGGGAGCGGCATGAGCACGAAAAACAGCACCAGAAGCGGTCCTAAGACCCCGGCCCGCCGCGCCGCCGCAACGGCTCCGGAAGCCCCCTCGAAGGCCGCCCGCCCGCTCGCCCTCCAGCTGGAGGCCGACAATGACCACCTGGCCAGTCTGTGCGGCCCGCTGGACGAGAACCTGCGCCAGATCGCCCAGGCCTACGGCGTGGAGATCGCCCGGCGCGGCACCCGCTTCACCGTCCGGGGCGTCCAGGCGCGGCCGGCCGCCCGGGCGCTGCGCTGGTTCCACGAACGCGCCGCCCAGGGGCCGCTGTCGCTGGACACCCTGCAGCTCGGCCTGGTGGAACTGGGCGCCCGCGCGGGCGGGGCTTCCGGCGGCGCGCCGGATCTGCCCGAACTGCCGCCCGTGGACGACGCCAGCCTGAGCCTGCGCACCCGCAAGACCGACCTGCGGCCGCGCACCCCGCGCCAGCGCGACTACCTGAACGCCATCCTCAAGCACGACGTCACTTTCGGCGTCGGGCCGGCCGGCACCGGCAAGACCTGGCTCGCCGTGGCCTGCGCCATCGACGCCCTGGAGCGCGAATCGGTGTCCCGGCTGGTGCTGACGCGCCCGGCCGTGGAGGCCGGCGAGCGCCTGGGCTTCCTGCCCGGCGACCTGGTCCAGAAGGTCGATCCCTACCTGCGGCCGCTCTACGACGCGCTGTACGACCTGCTGGGCTTCGAGCGCACGCAGCGCCTGTTCGAGAAACAGACCATCGAGATCGCCCCGCTGGCCTACATGCGCGGGCGCACCCTGAACCACGCCTTCATCATCCTCGACGAGGCGCAGAACACCACGCCGGAACAGATGAAGATGTTCCTCACGCGGATCGGCTTCGGCAGCAAGGCCGTCATCAACGGCGACCCGTCCCAGGTGGACCTGCCCAAGGGCCACCAGAGCGGCCTGCTGCACGCCCTGGACGTGCTCGACGACGTGCCAGGCATCGCCCAGACGCGCTTCACCAGCCGCGACGTGGTGCGCCACCCGCTGGTGGGCCGCATCGTCGAGGCCTACGAGCGGGCGGGCGACCATGTATCCTGATTTCACCCTGTCGGTCCAGTACGCGGTCCCGGCCCCGGCGCTGCCGCGCTGGCGCCTGCGGCGCTGGGTGGGGCGCGCGCTGGCGGCCGCCCTGGCGCCTCCCGACCCGCGCGCCGGCAGCCCGGTGGCCCTGACCCTGCGCATCGTCGACGCCGGGGAAGGCCGCGCCCTGAACGCCGCCTGGCGCGGCCGCGACGCCGCCACCAACGTCCTGACCTTCGAGTACGGCGCCGACCCTTCCGGGCTGATCAGCGGCGACATCGTGCTCTGCCTGTCGGTGCTGGAGCGCGAGGCGGCCGAACAGGGCAAGCCCCTGCTGCACCACGCCGCCCACCTGGTCACCCACGGCGTGCTGCACGCCCTGGGCCACGACCACATCGAGGCCGACGAGGCTGAGCGCATGGAGGCGCTGGAGACCCGCATCCTGGCCGCCCAGGACATCCCCGATCCCTACGCGACATGAACGGACGGACATAAGCGGACGGACATAAGGGGGCGGCATAAGCGGACAGCGCGAGCGGATCATCGGCCGTCCCGGCTGACGGGTCCGCAGCGGGCCGCCATCGGCCCCGCCTCGCCCGCCGAACGGCAGCCGCCGTTTATCGGTTATGCTACAGAATCCGTCACTCGTCCTCAGGACAATGCCCGACCCACACGCCTCCGACTCGGAGCCCCGACCTCCCCGGCCGGCACGTTCCCTTCTGTCCCGCTTCAAGGCCCTGCTGCGCCCCGCCCCGCCCGCGGACCGCGACGACATCCGCGCCGTCCTCGAAGCCGCCCACGACCACTCCGTCCTCGACGGGGAATCGTACGCCATGATCTCCGGGGCCCTCGCCGTCGCGGACAAGACCGTGGCCGACATCATGGTGTCGCGTGCGCGCATGGACCTGCTCGACATCTCCCGGCCGCTGCCGGAACTGATGCCGGCCATCACCGAGACCGGCCATTCGCGCTTCCCCGTCTACGAGGGCGACCGCGACAACATCGTCGGCGTGCTGCTCGCCAAGGACCTGCTGCTGGCCCTGGCGGACCACGCCCTGGACGTCCGCGCGCTGGTGCGCCCGCCCGTCTTCATCCCCGAATCCAAGCGCCTGAACGAACTGCTGCACGAATTCCGCGTGAGCCGCAATCACCTGGCCATCGTGATCGACGAGCACGGCGGCATCTGCGGCCTGGTGACCATGGAAGACGTGCTGGAGCAGATCGTCGGCGACATCGAGGACGAATTCGACGACGAGGGCGAAAAGACCATCTTCCGCACCGGCGAGAACAGCTGGCGCGCGATGGGCAGCACCGAGATCGAGGACTTCAACGAGACCTTCGGCACCCATCTGCCCGACGAGGACGCCGACACGCTCAACGGCTGGCTGGCCGCCGAGCTGGGCCACATCCCGCGGCGCGGCGAGCGCCTCGAACGCCGCGGCCTGGTCTTCACCGTCGTGAGCGCCGACGGCAAGCGGGCGCGCTGGCTGCACATCCAGCGGCAGGACCCGCCGCCGCCCGCTCCGGAACATGCCGCCTGATTCCGCGCCCGCGCCGCGCCCCGGTGCGCCGGACGCGCGGCGCGCGGGACGCGGCCGCCTGGCGGCGCTGCTGGCCGGCGCCCTGCAGGCGCTCTGCTTCGCGCCCGGCCCCCTGCCCGCCTGGAGCCTGCCCTTCGCGCAGATCGCCGCGCTGGCCGTCCTGGCGGCCCTGACCTTCGGCGCGCCCGATCCGCGCCGGGCGGCGGGCCTGGGCTGGCTGTTCGGGCTGGCCCAGTTCGGCATCGGCGTCTACTGGCTGACCACCAGCATGCACGAATTCGGCGGCCTGCCGCTGCCGCTGGCCATCGCCGCCCTGCTGCTGTTCGCGGCGGCCATGGCCGCCTACGCGGCGGGCGCCTGCGCCCTGACCGCCTGGCTGTGCGCCGGCCACGGCCATCCCGAACGGCGCGCCCCGCGCCAGATCCTCAACGCCGTCGCCTGGGCCTCGGCCTGGACGCTGGCCGAATGGCTGCGCGGCACGCTGTTCACGGGATTCACCTGGCTGAACGCCGGCTACGCGCACGCCGAAGGCATGTTCGCCGCCTGGGCGCCGTTCGCCGGGGTCTACGGCCTGGCCTGGCTGGCGGCGTTCTCCGCCGCCGCCGCCGCGCTGATGGCGCGCGCCAAGGACACCGCCTACGACCGCAGCGCGGCCGCCGTGGTGGGCCTGGCCCTGCTGGCCGGGCTGCTGGGCATCGCCTGGAGCCACGTCGAATGGGCCCGCCCGCTGGGCGAGCCCCTGATGGTGCGCCTGGTCCAGCCGGCCACCCCCCAGTCCGACAAGTTCCAGCCCGAGCTCTTCCGGCCCACCCAGGAACGCGTCCAGCGCCTGGCCGCGCTGCCCCCCAAGAGCGAGCCGGACCGCCCCGCCGTGGTGATCCTGCCGGAAACCGTGCTGCCGATCTTCCAGGACCAGGTGCCCGAGGCCGTCTGGCGGCAATGGCGGGCCGCCGCCGAATCGATGCGCGCGACCTTCGTGCTCGGGGCGCCGCTGCACGTCGCCACGCCGGCCGGCGACCGCTACACCAACGGCGCCATCGCCCTGCGCCCGCAGGCCGGATCATCGGCCCCGGCCGGCGGCGACTGGCACTACGACAAGCGCCACCTGGTGCCCTTCGGCGAATTCATTCCCCCCGGCTTCCACTGGTTCGTGCGCGCCATGCAGATCCCACTGGGCGACTTCGACCGCGGGCCGGCGCGCCAGCCGCCGCTGGCGGTCGGCGGCCAGCGCCTGGCCATCGACATCTGCTACGAGGACACCTTCGGCGAGGAAATCGCCGCCACGGTCGCGCCCGACGGCGCCGATGCGCCGGGCGCCAGCATCCTGGTCAACCTGAGCAACCTGGCCTGGTTCGGCGACGGCTGGGCGCTGCGCCAGCACCTGTGGATCGCCCGCATGCGGGCCCTGGAAACCGCGCGCCCCGTGGTGCGCGCCACCAACACCGGCGCCACCGCCGTCATCGACGCCCGCGGCCAGGTGCGGGGCGCGCTCGAACCGGGCCGCCCGGGCGTCCTGGACGCCGAGGTCCAGGGCACCGAGGGGCTGACGCCCTACGTGCGCTGGGGCAATGCGCCGATCCTCGCCTGGACGCTGCTAGGACTGCTGCTGGCCGTCCGGGCGCGGCGGCGCAAAGAACCGGCATCCCCGCCGGCGCCGGCGGACGCGCCCTAGCCGCCGGCCTGCCTGCGCAGGCGCTGCTCGAAGGCTGCCTGGTCCAGCGGCTCGTCGAACCAGTAGCCCTGGCCCTCGTCGCAGCCCGCGTCGCGCAGCAGCTCGTACTGGGCCTGGCTGACGATGCCCTCGGCGGTGACCCGCAGGCCCAGCCGGTGCGCCAGGGCGATGATGGCTTCGCTCACCATGGGGGCGTGCTCGCCGTCCAGCAGGCGCTCGGTCGTCGCGCGTTCGAGCTTGAGGGTCTCGAACGGCAGTTCGTTCACCGCCAGCAGGGCCGGCATGCCGATCGACACCGCGCCCACGCTGAAGCGCAGTCCGGCCTCGTGCAGGCGCCGCAGCCGGTCCTGCGCCTGCGGATCCTCGGTCATGAGCATCTGCTCGCTGAGTTCCAGCACCAGGCAGTCCGGCGGCAGATCCAGCGCATCGAACAGCCCGAACACGACGTCCAGCCCGGCGTCCTCCAGGCCGAGCTGGCCGGGCGAGACGTTGATCGTCAGGCGCAGGTCCGGCGCCAGGGCCTCGCGCCAGCGGGCCAGCTGGCGGATCGATTCGCGGAACACCCAGTCGCCCAGCGGCCGGATCAGCAGGCGCTCCTCGGCGAAGGGAATGAAGTCCGCCGGGACGATCACGCCGAACTCCGGATGCCGCCAGCGCAGCAGGACTTCGGCCTGCACGATGCGCCCCGTGCGGAAGGAGTGGATCGGCTGGAACAGGAGGAAGAACTGCGAATCCTGGATGGCCTGCGGCAGGGCGTACATCAGGTCGCGCTGCATGCGCGCGCGTTCGCGCATGCTCCGGTCGAAGTAATGGAAGCAGTTCCGGCCGGAATCCTTGGCGACGTACATCGCCATGTCCACGTGGCGCATCAGGGACTCGGCATCCTCGGCGTCCTGCGGATACAGCGCCCCCCCCAGGCTGGCCGAGATTCGCAGCGGATCGCCGCCCAGGCGGTAGGGCTCGGTGATGCGGTCGAGGATGGCGCGGCACAGCGCGTCGATCCGCGCCTTGTCCGCGGTGTCGTTCAGGATGACGACGAATTCGTCGCCGCCCAGGCGCGCCACGAAGCTGGTCTCGGGCGGCGCGCAGGACTGCAGGCGCCGGGCGACCTCGACCAGCAGCCGGTCGCCCGTCGCGTGCCCCATGGAATCGTTGATCTCCTTGAACAGGTCCAGATCCAGGAACAGCAGCGCCAGGGGCTGGCCCGACTGGTCCGCCGACTGGACGGCGGCCTGCAGGCGCTCGTTGAAATACTGGCGGTTCGGCAGGCCGGTCAGGGGATCGTGGTGCGCTTGGTTCCAGATCTGCGCCTCGATCTGCTTTTTCTGCGTCACGTCGCTGAGCATCGCCACCCGGCAGTTGACCGAGCCGTCGTGGTTCCAGGCCGTGTCCATGACCACGCGCTCGGCATAGTCCTCGCCCGACTTGCGCTGGCTCCAGTATTCGCCTTCCCAGCGTCCCTGGGTGTTGATGGCATGCCACATCTCGTCGTAGAAATCGCGGTTGTGGCGGCCCGGCCGCAGCAGCGGCAGCAGCTCGCCGGCGATCTCGTCGGGCCAGAAGCCCGTCATCCGCGAATAGGCCGGATTGACGTCGATGACCACCCCGGCCGAATCGGTGATGGCGATGGCCTCGCTGCTGTTCTCGTAGGCGATGGCGGCGAGCTGGGCCGAGGACTCGGCCTGCTTGCGCTCGGTGATGTCCTGCACGATGCCGATGACCGAGACCTGCTCGCCCACCCGCACGGTCGAGCTGAACACCTCGATGTCGATCTCCGAACCGTCCTTGCGGCGGCCATGGCGCTCGAAGCGCAGCGTGCCGTCCCGCCGGCTCTGGCTGGCCTTGATCGATTCGGCCATCAGGAAGCGCTCGCGCGGCACCACGATGGTCAGCAGCGTCATGGCGTCGACCATCTCGCGCGGCTCGTAGCCGAAGATCTCGGCCATCTTGCTGCTGACGAAGGTGAAGCGCTCGTTCTCGACCAGGAAGATCCCCACGATGGAGTTCGAGGCCAGGCCCTGGAAGATGGTGTCGGCCCGCAGCAGGCCCGCCTGATCCTCGCGCATCTTGGCCAGCAGGTCGTGGACCTGCCGGATGCCGTCGTTGAAATCCTGCGCCACCTGGCCGAGCTCGCCCTTGCCCCGATAGCCGATGCGGGCGTCGTAGTGTCCCTGGACCAGCTGCCGGCAGGCGATGCGCAGTTCGCGCAGGGGCCGGACCAGATGGCGGCGCAGCAGCAGGTACAGGCCCAGCAGCAGGATCAGGTTCAGCAGCGCCAGCCCGCCGCTGGCCAGCAGGGCGCGGTCCTTGTCCTCGCGCAGCAGCGGCATCAGGACGTCGGCGCAGGCGTCGAGCGTGCCCAACAGGGTCTCGGCGTCGTCGGCCACCCACTGGCGCTGGACGATCTGGGGCAGTTCGCGCGCCTCGGCCGCGCGCTCGTCGCGCACGTAGGTGCCCAGCAGCACGGTCTGCAGCCGGCCGCGCAGGGTGACCCAGTCGCGCCGGATGCGGGGCAGGAAATCGCGCGAGGCCGGCTGCGCCAGGGCGGGGATCTCGCGGCCGTCGATGACGCCGCCCTGGTCCAGGGCCTGCAGGGCGCGATCCATGAAGTCCATTTCCTGGCTGAGCTGGCCCGCCTGCACCAGGGCGCCGTCGGACAGGCGCATCGCCCGCACCGCCAGCTGCTGGCTGGCGGCGCGCATGCGGTCCAGGGTGACGGCCTGGTCAAGCGCGCTCTCGTAGCGCGACAGCAGGGAATGCACGGCGGCGGCATTGCCCAGCACGAAGACCAGCATGAACAGGAAAAAGACGGCTGCCGCCGTGCCCGGTCCGAAGGAGGATCGGACCGCCGGCCATGCCACGTGCGATGTGTGAGGGCTCATGCCTTCCCTGTCAGATGAACGGCGGCGGCAGCGGGCCGATGCGCGGCCCGGGACGCCATCCTCTGGCATGGTACTGGATGCGTGGGAAAGGACAACACGCTAACAACCGGAATCCAGGGGCGGATATCGGGGTTTTGATTTCGCGCAGCCGGGGCCGACACCGGCCGGGCCGGAGCCGGGCAGGGTTTGATAACGTAGGGATGTGCCCCCGGACATTCGACGCATGGACATGCCCGCGAGGCCCGCGCGGCACCGACGTTCCGGATCCGACATCCGGGATCCGGCGTTCCAGCATTGACAGAGGCAGCATGCCGCATGACCCAGGACGACTCCTTCATTAAAGCCGATCCCGCATCGACCGGTACCGCGGCGGTCCCCACCGACTGGCATGGCCGCAGCGCGGAATTCGCGGCGCGCGCGCTCGGATCGCCCGAGGGCGGCCTGTCCGAAGCCGAAGCCGGGGCCCGCCTGCGGGTGCACGGCCGCAACGAACTGGCCGCCGCCCGGCGCCGCCATCCCCTGCTGCGGCTGCTGCGCCAGTTCCACAACCTGCTGCTCTACCTCATGATCGCGGCGGGCATCATCACGGCGCTGCTGGGCGCATGGGTGGACGCCGCCGTGCTGTGGGCCGCCGCGCTCGTCAACGTCCTGATCGGCTTCGTCCAGGAGGGCAAGGCCGAGAACGCCCTGGCGGCCATCCGCGGCATGCTCCCGCCGCACGCCACGGTGATCCGCGAGGGCAGGCGGCGGGTGATGGACGCGGCGTTCCTCGTGCCCGGCGACCGCGTCGTCATCGCCTCGGGCGACCGCGTGCCGGCCGACCTGCGCCTGGTCCATGCGCGCGACCTGCGCCTGGACCAGGCCTCTCTGACGGGGGAATCGCTGGCGGTGGAAAAAACCACGGCGCCGGTCGCCGCGGATGCCGCGCTCGCCGAGCGCGACGGCATGGGCTATTCCGGCACGCTGGTGGTCGGCGGCCAGGGCGTGGGCATCGTGACGGCCACCGGCCTGCAGACGGAGATCGGGCGCATCACGCGGATGATCAGCGGCGTGGAGAGCGCGGGCACGCCGCTGATGCGCAAGCTCGACCGCTTTTCCGCCCGCCTGGCCAGCGTCATCCTCGGCATCGCGGTGCTGACCTTCGCCTTCGGCGTCCTGCTGGGCGGCCATCCCGTCGCCGACATGTTCGTCATGACGGTGGCGCTGGTGGCGTCGGCCATCCCCGAGGGCCTGCCCGCCATCATGACCATCATCCTGGCCCTGGGCGTGCAGCGCATGGCGCGCCAGAAGGCCATCATCCGCCGCCTGCCCGCGGTGGAGACCCTGGGCTCGGTCACCATCATCTGCACCGACAAGACCGGCACCCTGACGCGCAACGAAATGACGGTGCAGCTCGTCGTCACGGGCGCCGGAGTCTACCGGGCCTCGGGCGTGGGCTATGCCCCCGAAGGCGAAATCGCCGCCGACGGCGGCGGGCCCGGCGCCGCCCGCCGCGGCGATCTGCTGCCGGCCCTGCAGGCCGGCATGCTGTGCAACGACAGCGCGCTGGAACGGCGCGAAGACGGCTGGCACATCGTGGGCGACCCCACGGAAGGCGCCCTGCTGGTGCTGGGCGCGAAGGGCGGCCTGGACCTCGCCGCGCTGTCGAAGGAATGGCCGCGGCTGGACTCCATTCCCTTTGAATCGGAAAACCGCTACATGGCCACGCACCACAAGGACGCCGGCGGCACGGACTGGATCCTCGTGAAGGGCGCGCCGGAGCGCGTGCTCTCCATGTGCCGCTGGCAGCTCGGCGGCGAAGGCCCGCAGCCATTGGACGTGGACTACTGGCGGCGCATGGTCAACGACATCGCCGCGCGCGGCCTGCGCCTGCTGGCCCTGGCCCGCAAGGCCGCCGGACCGGCGGACGGCCCGCTCTCGCCCGCCGACATGGAGGACGGCTTCGTCATGCTGGCGCTGGCCGGCCTCATCGATCCGCCGCGCGCCGAGGCCATCGCGGCGGTGAAGCAATGCCACGCCGCGGGCATCCGGGTGAAGATGATCACCGGCGACCACGCCGACACCGCCCGCGCCGTGGGCGCCCAGCTGGGCATCGGCGTGGGCAGGCCGGCGGTCACGGGCCCGGAAATCTCCCTGCTGGACGACGCCGGGCTGCGCCTCGTGGTGGCCGACGTGGACATCTTCGCCAGGGCCAGTCCCGAACACAAGCTGCGGCTGGTGCAGGCGCTGCAGGACAACGGCAACATCGTCGCCATGACCGGCGACGGCGTGAACGACGCGCCCGCCCTGAAGCAGGCCGACGTCGGCATCGCCATGGGCCTGAAAGGCACGGATGCCGCGCGCGAGGCGGCGGACATGACGCTGGCCGACGACAATTTCGCCACCATCGCGGCCGCGGTGCGCGAAGGGCGCGCCGTGTACGACAACCTGCGCAAGTTCATCCTGTTCATGCTGCCCACCAACGGCGGCGAAGCCCTGGTGGTCATCGCGGCCCTGCTGCTCGGTCTCGCCCTGCCGCTCACCCCCGCCCAGGTGCTCTGGATCAACATGGTCACGGCGGGCACGCTGGGCATCGCGCTGGCGTTCGACGCGCCGGACGACAACATCATGCTGCGGCCGCCGCGCCCCCCGGAAGAGCCCCTGTTCACCGCATTCTTCCTGTGGCGGCTGGTCCTGGTGTCGCTGCTGATGATGCTCGGCGCGCTGGCCCTCTTCCTGTACAAGCTCGACAGCGGCGCCGGCATCGAGGTGGCGCGCACCATGGCCGTCAACACCATCGTGCTGTGCGAAGTGGTCTACCTGATCAACAGCCGGCGGCTGCGGCGCAGCGTGCTCGACCGGGAGGGCCTGTTCGGCAACCCCTACGCGCTGCTCACCATGGCGATCGCCGTGCTCCTCCAGTTCGTCTACATCCACTGGAGCCCCATGCACCGCATCTTCGGCTCCGCCGCGCTGAGCGCGGGAGAATGGCTGCTCACCCTGGCCGCCGCGCTGGTGCTCTTCTTCGCCGTGGAAGCCGAGAAGCTCATCGCCCAGCGGCTGCGGGCCGCCCGGACCTGAAAAGGCCCGCGGCGGGCGGGCGCCCTGGCCCGTCAGGAACTCAGTCCTCTTCGACGAAGGCCGTCGCGCGCTGTTTCCGTATGGACGGCAGCGCGACGAGGACCACCAGCAGGACCGCCGCGGCCAGCAGCGAGGCGGTCAGGGGCCGGCTGACGAACGTCGTGTAATCCCCGCGCGACAGCAGCAGGGCGCGCCGGAAGTTCTCCTCCATCATGGGGCCGAGCACGAGCCCGAGCAGCAGGGGCGCACCCTCGCAGCGCAGCTTGGACCACACGTAGCCGACCAGGCCGAAGAACGCCGTCAGGTAGATGTCGAAGACGTTGCCGTTGAGCGAATACACCCCGATGACGCAGAACACCAGGATGGCGGGAAAAAGGATGCGGTAAGGGACTTTCAGCAGCTTGATCCAGAGCCCGATCAGCGGCAGATTGAGCACCAGCAGCATCAGGTTGCCGATCCACATCGAGACGATCAGGGCCCAGAACAGCTGCGGGTGGTTGCTCATCACCTGCGGGCCGGGCGAGATGTTGTGGATGGTCATGGCGCCGATCATCAGCGCCATGACCGCATTGCCCGGGATGCCGAGCGTCAGCAAGGGGATGAACGAGGTCTGGGCGGCCGCGTTGTTGGCCGATTCCGGGCCCGCCACGCCCGCCGGATGGCCCTTGCCGAACCTTTCCGGCTGCGCGGACATCTTCTTTTCGAGCGAGTAGGAAGCGAAGGAGGACAGCACGGCGCCGCCGCCCGGCAGGATGCCCAGCGCGGAGCCCAGCAGCGTGCCGCGGATCGCGGCCGGCCAGGCTTCCTTGAATTCCTGCCGGCTGGGATACAGGCTGCCGACCTTGTCGATCATGTCGATGCGGTTTTCCCGCTGCTCCAGGTTCGTCATGATCTCGGCGAAGCCGAACACCCCCATGGCGACGATGGCGAAATCGATGCCGTCCTGCAGTTCCGGCAGCCCGAAGTCGTAGCGGATCACCCCGGAATTGACGTCGGACCCGACCATCCCCAGCAGCAGGCCCAGCACGACCATGGCGATGGCCTTGGGCAGGGAGCCGGAGGCGAGCACCACGGCCCCTACCAGCCCCAGCACCATCAGGGAAAAATATTCCGCGGGCCCGAACTCGAAGGCGATCGCCGCCAGCGGCGGCGCGAAGGCCGCCAGCAGGACCGTGGCGACGCAGCCGGCGAAGAAGGAGCCCAGCGCCGCGAGGGCCAGGGCGGCGCCGGCGCGCCCGTTGCGGGCCATCTGGTGCCCGTCCAGCACCGTGACGACCGCGGAGGTCTCCCCGGGCAGGGCCACCAGCACCGCGGTGGTCGAGCCGCCGTACTGCGCGCCGTAGTAGATGCCGGCGAGCATGATGAGCCCCGCGGTGGGCGGCAGCACGTAGGTGACCGGCAGCAGCATGGCGATGGTGGGCACCGGCCCGATGCCGGGCAGCACGCCGATCAGCGTGCCCAGCAGGCAACCGAGGAAGGCGTACATCAGGTTCTCGGGCGTGAAGGCGACCGACAGGCCGAGCATCAGGTGGTCGAACAGTTCCATCGCGGTTCCTCAACGGCCCAGGCCGAAGGGCCACAGGGGGAAAACCAGCCCCAGCCCCTTGATGAAGGCGAGATACGCGAACACGGCCAGGAACGCGCCGTTGCCGGCCGCGACCCTCCAGTCGAAATCGCGGCCCGCCAGGCTGCCGAGGATGACCAGGAGAAAGATGGACACATACACGCCCAGGGGTTCGAGCACCGCGCCGTACAGGACGACGGTGCCGACGATCCAGCCGGCGACGCGCCAGTCGAACCGCTCGATCCGGCTCCCGGCGGCGCGCGGCGACAGGGCGGCCAGCGCAATGCCCGCGCCCAGGACCGCCAGGAGGATGCCCAGCCAGAACGGGAAATATCCCGGCCCCATGTGGGCGGCCGTCCCGCGGGCATAGCCCGTCGCGCGCCAGGCGAAGAAGGCGCCGGCGGCCAGGAACATCAATCCCGACCAGAAATCCTGTTCAGACCGTATTTTCATGGTCTCCGTCTCCTCTTTTTGATGGGCCGTGCGCAGCGGTTCAGCCCGACCCGGCCTCCTCGTACCGGACCACGATCCGCCAGTCGGCATGCACCGCCGGCCGGGGAGACTCCTCGGCCCGCACCGTGACGGCCCACGCGCAGCGGGCCTCCCCGGGCCGGGGCTCGGCCACCTGGTCCAGCGCGAAGCAGGCCGCCACCCGCGCACCCGAGCGGACGGGCGCCGTGAAGCGGACGCGGTCGAAACCGTAGTTCAGCACCACGGCTGCGCCGGGAAAAGCGATGCAGCTCGACTGCCAGCAGCTCAGCAGCGACAGCAGGAGAAAACCGTGCGCGATGGTGCCGCCGTACGGCGACTCCGCCGCCGCCCGCTCGGGATCCACGTGGATCCACTGGCGGTCGCGCGTGACGCACGCGAACCGGTCGATGAGGTCCTGGCCGATCACCACCGAGGCCGACCGGATGGCCGGCCGCCCCACGAAATCGCGCAGCGACCGGACGGAATCGAATGCCCGGAGGGCCGCCGCCGGCTGCTCACGGGGGTTCGTCATGGCGTCCGCCCTTCGTCGGGTGCCCGCCCTTCGTCGGACGCATGCGCGGCGCATGGCTGTCGGCGGGCCTGGGCCTTGGCAATTTCATGGCGCAGCTGCTCGAAGCCGGTGGCCGGGACGCTGTCGGCGCGGCGGTCGGCCACCTCGTCCAGGCGTTCGATCAGGGCGTTCGCGGACAGCTCGGCGCCGTCCAGGCAGATGCCCCGGGTCATGGTGATGTGCGCCTGCTCGAAGCAGCCCGCACCCGCCAGCAGGATGGTCCGGGTCGGCGCCTCGTCCGCCGCCAGGGCGACCAGCGCGGGGCTCACCCATTCGGGCGCCAGCAGATCCAGCGCCTGCGGTTCGAGCAGCCCCTCCGTCATCGCCGTGGCCGCCGTCGGCGCCAGGCAGTTGACCCGGATGCCGTAGCGCTCGCCCTCCAGCGCCAGGGTCTGCATCAGGCCGACCAGCGCCATCTTGGCAGCACCGTAATTGGCCTGGCCGAAATTCCCGTAGAGACCGGACGAGGAAGTGGTCATCACGATGCGCCCGTGATGCTGGGCGCGCATGATGTCCCAGACCGCATGGGTGCAATGCACCGAACCCATCAGGTGCACCTCCAGGACGAGCCGGAAATCGTCGAGGCTCATCTTGGCGAAACTCCTGTCGCGCAGGATGCCGGCATTGTTCACCAGGATGTCGATGCGGCCCCACTGGGCGATGGCCGCCTGCACCATCGTCCACACCTGCCGCGGATCGGTCACGTCGGCGCCATGCGCCAGGGCCTGCCCGCCGGCCTGGCGGATGTCCTCCACGACGGCCTGCGCCGCCGAGCCGGGCGTCTCGGCGCCAAGGTCGTTGACCAGCACGCGGGCGCCGTGGCGCGCCAGTTCGAGCGCATGCGCGCGGCCCAGGCCGCGGCCGGCGCCCGTCACGAGGGCGACCCGGTCTTGCAGAAGTGGTGTCATGGGATCTCCGTCGGGTCGAAAGGATCAGGAGGCCAGGGGCTCGGGCGCCTCGGCGGCGGTCCGGAGGATGCCGGCGCGTTCGAGTTCCGCGATGCGGCGTCCGTCCAGGCCCGCCCGCAGCAGCACCGCCTTGCCGCCCTGCCCCAGCGACGGCGCGCCCGCCGCCGTGGGCCCGCCATCCTGCTCGAAGACGAAACCGATCCCGTGGGTGCGGACCTCGCGCCCGCCCTGGCGGAAGCGATGGTCGGGCAGGCTCACGCAGCCGGAAGCATCGGCCTCGTGCAGGAATTCTTCCAGTTTGCGCACCCGGGCGGCGGGCACCCCGGCCTGGGCCAGCTGCGCCTCCAGCCGCATGGCGCTGTGGGCCGCGAAGGCCTGGCGCAGCCGGTCCGCAACGTATCCGCGATCGTTCGGCACGACGAAGCCGTTGGGGGCATTGAAGGCGGCGAGGTCGAGGGCGCGCGCATCGTCGCACAGGGCCTCGATCCCCAGGACGCCGGCCAGCCTGCGGAACTGCGCCGGCGTATTGGCCGCGACGGCCAGCCAGCCGTCCGCGCACCGGTAGGTGTCCGCGGCCGGACTGCCGGTATAGCCGCGGTTGCCCACGCGCCGGGTCGGCGTTCCGTCGCTCAGGCAGGCACAGGCATTCGGATACATCAGCATCAGGGACGCCTGGACCATGGACGCATCGATATACTGGCCGGCGCCCTCGCGCGAGCGGCGGTGCAGCGAGGACACGATGGCCAGCGCGGCGAGCATGCCGACCGCCACGTCCACGACGGGAAAGCCGACCTTGATCGGCGGCGCGTCGTCGCCTTCCCCCGACATCATCATCATGCCGGTCAGGGCCTGCACCACGTGGTCGTAGGCGCCGCGCTGCGACCAGTCTCCCCGCTGTCCGAAGCCCGAAATGGAGCAATAGACGATGTCCGGCCTGACCGCCCGGATCGACGCATGGTCCAGCCCGTACCGGGCGACCACGCCCGGGCGGAAATTCTCGATGAAGACATCGGCGCCGGCGGCCAGGCCGCGCAGCAGTTCCGCCCCCTCCCGCGTCCTGATGTCCAGCGCCAGCGATTGCTTGCCGGCATTGATGGCGGCAAAGCCGGTGGGCGTATCGGTGTCCGCGCCGTCCCTCATGGATCGCAGGACCTCGCCGGCGAGGGGCGGTTCCACCTTGATGACTTCGGCGCCCAGCTGCGCCAGGTAGAACGAGGCCAGGGGGCCGGCGATCACGTGCGACAGATCCAGCACGCGCACGCCTTCGAGGGGCTTTGCCATGAATGCTCCCGCTTCAGCCGGCGGTGACGCCGGCCAGCTTGATGATGTCGGCCCACTTCCGATATTCGCTGCGCACGAATTCGGCCGCGGCCTGCGGATCGTCGCTCCGGACCACGCGGTTGCCCGCAGCCTCGAACATCGGCCCCACGGCCGGGTCCCGCAGCGCGGCCGTGGTGGCGCGATAGAGCGTGCCGACGACGTCCGGGGACGGATTGCGGGGCAGCCAGAAGGCGAACCAGAATTCCTGGATCGCCAGGTCGCTGTGCAGGACGTCGTGCAGCGGCGGGACGCCCGGCAGTTCCGCCAGGGGGGCGGCGCTGGTGACGGCCAGGGCGCGCAGCTGGCCGCCCTGCACCTGCGGAATGGCGGTCCCCGCGATGGCAAAGGCGAAATCCGTGTCGCCCCGCGCGAGCGACACCGGGATTTCCACGGATCCCTTGAAAGGCACGTGCACCGCGTCGGCCTTCAGCAGCGACACGAAGGTCGCGCCGCCCAGGTGCGCCCCCGAACCGACGCCGCCCGAGGCGTAATTCATCTTGCCCGGGTGCGCCCGCAAGGCGTCGGCCAGATCCTGCACGCTGCGGTACGGCGACTTGGCGGACACGACCAGGACCGTGGGAGACGCCGCGATGAGGGTCACCGGCACGAAATCGCGGACCGGATCGAACGCCAGGGCGGGCTGCAGGATCTTCTGGATCAGGTGCGAATTGGAGCCCAGCAGGACGGTATAGCCGTCGGGAGCGGCCTGGGCGACGGACTGGGCGGCCAGCACGCCGCCGGCGCCGACCTTGTTCTCGACCACGATGGGCTGGCCCATTCTTTCGCCGAGCGTGGGGCCGAACTGGCGCATCATGATGTCCGGCCCGCCGCCGGCGGCATAGGGCACGACGACGCGGACGGGCCGCGCGGGATAGGTTTCAGCGGCGCGCGCGAAGGAACCGGACGCCAGGCCGGCGCCCAGGGCGCCCAGACAGAAGGTGCGACGGTGCATGGTGTCTCCTCGATCTTGTCCTTGTCATGCCTGCAGGATAGTGAATCCTGGTGCATATAAAAAGTGATATATTTTTATATTGCGATAACACTTTTTCATACCAAGCAATGGACAAGCCGTCCGAATCCGACCGCCTGGTCGCCAGGCTGCGCTTTCGCCACCTGAACCTGCTGACGGAAGTACAGGCCCGGGGCAGCTTGCGGGCGGCGGCCGAGTCGCTCAATCTCACCCAGCCGGCGCTCAGCAAGGCGCTGGCGGAAATCGAAAGCGCCTTCGGCTTCGCATTGTTCTCGCGCACGACGCGCGGCCTCACGCCCACGGCGCAGGGAGCCGTGGTGCTGCGGGGCGCCACGCTGCTGCTGACGGAACTGGCCCACCTCCATTCCGAAGCCCGCGCCGCCGACCGCTGCGCCATCAAGATCCGCATCGGCGCGCCCCCGTTCGTGGCGCAAACCTACCTGCCCGACGTGATCCAGCGGCTGGTCCGGCAGGACGCCCCCTTGCGCGTGCACCTGCTGGAAGAGCGCGTGCCCGCGCTGATCGGGGCCCTGCAGCGGGGCGAGCTCGACGCGCTGATCACCACTTTTCCGCTGCAGCTGCTGGAATCCGACGCGGGCGCCTTCCAGTACGTCAAGCTGTTCGAGGTGCCGTTCGCCGTCGTCGCCGCCCGTGCGCATCCTTTGCTGCGCGCACGGCGCGTCGATTGGATCGATCTGGTGCGCGAGCCCTGGGTGATGCCGGTCGAGGGGTCCATGGGCCGCAAGCTGATCGAGGAATGCTTCACCCATGCGGGGGTACCCGTCCCCGTGCCCGTCATCGAAGCGACGAGCCCGACCACCAGCATCCAGCTGGTGGCCGCGGGCCTGGGCATCGGAATCGTGCCGGACGTGGCGCTGTTGCGCCACGGCATCGTGCCGGCGGGCACGGTCAGGCAGATCCGGGTCGCACCCGCGCCGCCCGCCAGCGCGGTGGCGCTGATTTTCAGGTCGGGGCCGGTGAATCCCCGGGTCGTCCTGCTGCAGGCGGCCTTGGGATTGTAGAAGGGAAGAGGAGCCACCCGCCTGTGACCGCGCGGCGCCAGGAAAGCCGCCGGGCGTGCGTCGGGTGATCCGGGGCTTGTTCCCGGATTGCGCAGCGACCTCGCCACGGCCGGAAAGCCGGACAATTTGGAGACGCCAGCCCAAAACATATTCCAAAATTGGAATTCGGAATAGAAAAACGGGTTAGCTAAACCTAGCTAACCCGTTGAATTCTTTGGCGGAGCGGACGGGGCTCGAACCCGCGACCCCCGGCGTGACAGGTCCGTTATCGAAGTCAATGTTTATGCGGGTTTCGAGCCAAATCGTATTCCAAAAAGTGTCAAAAACGTGTCGATTTCATGCGGGTTTGCAGACTTTTATTCCAAAGTTTTTGACTCGAAACCTTGGGCCCAGCCCTAGGCAGGCTCAAGTACGCGCATCTCAATGTGCAGTCCAGCGGCAGCGGCCATATTGACCAGTGCATCAAGACCAAAAACATTGATTTTTCCACGCATCAGGTCAGAGACGCGGGGCTGGGTCACGCCAAAAATCTTGGCGGCTTCGGCTTGACTCATCTTGGCGTGGACTATGTGGTGCCTAAGCGCCGTCATCAGGGTTGAACGAAGCTTCATGTTTTCCGCGACTTCCTGAGTGTCTTCGATGGCATCCCAGATGCTGGCAAATCGTTGGTTGCTCATTTGCTTAGTTCCTGCAATAGGTCTCGATAACGTTTCGAGGCCAGATCTATATCCGCCTTGTTGGTTTTCTGCGTCTTTTTCTGAAAGCAGTGGATCACATAGACGGCATCGGCGAACTTGGCGATGTAGATGACCCTGAAAGCGCCCTCACTATCGTGAACGCGGATTTCTTTGACACCTTGGCCCACTGCTTTCATAGGCTTCCAGTCGTCCGGCTCCCAACCGTTTTGCACCTGATCGATCTGGTAACCCGCTTCGCGCTTGGCAGAGGGCGGGAAGGCACGAAGATCATCAAGTGAGGTTCCGAGGAACTCGACAGGCTTGGATGGCGGCATGCGAGATTTATACAATATTTTGTATGTTCTGGCAAGCTCAATGCCATCTCTTTACTGTCGTAGCGGCTGCTGTCCCAATGATATGCAGGGGGCACCCACTGATGGGAAACGTTTGCGAAAGAGGACGCTACGTTTCGCAGGGATATGCGGGGCGTCGGAACGTCGTTCTTTGTCCTCCCAGAGTACGTATCGCATCACCGGTTGAATCCGCAACCCTGAGCCGACATTCAGGCAGAAGCTGCAAAGCTGTCATTTAGCAAAGCTACAGGTTCAGCGCCAAGGAATTCAATGGGCTGGAGCTAGATATGGCCTCCGGCTTGGTACGATCTGCATTATCTTATCCCTCATTGAATCCCCCCGGGGTCAACCTGCACAACGTCTGGTACCGGGGCACGGTGGAGTTCCGCTGGTTCGAGGCGACCCTCCACGCGGGGCGGATCAAGGCCTACCTGCAGTTCTGCCTCGCCGTCGCCGCCAAGGCGCTCAATGGCCGGGCCGCCTCCAGCCGCAAGCGGGACTTCGATCCTCAGAGCGCCAAGTACGACTTCCGGGTATTCCTGCTCCACCTCGGCCTGATCGGTGATGAGTTCAAGACCGCCCGCAAGCATCTGATGGCCAACATGCCCGGCGACGCCGCCTTCAAGAACGGACGGCCCAAACCGGAGGACGTCCTTCCGGATGAACCCGAAACCACCACTCTCACCAACGAGGCCGGGCAAGTTCCCGGCCTCACTGTTTAAGGAGGTGCCCCATGAAGATTTTGATCCGCTCCACCACGTTGGACGGCGAACCGATCCCCAGCAGTGGGGAAACCCTGCAGGCCGCCGACTGCCTCGAAGTTATCGAGCTGATGCGCGGCCAGACGCCGTTCACCGCCAGCCGACCGCCCCGGGACTACATGACCGAGGTGCTCTCCGGCATCGAAGGCGGGCCGATCCAGCCATTGCCGGATGACGCCGCCGCTGCGGCGGCCGAGTTTCTCACCCGTCTGGCCCGGCACGGCCTGATCGAGTTCCTGCCCGACGACAAGACCAGCGATCCCTGGCCGGAACGCTTCCTCGAAGCCTTGGAGACGGTGCGGCTCTCCGGGCGCACCAACATGCTCGATCACCCGGAGGTGACCCGGTTGACCGCCGAGATGGGTTACCCGGAGGCGGCCGAGTGGCTGGCTGACCACCGGCGAGAATACGCAGCCTTCGTTCTCGAAGGGACGAGACCGCTCGGCAAGAACTTCGGCGGCAAGGAGGACCCGGCTCCATGTGCGGACAAGTAGGCATCATCTTCGGCCGCAGCGCAGACGGCCGGACGAGCGGGATTACCTGCGCGAGCTCTTCATCCGCATGCTGCTGCACAGCGAGGAGCGCGGCCCTCACGCCTCCGGTCTGGCCTGGCTCAAAACCGATGGCAGCCACCGCATCTTCAAGCGGCCGATGCGGGCGCACGAGCTGGTCTACGAGAAGCCGTTCCAGGAGCTGCTCGGGCAGGTCGACAACGAGACCACCGTTCTCATGGGGCATACCCGCTGGCGCACCCGGGGCAATGAGTTCAACAACCGCAACAATCATCCCATCCGGGCCGGGATCGTCATCGGCACCCACAACGGCACCATCTACAACGCCGATTATCTGTTCCGCCGTCTCGGTCTGCCGCGCTACGCCGAGGTGGACAGCGAGCTGATCTTCCGTCTGGCCGACCGCTTCGCGCCCGAAGGCCCCATCGATCAGGACGGCCTGAAAAAGGCGCTTGCCCTCTGTCGCGGCCAGATGAGCGCCGTGCTGGCCTCGCGGCTCGACCCCGGCACCATCACCGTGCTCAAGGGCAACAAGCCGCTTTGCCTGCGCATCCACCGCCAGCACCGGGTGGTGCTCTACGCCTCGGAGGCCGCTTTCATCGACTTTGCCGTGGACAACGAGAAGGGCTGGCGCGAGCTGGAGGTGCCGCCCATGACCATGCTCACCATCCGCCACGAGGATGTGCGGGCCATCGAAAACAGCGAATTCCGCTTCATACCCCAGGAGCGTAAAGGGACACTGCCCGAAGGAGTGAATGCATGAACATTGGAGACACCGCGAAGCTGAACACAAACCCGGAAGACAGTCCCGAGACCATCCTCCGGCTCTTCGTCTACGGCACCCTGAAAAGGGGCTACTGGAATCATCAACGCTTCTGCGCCCAGGCCCGCAGCATCGAACCGGCCGTGGTCTGGGGCAGGCTTTACCATCTCCACGCCGGTTTTCCGGCCCTCGAAGTGCCGGAGGGACTGATCCTGTCCCGGGGCACCGCCGACCCGATGGCCGACGCCCGCAGACAGCAGGAGATCTGCACACCGCGCTTCGGCCGCCCGACCGGCGACTGGGATCTGATCCATGGAGAGCTGGTGACCTTCACCGACCCGCAACGTGACCTGCCGCCCATCGACCGGCTGGAAGGATTTCGGCCTGGCGGGCACAGCATGTACCAGCGGGTGATGGTGGCGGTGCTATGCGGTCGCACCTCGATTCCAGCCTGGACCTATTGGATGCCATGCCCGCCTTACGCGGAAAGAGTCGCCAGCGGCCAGTGGTTACGCCCGTGAACCGATCTTTGCGGCCTTATCCGGACGAAAGCGTTTGACAATCGGCCCCTGCCTAAATATATTAAAGGATGTTTTAAGTTGGGGAAGTTGCGCCCAGCATCCCCGTTACCGCCTCTGGCGTGGCAAGAAAACCAATCGCCCATGAGGAGCTAGAGAAATGGCCGAGATGGAAGACCGCTGGTTATCAGTAGACGAGATAGGCAAGTACCTCGGTGTCAGCAGTGACACCGTTTACCGCTGGATCGACAAGCATGCGATGCCCGCCCATCGCATGGGCCGTCTTTGGAAGTTCAAGAAAGACGAGGTCGACGAGTGGGTGAAGGCTGGCGGCGCGGCGGACAAGAGCTGACAGGATCAAGCTGAATGAGCAGGAAGAACGGAAATAACAATTCAGTCGATCTGGATATCGGGACCCTCTCCGGGCATCTCTGGGAGGCGGCCAATATACTGCGTGGTCCTGTCGACGCGGCCGACTTCAAGACCTACATCTTCCCGCTGTTGTTCTTCAAGCGGCTCTCCGACGTCTATGACGAGGAGTATGCCGTGGCACTGGATGAGTCAGACGGCGACGTGGAATTTGCCCAATTCCCCGAGAACCACCGGTTCCAGGTTCCGGAGGGCTGCCACTGGAAAGATGTCCGGGCCAAGAGCGCCAATATCGGCCATGCGCTCCAGAAGGCCATGCGCTGCATCGAGCAGGCTAACCCGGACACTTTGCACGGCATCTTCGGCGATGCCCAGTGGACCAATAAAGACCGCCTTTCGGATGCGCTGCTCAAGGATCTGATCGAACACTTCTCGTCGCTTAACCTGGGCAATGAGCACTGCAAGGCGGACATTCTCGGCCAGGCCTATGAATACCTGATCAAGAAATTTGCCGACCTCACCAACAAGAAGGCCGGTGAATTCTATACCCCGCGCTCCGTGGTCGCGCTGATGGTTCGCATCCTTGCGCCCAAGGCCGGGGAAACCATCTATGACCCGGCCTGCGGGACTGGCGGCATGCTCCTCGAGGCGCTACACCATGTCAAAGAGCATGGCGGCGACGAGAACCTCATGCTGGGCAAGCTCTACGGCCAGGAAAAAAACCTGACCACATCCTCCATCGCCCGAATGAACCTCTTTCTTCACGGCGCGGAAGATTTCCATATCGAACGCGGCGACACCCTGCGTCTGCCCGCCTTTTATTCAGGCGACAGCCTCGCCACCTTTGACTGCGTTATCGCCAATCCTCCCTTCTCCCTGGAAAAGTGGGGGGACGACGTCTGGATCAACGACCCCTACGGCCGCAACTTTGCCGGACTGCCGCCAGCCAAATCCGGCGACTTCGCCTGGGTTCAGCACATGATCAAGTCCATGGCCCGCAAGACCGGCCGCATGGCTGTGGTGCTTCCCCATGGTGTGCTGTTCCGCATGTCAAAGGAGGGGGAAATTCGCCGCAAGCTGCTGGAGATGGACATGCTCGAAGCGGTGATCGGCCTCGGTCAGAACATTTTCTATGGCACTGGTCTCGCTCCCTGTGTGCTGGTCTTCCGGGACAGCAAGCCCAAGGCCCACCGCCAGAAGGCGCTGTTCATCGACGCCTCCAAGGAGTTCAAGACCGGCCGTGCCCAGAACGAGCTGCTGCCGGAACACGTGGACAACATCCATCGCTGGTACGAGGGCTATCAGGATGTGGAAGGGATCTGCCGGGTGGTCACGCTCGACGAGATCCGCGAGAACGATTTCAACCTGAATATCCCCCGCTACGTGGAGCCGGTGATCGAGCAGGAATCCATGACCATCGATCAGGCCATCGTCAACCTCAAGGAATCGCTGCAGGCGGCGTATGCGGCCGAGGATCGGTTGAAGGGTCTGCTGCTCCGGGAGGGTCTGCTGTGAAGATTTACCAGTACAGATCACCCATCGGTTGCTTCCTCATCAAACCGCAAGCCAGCGGTCGCTGGGGGCTTTGGTTCAAGGATGACCTGCTCGGCTCTTATCACTCGGCCATGGCGGCCGCCGATGACGTCTACATGCAGGCGACCGGCGATTACGACTGGGACTCCCTGGATGGCGTCGATATTCCAACGGACATTTCTGAATGGGAAGTGGTAGCGCGATGAAGAAAAGCAAACACATTTCCCAATCGGAACTCGAATCCTACCTCTGGGGCGCGGCCACCTTGCTGCGCGGCTACATCGACGCCGGAGACTACAAGCAGTTCATCTTCCCGCTGCTGTTCTACAAGCGCCTGTGCGACGTCTATGACGAGGAGCTGGCCGATGCGCTGGAGGAGTCCGGCGGCGATCAGGAATACGCCGCGCTTCCCGAGCAGCACCGCTTCCAGATTCCGGAAGACGCTCACTGGAAGGCTACCCGCACTAAGGTTAAGAACGTGGGCAAGGCCATTCAGGATGCCTTGCGGGCCATTGAGACGGTCAATCCCGACACTCTGTACGGGGTCTTCGGTGACGCCCAGTGGACCAACAAGGACCGCCTACCGGACCGCATGCTGCGCGAGTTGATCGAGCATTTCAGCTCGCAGACGCTTTCACTCGCTAACTGCCCGGAGGATGAGCTGGGGGTGGGCTACGAATTTCTGATCAAGAAGTTCGCCGACGATTCCGGCCACACCGCTGCTGAGTTCTACACCAACCGCACCGTGGTCCATCTGATGACCGAGATGCTCGAACCCAAACCGGGTGAGTCGATCTATGACCCCACCTGCGGTTCGGCGGGCATGCTGCTCTCCGCCGTCACCCATCTGAAGCGGCAGAACAAGGAGTGGCGAAACCTGCGGCTGTTCGGCCAGGAGCGCAACCTGCTCACCTCGGCCATCGGCCGGATGAACCTGTTCCTGCACGGCATCGAGGACTTCCGCATTGTCCGGGGCGACACCCTGGCCAATCCCGCCTTTGTCGAAGGCGACCGGCTCATGCAGTTCGATGTGGTCCTGGCCAATCCTCCGTACTCCATCAAACAGTGGGACCGCGATGCATGGTCCGCCGATCCATGGGGCCGAAACATCTACGGCACGCCACCCCAGGGCCGCGCCGACTATGCCTTCTGGCAGCACATCATCAAGAGCATGAAGGCCAAGAGCGGCCGCTGCGCCATCCTGTTTCCACATGGCGTCCTCTTCCGCAACGAAGAATCGGCCATGCGCGAGAAGCTGGTCGCCCACGACGTGGTGGAGTGTGTGCTGGGCCTCGGTCCCAATCTCTTTTACAACTCGCCCATGGAAGCCTGCGTCGTCATTTGCCAGATGAACAAACCCAAGGAGCGCAGGAATAAGGTGCTCTTCATCAACGCAGTGAACGAGGTGACCCGCGAGCGGGCACAGAGCTTCCTCACCGAAGATCACATCCAGCGCATTGTCGCCGCCTACCAGGCTTTCGGTGACGAGGACGGCTTTGCTCGGGTGGTCAGCAATGACGAGGTCCGGGAGAAAGGCAGCAACCTCAGCATCCCGCTCTACGTTCGGGCAGACAACGGAAACGGCAATGGCAACGGAGTGACCGAAACAGTCACCTTCAAACAGGCTATTGCGAACTGGCAGCAAAGCTCGATCGCATTGCGGGAGACGATGGACGGTCTGCTGTCAACCTTAGAGGGAGGGCTGCATGGAAGCTAAGACGCCTTTCTCTCAAGAGGAACTGAACGAAATCTTCAAGATTTCCCCTGCAGATCCGGAACGCGTGATTTCAAGGGAAAGCAGCAGCCTTGAATTCAAGGAATCATTTGGGTGGGCAAGCTTGCCAAAGTACCTGAAAACAAGCGCCGCATATGCCAATGCCAAAGGTGGCTATATCGTGTTTGGCATTGCCAATAAGCCACATCGACTTTGCGGCCTCTCAGGACCGAACCTGAAGTTATTTGAGGATATTGATCCGGAGAAGATGTCACATAACTTCAATGAACACTTTGCTCCGGAAATAGAATGGACGATTCAGGAATACGAACTTCAAGGGAAGGTTTTTGGCCTTCTGTATATCCATGAGGCCAAGGACAAGCCAGTCGTCTGCACCAAAGATGCTGGGAAGGAGCTGAAAGAGAGCGATATCTACTACCGATATCGAGGCCGCTCCGAGCGAATTAAATACCCGGAACTCAGAGCCATCCTTGAGGCCAAGCGGGAAACTGAGCAGCGCCTATGGATGCAACATCTCGAAAACATAGCGCGGATCGGTGTTCGTGAGGCTGGAATTTTCGATCTGCACACCGGTAGCGTAACCGGGTCTGGAGGCTCGTTCCTCATTGATGAGTCACTTCTTAGTCAGCTTTCTTTCATCAAAGAGGGTGAATTCTCTGAGGTCAAAGGCAAGCCCGCGCTAAAGCTGATCGGCCATGTTGAACCCTTGGCTGGCAGCGTTATCGGTACGACCAAAAAGCAAATTGTAAAAACCAAAGGCATAAGGACGGCTGATATCGTTCTCAGCACTTTGAATCAGGATAATGTTCCTGAGCCAGACGAGTACATCAAACAGATCTGCTTTGAAAGCACCGCATTTTTGCCCGTTTACTATTTCATCAAGAAATCCGGAATGACACTGGACAAAACCGTGGAGGTGCTCGAAGGCGTGGTTTCAAGATCAGCCACGCGAGGGAAACTGATTGAACGGTTGAAGAGTGGGAATACTCAGGAACTTGCAATCCCCAACGGAAGCACTGCCGCAGCCACTAAAAAGAGGAAATACGCAGAGGCGCTGCGCAGCAAAAAGGTCAATGCAGGCCTTACGGGGAAAGAGCTAGAGTATTGCCTTCAAGCTATACGCGGGCTGACGGCAGACGAGGTCAAACCCAACTCGAAGTATATCAGAGAGCTTTTGCGGAACTGGTTTAACAAGCACTACGCATCGGCCAAAAGCCCACTGGCTGACAACCTGCGACGGGCGATCTGCTGGGTTGATGAAGCATTGAATATGGGGGACTGTAAATGAGCACACAATCCCTGAAGCCCGGCTGGAAGATGGTGAAGTTCGGCGAGGTGGTGAAGAACGCCAACCTCGTGGAACGTGATCCCGAGGCCAATGGCGTTGAAAGAATCGTCGGGCTTGAACACATCGATCCCGAGAATCTGCATGTCCGGCGCTGGAACTCTGTTGTGGATGGCACCTCGTTTACCCGCAAGTTCGTACCGGGACAGACGCTCTTCGGTAAGCGCCGGACCTATCAACGCAAGGTCGCCTACGCTGAGTTTGAAGGCATTTGCTCCGGGGATATCCTGACGTTCGAGCCGAAGAACAGAAAGGTTCTACTGCCGGAGCTTCTGCCATTTATCTGCCAGAGCGATGCCTTCTTCGATCATGCGCTTGACACCTCGGCCGGATCGCTGTCGCCGAGAACCAGTTGGACGGCATTGAAGGACTTTGAATTCTCGCTGCCGCCGCTTGACGAACAGAAGCGTATTGCCGAGATTCTGTGGGCGGCCGATGAGGCGGTGGAGTCATGGAATAGTTGTCAATCAAGTTTGCAGCGTTTAATCGAATCTGTTGTTGAAGAGACGGCAAAAAATGCTCGTGACAAAAGTTGGGCTTTCAAAGCTCTTGGGGATGTCGCAACCGTCGAACGTGGGAAGTTTTCACATCGACCGCGAAATTTGCCTCAGTTTTATGGAGGGCCATATCCTTTTGCGCAAACAGGAGATGTGCATCGTGCAAAGGGCTTCATCAGGGATTTCGAATACACGTTGACCGATGAAGGGAAGCATTACAGCAAGAGCTTTCCCTCTGGCACCATCCTAATCACAATCGCGGCCGTCATCGGTGCTACAGCTATTACAGAAGCTGAAACCTGGGCTACTGACAGTGTTGTTGGGATTGTTCCCGGAGATGAAATCAACGTCTATTTTCTTGAGTATTTTTTGAGGACGCAGCGTCACTATCTCGAAAACGTTGCAGCGACCCAAACAGCTCAGAAGAATATCAATCTGCAAATTCTGCGACCACTCCAGGTGCCGGTTCCACCGTTGGCGGTTCAAGAATCTATCGTTCAGAAAATCGCAAAAATACAGGCTCAAATAGACCTTTTGGAAAGCCATTTGGCGAGCTGTCGCGGTCTGATTAAGTCAACGACAAATGGTATGGGGGCTATTCATGTTTAACGAAGAAAATACGGTCGAACAGATGGTTCTCGACACGCTCTGCGGCGGCGTGACTTCGAACATGGTTGCCGAAGAGATTGCGAGCTACGGCGGCGAAGTCAAAAGCTGGCGTTTCGTGTCCGCCGAGGAGCTGCCCCGTCAGCACTCCGACGTGCTGGTGGAGTCGATGGTGCGCGACGCCCTCATCCGCCTGAACCCGGAAATCAAGGCCCAGCCCGACCGCGCCGACGAGGTGCTCTACCGCCTGCGGACCATTCCGCTGTCGGTACAGAGCGAAGGCCTGGTGCGGGCCAACGAACTGTTTGCCGAATGGCTGCGGGGCGAGAAGTCCATGCCCTTCGGCGAGCGCGGCGAACACACGCCGGTACGGCTGATCGACTTCGAGAACCTGAGCAACAACGATTACGTGGTCACCAACCAGTGGGTCTATCCGGTCAAGGAAGGCGGCCGCCGCTTCGACATCATCATGCTGGTCAACGGCATCCCGCTGGTGGTCGGCGAGGCCAAGACGCCGGCGCGCCCGGCGGTGACCTGGGTGGACGGGGCCAGCGACATCCATAACGGCTACGAACAGAGCGTGCCACAGATGTTCGTGCCCAACGTCCTCTCCTTTGCCACCGAGGGCAAGTGCTATCGCTACGGCTCGGTACGCATGCCCATCGATATCTGGGGGCCGTGGCACGAAGGCGAGAACAAGGCCGAGGGGACGCTTGCGGATGTGCAGCGTTCCATCCGCTCCATGCTGCACCCCCATGTGGTGCTGGACATCCTGCAGAACTTCACCCTGTTCGCCACCGACAAGAAACACCGGCGCATCAAGATCATCTGCCGCTATCAGCAGTACGAAGGCGCTAACCTGATGGTGGCCCGCGTGGTCAAGGGCTACCCCAAGAAGGGCCTGATCTGGCATTTCCAGGGCTCAGGCAAGTCGCTTCTGATGGTATTCGCGGCGCAGAAGCTGCGGATGCATCGCAAGCTCGGCAACCCCACGGTGATGATCGTGGTGGACCGCATCGACCTAGATACCCAGATCACCGCCACCTTCAACGCCGCCGATATCCCGAACATGATCGGCGCAGCCACCCGGCAGGAACTGCAAAGCCTGCTGTCGGCCGATACGCGCAAGATCATCATCACCACCATTCACAAGTTCGGCGAGGCGGACGGCCGCCTGAACGAGCGTTCGAACATCATCGTGATGGTGGATGAAGCGCACCGTACCCAGGAAGGCGACTTGGGGCGCAAGATGCGCGACGCACTGCCTAACGCCTTTCTCTTTGGTCTGACCGGTACGCCGATCAACAAGCGGGACCGCAACACCTTCTGGGCCTTCGGCGCGGACGAGGATGAGCAGGGCTATATGAGCCGCTACTCGTTCCAGGACTCGATCCGGGACAAGGCCACGCTGCCGCTGCATTTCGAGGCGGTAGACGTGAAGCTGAAAATCAACAAGGACGCCATTGACGAAGCCTACTCCCAGATGACCGATGAGCTGAGCGAGCTGGATCGTGACGACCTGGCCAAACGGGCCGCCAAGATGGCGGTGCTGATCAAGGCCCCGGTGCGTGTGAACGCCATCTGCCAGCACATCGTCAAGCACTTCCAGGAGAAGGTGGAGCCGAACGGCTTCAAGGCCCAGGTGGTGACCTTCGACCGGGAATGCTGCGTTCTCTACAAGAAGGCCATGGACGAACTGGTCGGGCCGGAAGCCAGCGCCATCGTCATGCACACCCAGGGCGGCAAGTCCGATCAGTACGCGGAATGGAAACTAGCCAAGGACGAGGAGGAAAAACTCCTCGACCGTTTCCGTGATCCGATTGACTCGCTCAAGTTCCTGATTGTCACATCCAAGCTCCTGACCGGCTTCGATGCGCCCATTCTGCAGGTGATGTACCTTGACAAGCCGATGAAGGATCACAACCTGCTGCAGGCCATCTGCCGCACCAACCGTGTCTACCCCGGCAAGACCCACGGCCTGATCGTGGATTATCTGGGCATTTTCGACGACGTGGCCACGGCCCTCGATTTCGATGAAAAGGCGGTGCAGAAGGTCATCACCAATCTGGATGAGCTCAAGAAGGAGCTGCCCGGCGTGGTGGCGAGATGCCTGGCGTTCTTCCCTGGCGTGGACCGCACCGTTGGCGGCTACGAGGGGCTGATCGCGGCGCAGGATTGCCTGCCGGATAACGAGACCCGGGACAAATTCGCGGCGGAATACTCGGTGCTCTCCCGCCTGTGGGAGGCACTGTCTCCCGCCCCCTGTCTCGGCCCTTATGAAAAGGACTACAAGTGGCTGACCCAGGTGTATGAGTCGGTGAAGCCGCCGAGCGGCAACGGCAAGCTGCTCTGGCACGCCCTGGGGGCCAAGACCATCGAGCTGGTCCATGAGAACGTGCATCTGGAGACGGTGCGTGACGATCTGGACACCCTGGTGATGGACGCCGAGGTCCTCGAAGGGCTGCTCGATGCCAAGGACCCGGACAAGAAATCCAAGGAAATCGAGATCAAACTCATCGCCCGCCTGCGCAAGCACAAGGACAATCCGAAGTTTGTCGCCCTGGGCGAGCGCCTCGAAAAGCTCAAGGAGCGGCACGAACAGGGCCTGCTCCACAGCCTCGACTTCCTCAAGGAACTGCTGACCCTGGCCAAGGAGGTCGTCCAGGCCGAGAAGCAAGTGGACCCGGTCGATGAACAGGCCAAGGCCAAAGCGGCCCTGACCGAGCTGTTCGCCGAGGTGAAGAACGGCAAGACGCCGATGGTGGTCGAGCGGATCGTGACCGACATCGACGAGATCGTGCGCCTGGTCCGGTTCCCCGGCTGGCAAAACACCAAAGCCGGAGAGCGCGAGGTCCAGAAGGCCCTGCGCAAAGTGATTTACGTGAAGTACCAGGTCAAGGACCAGGATCTGTTCGACAAGGCGTTCGGATATATCCGGCAGTACTACTGAGAAGGGATGGTAATGGGGCTCTATGGCTAAAACAGGTCAGGCAAAGCAGATCATTGAAAACCGCAGAGGCGACACCTTTGGCGGTTGGCCTGCCCGTACCCTGCTGGAGGCGGGCGACATTCCCATTGCCCAAATCGCCGAACTTGCCCTGCGTGAAGGACAGAGCTCGAATCCTTTGTACCGGGTCCACCGCTGGTTTGCTCGCCGGGTGGGCTCTCAGTTCCGTTCGATCCTCACCGCGTTGACCCTTCCTCCTGACAAGGCCGACACCTTTTGGGATACCTATCTCGGCAAAACCTCCGTGCATGGCGCTGTCGTTCTCGATCCCTTCATCGGCGGCGGGACAAGTTTGGTGGAGTCCATGCGCTGCAACGCCCGGGTGATTGGTTTTGATATCGACCCGGTCGCGATCTTTATTACCCGATTTGAGTTGGCCGCCTCCCGGATGGAGGATCACTACCCGGAAATCGAGCAGATTTGCAATGAGGTCGCCCAACTCATTACGCCGTTGCATCGGACCATGGTTGATGGTGTCGAACGGGATGTTCTTCATCATTTCTGGGTCCAGGTGAAGCAGTGCTCGAATTGCCAGAGCGATGTAGAGCTCCATCCCCATTTTCAACTGGCCTACTCCAAAGAGAAAGGTCTGCAGTGGGTATTCTGCAAGGACTGTCATGCAGTCCACGAATTGCCGATTGAACGCAAGGTGCTGCACTGCTCTTGCGGCAAGCGCACGACTATCAGCGCGGGCACGCACGGCAACGGGATCATGACCTGCCCGACCTGCAAGAACACACAGAAGATCGCAGCGGATGACCTTGACGGTGCCGAAAGCCCCACTTGGAAGCTCTTTGCCCAGGAGTATCTGGTCGGAACCGGCAAGAACTGCACAAGGCATTTCAAGCGCGTCGAAGAGGCGGACCAGGAATTGTACGACCGAGCCACCCGGAAGCTGCGGATGATCGGGAATGGCTTGCTTGTGCCGACGAGAAGCATTCCCCGCGAGGGGCGTTCGGATGGACGACCTCTGATCCACGGGATTCGGCATTACGCAGACTTTTTCAACGACCGGCAGAAGCTCCACCTGCACCTTCTCGGTTCGGCCATCGGCCGAGTGGAAAGCGATGAGGCGCGGCGCTGCCTTGAGCTGGCCTTCAGTGAACATCTCACCACGAACTGCATGTACACGGCCTATGCGTTTGGCTATCGCCGAACGAGCCCAATGTTCTCCATCCACTCATACCGGCACATCACTCGTCCGGTCGAACTGAACCCTTGGCAGGATGGCGTCGGACGGGGGACGTTCATCAACACGGTCCGGAAAATATCGAAGGCGATTGCCTTTTCCAAAGCGCCCCAGGAGCTGCATCCGGAAGGCACCAGAGTTGCTTATGAAGATGATTTCGAGCGCGAACAAGCCTGCCTTGGCTCTGTCGATGATGTATTGAGCGGCAGCGCCACGGCGGCGATTGAAACCCAGTCTTCCGAGGAACTCCATTTACTACCGGACGGCTCAGTGGATCTCGTGCTGACCGATCCGCCGTATTTCGACAATCTGAGCTACTCGGAACTCTCGGACTTCTACTTGGCCTGGCATCAGGCTTTGGGAATCGCACCGCCCCCGTATGACGACAACGTCACTTCGGCTCCGATACTGCAGAACCTGGCCATCACGCGACGGTCCGATGAAGCCATCAAGGGATACCAGGAGCGGCTTCAGCAGATTTTCATGGAATGCAACCGAGTGCTCAAGCCGAACGGGATCTGCGTGTTCACCTACCACCATAAACTTGCATCGGCATGGGATGCTCTCGGCACGGCTCTGCTTCATTCGGGACTCTCGGTAACCAAGGTTCTGCCCATGCGTGGCGAAGGCCAAGGAGGCCTTCACACTTACGATGGCACCATCAAGTGGGACGCGGTGCTGGTCTGCCGCAAGAAGAAAGGCGTCATCAAGAGGGGCGTTCCGGTCATCAGCGAAACCGCCTTCAAAGACGCTGTCGTGGAGGCGGAATCTCACTTTGATGCCTTGTCCGCCCATAAACGGATCGGCTTCAAAATTCCTGATTTCACTAATTTGGCTCGGGCGTTGGTCGTCAGTAGAGGTTTTTTAGGCGAGGCGGATACCAGCACACGACCGATGTCGGATGCATTGAAGAACATACCAACCCCGGGAGAGTTGTGATGGCGAAACTCGATAAAGGAACGCTTGCCCTAACATTCAAATTCGATTGTGACCGGTTTCTCCGGTTTCGTCTGGCCAGTGATGCAGAAAAGGACTCACTTGGGGTCTCGGCCGAAACCTACAAACGCCCTGGTATTGAACTTATCAAAGCGGCCGGACGGCGTTGGGAAGCCGACAAATACCAGGATCTGATCGACACCTCAGATGATGGGAAAGTTGTGTTCCTTCTCGAGGACAAGGTCGATGATCTTCTGGGACGGAAGCCCTTCAAGAAAATTCAGAACCTTTTTGACATCCTCCGGCAACAGGAACCACCCCAGGCAATTATCGAGGCGGAGTTCACGGTTCCCACAAACATTACTCCCGGCCTTCAAAAGGCATACGACGATTTCGGTCTCGACCAGGTACGAGTGCGCCCGGACATCCTTTGGATACGTCCAGGTGGTACTGGTGCGCCGCTGATCGGCAATGGGACTGTGCCTGAATACGAAATCCATATCATTGATGTGAAAATGGCTGCGGAGCCATCCCTGCGGCACTTCACGGAAGTGACCTACTACGCTCTGGCATTGGCCACAACCATCCAGCAAGAAGGGCTTGGCGGCAGATATGCCGTTTCGGCGGAAGGCACCATCTGGCCAGGAAGCCATGACATCAATGCGTTCAGGAACCTGGTCCAGCTTTATCAGGCCAAGGGAGCCGCAGATCCTGTTTCCGAGGCCCTCAGCGAAACGTTGATTCGGGTTCCGTATGAAGTCTATGAAGTCCACGTGAAGCAGTTTTTCGAGGATCGCCTTCTCCGGGTTCTACAGACCGGTATGGAGGATGCCAGTTGGCATGTCGGTCCCAAGTGCCAGCTTTGCGACTACGTTCGCTACTGCCGAGACAAGGCATCCGAATGCGATCACCTTTCCCGGCTGGCCTGGCTCAATCAAGGGCAGGCGGAACTTCTCCGTTCAAATGGCATTACCACTACGGCGGGACTGACTGAAGCCGTGACTACCGCCGATGATCGGTGGCAATCCGTTATCGATTCCAGCCACCAGTTGCGGGCGGATGGGCCAGCGCTGGCAACTCGCGCCCGTTCCTTGACCGAGGGGGCACCCTTGCCGGTCGATGGACGGCGCAGCGCCATGATCCCCGCGTGGACTGACCAAAGCATCTTTATCACGATTCATTTCGACCCGGGCTCTGGTATCTCCTTTGCCCTGGGCGCGGCGCGGCTCTATTTCCCGCACGGCCGCAAACCCGGCGATCCTCCGGTGACGGACGAAAAGATTTTCATCGTCGACCGTGTCGATGCGATGAACCCGGAAACGGAGCGCGAGAGGCTGAAGGAATTTGCGACCGTGGTCTCTGAGTGGTTAGAGGAGGTGTCGACCGTCAACACAGGTCTACCGGCTCGTGACCGTCTCTCTTCCCACATCTTCTTCTGGGACATGCTGGAGGTGCGTCAGCTCAAGCGCATGTTCGAGCGTCATATGCAGAACCCTGACGTGATCGAACTGATCGAGGTACTTACCCGATTCTTCCCGCCGGACAGTCTGTTGCCCGATCCGGATGCTTTCAAGTCCCAGCCGGGGACCATCGTCAAGGAAGTTCTTCGAATGCTGGTTGGGCTGCCGGTTGCCCACGATTACTCCCTGTTTGATGCAGCGAACAGTTTCTTCCCAAATGTTCGAGAGGATGGCACCCCGTATAAATTCGATCTGCCTTTTGGGTTCGCTACCCCAATGAGCGATCAGATCCCCTTCGAACGTGCCTATGAGCTGTGGCAGGACAAAATTTTCGTCCGCCATTTCAATAAACTTCATCCTACTGACCCGTCAAAGTGGAGGCGCTACACCCGGGACGAACTCTACGATGGCATTAAGCGGGCCACGAAGGTTCACCTGCAAGCTTTGCAGCACATCGTCCGGCGACTGCGTGAAAACTACAAAGACCGGTTAGTGCTGAAAAAGAGCGGCTTCTCTGCCGCACGATCCTCACAGGCAAGCGTTCCGGAGGCGGCAAGAAGTCTGATCGCTTTTGAGAAGCTCAATGTCGCGTGCCAGGAAATGGAGAACCGGAACACTCGCTCACTGCCTGTCGATGAACGGGAGGCGAGGTTTTTCTCGATACGCGGGTTGACCTTGAAGCCTCAAGCAGAGGCTGATCCGATCATCGATGAGATCAAGTTCGGGAATCCACAGTACCAACACGAAACGCTCTATGTTTTCGATTTTTCTCCGACCAGCAGGGATTCCCGAATCAAGGAAGGCGAATTTACCGTCGCCCTATCCAACGAGAATGAATACGTGGATCTCGACGAACCGTGGCGTCGGCGACTTGGATTGGGCTTCCAGGATGCAGAAGAACTGCTGGGCGAACACGGCCTGACCGAGCGGTGGATGACGAACAAGTCGATAGGGGCATTGCTTCAGGTAGAGGTCATTCGGTTGGAGGCAATGCAGGACAATCCCTATGTGGTTCTTAAACCGGGTCACCAGGGGCTCTTTCAGTTTGCCGTCGCCCAAGGACTTGTGGCGCTCGACTCACCGCTTGTCCTCGATCCGATGTACCGGGATTTTTCGAGCGACAGGATAGAAAAAGCATTGAGGTCTGTCGGCGGCAAGGCAGCACCGATCAAACGTGCCAGGAAGCGGAGGTAAGGCAATGGCTAAGAGACCGACAAAAATGACCGAACCAGCCCATAGCCTGATGTATACCCCTGGCTCGCTGGCAGCAGGAAAAACATTCGCTGACACGAACCAGTTGTACGCGAAGGTGGCACCATATTTGAAGAATGCCTTTAACGAAAAGCAGGAATCCCTTTTTCACGATGCATTCGGAAACAGGATTTCTTTGCTTTGGGGGCCGCCGGGTACAGGAAAGACCACGGTCTTGGCCGGGACTGTTCTTGGGTGGATTGAGCATTACGCCGAAGCGGGAATTCCGCTGCGCGTCGGTATCGGGTCCAGCAACTACAACGCTATAGATAACGTTCTCAACGAAGTCCTGGAACTGATCAACAGACGGACGGCCACGGTCGGAGTGTTAGCTTGTCCGGTTCGTGTCACAAGGGTGAGGAGCGACTCCTCCGCACCTCCCTTGAGTGATCAGATCGAAGATATGCCGAGGACCTCCGCAAGGGCTCAGGGTTTTGTGAATGCCCTGAAAGGCGACGATCCCGGGATCATCATCGTGGGTGGAACCTGGCAACAACTTGGACGGCTGGCCGAGAAAGACCACCAAGATAGCGAGCCGACCGCCGAATGGTTTGATCTGCTGGTGATCGACGAGGCATCACAGGTTCAGGTTGCTGCGGCTGCGGCCTACTTTCTGCTTTTGAAGTCTGATGGGCATGTTGTCCTTGCTGGTGACGACCGGCAGCTTGGGCCGATTTACGGCTTCCAGATGAAGGATAGCGTTCAAGGGCTGTTTGACTGCATTTTCTCTTACATGAAGGAGACCCACGGCATCACCCCGGTGCAGCTTAAACACAACTACCGGACCAACGTGGAAATTTCTGCATGGCCCTGCAAGCGTTTTTATAAGAACGAATACGAGGCGTTCTTCCCCGAGAGAAAGCTGGATCTCGCCATCAATATTGATGGAAGACCAGTCGACTGGCCTGAGCAATTGCCATGGTCCGACCAGTTTCTCCGCATTCTTGACCCAGCTTGCCCTGTGGTGGTGATCAGCTACTCCGCCAACACCTATACGTTATCGAACCCTTTTGAGGCGCAGATCGTTTCCGCTTTGACCCTTTTGTACAAGAAGCTGGTCGACGCCCAACAGGCCGGAGTAAGCGCCCAGGAGTTTTGGACGCAGAAAATTGGCATTGTGACTCCCCACCGAGCCCAGATGGCATCCATCAGAAATCTGCTCGTGGACACGGCCGGTATGACGATGGACCCGCCTCCATTTGTGGACACCGTAGACCGGTTCCAGGGTCAGGAGCGCGACCTGATCCTTTCCAGTTATGTGGTGGCCGACCGGGATTTTGTTGCGTCTGAAGATGCGTTCATCCTTAGCCCGAGACGATTCAATGTGACGCTGACCCGGGCGAGAAGCAAATTTGTGATGATTATTAGCGACGCGCTTCTCCAGTATCTGCCATCCGATCCGGACGTGGCCCGTGACGCCGCTCACCTGCAGCTCTTCGCCGAGCAGTATTGCAGTTCGGTATGCGACACGATCGACTTGCCGTTCTTTGAACGCGGTGCTCTGTCGACCATGAGATGCAAATTGAGGGGGCGATACGAGAATGGAGTTTGATGCAATCAACGCCGATCCATTTGTGGCTGTAGGGAGGGAGTACTGAAAGATGCCTTCCGTCCTTGCATGGATTGACCATGACTCGAAAGCGAGGGAACGCACGCTTCGCATCCTTTCCCTTTTCCAGGAAAAGGAAAGTCGTGACGAGCTTGGGCTCGGCTCCGTGCGGGACAGCTTTGCCGATCAGTTGTTTCCAGGAACAAGCACGATCCAGACACGCCTTCGCTACATGCTTTTCGTGCCATGGATTTACCATTCGCTGGAAGAGAAGCGACTACCAGCAGAGAGTTTTTCGATCCAGGCTGACAAGCTGGAAAGAGACCTGGTTCAGCCGTTGATGGATTCCGATGATCAGGCTGGCGTCTTTGGTAAGACCGCAGGAAAGAGGCTCAAACGGTTGCCCAGCTCCGTCTACTGGGCCGGTCTCGGTGTCTGGGGAATACGCATTACGCCATTCTCGCAGGACGAATATCACAGGCGCATCGACGAGACTTACCGTCGCCGGAATGCCCTGAAGGCTCTTGAGAAAGACGCAAAGGTACGGGGAGACGACATCGACGTTGAGCAGCGGATGGCCACTCTCAGTTGGCATCCTCGATTGCCAGCACCTCCGGAAGATTTTCCGGGGGCGGTGAACTTCGCTTTATCCAGGGAAGAAGCCGAATTTATTCGGGATCGCATCCAGGTCGCTTGCCCCAATAGTCTCCTCTCGTTCTTGGCACTGCACTGCGAACCCGCCGACACCCAAGCTCCATGGGAACATCAGGACTACGGCCGCTTTTCCGAACAGCATAAAGAACTCCTGACCCATGCACGGCTGTTCTCGGAGGTGATGCATGGAGCGGCGCTCTCGTACAACGTTCAGCTCGCCAGGCTTCGAAACCATGAAGACCTTGTCGCCGAGCATCAGGCAAGTTTCGATGAATGGACCGCAAATCTTCCCCTGGAGGAAATTCGCTCCTGGTCGGTGAGCCGCCTCTGGGAGTTGACCATGGATCATGGCCACACCATCACCCCGAAAACGAGATTCTTCGTTCAGCAGTGGATCGACCATACCCGGAGGTCCCCCAATGACCTCCTTTCTAACGCAGATGCGCTCACCCTGATCAAAAGAAGGGAAATGAAACTCAAGGGCACGCGTTCCCGATTCAGGAACCAGAGGGCGCTCGAGCAGTGGGGCGGGTACTCCGGCGTCGGAAGACTTGTCTATCGCTGGCCGAATGTGAAGGTGCTTTTGAACGACCTGTACCAGGGGATGAGCCGGGAGGAGAAATGCTGAACCCAAACTCCCGGAGCCTTTATACCTCTGCATTGACCCCACCGCCGGGGATGATTTTCGACGAGGCCATTGCAACCACCTTTTCGATGGACCCAGCCCTACTGCTTGAGGCACCTGTCTACCTGGCGTTAATGGCGGCGGATGGTCATACCGATCCTGACCCGTTGTCTGTGCTTGAAGCCATCCGCAGGTACTCGAAACGAATCACCGTCTATGTGCAACGAGGACGGATTCAAGTGCCCCAGATTGCCAAGCCCAATCCATTGTTTGGGTTTCTGGAGGAAATGGTCGTCGAGGTAACGGCCCCTGGCGGAGGCGTCTTCCATCCAAAAGTCTGGGCAATCCGTTTTGTCAGCCCCGATCAAAGCAGCTCGATGTATCGTCTGGTGGTCCTGACGAGGAACATGACCACCGATCAGTCCTGGGACCTGTCACTTCAGCTCGAAGGCACGATTACAGGTAGGAAGTCCAAATCAAATAAACCGCTGGCACATTTCTTCAAGACACTTCCTGATCTGGCTACCGGACCAACGGAATCGGGCAGGAGCGAGCAAGCTCTCAGATTCGCGGACGAGCTACATCGAGTCCAGTGGGAACTCCCCGACGGCTTTGACGAGCTGACCTTCTATCTTCCAGGAACGAAAGGGTTTGACTGGGAGCCTCCCATGGCAAATCGGATGGCCGTCATCTCGCCGTTCTGTTCTGACGAAGCCCTGCGGGCACTGACGAAAAAAACCAAGGCCGCTGATGCTCTCATCTCACGCCCTGAGTCATTGTCAGCCCTGAAGAAGGAGACTCTCGAGCTCTTCACGCAATGTCTTCATCTGGACGACGCGGCGGAAACCGAGGATGGCGAGGAAGAAGAAGCCACCGAACAGCCGCTTGCGACCGGTCTTCATGCAAAGGTCTATCTGTTTGAGACCCGGTACTATTCAGACTATACCCATGTGATCATGGGGTCCGCGAATGCAACCAACGCGGCGCTGAGCGCTTCGAAAAATATCGAGATTCTGGTCGGGCTGGTTGGCCGGAAGAGTAAAGTTGGCGGCATCGACGAGCTTCTTGGCGCTGACGGATTAGGTGAATATCTTGTCGATTTCGACACGAGCAAGGAAGCAGAGATTGATGCGTTCCGGCAGGCGGCTGAGGAATCCGTTGAGAGGGCTCGCTCCCGGATAGCTGAAGCAGCTCTGTCCATCGAATGCAGCCCGGGATCGAAGGACGGCCTGTGGGCATTGGTGTTGACGGGAGAAATCCCATCCCTTGATGGGATCGTCAGTGCTATTGCATGGCCGATAACCGTTACTCGGGACTTCGCGGTGGATATTCTTAACGGCGATGCTAACGGTGGGATCGGCCTCGGAGAGTTCTCCGCCTCTTCTGTAACGGGGCTCATCGCGTTTGAGCTTAAGACCAACCATCCGGACGTTTCGGCCCGGTTTGTTCTGAATATTCCCGTTACCGGCGTTCCAGAAGAACGCAACTCTGCCATCCTGCAAACCGTGATCAGCAATCAGGAGGGATTCCTGCGTTATCTCCTACTGTTGTTGGGGGATGATAAGGTATCCGGACTTGATCCAGGTAGTGGCTCCGGGCTTGCCAAATGGTTGGCCCGGTTAGCCGACGGTGAGGATATCCCGCTACTGGAAGAGCTGACCCGCACGTACAGTCGACACCCGGAGAGACTGGCGGAAATCTCGGGGCTGGTTCGTGATCTGTCCCAGGGAAGCAAGAATGCGATTATCCCCGAGGATTTTTTAGACCTCTGGACGGTTTTTGAATCGGCTATCGGGAGGCGTGATGCGTAGCAACCGCTTTTTATCAACTCCCGCCTTGGCCGGTCTGAAAGATTTCCAGAGGAAGACCGTGGATTACGTCTTCAAGCGGCTCTATGGCGATGACCCAACTTCCCGTTTTCTGATCGCCGATGAAGTTGGACTCGGGAAAACGCTTGTCGCTAGGGGAATCATTGCCAAGACCTTGGAGCACCTTCAGGACGAGGTGGATCGGGTCGATGTGATCTACATCTGCTCCAATGCCGCCATCGCAACCCAGAATGTCAATCGGCTCAATGTCAGCGACACTGATGGTTTTTCAATCGCCACGCGGCTGACTTACCTTCCCAGACAAGTGCGGTCACTACGAAAGAACAAGGTGAATTTCATCAGCCTGACGCCCGGCACCGCCTTCGACCATGCGCGTAGTCGAGGGGGGCATGCCGACGAACGGGCTATCCTCTATCGGATGCTGTACGACTTGCCCCTGGCGCAAAATGAACGACGCAGACGGCTGCGCGTAGGCCTCCTCAACATTCTTCAGGCGACAGCAGGTAAGGACAACTGGCGAGCCAAGGCCAAAAACCTCCCAGCAGAGGATCTGGATGTAGACCTTTCCAAGGCCTTCCGTCGGGCAGTTATTGAGGATGCCGAACTGTATGCGGCCCTTAAGGAAGGCTGTGAACGCTTTGCTCGTTACCGGGACTACAGCAAAATCCCCTGGGAGGACTCCGAACTTCGCTACGACCTGATCGGAAAACTCAGAAGTAAGCTGGCTTCAGTGTGCCTTTCCGCGCTTGAGCCCGATCTGGTCATCCTTGATGAGTTCCAACGATTCAAGCACCTGTTGGATGGCGATGACGAAGCCTCCATGCTGGCGACCGCGCTCTTTGAACATCCCGACGTTCGCGTTCTCCTGCTGTCCGCAACGCCCTACAAGATGTTCACCCTCGACCAGGAGAATGACGAGGACGACCACTATCCAGATTTCATCAGGACGCTGAACTTCCTCTTCAATGATTCCGGTGAGGTCGATGCGGTCAAAAATCTCTTGTCAGAACATCGAACGACGCTCCATGCCTGCGCGAAGGGGTCGGTATGTCAACCGGGGAAAAAGGCCGAACTTGAACGAGCGCTCCTGAAGGTCATGTGTCGAACAGAACGGGTCGCGACGACTCGTGATCATAACTCGATGATGACCGAGATTGAACGGATGGCTCCCCTTACGCCAGCGGACCTTCAGCACGCCGCGACGGTTGACGCGGTGGCAATCTGTGTCAAGGCCGGGGAGCCAATCGAATACTGGAAGTCTGCGCCTTACCTGATCAACTTTCTGAAGCATTATGAGCTGCGGCATAAGCTGGATGCCCAGTTGAATGCCCCTTCAGATGCTCTTCGCGGAACTCTTTCGTCGGCAAATGGGCAGTTGCTGACGAAGGGTAAATTTGAAGGCTATCAGGCTCTCGATCCTGCCAATCCGAGGATGCGCGTACTTTTTGAAGACACGATTGATAAGGGCATGTGGCAGCTTTTATGGATGCCGCCTTCCATGCCGTATATCGAGCCTGGCGGCGCATACCAGGACAAGGATGGCTTGACCAAGGCCCTTGTGTTTTCCTCTTGGAGTGCTGTTCCGGACGCGATTGCGTCGATCTGCTCCTACGAAGCCGAACGGAAGATGATCGCCGGAACCTCGGTTTCCCACAGCGAACTCTATGACAAGATTAAGCCATTGCTGCGGTTTGCGGTGGCCTCAAATGATAATCGCCTGACTGGTATGCCGGTTATTGCCTGGTTGCTGCCGTCCCCAACCCTTACCACCAAGATTGACCCGCTTGAGATTGCTCTGGGCCGTGGAAGCGGACCACTGGACGTCCAGGAGCTGAGGGACGAGGTCAAGGCTATTTGCCGCAGTTTGGTCGAGACCCTGCCTGATGCCGGGGAAGGGACGCGGGCTGATGAGCGATGGTATTGGGCGGCTCCCATTCTTCTCGATTCCCATAATGGGTTGTTGGACTGGTGTAAGAGCCATTCGGGATGGAGATCCGCTACGCCGGACCATGAATCAGGCACCCGTTTCAAAGATCACATCGACCTGCTGGTCAGCATGGCGGAGGGCAACATTCCTCTTGGTCCTCAGCCAGATGATCTGGTCGATGTGCTTTGCGATCTGGCTCTTGCCGGTCCAGGAGTGTGTGCCTTGCGAGCACTTCGCCGTATCGGTGTCGGGATCGATGCGGGCGATCCGAACCTTCTGTCGGCCGCAGCCAGAATCGCATCCGGCTTCCGATCTCTTTTCAATATGCCGGAGACGATTGCCATGCTGCGAGGCTCCGGCGAGGACACTTATTGGCGGTTAACGCTTCAGTACGGTATCGACGGCAATCTCCAATCGGTGCTCGACGAATATGTGCATGTCCTTCGAGAGTCTTTGGGTCTCCAAGAGCACTCACCGGAAGGACAGGTGGCTGGCATAGCCGAGTGCATCCAATCGGTGTTGTCACTGCGAACCGCGCAGATTCGAATCGACGAAATAAAGATGTCGGGCGACGGCTTTGCTCTCGATGATTTCAACACCCGCTGTCGTTTCGCGCTCCGGTTCGGGGATATTCGAGACGACAACAACCAGGCTCTCGTTCGCGCAGACTCGGTACGGGACGCCTTCAACTCACCGTTTCGTCCCTTCGTTCTGGCGTCGACCTCGATAGGTCAGGAAGGGTTGGACTTCCACACTTGGTGCCATGCCGTGGTCCATTGGAATCTGCCTTCCAATCCCGTTGATCTTGAACAGCGCGAAGGCCGGGTTCATCGGTATAAAGGCCATGCGGTCAGAAAGAATGTTGCGGAACGGTATGGTCTGACTGCTCTCTCCGTGGCGCATGAGGGAGGCGATCCGTGGCAGACCCTTTTTCAGATCGCGGCCCAAGGCAAATCCAATGGGCTTTCCGATCTCATCCCGTATTGGATCTTCGAGGATGGTTCCGCCCGGGTGGAGCGCCGCATTCCTCTGCTCCCGTACAGCAAGGAGGTTGGCAAACTCAAACGGCTGAAGCAAGGGTTGGCCCTCTATCGGATGGTTTTCGGTCAACCCCGCCAGGAAGATCTGCTGTTCAGCCTTAGCCAGAACGGTAACCATGAGTCAGCGGATTTGGCCGACTGGCTGATTTCGCTTCAACCCCCGGAAACTGTTTTGAATGATGAACCGGCCGAGGAAAACGCACTGATCCTGCCTCCGGCAAAGTCTGTTCAGGGTATTAGCCCGGACATTTCGTCAGCAAGCCTGTTTAAGTGATTTCCCGGTAGTCCGGCTGCCTCGGCGACGCGGCGGAGGG
>OFIS01000090.1_pt1 | contig 115187 bp, 95 predicted proteins | sample 1775071 | NCBI WGS metagenome assembly OFIS01 (sample SAMN08195774, study PRJEB24354) | sludge metagenome | isolation source: sludge from phenol fed wastewater aerobic bioreactor C | place: India: Nagpur | collected 2016-09-17 | reverse complement strand
CGGAGCGTCGGGCGCGCTGGCGCGCCGGCGGTGGCTGCGCACCTTGCTGCGGTTGCCGCAGGTGGCCATGGAGCACCAGCGCCGGGTGCCGTTGCGCGCCGTATCGTAGAAGACGAGGCTGCATTCCGGGTTGGCGCAGTGGCGCAGCCGATGGGGATCGTGCTGGGCGGCGAAGTCGGCGAAGTCCCGGGCGATGGCGGTGAGCGCGCCGTTTTCCGCCGGGTGATGCGGCTCCACCCTCAGCCGGCCGTCGCGCCAGGCGAGCCTGGAATGGGATGCGCCCACGGCGAGCAGGCCGTTGACGTGCGCAAGGTCCGCGCCGCGCGGCCGCGTGCCGTCGCGCAGGCAGTCGAACAGGCGGGCGAGCGCCGCGCGCAGGGCAAGGGCCTCGCCGCGCGTCGCCTTCGCCTTGTCGGCCGGCAGGCCCGCCGCGCCGCGCCAGCGCTGCCAGCCCTGGTCGGTGGCGAGGAAATCGCCCAGCGCGATCGGCGCCGAGTTCACGAAATCGATCCACAGGCGCCCGCCCAGGAACGGCATCCCATCGCGGAAATCGGTGTCGGACGGCGGGTTCACGGCGCTCTCCTCGGGCGGCGCGGGCGGGAGGGGCGGGCGCTGCGTAACCGGAAAGATACGTCGTCAGGGGTTCGGCGCAAGGGGCGGGAGGGGCTTAGGAACGTAACTTGAAAAATGAGTTTGACAGGTTATCCGTGCGCATCATAACCTCTGTTTATCCAATTAACAGGTTACAAGGTGATGCCCATGCTTGCTCTCTCCCCCGTGCCCCCGGCTGCGGGCGCGCAGGTCCGCCACGGTCGCGCGGTCATCGAAGGCGTCGAAATCTTCTATCGGGAGGCCGGTCCCGCCGAGGCGCCGGCCGTGCTGCTGCTGCACGGTTTCCCGTCCTCGTCGCATATGTTCCGCGACCTCATTCCGCGCCTTGCCGACCGCTACCGGGTGATCGCGCCGGACTATCCCGGCTTCGGTCATTCGGCGGCGCCCGCGCCGGAGGCGTTCACCTACAGCTTCGAGCGCCTCGCCGACGTGGTGGAGCAACTCGTCGAACGGCTCGGCATCCGCCGCTATGCCATCTACATGCAGGATTACGGCGGCCCCGTCGGCCTGCGCCTCGCGGCCCGCTACCCGGAGCGGGTGAGCGGCCTCATCGTGCAGAATGCGGTGGCGAACCTCGAAGGCTTCCACGCCAGCGCGGCCGGCGCCTTCGCTCCCTACTGGGCGGAGCGGAACGCGCGCACGGAGGCGCCGGTGCGCACCTTCCTCGCCGCCGGGACCACCCGCTTGCAGTATGAGCACGGTGCGTCGGACCGGGCCGACCGCCTCTCGCCCGATGCCTGGACCTTCGATCAGGCCCTCCTCGACCGCCCGGGCAACGACCGCATCCAGCTCGAGCTGCTCTACCGCTACCAGGACAATGTCGCGGCCTATCCGGGCTTCCAGGCCTATCTGGAGGCGCACCGGCCGCCCATCCTCGTGGTGTGGGGCGACAACGATCCCTTCTTCACCGCCGAGGGCCGGGACCTCTACCAGGCGCTCGTCCCCGGGACGGAGGTGCACGCCTTCGACGCCGGGCATTTCGCGCTGGAGACCCACCTGCCGGAGATCGCCGGGGCCATGCGCGGCTTCCTCGCCCGCATCGCCTGAGACGCCGGCGCCGTGCCGGGGGAACCGGCACGGCGCCCCGGATGTCGGGGGCCGAGGCGGCGCGGTCACCACTTCAGCAGGCGCGGTCCCATGATCCAGCCGACCAGGGTGACGAGGGCAATGCCCGCGGCGTACCACACGCCCACATAGACCGGCGTGTCGTTGAGACAGTAGGTGGCATAGGCGAGCGCCCCGATGCCGCCTGCGCACAGGCCGAGCAGCGCGCCGCAGACCGGCAGCTCGGTGGGCGCGCCCTCGCGGAGCACCAGGGTGAGCAGCGCCAGCGGGATCAGCGACAGCAGCGGCACCGCCAGCAGGCACAGCCGCCATTCGTGGAACATCACCACCTCGGGCCAGCGCGCCGGGGCCAGCAGCGCCAGCTCGACGGCCGCGGCGATCCACACCACGCCGAGGGGCAGCAGAGCGAGGCGCAGCACCCGCCCGTTGGCGCCGCGCGCCCGCGCGCCGCGCCGCAGCCCATAGCCGGAAATGGCCACCACCGCGGCGATGGTGCCGATCTTCATGAGGAAGCCTGGCGTGCGCAGCGCCTCGATGAAATCGGGCCGGAACCCGAGGGTGAGGATGCAGATCAGCGCCGCCGCCGCGAACGAGCCGACGAGCGCGAGCGCCACGCGGCGATCCTGCCGGCGCGGGTCCACCGCCTCCACATGGGTGGAGAGGAAATCGATGAGGTCGTCGGTGTTCATGGGCGCGCCTCCGACAGAACTGCCGCGAGCTTCTTCATGCCGCGATGGATGCCGATCTTCACCGCCGCGTCGCTCATGCCCATGCGCGCGGCGGCTTCGGCGATGCTGAGGCCCTCGATCTTCACGTATTCGATGGGCAGGCGGAGCTTCTGGGGCAAAGTGGCGAGGGCGCGGTGCAGCTCGCGCGAGGTGTCGGCGGCGGCATATCGGTCCTCGTCGGCGAGATCGTCCACCTCGTCGATGTGAACGTTGCGCATCGTTCTGGCGTGGAGCCGCAGGTGGTCGGCGAGCTTGTAGCGCGCGATGCCGTAGGTCCAGGCGAGCACCGGGGCGGAGCCGTCATAGGTGTGGCGCCGGGTGTGCAGCGCCAGAAGGGTGTCCTGCACCAGATCCTCCGCCTGGTCGGGCCCCGCGCCGCAGCGCCGCAGCCGGCTGCGGAAATAGCTGCGCAGGCGCACGGACAGATGCTGCAGCAGGGCGCGGTGCGCCCGGGCGTCGCCGGATTGGGACGCGCGCATCAGCGCGTCCAGGTCGGGTTCGGGACCGGTCATGAAGCTCCCCCTCATGCCCATGCATTCGTCGCCGGGCGGCCGGGGGTTACGCGGCGGGCGATCACGAGCCTGCGAGGGGGAGGGCGGGAGGCTCACCGGGCGGCCGCCGGAGCGCCCTCCGCGGCGGCCAGGTAGATGCGCCAGCGGCCGGGTTCCTCGCTCGCCAGCCGGAACAGCGGGCTTGCGGCGAAGGGATCCGCGCGCCACGCGCCGTCCTGCGCCGTGACCACCGCCGCGCCGCATCCGAAGGCGGTGCGCAGCGTCGTCATGTCGGACGGCGTTGCGGCTCCGGCGAACACCCGCGCGAACAGCGCGTCGGCGGCCGTGCGTTCAGCCGCCGTGAGCGGGGCGAAGGCCAGCGCCATCTCCTTTCCGGCGAAGCAGGAGCGGCGGCGGGACAGCAGCGCCCAGGAGATGTTGACGGGCCAGGGCGTGAGCCGCTCCAGCCGGCCCGGATTGCTGGCGACGCGGATGTCCGGGGCCACCTCGCGGCGCACGGCGTTCCACAGCTCGGGGTCGTCGGCGAAGACGCGGCCCTGCGAGCCCGCCTCGCCCACGGCGTTGCCCCGGGCGAGCTCGAACGCATCCGGCAGTCCGATGGCGATAAGGGCGAGCGCCGCCACGAGGGCTGCGCGCCGGCCCTGCGCCGCCGCCGCGAGCGCCGCCGCCAGCGCGACCCCGGCGAAGGCCGAAAGCACCAGCACGGCCGGCAGCACGGCACGCCAGCCGAGGTCGTTGTTCTCGCCCGCGGTGCTCCGCAGGAGCGCGCTCACCGCCAGCACGCCGAGCGCCAGCACGGCGAGGGCGCCCGCCGAGGCCCGCCGGCCGGACCCGTCTCGCCCGCGGGCGCCCAGCACCAGCGCGAGGCCGGCGGCCCCCGCAAGGACGATGGCGGGAAACTCCGTCGGCAGCAGCACCAGCCAGAATGCCGGGAGATCCAGCGCGGCGCGCAGGCCATCGGGCACCAGCGGGCCAAGGACGGGGAAGGCCGCGACGCGCACCGGCGCGCCGCCGCCACGCAGCGCCGCCGCCTCGATCTGCGCGTGGAGCAGCGGGGCGACGAGGACGCCCGCCAGGATCGCGGCGGCAAAGGTCGCGGCGAGGAAGCGCCCGCGTCCCTCCCGTGGCCCGCATAGCGCCAGCACCAGGGCGGCCGCCGCGCCGCCGAGGGCGAAGGCGACCCCGCCCACCCACAGCGAGCTCTGGAACGCCGCCGCCGCCACGAGAGCGGTCAGGACGACGAGCACCGCCAGGGGGCGCGGTTCCGGATGCCGGCCGGCCTGCGCCCGCATCCGCGCCATCAGCAGGACGGCCATCACCACCGCGCTCGCGGACGCCACATGATGCGGGCTCCAGCTCGCCTGATAGAGGAGGCCGGCGAGCCCCGTCGCCGGCTCCAGCAGGCGGTCCATCCGCTCCGGCCCGAGGAAGGCCGAGGCGACCGGCCGGAGCGAGCCAGCGGCGGCGGCGAGCAGGGCGAGGAGGGGCGCGGCCGTCCCAGGCCGGAACCGGAAGGCGAGGCCCGCCACGAGGCCGAGGGCGGCGAAGGCCGAGAACCAGCTCGCGGCGGCGTCCGCCTCCCACCCCGTCGCCCCCGTGAGGCGGGCGAGCTCGGCGGCGCCGAAATGCCAGAGATAATAATAGGCGATTACCCCCGGCTCGCCCGCCGCGCCGTAGACCGGATTGGCGGGAGGCAGGGTTGAGGCGCGCGCCATCTCGTCGATCAGCGTGATCTTGGCATGGTCGTAGAGGGGCGCCGCGAGGGCGATGGCGCCATCGGCGCCGGTCTTGGGCAGCACCGCCAGCGCCGGCACCAGGGCGAGGGCGGCGGCGAGCAGCAGTGCGAGGGGCGGAAAGCCCGGCGTCTCGTCCCGCACCTCCTCGCCGCGGAACGCCTGCGCGCACAGGCACAGGGCGGCTGCGGCGCCGAGGATCACCGGCACGGACAGGCCGAGGAGAAGGCCGCCCGCCAGCGCCGCCGGCGTCTGCGTCGCCCAGCCGAGCGCCGGGGCGAGGGCGAGCGCGGCCCATCTGTCGCCGGTGAGCCCGCGCGCCAGCAGCCAGCCCGGCCCGCCCCACAGCAGGAGCGCAGCGATGCCGCACAGGACCACATTCGCCGTGGAGATCATCGGCCCGTCATCCTGTCCCGCCCGCGGGGCGCCGCGCCGTCACAGGCCGGCGAACCAGTTGAAGCCCTGGGCTTCCCAGAAGCCGCCCGGATAGGTGTTGGTCACCTCGATGGCGCGGATCCACTTGGGATTCTTGTAGCCGAGCTTCACCGCGGTGCGCAGGCGCAGCGGCGCGCCGAACGGGTCGGTGATGGGCTCGCCGGCATATTTGGTGGCGAGGATGGTCTGCGGATGGAGCGCCGAGGCCATGTCGATGCTCTCCATGTAATCGTCGTTGCCGTAGAAGGCGATGTACTTGGCGGTGAGGTCCGCGCCCACGCGGGTGAGGAAGTCCTTCAGGTTCGGGCCAGACCATTGGCCGATATAGTCCCAGCCCTCCACGCAGATGTGGCGGATGATCTCCTCCTGCTCCGGCAGGGCGTGGATCTGATCCAGCGTCCAGGGGCGCTTGTCCTTGATGAGGCCGGACAGCTCCAGCTTCCAGGCGGAAAGGTCCACCGGCTTCACCTGGTCGATCTCGTAATAAGCGTTGAAGCGCGGCGGCTTCACCACGAGATCACGCGAATAGGTGGGGGCGAGCTTCTGCGGGTTGAACAGGGCGGCCTGGGCGGCATCGTTGAGGTCGGAGATGGTGCGCAGCACGCCCTGCACCGACCCGCGGTCGGAGATATCGCAGCCGGTCAGCAGCGAGAGCGCGCCGAGGCTGAGCGAGCCGCGCAGGAGCTTGCGCCGGTCGATGCGCGCGATCAGCTCGCGGTTCTCGGCGATGAGGCTGTGGTCGGGCGTGGTGATGGAGCCCCGGCGGGGCTTGAAGAGCGAGCGGAGCGGCATGGATGCCTCCCGTCAGTGCGAGGGTTTCGGTGCCGGCGCGGGGTCGGCAGCGGGGGGATCCGCCGGAACGCGGGGGCCTCCGGTGAACATGGCGAGCAGCGTCCTCGGCACCAGGAGAGCCAGCGTCACGTGCACCACCAGGAAGAGCACGATGGCCGTCATGCCGAGGAAATGGACCAGCCGCGCGGCCTGAAAGCCGCCGAACAGCCCGACGAGGCCGGAGAACTGCACCGGCTTCCAGATGGCGAGCCCGGATGCCACCTGCACGATGATGATGGTGATCACGCCCACGTAGAGCAGCTTCTGCACCGCGTTGTAGTGGGTGAGGTCCTGGTGCTTCAGGCGGAAGGTGAGGGCGGCGACCATCTCCTGCACCACCTCGCGCGGGCGGATGGGGAAGAGCAGCCGTGCGAAGCGGCCCGTGGCGAGGCCGTAGGCGAGATAGGCCAGCCCGTTGATGACGAGGATCCACATGCCGAAGAAGTGCCACTGCAGGGCGTGCTGCGCCCAGACGCCGAGCACGATCTCCTGCGGGAAGTGCAGAAAGCCGAAGATCACCTCGTCATTGTAGATCTTCCAACCGCTGCCGATCATGATGATCATGACGACGGCATTGGTCCAATGCATGATCCGCAATGGAAGCGGATGCATGCGTTTTTTCTGATTTTGCTCCGCGTTCATCTTCTTATTCCATTGTTGTAAAGTTTATTTGTCTTGCATCATGCTTAGATTTGTTGTGGATGGTGATTTACTGTCATCCGATGAATCGGAAGGATCGCCCCATGTTCCGAGCGCCTTTTCTTCTTGCCTGCGCCCTGGCTTTTACCGGGATCGCTTTGCCGGCGCGCGCCGCCGGCGGCGCCCATACCGAGGCCGGCCCGGCGCTGAACGACGGCCGCACCGCCAGCGAGCGGATGCAGTCGCGCTATCCGCAGAAGGTGCGGGCCGGCGATCTCGTCGGCCTGCCGCTGCTCGACTATGACGACCGCACCCTGGGCTTCGTCACCGAAGTCGCCCGCACGCCGGAGGGCGGCATCGTGCTGGTGGTGCCGGTGGGCGGCTGGTTCGGCCGCGGCGGCCGGCCGGTGCCGGTTCCGATCGAGACGGTGGCGATCCTCGGCCGGCAGATCGCGCTGCTCGACATTCCCCGCGACGAGGTGGCGAAGCTCGCCGACCGGACCGACGGGGCGGCGCGCCCGGTGCCGGACGACGAGACGATCCGCATCGCCATCACCCGCCGCTGAGGCCGGGCGGCGCGGCGCCGGGCGGCTCATGGCTGCCCCTCCGCGCCGCGCGCCAGCCCGCTGGCGACGGCGATGGACGCGATGCCGCGCCGGTTGACCGCGAGGTGCCGGCCGAAGCGGAGCGCCCGCCGTTCGAGGCGTGCCCTGAGCCCCTCGTCCTCGATCGTCTCGAACTCGGCGATGTGGGCCAGGCCCAAGATGCGCCGGCAGACCTCCATCCCGGCGAAGCCGAGGGCATCCTCCCACACCTGCGCGAGATGGCGCGCCAGCGCCGCGTCCGCGCCCGCCGGGTCGCCGCCGTCCTCGAACAGGTCGCGGCCGCCGAGGATGCCGGTGCGCTCGCTCCCCCACAGCCGGGAGAACTCCGCGGCGAACTCCCGCCACAGGGTTTCGGCGGTGGCGATCAGCCCCTCGGCATAGCGCGCCGCCGCGCCGGCATCGGCCCGATGGCCGGGCTGGGCGAAGGCGGCCATCCACAGGTTGGCGAGCAGCATGCCCACGTCGAACCCCATGGGGCCGTAGAGGGCGAACTCGGCATCGATCACCCGGGTGTCGGTGGCCGTGGCCATCACCGATCCGGTGTGCAGGTCGCCGTGCAGCAGGGTCTCGGCGGCGGTGCAGAAGCGGGCCTTCATCTCCTGCGCGGCGAGCTTCAGGGCGCGGTCGGCCTGAAGCTCCGCGGCGATGTCGTCGAGTCCGGGCGTGCGGCGGTTGAGCGGCGCCGCCTTAAAGGGGTCGGAGAACACCAGCTCCTCGGTGATGCCGCTGAGCTCCACATTGCCGGCGAACAGCGCGAGGTCGGCCTTGCGCGCGGCGGTCGGCATGGACCAGTCCGAGCCGCGGAACAGCGTGCGGGCGAGATAGTGCCCGAGGTGCGCGCCCAGCATCGGCAGGTCCTCGCCGGCGATGAAGGCGCGGCGCACCACCTTGTGGGGCGACAGATGCTCCATGGCGAGGAGCGCCTGCGCCGGATCGAAGAAGATCAGCTGCGGCGTCCGGCCGGGATCGCGGGCGCCGAGGCGGGTGAGCGCCTCGTGCTCGAAGAAGGCGCGGTCGAGCGACATGGGCCAGCTCTCGCCCACCACGCGGGCGTAGGGCAGGGCCTGCTTCACCACCACCGACCCCTTCGGACCGGCGACGATGAAGACGAGGTTCAGGTTGCCGTCGCCCACCTCGCGCACCTGCCAGGTGGCGGGCGGGCCGAGACGGTCGAGAAGCTCGGCCCTGCCGCCGAGGCGCGTCGGCAGGGTGTCGCTGTCGAGAGCGAGGTATGCGGGGCGCTCGAGCATGGCGGTGGTCTCCCCTTGCGGTCAGCGGCGCGCGACGGCGGCGCTTGCCTCGGCACCGGCGGCGCGGCGCGCCGTCCAGGCGGCGACGAAGGCGGCGGCCAGCGCGATGGAGCGCGAGGCGCCGTTGTGGTCGCCCTTCTCGAAGTCGCCATCCACGCATCCGAGCTGGTTGGTGACATGGGCGAGGCAGAGCACGTCCTTCATCCGCGCCTGGGCGAAGGCGTAGAGCGCGGCTGCCTCCATCTCCACCGCGAGCATGCCCTCGGCCTTGCGGCGCGCGATGGTGCCCTCGGTCTCGCGGAACGGCGCGTCGGTGGTCCAGGTGGGGCCGGCGAGGACCGGCCAGCCCAGCGTTCCGAAGGCGCCGAGGGCGAGGCGCACCAGCCCGGGATCGGCCGGGGCGAAGGGGGCCGGCGGCAGGTAATGGTAGCTGGTTCCCTCGTCGCGCAGCGCCCGGTCGATGACGATGTGATAGGAGGGCGGCGCATGGTCGGCGATCTGCCCTGCCGAGGCGATGGAGATCAGCAGGTCGCAGCCGCACACGAAGGCCTGTTCCGCCACCAGCACCGAGAAGGACGCCCCCACCGCATATCCGACGATGCCGAAGCTGAGCCCCGCCTCCTCCCACACCCACATGTCGGTGTGGTAGCAGGCCCAGTAGGGCGAGCGGGTCGCGCTGCGGTGCGCACGCACGTAGTCCACCATGTCGCCGTCCGGATCGAGCAGCACGACGCGGGGCACCGGGCCGGCGGACAGTCCCTTCTGGCGGCGCGCCTCGCGCATCATGTTCTCGGGCCGGAACACCGAGGGCGCGCGGTAGTCGGTGCGCTCGATCAGCGGCGGCAGGCCGGTGGGCAGAGGAACGGGGCGCTGGGTCGGCGCGCTCTCGTCGGTATCGGGCAGGGGCTGGAGCAGCATGGCAGGCACTCACATCTTGTGGGGCGCGGCGGCGGGCGCGGACATCTGCGTGGCGACGCGCAGGAAGGTGGAGACGATGCGGGTTCCGGCGGTGAGCGAGGTGCCGAGGTTGCCGGCGACCTTCGAGGTGCCGCCGCGGCGGCAGCGGTAGGCCACCGGGATCTCGACGATGCCGAGCCCGGCGCGGGCGGCGCGCATCTGCATCTCGATGTTCCAGCCGTAGGTCAGCTCGCGCATGCCGAGGGCGAGGAGCGCATCGCGGCGGATCGCCCGGAAGGTGCACATGTCGGAGAAGGGCACGCCGTAAAGCGCGCGGATGCCGAGGCCGGCGGCCCATCCGGCCGCAACCTGGTGCCAGGCCATGGAGCCGGCCTCGCGCACGCCGCGGGTCCGCGAGGCGATGGAGAAATCGGCCGTCCCGTCGGCCACCGGCGCCAGCAGCGCGGGCAGGAAGGCGGGATCGTCCGCCCCGTCCGCGTCCATGAAGGCGATGATGTCGGCGTCGCGGGCCTCGCACACGCCTTCGAGGCAGGCGCGGCCGAAGCCGCGGCCCACGCTCAGCACCCGCGCGCCGGCCGCGGCGGCGATCTCCCGCGTGCCGTCGGTGGAGCCGCTGTCGACCACCACCACGCGGTCGACGCAGCCGGTGGGGATCTCGGCGAGGGTGCCGCCGATGGTCGCCGCCTCGTTCAGCGTCGGGACGATGAGCACGACCTTCGCGGCCGCGCGGGGAGCGCTCGGATGCATCATCTAGAGGCTCCAGCGCAGGCCGCAGTTGGCGCAGGCCTCCGGCGGCGTGTCGGAGAGGAGGCCGTCGCGGAAGGCGCGGTAGGCCTCGCCCTCCCAGATCTGCGCGAGGCTCTGCGTCCGCGCGTCACCCAGCGTGTAGTTGTCGTAGCCGTGTTGGGAGAAGGGCGCGATGCAGCAGGGCAGGGCGCGGCCGTTGGCGGTGAAATACATCACGGTCCAGGGCCGGCGGCACATGGACCACGGGGTGCCGGCATCGGCGCGCTTCAGGCTCATGCCGGGCTCGGCGACCGCGCCGGAGGCCGAGAAGGTCATGCCCAGCTCGGCGGCGATCCGCGTCGCCTCGGCGATATAGCCCGCCTCGTCGGCGTCGGTCTGCTCGTAGAGCGCCTGATCCGGCCGGGCGAAGCCCACGGCGCCGGTCTCGAAATAGACAAGGCGCTGGAGGTAGACCTCCTTCACCCCGAGCTCGGCGGCGACCCGCACGAAGGCGGGCAGCTCGGCGACGGTCTCCTTGAGGCCGGTGAGCCAGGCGGAGACGCGCGGATGGCTGTGGCCCTCGCGCTCCTGCAGCTCGCGGAAGGCGCGTACGTTCCGCAGCACGCGGTCGAAATAGTCCTTGCCGCGGATGGCGCGGTAGGACGCCGCGGTGGAGGCGTCGAGCGACACCCTCAGCTCGTCGAGGCCGGCGGCGATCAGGGCCCGGCCGTTCTTCTCGGTCAGCACCGTGCCGTTGGTGTTGAACAGCACGTAGGTGCCGCGATCCTTCAGGTAGCGGACCATGCGGTCGAGGTCCGGCACCAGCATGGGCTCGCCCACCCCGTGGAGCACGCAGCGCGCCAGATCGGGGATCTGGTCGACGATGGAGGTGAACAGCTCCCAGCTCATGTCGGCCGGGGGCTCCAGCTCCTCATAGGTGCGCGGGCAGGTGGTGCACAGAAGGTTGCAGCGGTTGGTGGTCTCCAGATAGAGGCACACCGGCTTCTTCACCGGCACGGCGGTGCGGTTCGTCTCCGCCTGCTCGAAATAGCGCCGGGCCTCGATGGGGCTGCCGGGGGTGATGAGGTTCATGGGGCTGGTCCGTTGTTCCAAAAGGGAAGGGGCGTGCTCACGAGACGCGCGGCCGTGGCGGGTCGGCGGCGGGCGCGATCTCGGGCGGGGTGAGGTCCGGGGCGGCGATGTCGGGCAGGTCGAGGCGCGCGGCGAGGCCGGCGGCCGAGAGGAGCCGGCGCATCAGCGCTTCGGAATGGCGGGCGGCGCCGCGGGCGAGGCGCGACGCGCCGAACGGCACGCCGGCGATCAGCTCGCCGTGCAGCAGGCGCAGGGCCGGGGCGTCGTCCACGTCGTACCAGGGCGGCAGCAGGTGGACGGGAAGGCCGATCTCGGCGGCGCGCGCCAGGGTCTGGTCGGCGACGCGCTCGGTGCTCCAGTCGATCTCCTCCAGCAGGCGCCAGTGGCGCGCCTTGAGGCCGAGCACGTAATAGCCGCCGTCGGTGGAGGGGCCGAGCACCGCGCGGTCGCCGGGCCGGGCCAGCACCTCGGCCATCTCGGCGAGCAGCGCGGGCGGCAGCGTGGGGCTGTCGGAATTCAGCACCGCCGCCGCCGGATGGCCGAGGGCGAAGAGGTGGCCGAGCGTCGCCTGGAGGCACGCGCCGAAGCCGGGCAGCGCCGCTTCCAGCCGGCCGACGCCGGGCGGCAGCACCGCGTCGAAGAAGGATGCCGCCCCCGCCGGCCCATAGGCGACATAGGGCAGGATGCGCGCCGACTGGCCGGCGGCGAGGATGTTGCCCACGATGTCCTTGATGAAGGCCGTGTTGAAGGCCGCGGCCTCCCCCGGGTCGAGCGGCGGGGTGAGCCGCGTCTTGGTCCGCCCCGGAGCGGAGGCCTTCGCCATGACGGCGATGGCGCAGCTCGATGCGGCATCCTGGGTGTCGATCATGGAACGCCCCGTCTGAATGGGTGACCTGCGAGGAATTCGGCCGGCACGGCGCCCGCGTTACAGGCCTCACGAAGCAGTGAATGGATCGGGCTCACAGGCCCGGTCCGGATGCGGCATTGGCGGCGACGAGCGCGGCGAGGCGGGCGACCTCCGCCTCCAGCCCGACGATCCGCGCCTCGCGCGCCGCGATGGCGGCGGCCGCCTGGGCGGCGTCCACCTTGCGGGGGATATGGCGCGAGCAGTTCACGTCCCAGGCGTGCACGCGCATCACGAGGGCGCGCTCGGCGGAGGCGGCATAGTCCGGCGGCATCAGGCGGGCGAGAAGGCCGGCATCGCCTTCCACCGCCGTCAGCTCGCCCCAGATCTTGATGCGGCGGCCGAAGGCGTAGTCCATCAGGAACAGGAAGGCCTTCGGGTTCTCGGCGATGTTGCCCAGCGTCACATACTGGCGGTTGCCGCTGAAGTCGGCGAAGCCGAGGGTCTGCGCATCGAGCACCTGGATGAAGCCCTTCGGCCCGCCGCGATGCTGCGCATAGGGCTGCCCGGCCGCGTTCGCGGTGGCGAGATAGGCGGTGTCGATCTCACCGACGAAGTGCGCGAGATCCGCCGTGATGCGGGTGCGGAAGCCGCCCCGCGCCTCCATCCGGGCATAGAGGGCGCGCGATCCGCGGGCGTCCTGCGCCGCCTTCACCGCGGGGGTGAAGGCGATGTCGCTGGAGGGCGGGGTGTGGTTCGGGTCGGACATGGTGGATCCCCGTTGAACGACGACGGGTGCCGGGCCCGGCGGGGGTCCGGAGGGGACGGCATCGGCGGGCGGCGGCACGGCCGCGGCGCCCGCCGTGGCGGCCGTCTCAGGCCGCTTGCGGCACGCCGGCGCGCACCAGCGGGAAGTCGATCTCGGTCTCGGCCACGTTGTTCAGGTAGTTGGTGAAGATGTTGAGGGCCACGTGGGCCACCACCTCCACCAGCGCGCCGTCGTCGAGCCCCGCGCCGCGGGCGGCGGCCAGCTCGGCGTCGCTCACCCGGCCGCGCCGGGCAAGGACCGCGCGGGCGAAGCCGATGGCGGCGTCCGCCCTGGCGTCGGCGGCGTGGCCGGACCGGGCGAGCGCGATGTCCGCGTCGGAGAGGCCGGCGCCCCGGCCGATCCGCGCGTGGGCGGACAGGCAGTAGTCGCAGCCGTTGCTCTCGGCCACCGCGAGGGCGAGGCTCTCGCGGGTGGTCGCGGGCAGCGCGCCCGCGCCGAGCGCGCCGTTGATGGCGATCAGCGCCTCCAGCGCCGCCGGGGCCCGGGCGGCGACCCGGAACAGGTTGGGGGTGGCGCCGAAGGCCGCCGCGACGGCGGCGAGCAGCTCCTTGGCCGGGCCGGTGGCGGCGGCGGGATCGAGGGCGGGGATGCGGCTCATGGGATGTCCTTCCGGGAAAAGCCCTTTAGGCAGGGCGCGCTGCCGTCTTGAGGCGGCAGGGACAGGCTAGGGCTTCCCGGAATTGCGCAGAATGACTAGAGTTTGAAACCTATTGTTTCATTCAGCGTAATAATGGAGGCGCGGATGGACCGCATCGAGGCGATGTCGGCCTTCGTCACCGCCCTCGACGAGGGCAGCCTCGCCCGCGCGGCGCGGCGCCTCGGCCGCTCGCCGGCGGCCATCACGCGGGCGGTGGCGCTGCTGGAGGAGCGGCTCGGCACGCGCCTGCTCCACCGCACCACGCGGGCGCTGCACCTCACGCCGGCGGGAGAGCGCTACCTCGCCTCCTGCCGCACCATCCTGGCCGACCTCGCGGCGGCGGACCTGCTCGCCGCCGGGGAGCGCACCGAGCCGCGCGGCCTGCTTTCGGTGACCGCTCCGGTCACCTTCGGGCGGCTGCACGTGGGGCCGCTGGTGGAAGAGCTGCTGGAGGCCCACCCCACGCTGGAGGCCCGGCTGCTGCTGGTCGATCGCGTGGTGAGCCTGATCGACGAGGGACACGATGCGGCGGTGCGCATCGGCCACCTGCCGGATTCCAGCCTGCTCGCCACCCGGGTGGGGCAGGTGCGGCGCGTGGTGTGCGCGAGCCCCGCCTATCTCGACGCGCGCGGCACGCCGCAGGTTCCGGCGGACCTTGCCGGCCACCGCGTGGTGTCCTTCTCCCAGATCACCGAGACCGCGAGCTGGAGCTTCGCGCCGGGGCCGTCCGGCGGGGCGCGCCGTCAGGTGACCGTCGCGCCGCACTACATCGTCAACGGCGCCGGGGCCGCCATCGACGCGGCGGCGCGCGGGCGCGGCATCACCCGCGTCCTGTCCTACCAGGTGGAGGAGGAGGTGGCGGCGGGCCGGCTCGTCCTGCTGCTGGAGGAGTTCGAAGGGCCGCCGCTGCCGGTGCAGGTGGTCTACCCCGAGGCGCGCCTTCCTGCGGCGAAGCTGCGCGCCTTCCTCGACCTCGTGGTGCCGGGCCTCAGGAGCCGCCTCGCGGCCCTTCCGGTTTCCGTCGCGGCGCCGGCGCCGCGGGGCCGGTGAGGCGCTCGCGCAGGAAGTCGATCATCAGCCGCACCTTGCGCGGCAGGTACTGCCGGCTGGCGTAGAGCAGCCAGGCGGCGGTGTCGAACGAGGTGGCGGTCACCTCATGCTCGGGAAAGACATCCACCAGCGCGCCGGCGGCGAGATCACCGCCCACCAGCCAATCGGGCAGCAGGGCGAGGCCGAGCCCGTCCTGCGCCGCCTGGCGGATGGCGAGGCCGCTGGAAATGGCGAGGCCCGCCGCAACCGGCACGTCCTCGATCTCCCCCTCCCGGCGGAACAGCCAGCGCGAGCGGAACTCCGGCAGGGCGAACACGATAGCGGGGCGATCGCGCACCGCGCCGGGGGTTGCGGGGGTGCCCTCGCGGGCGAGATAGCCGGGGCTTGCGACCACCCGGTAGCGGGTCGCGAACAGGCGCACGCCGATGAGATCCGCCCGGGGCTCGGGCGCGAGGCGCAGCGCGATGTCGATGCGCTCGGTCGCGAGGTCGAGGTTGCTGTCGGAGATCAGCAGTTCGAGCTTGAGCCGGGGGAAGCGCGCCCGCATCTCCGGCACGAGGGGCATCAGGCAGGCGGCGCCGAAGGCGACGGAGGTGGTGAGGCGCAGCGTGCCCACGGGCTCGGCGCCGGCGGCGGCCACCTCGTCGCGCGCCCGGTCGAGTTCGTCGAGGATGGGACCGACGCGGGCGAGATAGGCCTGTCCCGCCTCGGTCAGCGCCATGGTGCGGGTGGTGCGCTGCAGGAGCCGGGTGCCCAGCTCCGCCTCCAGCGCGGCCACGGCGCGCGAGACCGCGGAGGCATCCATGTCGAGGTCGCGCGCGGCGGCGGCGAAGCTGCCGCGCTCGGCGGCGCGCACGAACAGCCGCAGCTGGGCGAGATCCATGGGCGCTCCGTGTGACAGTCCTCATTCATGTGAATATTGCACGACTGAACTGGCCGCGCGGCCATTTTTCGACGCCATGGGCACGAGTGATGGTCCGGGCGACGCGACCGTCACTCCGGCGGTCCCCTGCTGATCCCACGCTCGTCCTTCCTGGAGGTCCTGGCATGAAGACCCTGCTTCGCATCGATTCCAGCGCCCGCATCGAGGGCTCGCGCTCCCGTCTCCTGGGCGATGCCCTGGAGGCGCGCTGGCGCGCCCGGATGCCCGGCGCCGGCGTGGTGCGGCGCGACCTTGCGGCGGAGCCCCTGCCGCACATCTCCGCCACCACCATTGCCGCCTACTACACCCCGGCCGAGGAGCGCAGCGCGGCGCTCACCGACGCGATCGCCCTGTCCGACCGGCTCATCGGCGAATTGGAGGCGGCGGACGCGGTGCTGATCACCAGCCCGATGTACAATTTCGGCCCGCCGTCCGCGCTGAAGGCCTGGATCGATCACGTGGTGCGCATCCATCGCACGGTGGCCTATGACGGGGCGACGTTCCGCGGCCTCGTCACCGGCAAGCCCGCGTTCGTCGCCATCGCCTATGGGGCGGCGAGCTACAAGCCCGGCGGCATGCTGGCCGGGCTCGACCATCTCAAGCCCTACCTCGAGCAGCTGCTGCGCTTCATCGGCTTCGAGCAGGTGGAGATCATCACCGCCGAGGCCACCAACGGCGCCGCGGAGGCTGCGGCCGGGGAATTCGACGCCGCGCTCAGGACCATCGAGGCCCTGGACTCCCTCGCCGCCTGACCGGCAGGCGCAGCGCGTCCTCCGGCCGGAGGACGCGGCTGGCCACCGGCAACCCGGGGCGGCCGGCGCCACCGGGCGGCCGGCACGCGCTCAGCGATTGTACCAGTCCGTGGGATTGATCCCCCGCACCGTCTGGCCCGCCTTCACCGTCACGGGGATCGGCGCATGGGAGGGGCACGCGACATTGTGCCCGCAGGTGACGTGCTGGGAATAGTAGGCCCGGTAGCCGCTCTTCAGGTCGCTTGCGGGTTTGCGGCCCTTCGGCAACGTCGCATAGACATGATAGCGGCCGGCCGGAACGCTCAGCCGATAGTTGTCCCGCCCCTTGGCCGTGGTGCATTGCTGTGCCTTGGACGCGATGTTCTGGGCGCAGATGATCATGTCCGAGGGGATGTATTCGGCGGGAAAGCCGAGCTGGCCCTGGATGGTGCCCTTGCCGGACGTCCCCTGGGCGTGGGCCGGCGGCGCGCCGAGGATCAATGCCAGTCCAATCATGCAGAAATGCGTCAAATGAAAACGGGATGCGAACGGTGCCATGGGTGTTCTCAGCCATCCGGAAGCGATGATCGACTTTAACCGTTTACCATTACGCAGGGTTAATGCGCAAGACGATACGCGGAATTCATGCAGTTTCGTGGGTTTAACGAGACATGATTCAGCATGCGGCATGAACTTGGCGGGCAAACGGGAAAATATAGTTGACTAAGCTCAGCAGATGCTTCCGAAAATGCAAACTGCGCTTCAGTCCTGATCGCACCCCGCATTGACCTCGCGGTGCAGCGCCGGGCAGGCGCCGATCAGCTGGTTGATGGCCACCCCCGATCCGGCAAGGGGGATCGGCACGCTGCGGGCGAGCTGCTTGATGTCGTCTTCCTTGCTCACCGTGAAGTGCTGGCCGTTCTGCTCGATCTCCATGATGACCCGCGGGCCGCCGGCGGTGAATCCAAGCTTGTCGCCATCCACCAGCAGAGCCGAGCCGGCTTTCCTGTAGCTGGCGATCGGGCTTTCGCAGTAGCTCTGCTTCTGCTCCATGTATCCGGCGGGATTGGCATCGAAGGATCCGCCGCCGCTGATCTCGAAGGGATTGAGGAATATCCCAACCATGCTGATCTCGGGACGCTTCACGCCGGGCACGAGGCCGGGTGTCATGCGGTAGGAAACGGTCCAGCCGCCGCCGCCCTGGATGCAGGCGAAGCCGATCGCTTCGTTGCCCACCGCCACATGGGCGGAAAGCCCGAGCACCGGGTGGCGCCCGTATGACCAGCGAGCGGCCCCATCGCCTCCTGCCGCCGGACCGGGCGCCGGCAGGCTCGCCGGGATCTTCATCGAGGGCGGCACGCGCGCGAACTTCCACCGCAGGCCGCATCCGTCCTCGGTCGCGCCGGCGATGCAGCGCGGATGGCGGTAGCGCGGGGCGATATCGAGCCACTCGGAAGCATGCGAGTTGGGGTCGACCTGAATGGGAAAGTCCTGATCCGGCAGCTTGCGCCAGGATCCGGGGCCCATCTCCAGCCACACGAACGTGGGGCAGCCGCGCGTGTTGCAGTTTCCGCCGACCACGTCCGTGGTGCACAGGTCGATATTGTCCACGATGATGGCGCGCCGGCCGCCGAGCTGCGCCTGGTGGATGCCCGCCATGTCGTCGGCCGGAATGTAAAAGTATTGGACGCGCTCTTCCGGCGACATGAAGGCGTAGGTATCGAGGCAGCCTTGCCGGCGCTCCGTGACGTAGGTCCGGATCGGGGCGGGCAGGGCCTTGAACGCGGGGCTCGTGGGCACATAGCGCGAGGGCGGGGCGACCGTCGATGCGGCGCGGGCGGGAGCCGGCGCGGCGATGGAAAGCCCGAGCGCCAGGACTGCACAGATGATCGCCGCCACTCTACCGACCGGGAATCGATGATCCATCTGGCTCTCCACCGATGACGCCGCGGAAGGATGACATGAGCGGTATTCTGGATGCAACGCAGCATTGTGCGCGACCGGCACGACCAAGGCCGCGGGACTGCGCCCGGCCGGCGTGACGTCCCCCTCGTTCCCGCGGATCCGCGCCGCCCGGCCCGTCGTGGCGCGGACGCGCGCAACCCTTGCGCTCGCGGCGGCGAGGTTCTAGAGCCGGACCGCCGCACCGGCCGCGCGCCCCGCGCCGGGCTCCCCACCGCCTCCGGCCCCCGCCCCTCGCGCGACCCGGACGGCGCCATTTCCGAGGATTCATCTGATGGCCACCCACAAGCTGCTCCTTCTCGCCGGCGACGGCATCGGCCCCGAAGTCATGGCGGAGGTGAAGCGGGTGATCGCCTATCTGGAGGAGGCGGGGCTCGCCTCCTTCGCCATCGAGGAGGACCTCGTCGGCGGCTGCGCCTACGACGCCCACAAGGTGGCGATCACCGACGCCGCCATGGACCGCGCCAAGGCGGCCGATGCGGTGATGCTGGCGGCGGTGGGCGGCCCCAAGTGGGCGGACGTGCCCTATGAGGCGCGCCCCGAGGCGGGCCTTTTGCGCCTGCGCAAGGATCTCGCCCTGTTCGCCAATCTGCGCCCGGCCATCTGCTATCCGGCGCTGGCGGATGCCTCCTCCCTCAAGCGCGAGGTGGTGGAGGGGCTCGACCTGCTGATCGTGCGCGAGCTCACCGGCGGCGTCTATTTCGGTGAGCCCAAGACCATCACCGATCTCGGCAACGGCCAGAAGCGCGCCATCGATACCCAGGTCTACGAGACCTACGAGATCGAGCGCATCGCCCGCGTCGCCTTCGACCTCGCCCGCACCCGGCGCAACAAGGTGACCTCCTCGGAGAAGCACAATGTGATGCGCTCCGGCGTGCTGTGGAAGGAAGTGGTCACCCAGGTGCACGACCGCGAGTACAAGGACGTGGAGCTGGAGCACAACCTCGCCGATTCGCTTGCCATGCAGCTGGTGCGCTGGCCCAAGCAGTATGACGTGATCGTCACCGACAATCTGTTCGGCGACATCCTCTCCGACATCGCCGCCATGCTCACCGGCTCGCTCGGCATGCTGCCGTCCGCCTCGCTCGGCGCGGTGGACGAGAAGACCGGCAAGCGCTCGGCCATGTACGAGCCGGTGCACGGCTCGGCTCCCGACATCGCCGGCAAGGGCCTCGCCAATCCCATCGCCATGATCGGCTCCCTGGGCATGGCGATGCGCTATTCCTTCAACCAGGGCGAGGTGGCCGACCGCATCGACGCGGCCATCGCCAAGGTGCTGGCGGACGGCAAGCGCACCGCCGACATCGCCCCGAAGGGCACCCCCACCGTCGGCACCCAGGAGATGGGCACCGCGATCATCGAGGCGATGCAGTCGGTGGCGTGAGCCGCCCGCGCCCGGTGCCCGCCTCGGGCGGGACCGGGTGCCGTCGCGGATCTGTCGGGAAGAAAAAGGCCCGGGCGCGCGGAATGTGAGGCGCGGCTCGGGCCTTGAAGCGGCGCCGCGATCCCGCGATCCCCGGGCAGGGGGATCAGCGGGATCGGGCACGGATCGGATCAGCGGGACGGCATGATCCGACGGGGAAGGCGGGCAGCGGGAGAGCGGTGTCGGGCGCGACGGCTTCGTTGCGCTCCCTGCGGCTCCCTGGTGCCCCCGCCTTCGAAACTCAGATGCGCGGCACCACGATGAGGCGCTCCACCAGCTTGTCGTTCAGCAGGTGGGATTCGACGATCTCGTCGATGTCCTCGGGGGTGCGCGGCACGTACCAGACGCCCTGCGGATAGACCACCATGATCGGCCCGGCCTGGCAGAAGCTGAGGCAGCCCGAGGAGGTCATGCAGATATCGCGCTGGCCCGACGCCTCGATCTTCTTGGCGAGGCGCTCCCACAGCGGCTGGGCGCCGTTCGCGCCGCAGGAGCCGCGCGGATGCTGCGGCGGGCGCTGCGTGAAGCAGGCGAACACGTGGTACTTGTAGAGCTGGGGGATTTCGAGGGCTTCTTCGGTAGCGTCGGCAACTTCAGACATGACGGCTCGCGGGCTTGAGGGACCGGAGCCTGGAACCCTTCAAAATGCGTGCCGTTTTCGGTTCAATTTGAGATAGATCAAACTTTTCAGGATGTTGCAGCGCAGCGTGCGTGCGCGAATGCAATGAATATGCGGTCCTGCCTGCTCACAATTGGCGTACTTCGCACAGCGGTTCGAAGGGAACACGACATTTGCCGGCGGGCTTGCGGGACGGTGCGCGCCGGCGACTCAGGCGGCGTCCACGCCCGGGGCGCCGAGCACCCGGCTCACCAGGCGGGCGGTATAGTCCACCATGGGCACGATGCGCCCGTAATTGAGCCGCGTCGGGCCGATGACGCCCAGCACGCCCACCACGCGCCCCTGCCCGTCGCGATAGGGGGCAACGATGGTGGAGGAGCCCGAGAGGGAGAACAGCCGGTTCTCCGAGCCGATGAAGATGCGCAGCGCCTGCGCCTCCTCGGCCCGCCCGAGCAGGTCCACCACCTCGCGCTTGGATTCCAGGTCGTCGAACAGGAGGCGGATGCGTTCCAGGTCCTCCAGCGCCCTGAGATCCTCCAGCAGCTTGGCCTGGCCGCGGACGATCAGCTTGCGCTCGGCCGGCTCGTCGCCCGACCAGGAGGCGAGGCCCTCCTCCACCACCCGGGCGGTCAGCGCATCGAGGTCGCGCCGGATCTGCGCCAGCAGGGTCTCCATCTCGGCCCGCGCCTCGGCCAGCGTGCGGCCGCGGATGTGGGCGTTGAGGAAGTTCGACGCTTCGGTGAGCGCCGACATGGGAAGGCCCGGCGGCAGGGGCAGCGCCCGGTTCTCCACCTGCCCGTCCTCGGAGACGAGGATCACAAGGGCGCGGCCGGTATCCAGCGGCACGAACTCCACATGCTTCAGGCGCGGGTCGGTCTTGGCGGCGGTCACCACGCCGGCGCCGCGCGACAGGCCGGAGAGCAGGGTTGAGGCCTCCTTGAGCACGCCCTCGACGGTCGCGCCCTTGGCGGCGGCCATGACCTGGGCCTCGATATTGGTGCGGTCGCGCTCGTTCACGTCGCCGATCTCGAGCAGCGCATCGACGAAGAAGCGCAGCCCCTGCTCGGTGGGCAGGCGCCCGGCGCTGGTGTGCGGGGCGTAGATGAGGCCGGCCGCCTCCAGGTCCGCCATCACGTTGCGCACCGAGGCGGGCGACAGCGTCATGGGGATGAGGCGGGAGATGTTGCGCGAGCCCACCGGCTCCCCGGTGGCAAGGTAGCTCTCCACGATCTGGCGGAAGATCTCGCGCGAGCGCTCGTCGATCTGCGCCAGCGCGCCGGTGGAAAGGGAAAGGAGCGGGTCGAGCGCCACGGCCGTCACCTGCCTTGTTGCCTGTTCGCGCCTGCCTTTCCTCCGCCGGCGGAAGCCAAGGCGTGCGTCGTCTATATGTGTCCCCTCTTGCGCCGCGCTTCAAGCTTTGCCGTTGAGGGTCGGGCGGCCGCGCCCTCTGTGCCGCCGCTTTGCCGCCCCTTGCCGCCCCCCGACCCGCCCCCTAAAAGAGGCGCGGCGAGCCGGCCGCGTCCGCGCCGGGATCGCTCGTTCCAAAGTCCAAAGGATGGTCCCATGCGCCCCAGCAAGCGCGCCGCCGATGAAATGCGCGCCGTCTCCTTCGAGCGGGGCGTGATGCGCCACGCCGAAGGCTCCTGCCTCGTCAAGTTCGGCGAGACCCACGTGCTGGTGGCTGCCACCCTGGAAGAGCGCCTGCCGCCGTGGCTGAAGGGGCAGGGGCGCGGCTGGGTCACCGCCGAATATGCCATGCTGCCCCGCGCCACCCTGGAGCGGACCCGCCGCGAATCCACCACCGGCCGCCCCTCGGGCCGCACCCAGGAGATCCAGCGCCTGATCGGCCGCTCCCTGCGCTCGGCCACCGACCTCGTGGCCATGGGCGAGAAGCAGATCACCCTCGATTGCGACGTGCTCCAGGCCGATGGCGGCACCCGCACCGCCGCCATCACCGGCGCCTGGATCGCTTTGCACGACTGCTTCTCCTGGATGCTCTCGCGCTCCATGATCCGCACCATGCCCCTCAAGGAGCACGTGGCGGCGGTGTCCTGCGGCATCTATGAGGGCACCCCCGTGCTCGACCTCGACTATGCCGAGGATTCCGTGGCCGAGACCGACGCCAATTTCGTCATGACCGGCTCGGGCGGCATCATCGAGATCCAGGGCACGGCGGAAAAGACGCCCTTCACCCAGGATGAGCTGCTGTCGCTGCTCTCCCTCGCGCGCAGCGGCGTGGACAAGCTCGTGGGCCTGCAGAAGCTGGCCGTCGGCTGATGGCCCATCGCCGCATCACCGGCCGCCTCGTGGTCGCCACCCACAATCCCGGCAAGCTGGAGGAACTGCGCTTCCTCCTCGCCCCCTATGGCATCGAGGCGGTCTCGGCCGGTGAGCTCGGCCTGCCCGAGCCCGAGGAGACCGCCGAGACCTTCGAGGGCAACGCCCGCATCAAGGCGGAAGCGGCGGCGCACGCGGCGCAGCTTCCCGCCTTCGCCGATGATTCCGGCCTCGCGGTGGATGCGCTGGGCGGCGCGCCGGGCATCTATTCCGCCCGCTGGGCCGGGCCGGGCAAGGATTTCGCGGCCGCCATGGGCAAGGTGGAGGAGGGCCTCAAGACGGCCGGCGCCAGCGCTCCCGGCCAGCGCCGCGCCCGCTTCGTCTCGGCGCTCTGCGTCGCCTGGCCGGACGGGCACCTGGAGGAGTTCCTCGGCACGGTGGAGGGCACCCTGGTATGGCCGCCGCGCGGCGACGCCGGTTTCGGCTATGATCCCATCTTCATGCCGCAGGGCCACGCGCGCACCTTCGGCGAGATGACGGCCGAGGAGAAGCACGGACTTCCGCCTTTGGGCCTCGGCCTGTCGCACCGGGCGCGGGCCTTCTTGAAGCTGTCGGAGGCGTGCCTGAAATCGTGAGATCGCCCGTGAGTGCTGCCCTGTCGCCGGATGCCGATGCCGCCCTCGCCCGCGCGGGCGAGCCGCCGGCGGCTGCCGGTCCGGCGGACGAAGGCGGCTTCGGCGTCTATGTGCACTGGCCGTTCTGCCGCGCCAAATGCCCCTATTGCGACTTCAACAGCCACGTGCGCGCGACGCCGCCCGACGAGGCGGCCTTCGTCGCCGCCCTGAAGCGCGAGATGGCGCACATGCGTGCCCTTTCCGGGCCGCGGAGGGCGCAGACGGTGTTCTTCGGCGGCGGCACGCCCTCGCTCATGGCGCCCGCCACGGTCGGGGCGATCCTGGACGCCATCGATGCCGCCTGGCCGCTGACCGGCGATGCGGAGATCACCCTGGAGGCCAACCCCACCTCGGTCGAGGCGGAGCGCTTTTCCGGCTACCGCGCGGCGGGGGTGAACCGGGTGTCCCTCGGCGTGCAGGCGCTCCACGATGACGCGCTGCAGGCCCTCGGCCGCATGCATTCGGTGGACGAGGCGCTGGCCGCCGTGGCGCTGGCGCGGGCCGCGTTCGAGCGGGTTTCCTTCGATCTCATCTATGCCCGGCCGGGCCAGAGGCCGGAGCAGTGGGCGGCGGAGCTGAAGCGCGCCCTCGGCGAGGGCTGCGAGCACCTCTCCCTCTACCAGCTCACCATCGAGGAGGGCACGGCCTTCGCCAAGCTGCACGGCGCCGGCCGGCTGGTGCTGCCCGATGACGGCCTCGCCCGCGAGCTCTGGGACGTGACGCAGGAGATCACCGCTGCCGCCGGCCTGCCGGCCTATGAGGTTTCGAACCATGCCCGCCCGGGCGCCGAGGCGCGGCACAATCTCGTCTACTGGCGCTACGGCACCTATGCGGGGATCGGCCCCGGCGCCCACGGCCGGCTGCAGGTCGCGGGGCGGCGCCGTGCCCTCGCCACCGAGCGCTCGCCGGACCGCTGGCTGGCGCGGGTGGCCGAGGCGGGCCACGGGCTGGTCGGCGATGACGCCCTGGCGCCCGAGGAGGAAGGCGAGGAGATGCTGCTCATGGGGCTGCGCCTGGCCGAGGGCGTGGACCTATCCCGCCTCGCCCGCCTGTCCGGACGCCCCCTCGATGGGGGGCGCATCGCCGAGCTGGAAGAGGAGGGGCTTGTCGCCCGCGCCGGTGACCGCCTCAGGGTGACGCCGGAAGGGTTCCCGGTGCTCAATGCCGTGATCGCGGCGCTGGCGGGTTGAGAGGCAAAGGTTCGGCCCCTGAAGGCGGTCCGATGGGCGGGGCCGGATCTGTTGCCGTCCCATCGTCCTGACGTTTCCGTCGGGGTCCGTGCGTGCCGGAGGCCGGACCGGGGGCGACGCGGTGGCCATCCTGCGCGGTCGCCTGCCCAGCGGTGATCCGGCGATCTGCTCGCCCTGCACAGCGTCCGTGTCCTGCGGGCCTTGCTGCGCCATGGCCGCTCGAACCTGATGCACATGCGCAGGGGCGTCTCGCCAGCGGCGGTCCGCGGTGCCGGCGTGGGCGTCGGGGCCGGAATCCGGGGACAAGCGGCCCGCCCTTCCCCTTCCGCGCGCGTCCCTCACGGCTTCGCGCTAGAATGCCTGTTTCCAGGCCGCGAGTCGCCGGAGCCCAGGGCCGGCCGGCACAGCGGCCCCTCGCTGCAACCGGGTCTGCCTTCCATCGCCATGTCCATCCGCCGCCTGCCGCCTGTCCTTATCGACCGCATCGCCGCCGGCGAGGTGGTGGAGCGGCCGGCCGCCGTGGTGAAGGAGCTGATGGAGAACGCCCTCGATGCAGGCGCCTCCCGCATCGAGGTGGTGATCCGCGGCGGCGGCCGGCAGCTCCTGCGCATCACCGATGATGGCGCGGGCATGGGGCCGGACGATCTCGTTTTGTCGGTGGAGCGCCACGCCACCTCCAAGCTCGCCGGCGAGGATCTTCTCTCCATCGCGACCCTGGGCTTCCGGGGCGAGGCGCTGCCCTCCATCGGCGCGGTGGCGCGGCTCATGCTCACCAGCCGGGCGCGCGGCGCGGCGGAGGCCTTCGCCATCGAGGTGGAGGGCGGCTGTGTCGCGCCCGTCCGGCCGGCGGCGCTGGCCGAAGGCACGCGGGTGGAGGTGCGCGACCTGTTCTTCGCCACCCCGGCGCGGCTGAAGTTCCTGAAATCGGACCGGGCCGAGACGGCGGCGGCCGTGGACGTGGTGCGCCGCCTCGCGCTCGCCCGTCCGGACGTGGCCATCACCCTCGTGGCCGAGGAGCGCGGGCCGCATGTCTTCCCCGCCCGCGCCGCTGACGACGAGGGGCGCCGCGCCCGCCTCGCCGACGTGCTGGGCGCCGAGGCGGGGCGCAACGTCATCCCGGTCCATGGCGAGCGGGGCGGCGTGGTGCTGGAAGGGCTGGCGGGCCTTCCCAGCTTCTCCAAGGCCAATTCGCTGAGCCAGTATCTGTTCGTGAACGGCCGGCCGGTGCGCGACAAGCTGCTCATGGGCGCGCTCCGCGCCGCCTATGCCGATCTCCTGCCCTCGGACCGCTATCCGGTGGTGGCGCTGTTCCTCAGCCTCGATCCGCGCGAGGTGGACGTGAACGTCCATCCGGCCAAGACCGAGGTGCGCTTCCGCGACGGCGGCAACGTCCGGGCGCTGCTGGTGCGCACCCTCACCGATGCGCTCGCCGAGCGGGTGCCACGCACCGCCGCCACCATGGCCGACAGGCTGGTGGCCCTCGCCCGCGCGCCCGGCGCGGCGCTGGGCGGCGAGGGCGGCTCGTCGGGCGCGGCATGGGGCCGCCCGATGGGCTTTGCCGGTCCGGGGACGGTCCGCACGGCGCCGGCCGAGGCGCTGCCCGCCGGCGGCTACGACTGGCGCACCTCGCCGGCGCGCCCGCTGCCGGCGGACGGGGTGGCCGAGCCGTCGCAGGCCCTCTTCGATGCCGGTCAGTCCGCCGGTCCGGAGGGCGCGGGGATGGGCGAGGGGGTCTTCGGCGCCCTGCAGGGTGCCTTCGACATCGCCGCTCCCTCCGCCGATGCGCGGGCCCATGAGACGCCGCCCGATGCCGCCGATCTCGACCGCCCGCTCGGCGCCGCCCGCGCCCAGCTCCACGGCACCTACATCATCGCCCAGACCCGCGACGGCCTCGTGCTGGTGGACCAGCACGCCGCCCATGAGCGCCTCGTCTACGAACGGCTGAAGGCCGGCCTTGCCGCGGCGGGGGCGGTCCGGCAGGGCCTGCTCATCCCCCATGTGGTGGAGCTCGACCCGCTCGATGCCGACCGGCTGGTGGAGCGGACCGACGCGCTCGCACAGCTCGGCCTCGTGCTGGAGGGCTTCGGCCCCGGCGCCGTGCTGGTGCGCGAGGTGCCGGCGGTGCTCGACGGCGCCAACGTCACCCGCCTGGTGAGGGATCTGGCCGAGCACCTCGCCGAATGGGACGATGCCCTGCCGCTGGAGCGGCGCCTGCTGCATGTGGCCGCCACCATGGCCTGTCACGGCTCGGTGCGCGCCGGCCGCCGCCTCAAGGTGGAGGAGATGAACGCGCTGCTGCGCGAGATGGAGGCGACGCCCAATGCCGGGGAGTGCAACCACGGCCGGCCCACCTTCGTCACCCTGTCGCTGAAGGACGTGGAGAAGCTGTTCGCCCGGCGCTGATCAGGCGGTGCGCAGCACCTTCAAGAGGTCGCGGCGGATATCCTGGTTGCCGGCGATGACGTCGCCCTTCTCCAGCATCTTGTCGGCGTCGTCCATGTCGGTGACGAAGCCGCCCGCCTCGCGCACCAGGATGATGCCCGCGGCCATGTCCCACGCCTTGAGGTTGCGTTCCCAGAAGGCGTCGAACCGCCCGGCCGCCACATAGGCGAGGTCGAGGGCCGCCGAGCCGGTGCGGCGCAGGCCCGCCACCTTGGTCTGGATCGCCTCCAGCTCGCGGTTGAACCGGGCATGGTCGCCGCGGCCCATGTGGGGCAGGCCGCAGCAGATCACGGTGTCGGCCAGCGAGCGGCGGGCGGCGACGCGCAGGCGCCGGTCGTTTAGGAAAGCGCCCTGGCCCTTCTCCGCCACATAAAGCTCGTCGGTGACCGGATTGAAGATGACGCCGGCAAACGGCACGCCGTTGCGCACCAGCGCCACCGAGATGGCGAAGGTGGGGATGCCGTGGAGGAAATTGGTGGTGCCGTCGAGCGGGTCGATGACCCATTCGTTGGCGTCGTCGGTGCCCTCGATGCGGCCGCTTTCCTCCAGCAGGAAGCCGAAGCCCGGCCGGGCCTTGGCGAGCTCGGCATGGAGCGTCTGCTCGGCCTTGCGGTCGGCGGCGGAGACAAAATCCCCCGGCCCCTTCACCGACACCTGGAGCTGCTCCACCTCGCCGAAATCCCGCGCCAGCGCGCGTCCCGCCTTGCGGACGGCCTGGACCATGACGGTGATGAGGGGCGAGCGGATCATGGCGGGGAGGTCCTGGCTTGCGAATGGCACCGAGGCGTCAGCGCGCGCCGGCGGGCCCGGAAGGCCCCCTCGGCGACGCGACGGCGAGGATGAGGGATCGTGTTGCCGCGACATGTGCCTGCCCGGCGCGGCGGCGTCAAGGCAAAGGCCTGCCTCGGCTCAGCGCGCGGCGGGCAGCCCGGCGCCGCGGATCGGCCGCGTCCGCCAGCCTCTAGCCGGCGGCGCCCCACTTGACCGCCTTGTCTTCGGCGATCTTGCGGTCGGCGGCGGGGAGCTTCGCCACCACGTCGTCGAGCATGGAATCGCCGAGGCCGCGCTTCTTGGCCAGCAGGTGCCAGGTGGCGGCGGCCACCTTGTCCTGCGACACGCCCCGGCCGGCGGCGAGCAGGCGGGCGTAGCGGTTCTGGGCGATGGCGTTGCCGGCCAGCGCCGCCTTGCGGAACAGGCGGGCGGCGGCGGCCTCGTCCTTGGGCACGCCCTCGCCGTTGAACAGCATGATGCCGAGCTCGACCTCGGCGGTCACGTGGCCGCGCTGGGCCGCCCGGTCGAGCATGCGCGCGGCGGCGGTGAGGTCCTTTTCCACGCCGTTGCCCTCCTTCAGCAGGACGGCATAGGCATATTCGGCATCCTCGAGCTCCTGCTCGGAGGCCTTCTCGAACCAGTGGGCGGCGCTCGCGGTGTCCTTCGGCACGACGCGGCCCTGGAGGTAGATGAGCCCCAGATTGTAGGCGGCCGCGCCATGGCCCCGTTCCGCCGCCTTGCGGAAATACTCCATGGCCGCCTTTTCGTCCGCCTTCATGCCCTGGCCGGTGAGCGCCATCATGCCGAGGGCGAAGGTGGCGTCGACCGAGCCGGCGGCCTCCGCCTTCTCATACCAGTCGATGGACTTCTTCGCGTCGTAGGGCACGCCGAAGCCGCGGGCGTAGAGCTCGCCCAGCAGCGTCATGGCGACCGGGTCGGTGCCGGCGCGGGCACGCTTCAGCGCCTCGTTGAAGGCTTCGAGGTAATGGCCGCGCTGGTAGGCGCCGTAGGCGAGATCGGCGGGGCCCGCGGGCGGAGCGGCGGCGGGCTGGGCCTTGGGGTCGGCCTTGGCGTCCGTCTTGGCGGGGGCGGATTTGGCGGCCTTGTCCTTGGACGCGACCTTGATGACGGGGGCCGGCGCGGCTGGTCCCGCCGCGGCGCGCGGGGGCACGAGCGGCAGGAGGCAGGCGACGAGGGCGCCGCCGAGACAGCCGCGGGCAAAGCGCCTGGCGGCGGGCCGCGGTCCGGCGGGCGCAGCGGACGGCGGGGCTTCGATCGGCCGGGCGTGCCCTGCGGGGCGCCGGCGCAATGGCATCGGCGGCCGGCCCGTCATGAGGGCTGCCCCGCCCCGTCGCCGGTCATTTCGGCGGTGTCGAGGGCGGCTTCCATCCGGGCCTGAGCCTCGGCGATGCGGGCGGGGTCGCTGGCCAGCGGCTCGGCAAGGGCCACGAAATCCGCGCGGGCGAGGGCGAGGGCCTCCACCTCGTCGAGGGTCGAGGCGACGGCGACGCAGGGCACCTCGAACAGCTCGGCCCACCAGAAGGCGAGGCTCACCGTGCGGGGGAAATCCTCAGGCGCGGGATCGAGCGGGCCGAACAGTACGTAATCGACCCCCGCCTCGCCGGCCTCCATCGCCTCGTGGCGACCGGGGAGGGGCCCCGTGCCGACGATGAACTGCGGCTTCAGGGCGCCGAGGGTGGCCTTGAGCGCATCGGTCGCGGCGCGCACGTGGGCGCCATCGAGGCCGCTTGCGGAAACCGCGTCGGCGGAGCCGTCCAGCAGCGCCGCGGCGCCATGGGCCTGGATGGCGGGCACGACGGCCTCCAGCCGCTCGCGCAGCGCATCGCCCGCCAGCGTGCCGGGCCGGAGGATCACGGCCGCTACGTCGCCGGCCGAGAGGCAGGCATCGGCGCCAGCCGCCTCGCGGGGCGCACCGAGGGACCAGATCAGCATGAGGCGCGCGCCGGGCGCCACGGAAGGTTCAGCCATGACGGATGGGTCGGCCAAGAAACGGGCGAAAAAGCGGCCGGGGATGCGGCCGCTGTCGCGGAAGGCGGATTGTCCAGGCGGGCGGCGGTCGGCGGACGATGCGCCGGTGCCCCCGCCGCAATGAAAAGGGGCCGGCGCGTGGCCGGCCCCGATGCTTGCCGCGAGGAGAAGGCTCAGGCGGCCTTCTTCTCCTCGGAGGAGGTCCACTGGCCGAGCGCCGCCAGCGAGTTCATGCGGGCGCGGTGGGTGAAGGCGGCCTGGGCGGCGGCCACGTTCTCGGCCTTGCCGGACCACGCCTTCTGCGGCGCCGCCTGCAGCGCGCGGCCGTAGGAATAGGTGAGCTTCCACGGCAGGCCGCCGAGCTTCACCATGGCGTCGAGATGGGCGGTGGCCTCCTCGTCGGACTGGCCGCCGGAGAGGAAGGCGATGCCGGGCACCACGGAGGGCACGCAGCTCTTCAGCACGCGCACGGTCTTCTCCGCCACTTCCTCGACGGAGGCCTGCTTCGGCGACTTCTTGCCGGGCACGATCATGTTGGGCTTCAGCACCATGCCCTCGAGGCGGATGCGCTGGTAGTACAGCTCCTCGAACACGGTCTTCAGCACCCACTCGGTGACGCGGTAGCAGGTGTCGATGTCGTGGCTGCCGTCCATCAGCACCTCGGGCTCCACGATCGGGACGATCTTGGCCTCCTGGCACAAAGCGGCATAGCGGGCGAGCGCATGGGCGTTGGCGCGGATCGAGGTGTAGGAGGGCACCGCGGCGGCGGTGTCGATGTCGATCACCGCGCGCCACTTCGCGAAGCGGGCGCCGAGGTCGTAATACTCCTTGAGCCGGCCGCCGAGGCCGTCGAGGCCCTCGGTGATGGTCTCGCCGGGGCAGAACGGCTGGGGCTTGGCGCCGGCGTCCACCTTGATGCCGGGAATGGAGCCGGCGTCGGTGATGAGCTGCACCAGCGGGGTGCCGTCCTTGGCCTTCTGGCGGATGGTCTCATCGAAGAGGATCACGCCGGAGATGTACTCCTTCATGGCCTCGGTGGAGCGGAACAGCAGCTCGCGGTAATCGCGGCGGTTGTCCTCGGTGGACTCCACGCCGATGGCGTCGAACCGCTTCTTGATGGTGCTGCTGCTCTCGTCCGCGGCCAGAATGCCCTTCCCGTCGGCGACCATCTTCTGTGCGATCGCATCAAGCTCAGCGCTCATGTCCATTCATCCTGCGTTGGCCGCCCGTCGCGGCGGGGTTTCACTGATGATGAGAACCGGATCCGGTGCTCAGCGGCGCAGCGCCTCGACGCCGGGCAGGGCCTTGCCCTCCAGCCATTCGAGGAAGGCGCCGCCGGCGGTGGAGACGTAGGTGAAGCCGTCGCCCGCGCCGGCATGGTTGAGCGCCGCCACCGTGTCGCCGCCGCCCGCCACCGAGCGCACGCGCCCGGCTTTGGTGAGCGCCGCGACCTCCTGCGCCACCGCGTTGGTCGCGGCGTCGAAGGGCTCCATCTCGAAGGCGCCGAACGGGCCGTTCCAGACCACGGTCTTCACCTGGTTGAGCTTGTCCTTTACGTGCTCGACGCTGTTCGGGCCGGCATCGAGGATCATCTCGTCGTCGGCCACCTCGTCCACGCTCACCACCCGGTGCGGGGCGTTGGCCTTGAACTCCTTGGTGACCACCACGTCGATGGGCAGCACGATCTCGCAGCCCGCATCGGCGGCCTTTTCGAGGATCTCGCGGGCGGTGCCCGTGAGGTCGTGCTCGCACAGCGACTTGCCGACCTTCTTGCCCTGGGCGGCGAGGAAGGTGTTGGCCATGCCGCCGCCGATCACCAGCACGTCCACCTTGCGCACCAGATTGCCCAGCAGCTCCAGCTTGGTGGAGACCTTGGCGCCGCCCACCACCGCGAGCAGCGGACGCTCGGGAGCCTCCAGCGCCTGGGTGAGGGCGTCGAGCTCGCTCTGCATGGAGCGGCCGGCGAAGGCCGGCAGCAGGTGGGCGAGCCCCTCGGTGGAGGCATGGGCCCGGTGCGCGGCGGAGAAGGCGTCGTTCACATAGACGTCGCCGAGGCAGGCGAGGGCCTCGGCGAAATCGCGGGTGTTCTTCTCCTCGCCCGCGTGGAAGCGGGTGTTCTCCAGCATCACCACCTGGCCGCAGGCGAGGCGCGAGATCGCGTCCGCCGCCGCCTCGCCCACGCAGTCGGAGGCGAAGGCCACGGGGGTGCCGAGGCGGTCCTGCAGCGCCTTCGCCACCGGGGCGAGGGACTGGCTCTCGTCGCGCTGGCCCTTGGGACGGCCGAAATGGGCGAGCAGCACCGCCTTGCCGCCCTTCTCGGTGATGGCGCGGATTGTGGGCAGGATCGCCTGGATGCGGGTGTCGTCGGTGACGCGCCCGCTCTCCATGGGAACGTTGAGATCGACGCGGACGAGCACGCGCTTATCAGCGAGGTCCGCGTCATCCAGGGTGCGATAGCCGGTCATGGTTGCGCCCCCTTGCCCGATCAGCCGAGCTTGCCCATGGCGACGGCGGTGTCGCTCATGCGGTTGGAGAAGCCCCACTCGTTATCATACCAGGACAGCACCCGCACCAGCGTGCCCTCCAGCACCTTGGTCTGGTCGAGGTGGAAGGTGGAGGAGTGGGAGTCGTGGTTGAAGTCGATGGAGACGTTGGGCTGGTCGGTGGTGCCGAGGATGCCCTTCAGCTGCTGCGAGGCGGCCGCGAGGATGGCGGCGTTGATCTCGTCCTTGGAGGTCGCCTTCTTGGCGATGAACTTGAAGTCCACCACCGAGACGTTGGGCGTGGGGACGCGGATGGAGGTGCCGTCCAGCTTGCCGTTGAGCTCCGGCAGCACCAGGCCCACCGCCTTGGCCGCGCCGGTGGAGGTGGGGATCATGGACATGGCCGCCGCGCGGGCGCGGTAGAGGTCCTTGTGCATGGTGTCGAGGGTGGGCTGGTCGCCGGTATAGGCGTGGATGGTGGTCATGAAGCCCTTCTCGATGCCCACCGCATCGTTGAGCACCTTGGCCACCGGGGCGAGGCAGTTGGTGGTGCAGGAGGCGTTCGAGACCACGCGGTGCTCGGGGGTGAGCTTCTCATGGTTCACGCCGTAGACCACGGTGAGGTCCGCGCCGTCGGCCGGGGCCGAGACCAGCACCCGCTTGGCGCCGGCGGTCAAATGGGCCGACGCCTTCTCCTTGGCGGTGAAGATGCCGGTGCATTCCAGCGCCACGTCCACGCCCAGCTCCTTGTGGGGGAGCTTGGAGGGGTCGCGCTCGGCGGTCACCTTGATGGGGCCGCGGCCCACGTCGATGGTGTCGCCGGCAACCTTCACCTCGCCGGGGAAGCGGCCGTGCACGCTGTCGAAGCGGAAGAGGTGCGCGTTGGTCTCCACGGGGCCGAGGTCGTTGATGGCCACCACCTCGATGTCGGTGCGGCCCGATTCGATGATGGCCCGCAGGACGTTGCGGCCGATGCGCCCAAACCCGTTGATCGCCACCTTCACGGTCATGTTCATCCTCCACGCGCCGGCTCAAAGCCCGGCCTCAAGTTGCGCCTTCCGCGGCGGCGGGCTCATCCCGCGCCACGGTCCTCTCGCGCCCGCCGCGCGCGGTCCTCAACCCTGCCGCAGCAGCCCCTTCGCCTCGGCGACGACGGCGTCCGCGGTGATGCCGAAATGCTTGTAGAGATCCTTTCCCGGCGCGCTGGCGCCGAAAGACGACATTCCCACGAAGGCGGCATCCGAGCCGACGATGGCGTCCCACCCCATGCGGATGGCGGCCTCGATGGCCACCTTCGCCGGCGCGTCGCCGATCACCTTGGCCCGCTCGGCGGCGGGCTTCTTCAGGAACAGCTCGAATGAGGGGACGGAGACGACACGGGTCGCGATGCCCTGCGCCTCCAGAAGCTTCTGCGCCTCGGCGGCGAGGGAGACCTCGGAGCCGGTGGCGAACAGCGACACCTGAGCCGGACCGCTGGCGGGCAGGATCTCATAGGCGCCGTCGGCCGAGCGGTTCGCCGTGGTGGCGTCGGTGCGCAGCAGCGGCAGGTTCTGCCGCGACAGGATCAGCGCCGAGGGGCCGGTGCGGGTCTCAAGGGCGATCTGCCAGCATTCCGCCACCTCGATGGCATCGGCCGGACGCATCACCAGAAGATTGGGGATGGCGCGCAGGGCGGCGAGGTGCTCCACCGGCTGGTGGGTGGGTCCATCTTCGCCGAGGCCGATGGAATCGTGGGTGAGCACGTGGATCGCCGGCGTGCCCATCAGCGCCGCGAGGCGGATGGCCGGGCGGGAATAGTCCGAGAACACCAGGAAGGTGCCGGAGAAGGGGATCAGGCCGCCGTGCAGGGCGATGCCGTTCATGGCCGCGGCCATGCCGTGCTCGCGCACGCCCCAGTGCACGAAGGAGCCGGCGAAATCGTCCGGGGTGACGGACTTGGCGCCCTTGGCCTTGGTGTTGTTGGAGCCGGTAAGGTCGGCCGAGCCGCCCAGCATCTCCGGCACCGCCTCGGTGATGACGTCGAGGGCCTGCTCGGAGGACTTGCGGGTGGCGACCGCGCCGCCTGCCGCCAGGGCCTTCTCCTTCACCGCGACCACGGCGGCTTCCAGCGCGTCGGGCAGCACGCCCTCGATGCGCCGCTTGAACTCGCCGCGGTCGGCGGCGGCGAGGGACGCCATGCGCCCGGCCCAGGCGGTGCGGGCCGCGGCACCGGCGACGCCGGCGGCGCGCCAGCCCTCCAGCACGTCGGCCGGGACCTCGAAGGGGGCGGCCTCCCAGCCGAGGGCGGCGCGGGTGGCGGCGATCTCCTCGGCGCCCAGCGGCGAGCCGTGCACCTTCTCCGAGCCCGCCTTCTTGGGCGAGCCGAAGCCGATGGTGGTGCGGCAGGCGATCAGGGTCGGCCGGTCGGACGCCTTGGCGGTCTCGATGGCGGCGAGGATGGCATCCTGGTCGTGGCCGTCGATGCGGGTGGTGGCCCAGCCCGAGGCGGCGAAGCGCGCCAGCTGGTCGGTGGAGCCGGAGAGGGCGGTGGAGCCGTCGATGGAGATGCCGTTGTCGTCCCACAGCACGATGAGCTTCTTCAGCTTCATGTGGCCGGCGAGGTCGGCGGCCTCCTGGCTGATGCCTTCCATCAGGTCGCCGTCGGAGCACAGCACGTAGGTATGGTGGTCCACCACCCCGGAGCCGAAGCGCGCGGCCATGGCGCGTTCCGCCATGGCCATGCCGACGGCGGTGGCGATGCCCTGGCCGAGCGGGCCGGTGGTGGTTTCCACGCCCTCGGTGATGAAATTCTCGGGGTGGCCGGGGGTCAGGGAGCCAAGCTGGCGGAAGCGCTTGATCTCCGCGATGGTCACCTTCTCAAAGCCGGCGAGGTAGAGCGCCGCATAGAGCAACATGGAGCCGTGGCCGGCGGAGAGCACGAAGCGGTCGCGATCCGGCCAGTGCGGCGCCTTGGGATCGAACTTCAGGACCTTGGTGAAGAGCACCGTCGCGATGTCGGCGGCGCCCATGGGCAGGCCGGGATGACCGGAGTTGGCGGCTTCGACCGCGTCCATGGACAGGAAGCGGATGGCATTGGCCATACGGTCTTGGGCCATACGGTCTTGGAGCGTCCGGCTCGACATAAATTGCTGTTCTCCCGCGCTGCAGTGCAGCACGTGTTAGCGGTGGGCTCGCCGATGAGGCCGCGCCTGTCGGCCGCGCCCGTTCGCGCGCCCCCTCGTCGGCCGTCTAGATACCAATGCCCACGGGGCTGTCAAACCCACCGGCTGCTCCGCGTCAAGGTGCGCGTGCTTTTGTAAGCCGCGCCTCATCGTCGCGGACTGGGACGCCGGGATTGCGGCGACTCTTTGATCGGCCGGTCGGCGCGCCCCGCGCGGGGCAATCCACATCGCCGGGCATGGCAAGGCGTCGTTGCGTTGCAGCATGAGGACGCCAAATGCGCGCATCGCCAGAGGGCCGCGCGGCGTCCCCGGCACTGCGCGTTTTCCCGGCCGCCGGGGGCGATCCGCCGGCTTTGATGGCGGACGAATCCGGCTCTAAGCTCGCGGCGGTGATCCTGCTTCGCGCCGGAGTGTGATTTGTGCTGACGCCCGAGCCCCTGCCTTTCCCGTCCAGCCAGCCGCCTCGCGCCGCGCGTCTGCTCGACACGCCGCTGCAGAGCTTTCTGCGCGGCTGCCACGCGACCTTCCTCGCCGATGAGAACGGCGCGGTGGCCGATTACATCCCGGAGCTCGGGAAGGTCGATCCGGACCCCTTCGGCATCGCCGTCGCCACGGTGGACGGCTTCGTCTACGAGGTGGGCGATACCGGGATACCCTTCACCATCCAGTCCATCTCCAAGGCCATGGTGTTCGCCTTCGCCCTCGACCTCCTCGGGCCGGAGACGGTGGAAGCGGCCATCGGCGTCGAGCCGAGCGGGGAGGCGTTCAACTCCATCCGCCTCCTGCCGGACAACCGGCCGTTCAACGCCATGGTGAACTCGGGCGCCATCGCCTGCTGCAGCCTCATCGCCAATGCGGAAGGCGAGGGCGCCTTCGACGTGATCCACGCCATGCTGAACCGCTATGCCGGGCGCACCCTGGAGGTGGACGAAGCGGTGTTCCAGTCGGAACGCGCCACCGGCGACCGCAACCGCGCCATCGCCTACCTGCTGCGCAACCACGGCGGCATCAAGGGGGATGTGGATCACCTGCTCGACACCTACTTCCGCCAGTGCTCGATCCTGGTGACGGCGCGGGATCTGGCGGTGATGGGCGCCAGCCTCGCCAACCACGGGGTCAATCCCATCACCGGCGAGACGGTGGCCTCCAACTATGCGGTGGCACGCACCCTGGCGGTGATGAGCTCGTCAGGCATGTACGACTTTGCCGGCGAATGGATCTATCGGGTGGGGCTGCCGGCCAAGAGCGGGGTGGGCGGCGGGATCCTGGCGGCGCTGCCGTCGCAGCTCGGCTTCGGCACCTTCTCGCCGCGCCTCGACACCCACGGCAACAGCGTGCGCGGCATCCGGACCTGCGAGGCGGTGTCCGAGGCGTTCGACCTGCACATGCTGAGCCGCTGGAACGACGTGCGCTCCTGCGTGCTGGCCGATTACGACTTCCGCGCCGTGCCGCCCCAGCCGGGCCGGGAGACGCGCCAGCAGCGCATCCTGGAGGCGCGCTCCAACGCCATCCGGGTGCTGGAGCTGGCCGGCAAGCTCTCCTTCGCCACCATGGACTACGTGTCCCGTCGCCTCGCCGATCCGGCGGGGCTGCCCGATTTCCTGATCCTCAACCTGCACCGGGTGTCGACGATCACCGATGCCGCCATGCGGCTTTTCATCGACATGCTCAAGGGGCAGATCCCGCCCACCACCACGGTGGTGGTGGCGGGGGTGGACAGTGCCTCGCCGGTGGCGCCGCGCATCCGCGCCCTCAAGGACGAGGGGCTCAGGGTGCGGATCTATCCCACCTATGACGCGGCGGTGGAGTGGGCCGAGGACCAGGTGGTCTATCGCTACGGCGCGCTGTCCCAGCCGGCGGTCGAGGTGGAGCTGAAGCACCAGCCCCTGCTCGCCGGCTTCGCGCCGCAGGAGCTGGAGGATTTCGTCGGGCTCGGCGCCAAGACCGCCTATCCGGCCGGCGTGCGGCTCGTGGCGGCCGATCAGCCGTCCGACCGGGTGTATTTCCTGCTCAAGGGCATGGTGAGCACCCGGACCGCGAGCGGGACCCGCATCGGCACGCTCATTCCCGGCATGTCCTTCGGCGAGATGGCGCTGCTGGAAGAGCCGAGCGTGGCCGATGTGTGGAGCGAGAGCGAGGTGTCGTGCCTGGAGGTGACGCGGGAGCAGTTCCACGCCTTCCAGGAGGCGCATCCGCGCGCGGCCGGGCGCATCACCCACAACCTCGCCCGCCTGCTCGCCGGGCGCATGCGCATGGCCACCGCCCGCATCGGCCTTCTCACCGGCTGAACGGGCACGGTCACGCCGCCGGCTCGGGCGCGCGGAGCAGGGGGATTGGCCGGACCTGCCTAGCGGCCGTCCACGAGGTGAACGGCCCGCTTCACCGCCGCAGCCTCGGGCGCGGCCTCCCGCGCGGCGACATCGCCGGCCGCTCCCGTCTTTCCGGCCGGGTCCGTTGCTGCGGGATCCTGAGCCGCGGGATCCTTGGGGCCTCCGGTGGCGGCCTCGGGGCCATTGCCGTTCCCCCCCTTGCCCGACTTGCCTTTCTTCCGGGCGGCCGCTTGGGGTTCTGTTGGCGGAGCCTTGCGCTTGCCCGCCTTGGCGGCGGCCGCCGGGGCGGGGGCTTCCGGAGCGACGGCTTCCGGCACGGCGGTCTGGGCTTTGTCCGCGCCCGCCGCTTTCGCTCGCGCCGCCGCGGCCGCCTTTTCGGCGAACTTCTTCGCCATCTGGTCGCCGAACGACAGGATCAGGGCGCTGAGCTCGGGCTCCTGGACCGCCGCAGCCGCGCTCTCGATGGTGAACCAGAAGCCGAATCGCTGGGAGCGCTCAGGCCATTTCTTGAGGTGCCGCTTGACCCGGAGCGGATACACCAGCACGTCGCACAGGATCGAGCGCAGGCCGATGCGCTTCTCGTAGGTGTACATGCCGATGGCTTCGCGCGCGACGGTGCCGAGGAGGCCGGCCTCCTCGTAGGTTTCGCGCGCGGCCGCCCGCGCCGGCGACAGGCCCTTGATGGGCCAGCCCTTGGGCAGCACCCAGCGACGGGTCTCCCGCGAGGTGATGAGGCGCACCTCGACCTCGTTGTCGCCCCGCACCCGATAGGGAAGCGCCGCATATTGCACACGGCGGCCGGGCTGCCCCTTACCGGCTGGCGTCATGAGCTTGTCCCCACCCACATCCCCCGTGCGCCGCGAGCGCGCTGCGGCGAGGGATGATTTGCAACCACCCCTCTACCACATCCCGCACCGGGGAAACGAGAGCCTTGCATCGGCCGCCGCCCTTTGGCGACCGCGGCTCCCGCTTATTGCGGCTCGGCCTCGAACACCACCGTGGAGCGGGCCCGCACCTCCAGCTCGCCGCCTTCCACCGGCACCGGCATGCGCGCGGCCTCGGCCTTCATCATCCGCGCGACGGGCATGATGGGACCGCCGCCCTCCACCTGGGTCTCGATGGAATTGATCCGGGCGACGCGCAGCCCGGCGGCGGCGGCGACCACCTTGGCCTGCTCCATCGCGTCCTTGACGGCGGCGACCCGGGCGTCGAGCTCCAGCTTGTCCCGCCCGGCGAGGGTGAAGGTGAGGCCGGAGGCCTGGTTGGCGCCGGCCACCACCACCTGGTCCAGCAGCGCGCCGAGCTTGGCGAGGTCGCGCACGGTGACGCGCACGTTGTTCTGCGCCAGGTAGCCGGTGAGGCGCGGCCCATCCTGCGAGCCGTCCTTCGGATAGAAGAACTGCGGCTGGATGGAGAAATTGAAGGTGGCGATGTCCTTGGACTCGATGCCGGCCGCCTTGATGGCGGCGATGACGTCGCTCACCGCCTTGGAATTGGCGGCCAGCGCGGCGTCCGCGGTCTTCGCCTGGCTCAAGGTGCCGGTGGACCAGATGGCCATGTCAGGCGGCGCGCTGATGGTCCCCTGGCCGGAGGCTGTCAGCGTCGCGCCCTGGGCCGCGCCCGCCACCAGGGCACTGCCCAAGGTGGCCGAGGCGAGGACGCAGGCCGTCATGAGCTTCGCGCGCAGCGATGAGCCGTGAACGGGACGAATGCGCATGGATCAAGTCTCCTCCTGGGAAGGCGAGGTCCCGGCCGCTTCACCCCTGCTGGCTGCGGCCGAATCCCTCTGCGTCCGGACCCACCTAAGCACGCGGTCTGCCGCCCTGCGATGACAGCGGATGCCGTTGGGGGTCACGCTGGGAGAGTGAGCCTGCGAACGCGGCGCCAATAGGGCGGATCTTTGTACCGATCCGGCTACGGAACCACCGCCCCTGCGAGGCCCGTTGCGGCGCCGGCTCAACCGCCGACGCCCCGCCTCACGGCGCAGGGGGCGGGCCGCGGACGATGCTGCGCCGCCGCACGATTTCGCCCCACAAAGTGGTTTCCTTTAACCGGAACGCGCTCTAGAGCAGGACCGTGTTCCGCGGAGCGGGGAAATCCTCCGGCGCCCCGCGCGGCGGGCCCGTAGCTCAACGGTTAGAGCTGACCGCTCATAACGGTCTGGTTGCAGGTTCGAGTCCTGCCGGGCCCACCATTTTCAGTGCCAGCCGAGTGCATCGCCGTACAGCGCTCCAGCAAACCCCGGGCGGTTCAGTCAAAGCGAACGGTGTTCAGCGGCTGCGCAACTGAGCCTGATAGGGTGTGACCACGCAGGCCCAGAAACGCGACCTGAATCACATTCTGCTGACGGTCTTTCTTGATGAAGCATCGCATCGCCATCCTCGCTTTCGCGCTCCTCGGATGTCTCATGACCGCCTTCGCGCCGCAGGCTCACGCCGTGTCGCCCGCGCCGGTGGACGGAGACCGCGGCATGGTGGTCGCCGAGCAGTCGCTGGCCGCTCAAGTGGGGGCCGACATTCTCCGCCAGGGTGGCAATGCGATCGATGCCGCGGTGGCCGTGGGCTATGCGCTGGCGGTGGTGCATCCCTGCTGCGGCAATCTCGGCGGCGGCGGATACATGGTGGTGCGGCTGGCCGACGGCACCTCAACCTTCATTGATTTCCGCGAGGCCGCCCCGGGCGCTGCGCGCCCCGACATGTATCTGGACGAGAACGGCAAGGTCATCCCCGGTGCGAGCGTAAGCGGGTGGCGGGCGGTTGCCGTTCCCGGCTCCGTGCTCGGCCTCGACACCGCGCTTCAGCGCTTCGGCTCCATGACACGCGCCCGGGTGATGGCGCCGGCCATCGCATTGGCCCGGGACGGTTACGTTCTTTCCCCCGGCGATGCCCCCATCCTAAAGACCGGCACCGCGGATTTTCGCGCGGACCCCACCCTGTCCGCGATCTTCCTGAAGAACGGCGAGCCCCTGAAAGCCGGCGACCGCCTGATCCAGGCCGATCTTGGCCAGACCCTTTCGGCCATTTCATCTCAGGGGGTCTCTGCCTTCTACGACGGCGCGATTGCGCACCGCATGGCTGCCGCGAGCGCGGTCGGCGGCGGCATTCTGAGCGAGAAGGACTTCCAGGATTACAAGGTCCGCGTGGGGCCGCCCGTGCGATGCACCTATCGCGGCTATGAGATCCTGACCGCCGCCCCCTCCAGCGCCGGCGGAACCGCCGTGTGCGAGATCCTCAACATTCTGGAGGGCTACGCGCTTTCGCGCAGCGGTTTCGGCGCCGCCGACACCGTGCATGTGATGGCCGAGGCCATGCGCCATGCCTTCATCGATCGCAATTTCCTCCTGACCGATCCCGCCTTCGGCCGCAATCCGCTGGATCTGCTCCTGTCCAAGGATTATGCGGCGGCCATCCGCCAGCGCATCGATCCCCACCATGCCCGCGCTTCGAAGCCGGACGGCGGCGGCGTCGTGCTCCATGAAGGCACGGAGACCACGCACTATTCGGTGGCGGACGCAGCCGGCAACACGGTGGCCGTCACCACCTCGCTGAACGCCTATTTCGGCGCACGGGTGATGGCGCCCGGCACGGGCGTGCTGATGAACGACACCATGGACGACTTCACCACCAGGATCGGCGGCGCCAACACCTTCGGCCTCGTCCAGGGCGCGCGGAACGCCATCGCTCCGGGCAAGCGGCCCCTGTCCTCCATGAGCCCGACCATCGTCGTGCGCGACGGCAGGCCGGTTCTCGTACTGGGCTCGCCCGGCGGCCCGCGCATCATCACCTCGGTCGTTCAGACCATCCTCAACGTCATCGACCACGGCATGAACGTGCAGGAGGCGGTGGATGCCCCGCGCATCCATCATCAATGGCGGCCGGACGTGATCTATGCCGAGCCCTATGCTCTCTCTGCGGACACGGTGCGGGTGCTGGAGGCGCGCGGGCACAAGGTGACGGTCCAGCGGCCGTGGAGCGCGGTGGAGGCGATCCAGTTTCCAACGGCGGCGCCCGCCGGATCACGATATCCGTCCTCGGCCGCCGATACCTCGCGACTTTGGAGCCCGCAGCCCGGCGCGATCTATGGGGCCAATGACAATCGCCGGCCGGCAGGAGCCGCAGTCGCCCAATGAGCCGAGAGCTCCATCACCAGCAAAGGCCCCCATTCTGTGCAGACCGAGATCGGAGGCTTGGCGCCGGTATCTCAAGAGATTGCAGGCGCGGCTGACCCTTCGAGGACGTTGAGATTGTCCGGTTCCAGCGATTGGGGTAGCGGGCAGGACTGCGGCCTTCGCCGTTGCGGTGTCATCGCGTCAGGCGGGCAACGGTGCCAAGCCTATTACAGAATCTCGAATTCGGAGGAAGGGCCACCTCAAACATCCACCCCGCCTCGCACCCGCCGTCCACGCCGCGTATCCGGTATGATCCCGCTCTTCTCTTCGGCCGAACGGTGCTTCCGTGCGCACCGGCGGATGTCCCTTGATGCCAGCCTCGGCCGTCGGCTCGGCTGGTCCGGGCTTCGGTCCCATCGCCATGCTTCGACGCATGGGATGAGCCCGAAGCCCTCCCTTATGACATCGCCTCAGAGGCCCGACCGGCGCTGAGGCTGGACGGCCGATGGCGGCCTGATCGCCAGAAGAAGGTTCGATTCGTATCCACGCCAGCGATAGCCGACGCCGAAGTCCAGCGGCGCGCTCTTCTTGAAGAGGCGCGCATAGGTCGATTGATAGCGTCCGGAGAACAAAGAGATCGGGCCCGCATAGCGCCCGAACGGGCGCAGTTCCCACAGGTTCGGTTCGAAATAGTGCAGCGGGATGCCGGAATCGTCCTGAACGATGGCCGTGCTGTTCTCCAGAATGAACTCGCGAACCTTGGAGAAATTGCCGTCGTGCAGGAGATAGGACGCGCTCTTGATGAAGGCGTCGGCAGGGGGGAGCGTCGCGCAGAACTTCAGGAAGCCGCTGCTGTCGACGCCGCCATTGGCGAGGTTGGTGGAGAAGTAATAGAGCGTCTTGACGTCGCCGTCCGGGCTCTTGAACGTGATCTTGGCACCTTGCGTCGCGCCGGCCGGGGCCTTGCCCTCGTCCTTCGCAACGGCGCCTTCACGATCGACGCGAACCAGCTCGACATCCACCAGGGTGTTGCCGGTGCGCTCGAGGAAAACGTAAAGGATGGGCAACGTGCCGTCCAAATGGCCGGACCGCAGCTGCGTCTTCATGTCGATCGTCCGGAAGAAGCTGTAATTCAGGATGCTCGACAAAGACGCCTGGATCTGGCCCAGCCCCTGCGAGAGGCGGCCCTTGAGCTTGAGAGGGTCCGGCACCGGGCCGGGCGGCTCAAGCCCGGCGAGGACATAGGTCTTCACCTGCGGGAAGAACGCGCTGGCGTAGAGAAAATCGGGCCCGCTGAAGAAATACAGGAGCGTGGGCCGGGTCTGCGGCAGGTTGTGCGCGGACCAGGTCCTGATCTTCGAGAGCTGCAGCTTCTCCACCCGCCCAAAGGCGGCGTCCAGGGACCGGGCATGGCGCCGCCATTCCGCATTTGCCGCCAGGGGGGCGAGCGGGGAAGTGGCCTCTAGGGGAAGCCCCGCGAGCAAGCGGGCGACGTCGTTCAGCGTCGAGGCGACGGGGGCCGCAGCGCCGGGCGCGGCGGGGGCAGCTCCCGCCGTAGCGGCGTCGGGCGCGGCCTTGGCCGGGGCGGACGGGCCGGGCGCAGCCGGGCTCGATGCCGCCGCGGCGGACGGCGCCGCACCGGGCTTGCCGGCGTCAGGCATGGCCGCAGTGGGGCTCGCGGTGCCGGGCGCCGCCGGAGCCGGCACGGCCGCTGCCGGAGCCGGCGCAGCAGTGGCGGGAGCGGCCGCAGCGGGGGCAGCCGCGTCGGGCACGGCCGTGCCGGGAGCGCCTGCGGCCGGAGCGGTTGCGGCGGGTGTGGTGGCCTCCTCGGCCCGCGGTGCACGGGGGGCGAGGATCGTCAGCGTCAGCGCGAGTGCGACGCAGAATGCGCGATAGATCATGGGACGAATGAATCTCAGTTCGAGCTGACGGACAGTGCGCTACTGCCCTTCTTCGACAGGTAATATACAACCAGTCCGGACGCCATCACGAGCATTCCCACCGCCGACTGCAGCGGACGCTCGGTCAAGAGGTGGTACATCATGAAGGCCGCCACCAGCAGGAAGATCAGCGGGGTGAACGGGTAGCCCCAGGCCCGGTACGGACGCGGCAGGTCCGGCCGCGTGATCCGAAGCAGGATAACCCCCGCCACCGTCGCGAACGAGCAGGCGATCAAGGCGAACTGGATCATGTCGAGGATCGCCTCGAAGCTCTGGGTCAGCAGCAGCAGGTTGGCCATCAGCAGCTGGAACACGATGGCCGCCGCCGGAACACCATTGGCGGTGTGCTGCGCGAAAAACCGCAGGGCCTGGATGTCCTCGCCCATCACGGAGATCACCCGCGGACCGATCCACATCATGGCGCTGATGGACGACACGAGCCCGATACAGATGAGGGCGCCCACCAGCCGCGCGCCGAGATCGCCGAACATATACCGGCCGGCAACCACCGCCACGTCGAGCTGACCGGCGAGCTGGCCGATCGGGGTGGTGTAGAGGAACAATGCGTTCAGCGCCACGTAGAGGATCGTGACGAAAGCGGTACCGAGAAGCAGCGCCCGCGGCACGTTTCGCTGGGGATCCGCCATCTCGCCGACGACGTAGGTGGCCGCGTTCCAGCCCGAATAGGCGTACATCACGAACACGAGGCTGAGCGCGAAAGCCGGGCTCGAAATATGGCCGATATCGGCCGCATGCGGCGCGAAGGAGATGGGCTGGGGCGAGGCGAGCGCCACGCCCGCCACCAGGAAGGCCACGATGAGCGCAACCTTCACCCCGGTCGCCACGGTCTGGAAGGTACCGCTCTGGCGCAGCCCGCGCAGGGTGACGAGGGAGACGATCCAGATCACCGCCATGCCGAGCGCGAGGGGCGGCGCCTCCGGCCAGATGGCGCGGCTGTATTGGCCGAGCGCCATGGCCGCGAGGGCAACGGGGGCGGCAAAGCCCACCGTCGCGGAGAGCCATCCCGCAAGCACGCCCGCGACGGGGTGATACACCCGCGAGAGGTAATTGTACTCGCCGCTGGAGCGGGGGAACATCGCCGCCAGCTCGGCGTAGGACACGGCGCCGCACAGCGCCACCACTCCGCCCACCGTCCAGAGCACCAGGATGGCGAAGGGAGACGGGATGGCCGCCACCTGAAAGCCGAGGCTGGTGAAGACGCCGACGCCGATCATGTCCGCCACCACGATGGCCGCGGCGGTGGTCATGGACACTTTCGTCCTCGAGTCCGAGTTGATCTCCGCAGACATGGAATCCCGGCTCCCAAAGCCCGGCATGCGAACCCCCCAACCGCCGCAATCCTTGGACCGCTTATGTTCTATCGCCGCGGGAACTTGCAAGGGGTATCGCGCCCCATCCGCGGTAAGCCGACGTTAATTATGGCGGTGCATTATTTCGATCACAGGAGGCGGGTCGACCTGCCGTAAGGCCATGGGAGCGCGGGGCGCGACCGGCCAGCGCCAGCGTCATGACATCGTACCCCCAAACCGTCGCCGGGGAGGTAGCGGACATGGCGGCAGATCGGACGGTGGATCCGGACTTCTGGGTTGAAACGCCGGGAGAGCGCGGTGGGTTCGGCCTCACGGGTCAAGACCAGCGCTTTCTTGAGCAAGATCTTCCGCGAAAAATGGCTTGGGATATCCATCGCGCCGCAAAAGGCATGCCGATTTCCACGATACCGACATAATCCAATGGCTTCTGTCGCTGACCACTCCATACGATCGGGTATCCGCCAGTATAGGCCGGAACACGATGAGGCCTGTCCCACGCGCAGTCGAGGAGGGACCCGCGCGCAGATGAATGTCGCTTGGCAAGACCGTGACTGGCAGGTCCGTGACCGGCACGACCAGAACTGGCGTGACGATGACTGGCGCGATCATGGTCGGCGTGACGACGGCTGGCGTGATCAAGGCCGGCGCGACCAAGTGTGGCGTGGCGAGGATCGGCACGACCAGAGCGATTACCGCCAGGACTATTACCGCCACGACTATTCCCACCAGGACTGGCACGACCAGGATCGGTACGACCACGATCAATACGACGAGGATCAGTACGACCAGGATTGGCAGGATCAGGACTGGCACGACGCTGATCGGACCTTCGGCCGCAGCGCATCGGCGATGCGGCGGGTATCCGGGCGGTCCTGGCCGGGCCCGCGCACCAGCTGGGCGATCGCCGGTGTCGCGTTCTGCCTGCTGCTCGTGGTCGCGGTACAGGCCTGGGGGATGCTCACATCGGCCGCGCAGCGGTCCCAGGGTGACGTGGTTGGGAGCATCGCGCGGTCCGCCCGTCCCGCCGCGTCGGCGCAAGCGCCGCGCCCCCGGGCGCCGGTTACCAACGCGGCGCGCAAGGGGGATCGCCTGGGCCCCTTGGCGGCCACGCCGGGCGGCGAGACCTGGGATTACCTCCTCAACGACACCATCGTCTCCCATTTCGCCGAGATTCCGGTGCTGGCGTCCACGGCCCGGTTCGAGGACATTGCCGGCCGCTCCGACGCGCCGGTCTTCATCCGTCCGCGCGTGGCGTCTCTGACCTCCAATCCGTTCCTGGACCTCGCATCGGTGCGGTCCGGAAAGACCGACCTCATCGGCTTCAATTCCTCGGCCTTCCCGTATCGCGGGGTCAATCCGCGCACCCAGGGCGGCAGCTTCGACGGACAGCGCTACAGCGACAACAGCGTGCTTCTGCACGTGCCCACCGGCTTCAATCCGCGCAAGCCCGGGGTGATCGTCGTATTCTTCCATGGCCATGGCGCGACGCTCGCGCGCGACGTCCGCGATCGTCAGCTGCTGCCGCGGCAGATCTCGGATTCCGGCGTCAACGCCGTGCTGGTCGCGCCCCAGCTCGCGTACGACGCCGCCGATTCCAGTGCTGGCAAGTTCTGGGAGCGCAACGGCCTCAAGCGTTTCCTCGACGAGGCGGCGGTGAAGCTCGCCAAGCTCACCGGCGATCCCAGCGCGAAGGCGGCGTTCGACCGGATGCCGGTCGTCCTCGTCGGCTATAGCGGCGGCTTCGTCGCGACCGCCTGGAGCCTGCAGGTGGGCGGCGCCGGCAATCGCATCCGCGGCGTGCTGCTGATGGATGCGCTCTATGGCGAGATGGACAAGTTCAATTCCTGGATCATGAACCACCGCTCCGCATTCTTCGTGAGCGCCTACACCCACTACACGAAATACCGGGACGACGACTTCGCCCGCCGCCTCAACCAGGAGGGCATCCAGACCATCAACGAGCTGGATGGCCCGCTGAAGCCCGGCACGGTCGCCTTCCTGGAGACCAGCGGCCTGACACACCGTGACTTCGTGACCCGCGCTTGGACCTCCAATCCCATCAGCGACATGCTCGTGCGCATGGCACAGCGCTGAGAGGTGCGCGTGACGGGACGCGCCCTTGCGCATGGTGAGTGGCGCGCGGCCCTCGCGAAACGCTCTACGCACAGTTGATGGGAGTCGTGGCGCGCCTGCCCAAGGGGCAATGGGTCGCCGGCTCCACCTTCGATCATTGCCTCCAGGGCGGCGGTCTCTCGCTGGCCGACTTGGATGCCATCCAACCTGCATGACCGAGGTCTCCGAAACGGGTCGGAGTCGCCAGAATATAATTTGCATTGCAATTCAAATTATATTCTGGCTTTAATGCACCATGACATCCGGTCCTGCCTCGCCCCGCGCGCGCTTCGGCGTGCGCTTCTCCCTGCTCGCCCGACGCTGGCGGCGAGCGCTCGACGCCTGCCTCGCCGAGGCGGGGCTGTCGGACGCCACATGGGTGCCGCTGGTCCATCTTGATGAGTCTGGCGGCGGCATCACCCAGAAGGAGCTGGCCGCGTTGGTGGGTATCGACGGTTCGAGCCTCGTGCGCCTGCTCGACATCCTGAGCCGGCAAGGCCTTGTGGAGCGCCGGATCGACGCCGCCGATGGCCGTGTCCGGCTGGTCCACCTCACTGCCGCCGGCAAGATCCGCGTCGCCGAGATCCGCCGCGAGCTGGCCAAGGGTGAGGTGGAGATGCTGGCCGACCTTTCGGATGCTGATATCGCAGGCATACTTCAACATTTCGAGCGGATCGAGCAGCGGCTGCAGAGCCTTCAGGCGCGACGCCAGGAAAAGGCGGCGTCATGAGCCCATCCGAACCTCCGCGCACGGCGGCCGCGGATCAGGCCGTGCTGGCGACCCGCCGCATCGATGCCGCGCGCCATCTGCTGAAGCCGCACCAGGTCCGGGAAAGCATGGCCCTGGCGGCGCAACCGTGGCTCCACAATGCGGCCCTTGCCGGCCTGCAGGCGGCGCTTGCCGCGGCGATCGCGCTGCCGCTCGTCCTCCTCTCGCCCTGGCCGCACCTCGTCGGCTTCGCCTCGCTTGGCACGCTGGCCGCGCTGTTCGGCCGTTTCGCCCCGCAGATGGGACGCGGCCGTGTCGTCCTGCTCTGCGCCATGTGGCTGAACGTCTCGGTGCTCGCCATGTCGGCAGCGGCTTGGCTCGGTGCGCCCTATCCCGCCCAGCTCGGCTTGCTGGCGCTCGCCTGCGGCTTTTTCTTCTTCGTCGCAACCACCGGGCAGTATGGCCCGCCCGGCGCGTTGATCTTCGTGTTCGCCGCCGGGGCGGCGATGGGGCATGTGGCGACCGGGCGCGAGGTGCTCGAACGCGCGGCTGCCACCGCTCTGGCGGCGGGGCTGACATGGGTGATCTGCGCCAGCACCGAGGCGCTCCGTCGGCAGCCGACGCACGAGGCGCCGTTTCCCACCGAGCCGGTCCGGCCGTTCGACCACCGCCTCATCGCGGCCGCACGCATCACCCTCGGGTCGGCGATCGCCGCCTTCGCGGTCTACGCGGCCGGAGCCCCCCATCCCGCTTGGGCCGCCATGGGCGCGATGGCGGTGATGCAGGGCACGCATCTACACATCAATATGAGCCGCGCCTTGCAGAGGATGGCGGGCACCGTGGTCGGCGCTGGCCTGGTCTGGCTCATTCTGGCGCAGCAGCCGTCCGTGTGGAGCGTGATCGCGATGCTGGTTCTTCTGCAATTCGCCACCGAGATGATCATCGGCGCCAACTACGCCCTCGGCCAGATCCTGGTCACGCCCATGGCCCTTTTGATGAGCTACCTTGCGGCGCCCGGCGCCGCCGGCACCGCCATGGCGCCGGAGCGGGTGTTCGACACCGTGGTGGGCGCCGGCATCGGCATCGTCCTGGCGGTGGCGTTCTCGACGCTGGACGACCGAATCTTTCTTGCGCACCATCACACGGCTCGGAAAGGCGGGGAGGGCGGCTGACCGCCCCGCGGTCCGAGGCCCGCCGCCTGCTGTGACGCCAGACCTGACGCCTTTCGTGGCGCGTATCGGAGGGCGACGATGCGCGCGGTGCCATTGGCAAATCGGTGCCACTGGGCATCCGGAAGGCTCGTAAGCCATATTTGCCGGTACGATTGACGGAATCGAATCTGTTCGAACGGCTCTAAGCGGCCGATTTAGCGGATGAGACTGGCGCGCATACCCGTCCTGTCGGGACTGATACTCGCTTGCCATCGCGCGCCGTAGGGGAGCCCCGTCGGCAAGTGTCGCCAGCCCACCGATGCGTTCGGTCCGGAGCCTGCGTGCCGGCCTTCGCTCGCGGTGATCGGGGTCGGGATTTCGGCAGCAAGCACCCCGAATTCGCCAACGGCCGTGACGCGCCGGAGCGTGGCACGGTCCGCACAGGCGCCTCCGGTCCAGCCCTAGGCCGGCAGGACCACCACCTTGGTCTTGACGGGCGTCCGCGCGTAAAGGTCGATCATGTCCTGGCTCAGCAGGCCGACGCAGCCGCTGGTGACGCCGTTGCCGATCGATTCGGGATCGCTCGTGGCGTAGATCGTGTAGAGCGTGTAGTTGCCGTTCTGGTAGAGGTAAAGGGTGCGGGCGCCGAGGGGGTTGTCGAGGCCGCCCGGCATGCCGTTGGCATATTTGGCCGCCTCGGGCTGGCGCTGGATCATCTCCTTGGGCGGTGTCCAGGTCGCCCATTCGCCCTTGCGCCCCACATAGGCGTCACCGCTCCACAGGAAGCCGGCGCGGCCGACATTGGCGCCGTAGCGGGTGGCGGTCGCCTCGTCCTCGACGCGGTAGACGTAGTAATTGCTTGGGTCGACGACGATCGTGCCGGGCGCTTCCTTGGTTTCGTAGCGTACCGTCCGGCGGAAATATTTGGGATTGACCTTGCTGACATCGACCGCGGGGATCGGGAACTTCTCGTCGGGCACCGGCCCGTAGACCCTCTGGGCCTCGGCGAGGCTCATGCCGTCATAGGAGGCACAGCCGGCCAGTCCCAGCGCGCCGAAGCCGACCGCCGAGCCGACCAGAAACGTCCGGCGGGTGAGAGATCCCGACCGAAGCCCGGCCCCAGCTCCCTCATCCATTTCGCCAGCCGCGGCGTTCCCGAAACCCGTGCTCATGATCTGGCCGCTTTCCATGTCCTATGGTGTGACGCGAAATATTCAAGCATACGCGCGCTTAACGTCGTGCTGCGCGGAGAGTGCCGTCCCATGGCCCGGCTGGCAAGCTCAGCCGTCGCGGCGCCTACCGGTGCCGAAGTGGGGCGACCTTCGCGCGGGTCTCGCCGTCTCGCGGTGCGCTGGCGGCGACACAAACATGCAGATTGCGGCATCAGTCGGGCCACGGGCGCAACCGCCGGCGCGCCGGATCCGCCGAGCCGGCTCTCCGGCGGGCGCCGTCGAACGGCCTGTTCGAGGCGATCGGCGCTGATCGGCGCGTCCCAAAGCCCGCACGCGGCGAGCGGGCCGTCGAACCATCGGACGCCCCGGAAGCCCTATTCGAGGTCGATCATCACCTCGTCGATGGTGCCGGTGAAGCGGAACGGCGGATCGTAGGTGTTGGCCACCGGCGCGCCGCTGTCCTCGCCGATGCCGAAGGTGTCGATGCCGAAGCGGCCGGGAACGGTCTTGTGCACGGGGCCGCTGCCGACCGGCTTGTCGTTCACGTAGAGCGTCACGGTCCCGCCCTTGCCCGTCTCCCCTGCGGCGCCATCATAGGCGAACGCCATGCGGACCGTGGACTTGCCGGCCGGCACCGTCTCGGTCGAGACGATCTCGCTGCGGTCCTCGTCGAACCAATTGTAGTGGTAGACGAGCTTGCCGCCGCGCAGGAACAGCGCGAAGCCGGAGGAAATCCCGCCTTCCGCGACGATGATCCCATCGGCGCCGTCCTTCGGCACGTCGATCTTGGCCGTGATGGTATGGGACTTGTTCTTGGTGTTGGGCGCGGCGGTCTCGGCGAGGCGCGTGGCGCCGGCATAATAGACGAAGTGCTTGCGGTTCGGATCCGAGGGCGTCGGCTTGGGTTCGAGGAGGCGCTGGGCGCCGCGGTCGTCAAGCGGATAGACGTGGTACTTCTCCGCCTCTTGTCTGAAGAGCGCCTTCATCTCCTTGAGCTTGTCCGGCATCTTCGCGGCCAGATCGACGGCCTCGCTGTAGTCCTCCTTGAGATTGTAGAGCTCCCAGCGGTCCATGTCCCAGTTGCCGGGCGCATAATCCTGGCGCCAGGGCAGGGTATGCTGGGCATTGGCCTTCCATCCCTTGTCGTAGATGGAACGGTTGCTGAACACCTCGAAATATTGCCGGGTGCGCACTTCCGGCGCAGCGCCGCTGTCGAACGTCGAGAGGAACGACACGCCATCCATGGGCTTCTGCGCGATGCCGTCCACCTCCTTGGGTGCCGGCAGATGCGCCGCCTCCAGCACGGTGGGCAGGACGTCGATCAGATGGGTGAACTGGGGCCGGATGCCCCCGCCCTCGCGGATGCGCGCGGGCCAGGAGACGACCATGGGGTTGCGCGCGCCGCCGAGGTGGGAGGCGACCTGCTTGACCCACTGGAACGGTGCGTTGCCGGCCCAGGCCCATTCCACCTGATAGTGGGGCTCGGTCTTCGGCCCGCCGAGGATGTCGAGATGGGCGGCGATCTCGGAGAGGTCCTGCTTGGTGAAGCCGTTGAAGATCTTCACCTCGTTGACGGTGCCATCGAACCCGCCCTCCGAGCTCGCGCCATTGTCGCCGACGATATAGATGACGAGCGTGTTGTCGGCGTCCGGCAGGGCGTGCACGGCGTCGATGAGCCGGCCCACCTCATGATCCGTGAAGGCGAGGTAGCCCGCGAAATTCTCCATGAACGCGGCATAGACCTTGCGCTGGGTGTCGGTCAGGCTGTCCCAGGGGCGGGCCCAGTCGGGGCGCGCCGTGAGCTTCGTCCCGGGCGGGACCACGCCCAGCGCCAGCTGGCGCTTGAAGGTCTCGTCCCGCGCGGCGTCCCAGCCGGCGTCGAACTGTCCCTTGAACTTGTCGCGCCATTCGGTGGGCGGCTGGTGGGGGGCGTGGGCCGCGCCGGGCGCGAAATAGAGCAGGAACGGCTTCTGGGGCGCGACCGACTTGGAATAGCGCATCCAGCCGATGGCCTTGTCGGTCATGTCCGTCATGAAATGATAGCCCTGCGCCGGCGATTTCGCCGGCTCGACCGCCGTCGTGTTCTCGAACAGCACCGGATAGTATTGGTTGGTTTCACCGCCGATGAAGCCATAGAAATAGTCGAAGCCGAGGCCGGTCGGCCAGCGGTCGAACGGCCCGACGACGCTGCTCTCCCAATCCGGCGTGTTGTGATTCTTGCCGAACCACGCTGTGGAATAGCCATTGTACTTCAGAATGGAGCCGATGGTGGCCGTGCTGCGCGGGATGAGATTGTCGTAGCTCGGATAGCCCGTGGCCCATTCCGCCAGGAAGCCGGAGCCCGAATTGTGGTGGTTGCGCCCGGTGATCAGCGCCGCGCGGGACGGGCCGCAGATGGCGGTGGTGTGGAATTCGGTGAACCGCAGTCCCTGGGCGGCCAGCGCATCGAGCGCGGGCGTGGGCACCGGGCCGCCGAAGGTGCTGGTCTGCCCGTAGCCCACGTCGTCGAGCAGGATGATGACCACGTTGGGCGCGCCCTGCGGCGGAGTGGGCAGCTGCGGCCATTCGGGGGTCGAAACCTTGTAGGTCTCGCCGATCTTGCCGCCGAACTCCGGGAACGGCATGGGCAGCACCGTGCGATCGGGCGCGGGTGTGGCGGTGCCGCTCCCCTGGGCGCTGGCGTGCGTCGCGCCGAAGCACGCAAGACCAAGGCCGAGCGCGAGACAAAGAGCCTTCCGCATGACCACCTCCCGCATCTCCGGCGGGTGATTCTCGACCCCCGCCCCGAGTCATTGTTCTTTATCCTAACAGAGCTGACGAAGATGTTTTGAACATTCGTGTGACGTTGAGAGGTATATCTTGGCCGGACGCACCATAGAACCTCCCGGATCCCGATCGCCCGCGAAGCGCCAGCGCGCCGGTGTCTGCTCGCGACGGCTGCTGTTGAAGAGGTCTACGCTGTTGTGCGCTGGCCGCTCTGATTCAACTGACCGTCTTGGTCGAGCGCAGGCTGATGAGGGGCGAGGGGAGGGCTGCGTGGGGCGCACGTTCTGCGAATTCAGCATGGGGCGCCAAGTGTCCCGGCGGGCGACCTCATCGGCCGAGCGAAAGATTTGCGACCGCTCGAGCCGCCGCGGTCGATGCCTCGCTCTCCGGCGATCGGGTCGCCCTTTTCGGCCGGCTTTTGTGGCTGCCATCGATGATGTGCGTGGCATGTTGCCTATCACGGCTCCACCTTTTCGGGCGCGGGAGCCTTGGGCAAACTCGGAACGGTTCAGGATCTTTGTCGGGTCATGGGTGCTCCCCCTGCATGGCGCGGGGCCAGTCCTTGCAGACGACCCCGCGGGAGGAAGCAGTCGGTCTATCCCATCAGCCGACAACGGTAGATGAGGACAGCATCGCCGAAACCTCTATTGCCACCGGCAACGCTCACCCGATTAGTCGTGCGGGGTCAGTGCTGCCCCTTTCGGGGATCTCCGGCTTTCGGTTAGGGAACTTCTCAAACAGCTCCATGTAACTCTTCACAAGATTTTGGCATGGCGTCACCGTCCACAGGTAAGGATACATGGAGCAGTACTTCTCGCCCGGGTCGCGCTTGATGTTGCACATGGTGAGCCCCGGCAGGCCGCCATGCCCCCGGCCCCTCAATCAACGCCTTCATGTCTCGCCAGCGAACCGCGGCAAGCTGCGAGCCGCTGTCGTAGAAGATGTCATCCCGGCGCGAGTGGCCCTCACCCAAAAGCAGCAACGCGGTCTGATCGGCTCCGTCGACAATACGATCCGACGGGATCTTATCCAGCGCTCCGCCGAGCCGCGCGGCTGTGGTGTAGAGGTCGGTCAGGTGGATCATGTCCACCGGATCCGCGTCCGGCTCGATCATTCCCGGCCACCAGGCGATGGCTGGAACGCGCACGCCGCCTTCGGTGACGGCCCCCTTGTCGCCCCTGAGCCACGAATACCCCGAAGTGGGATAAAAGGCATACATGGGCCCGTTGTCGCTCTACCACACCACGAGCGTGTTCTCGGCGATGCCTTCCTTCTTCAGCGTTTCGAGCAGACGCGCCACATGGGCGTTATGCATCGCCATGAATGAGGATTGGGCATTGGCGTGCTCCACATAAGGCGCATTCTTGTATGGCTCCGAGCCGGAGACCTGCTGGGCGAAGCTCGCCCCGTAGATGAAGAACGGCTTGCCGCCGCCTTGCCAGCCAAGTTCGCCCCAGCCGACGTCGTCGGCAAGGATATAGATGATGTTTGGCCGTTTACCGAATTTCTCTTTCAGCGCGGCAAGCTTCTGGTCAATCTGCTTGTCTTGCTCGGCCCAGGCCGCACGGTTCTTTTCCTTGAGCGCCTCGAAAGGTGCATTCGGCTGAAAAGCGGATGCGGTGCCCGGCAGCAATAGCAGTACAGCTGACAGGAGCCCCCTTTGGAGGCTGAATTTCCACTTAACCATGGAGCTTTCGCCCAGGAGACAAAGACCAGTTGAAGCTTCCCCCTCTTATACGATACTTTCTGGTATGGTGCCGAATTGTCAATACCGGACGGTTTGGAGGTGATGGTGTCCAGGGAAGACGGCGCGAATGGGCGGCTTGGCAGGGAAGAGTGGCTCGCCCGGGCTTTGGACATTCTGGCCCTGGAAGGGCAGGCGACGCTTCGGATCGACAGGCTTTGCACGGCGCTGGGCGTGACCAAGGGCAGCTTCTACTGGCACTTCGAGGATCGCGACGACTTCGTCCGCAGCCTCGTCGCCTTCTGGAGCGACAACTTCACGGACCCGGTGCTCCGGCGCATCACCCGGATGGAGGGCTCGCCGCGGGATCGGCTGAAGGCGTTGATGCACACGGTCTCCGAAGGTGGACTTGCCCGCTATGACGTGAGCATTCGGGCCTGGGCCGCGCAGGATCCGGAACTCCTCGCATCGACGGTGAAGGCGGTCGACAGACGCCGGCTTGCCTTCACGTGGGCGTTGTTCGAGGAGATGGGCTTCGACAAAGAGAACGCCGAGATGCGCGCGCGCTTGCGTCGCTTATCTCAGCTACGAGGCGGCGGCCCTTGCCAAGAGCAGCAAGCGGGAGCGGCCAAGGTTACTCGATGGATTTTTCGAGTTGATTACGCAAGCGGAGCGCCCCGAGGCTTGAACGGCTCCTGTTAGCAATCGGCGCAAATGCCTCGCTGCGTGCCAACGACCGTTTCCGATAGATGGGTCTGCCGTGCGGGGATCTGAGGCGGGCTGGGGATCTGAGGCGGGCTAAGGGGCCGCCCGACACCCCATGCGAGCGGCAACGCCCATATGAGGAGGCAGCCCCGGCCGGCATTTTCCTCGCTCTTCGCCAGTCCACATAATCCCTGCGTCATCCAAGCAGGGGCACAGCCGGGAGTCGAGCGTGAGACGACTTCCATCGGCTGGCGAGAGTGACCTTCAACGCCTTGGCTCGATCTCGGGCTTCCTCGCCGCCCTGGTTCGTACATCGGGGTGAACGGCGGGGGCAGGGGCTGATTCGAACGCTGTTCCAAGCAGGCGCGCATGCGTCCGATGGGGTCCGTCACGATCCCGAACTTCTGTTGGGCTGCGTGCGGCCATGGATTAAAAAAGAAACATTTCCAGTGCGTTATTATGGAGTTCTGGCGGAGAGAGAGGGATTCGAACCCTCGATACGGTTGCCCGTATACACGCGTTCCAGGCGTGCGCCTTCAACCACTCGGCCACCTCTCCCAGCAGGCGCCGCGGCGCATGCAGAACTCTTGAAGATGACCGCGGAAGCTCTTCGGAGCCTTCGCTTTGCCGGTCATCCTGCCCGCTGACAGGCAGGGTGCCTGCCAGATCCCCTTGCGTCCATCGCCACGGGCGTGGCGGAAGCGCAGAGCGCGCCCGGCCGTCCGCCGATGATGGATGCGCAGGAGGACGGCGCCGGTTGATGCACCGCCCCAGGCGAGGCGGCGGAATATACAAGCTCGCTGCCCGCTTGCAAGACGAATTCGTGTCGCCCGGCGCTCCCGCCGCCCACCCGCGCGATCGCGCCTCGCCGATCGGCCGCGCTCAGTCCCTGAGCAGGTCGTTGATGGAGGTCTTGGTGCGGGTCTGCTCGTCCACCCGCTTCACGATCACCGCGCACGACAGGGCCGGGCCCGGAGCGCCGTTGGCCATGGGCTTGGCGGGCAGGGTGCCGGGCACCACCACCGAATAGGCCGGCACCTCGCCCATGAAGATCTCGCCGGTCTCGCGGTCCACGATCTTGGTGGAGGCGCCGATGAACACGCCCATGGACAGCACCGCGCCCCGCCGCACCACCACGCCTTCCACCACCTCGGAGCGGGCGCCGATGAAGCAGTCGTCCTCGATGATCACCGGGCCGGCCTGCAGCGGCTCCAGCACGCCGCCGATGCCGACGCCGCCGGAGAGGTGCACGTTCCGACCGATCTGCGCGCAGGAGCCCACGGTCGCCCAGGTGTCCACCATGGTGCCTTCGCCCACGTAGGCGCCGAGGTTCACGAAGGAGGGCATCAGCACCACGTTGGGCGCGATATAGGCCGAGCGCCGCACGAAGGTGCCGGGCACGGCGCGGAAGCCGGCGGCCTTGAACTCAGCCGCGCCCCAGGACAGGAACTTGGAGGGCACCTTGTCCCACCAATGGGCGCCGCCCGGACCGCCGCCGATCATCGCCATGTCGTTGAGGCGGAAGGAGAGCAGCACGGCCTTCTTCAGCCACTGATTGACCACCCACACGCCGTCGGCACCCGGCTCGGCGACGCGGGCCTTGCCTTCATCGAGGAGCGAGAGCGCCTCATCCACCGCCAGGCGCACCTCGCCCATGGTGGCGGCGCCGATCTCGGCGCGCTTCTCGAACGCCGCGTCGATGATGGTGGAAAGCTCGGTGATGCGCGCTGGGTCGGCCATGAAATCCTCCGTTGGGGGCGACTTCTCGGCAAGCAGGGGGCGAATGTCAATGCATCGGCGGGCGCCGCCCAGGGGTGGTGGCGGCGCCATTTCGCAACTGCGAAGACGCCTTCGCGTGCGCGGTAGAAATAGATTATAGTGGCGCCGAAAGGGGAAGGGCGGGGGCATGGCGACGGAAAACGGCGAGCCGCCAGGCGGCCAGGTCATCGCTTACTGCCCTCAGCTGGACAGCCTGCGCGCCATTGCGGTGCTCTGCGTCCTCCTCACCCATTTCGCCAGCGGGGTCGCCTATGTGGGCGATGTCGCCGTGCTCAGCTTCTTCGTCCTGAGCGGCTATCTCATCACCCGGATCCTGCTGGTCTCGAAGGGGGACGAGGAGGCCTCGACCTGGCACCTGCTCGGCATCTTCTACCTGCGCCGCGGCCTGCGCATCTTTCCGCTGTACTATCTTGTGCTGGCCGGGGCGTGGATGCTGGACCTCGAGGGGATGCGCGCCACCATCCGCTGGCACCTCACCTACCTGACCAATATCTGGTATTTCGAGGCCAACAGCTGGACTCCGTGGCCCACCAACCATCTCTGGACCCTGTCGGTCGAAGAGCAGTTCTATCTGGTGTGGCCGCTGATCGTCCTGTTTCTGCCGCGGAAGATCCTGCCCGGCATCGCGCTGGCCGCCATGGCGGGGGCCGTCCTGTTTCGTGCCATTCTCTCGCAGACGATGGACGACGGGGTGTCGCAAGTGGTGCTCACGCCCGCCCACATGGATGCGCTGGGTGCCGGCGCCCTGTTGGCCATGATGGAGGAGGCCGGCTGGGTCACCCGGCGGACCATGGCGGGCCTCAGCGCCCTCAGCGCCGTTTGCGCGGCGTGGCTCATCGGCTCGCTGCTCGGCTGGCTCTCGGTTCCGTCCGACCAGATGTTCCGGGTGGGGGCTCCGCTGGCGATGGTGGTCATCCTGATGACGCTCGTCGCAACCCTGCGCGCCGGCGTGCGCGGACCTGTCGGGGTGGTGCTCGATCACCCGGTGCCGCGCTATATCGGCAAGATCAGCTACGGGATCTATCTGCTGCACATGTTCGTGCTGGCTTTCGCGATCCAGTATCTGGCGCGCATCCTGCCGAACGAGGTCCTTCAGCCGGGGGCGATGCGGTTCGTGGCCTTCACCCTCGCCACCTTCGCGCTCGCGTCGTCGTCGTGGCATTTCTTCGAAGGCCCGGTCAACCAGCTGAAGAAGCATGTCACCTATCGTTCGGGCCCCCGCGCGCGCGCTTTGTCCCCGCGGCCCGCCCTCGTCGCCGACGAGGCTTAGGCCGGACCGCATCGGGGCAGGTCGTCAGCCGCGTTCCTTCACATTGGTGAACTTCAGCTTCGGCCATTCCTCGATGGCGCGGTCGAGCACCCACTGGCTGCGGGCGAGATAGACCGGGGCCTCGTCGCGGTCGCGGGCGCAGGCGGAGCGGCTCGTCTCCATGAAGCGCTCCACCTCGGTGCGCTCGCCGGTGATCCAGCGGGCGGTGACATAGGAGGTGGTCTCGTAGCGGATCGGCACGCCGTATTCCTTCTCCAGGCGCGCGGCCAGCACGTCGAGCTGCAGCGGGCCCACCACGCCGACGATGGGGGCCGGATCGGTGAGGGGTTTCAGCACCTGCACGACGCCTTCCTCCGCCATGTCCTGCAGCGCCTTCAGAAGCTGCTTGGCCTTCATGGGATCGGCCAGCAGCACCCGGCGCAGGATCTCGGGGGCGAAGTCGGGCAGGCCCTCGAAACGGATGGTCTCGCCCTCGGAGAGGGTGTCGCCCACCCGGAGCATGCCGTGGTTGGGGATGCCGATGATGTCGCCGGCCACCGCCTCGTCCACGGTCTCGCGCTCCTGGGCGAAGAAGAAGATGGGGTTGGCGATGGCCATCTGGCGCTTCTCGCGCGCATTGAAGAGCTTCATGCCCCGCTTGAAGCGCCCCGAGCACAGCCGCACGAAGGCCACCCGGTCGCGGTGGTTGGGGTCCATGTTGGCCTGCACCTTGAAGACGAAGCCGGAGACCACGTCCTCAGCGGGCTCAACCGTGCGCTCGCCGGCGGCGGCGCGGGGCAGCGGGCTCGGCCCCACCGCGCCGAGGCCGTCGAGCAGCTCGGCGACCCCGGCCTCCTTCAGCGCGCTGCCGAAATAGACCGGGGAGAGATGGCCCTCGCGGAAGGCGGCGAGATCGAAGGGTGGCAGCACACCGAGCGCCAAAGTGAGGCTCTCCACCGCCTCGGTGATGATGCGCTCCTCCACCCCGTCGAGGCCGAGGAGGTCCTCCGGCTCATTGTAGGGCACCACGCGGGTGAGCGGGCCGCCGCGCTCGGTGGCGAGCAGCGCCCGCTTGTGGGCGATGTCGATGAGGCCGCGGAAATCCACCCCCAGGCCGATCGGCCAGGTGAGCGGCGTGAGGTCCAGGGCGAGGGTGGAGGCCACCTCGTCCATCAGCGCGATGGGGTCGAGGCCCTCGCGATCCACCTTGTTGACGAAGGTGAAGATGGGGATGTCGCGCAGCCGGCAAACCTCGAACAGCTTGCGGGTCTGGCTCTCGATGCCCTTGGCCACGTCGATCACCATCACCGCCGCGTCCACCGCCGAGAGGGTGCGGTAGGTGTCCTCGGAGAAGTCCGAGTGGCCGGGGGTGTCGAGCAGGTTGAAGACGATGCCGTCCTTCTCGAAGGTCATCACCGAGGAGGTGACCGAGATGCCGCGCTGCTGCTCGATCTCCATCCAGTCGGAGCGGGTGCGGCGGCGCTCGCCGCGTGCCTTCACGTGGCCGGCGAGGCGGATCGCGCCGGAGGCCAGCAGCAGCTTTTCCGTGAGCGTCGTCTTACCGGCGTCTGGATGGGAGATGATGGCGAAGGTGCGCCGCCGGGCGAAATCGGGCAGGGCGGTGGTTTCGGCGTGGGCGGCCGGTAGGGAGGCGGTGGAGTCCAGCATGGTCGCTATATAATGGCAATCGGGCGGGCGATAAACGGCCCGCCGCGTCGGGGGACGGTGAAATGAGCGATGCAGCGCGGGGCCAGTGGGGCCTGAGGGAAGCGGCGGAAGCCGGCAGGACCTGCGAGAGGGCACCGGCGCGGCCGGGCGATGGGCCCATCGCGGACGGGCGTAGGGTGCGGGGCGGGCGCTGCTGGGCGGCGGGGCTGGCGCTCCTTGTCGTTCTGGCGTCGGCCGGGCCGGCGCTGGCGATCTTGCCGCCGCAATTCTACCAGCAGGCGCGGGAAAATGCCCCGAACGTGGTGGTGCTCAAGGTGAAGCACGTGGGCCAGCCGCCCGAGCCGCGGGGCGCCGGCGTCTGCGCCGTCGCCGGCACCGTGGTGAAGGTGGAGCGGGGCACCGCCTATCAGCCGGGGCAGGCCATCACCGTTCCGGTGCATTGCGTGCGGCCGGGCGGCAAGGCGCTCATCGGGCCGTTCTTCTACCGGCCGGTGGCCGAACTGCGGGCCGCCCGCTACGGCCGCGCCTTCCTCGATGCCGAGGGCCGGCTGGTGCTCTCGCAATACGACATGCTGGAAGGCCCCTGAGCGTTTCGCAAGGCGCGGGCACGGTTCGTGCTTGGCTGGCGGCAGGGAGCACCTTTGGGTGGAGGCTGTCACCGTCACGGGTCGTGCGTCAGGCGCATCCCATCCGGGTGGCGCTCCGTCCGTCGCGGGTGCCACACACGGAGAGATTTCCATGACGCTCGATCCTGCGCAGGACCGTCCTGGGCCGGCCGCCGACTTTGCCACTCAGGACGCGGCCTATGTGTCGCCCACCTATCTTCGCACCCCGTTCCGGCAGTACCTGCTGCAGACGGACCAGGGCATGTACTGGCTTCGCGCCCCCGCGGGCCTTGGCAAGTCCCTGTTCGTCCGGGGCGTCATCGCGCGCCGGCCGGGGCGTGATCCGGCGGTGCTGGAGGGCATCGACAGCGGAGTTCACAGCGACGTGTGCTCGTTCGGCGTGCATCTGGCCCCGGGCGCCACGGCGGGGGAGGCGCTCGCGGCGCTCGACGCCGCGTTCGCCGGCGAGTTCGGCGTGGCGGTGGCGGATCCGGTGGCCGCGCCCACGGCCGATGATCTCGTCGCCCGCCTCGAAGGCTGGCATGCCCACGCGGTGGGCACCGGCGCCCGGCGCCTGCTGGTCTGCATCGACGGCGTGGAGAAGCTGGCCCCCGGCGTCGCCGCTGCCCTCATCCCGCCGGTGTCCCGCCTGCCGCCGGGCGCCATTCTCCTGCTGACCTCGCGGCCGCTGGCGGAAGGGCCGTCGGATCTGGCCGGCGTGCCCGTGGACGGCGCCACCGTGCGCGACCTTTCCTATGACGACGCCGCGTACAAGGACATGCTCCGGCGGTATTACAAGGACCGCACCCGGCCGCTGCTGCGCCAGCATTGCGTCGCCCATCTCGGCAACCTGCTGGAGACCAAGGCGGCGTTCGAGCGCGGCGGGCGCGACAACCGGATGACCGACGATCCCACTCTGCGCGATGCCCTGAAGGGCGACTGGAAGAAGCTCACCAACAAGTTTCCGCGCTTTTCCACCCTGCCCCTGCCGATTGCGCCGCTGGTGCCGCTGCTCGATCAGTACGACCAGATGTGGGCGGACATGATCGACCGCGCCGAGCAGCGCTTCGACCGTCTCTCGGCCATGCTCGACGCATTGGTGGCGGAAAAGCTGAAGGTGGAGGAGGTGGCCGCTCTGCCCAAGGGGGAGGCGCTGGCGACGCATCTGGAGCAGCTCGCGCCGGTGGCCTGAGCGCGTCCGGGCCGCCCGGAAAAGGTGCGCGGCGGCGCGGGGCCCGGCCTGTCAGCGGGGCGGGCCCGCACGCCGATGGGGCGCGGGATGAGCCGGCCCGGCCGCCCGCGATCCGGCGCCCGCAACCCGGCTGGGCGCCGCAGCGCCGTTCAGTCGCCCTCGCCGGGCTCGGGCGAGAACAGCGCTTCCTTGCCCGGCTTGCCGTCCCATTCCTTGGCGTCGGGCGGGGCGTCGCGCTTGACCGTCAGGTTGGGCCACACCTGGGCATATTCCGCATTGAGGGCGAGCCATTTCTCAAGGCCCGGCTCGGCGTCGGGCTTGATGGCCTCGGCCGGGCATTCGGGCTCGCACACCCCGCAGTCGATGCATTCATCGGGGTGGATGACGAGCATGTTCTCGCCCTCGTAGAAACAGTCCACCGGGCACACGGACACGCAGTCCGTATACTTGCAGCGGATGCAGTTCTCGGTGACGACGTAGGTCATTTCGAAGGTTCCCTTTCGCGCGGGCCTAACCCACCAGGGGGCGGCCCGCAAGCGTGCGCGATGCCGCGCCCGCTATTTGCACTTCATTCGTCTGTTATTTCATCAAATAGCTCGGCGGCCGATGTAGCACTTCCCCGCCGCTCGGCAAAGCCGGTGATGCGGAGCAGCCGGACCGTATGCGCGAGGGCGACGGTCAGCACCTGCCCGGCCTTCACCATATGCCCCGGGCTGGTGACCTTCCGCCCGTCCACCCGCACATGGCCGTCGCGCACCAGCTCGGCGGCATCGGTTCGCGCGCGGACCACCCGAGCGTGCCAGAGCCAGCGGTCGAGACGCTGGCGATCCGGCTGCTCCTGAAGGTCCGCCACGGCTCAGCCGCCCTTCTTCTCCGCTTCCATGAGCGCCTTCAGCGCGGCGAGCTTGGCGAACGGGCTGTCGGGATCCACCGGCTTGTCGCGTCGGCGGTCCTGCTGGGGCGGACGCTGGTCATGGCGGGGCGGACGCGGGCCGCGCTCGGGACGGCCTTCGCCGCCGCCCTGATCGGTGCGGCCGAACTCGCGGGCGTGCTCGGCCCGCGCGTACCGGGGCGCCCGCTCGCGCTCGGGCGCGCCCTCGCCGGCCGGGGCCTCGGGCCGCGCCTCGCCACCACGCTCGTGCCGGCGCGGACCGCCCTTGCCGCCGGGCCGCTGGCCCTCGCGCTGGGGCGGACGCTCGCGCCGCGGCGCGCCGGGCGGACGGCCGGGACGCCACACCTCGATGAGCTCGGGCTCGGCGGGAGCCTCCGCGCCGGCCTCGGCCGCAACCGCTTCGTGACCTTCGCCTTCCACGGGCGCGCCCTCGATGGCCTCCGGGCCACCGGGCACGGCCGCGGCATCCACCTCCTCGGCGGATTCGGCGGCGGTGGGATCGCCGGACGCTTCCAGGGCCTCCTCGGCGGCCTCGGCTTCCACCACGTCCTCGGTGATCGGGGCATGAGCCTCGCCCGATTCGGCGGCGGCCTCCTCTGTGGCCGCAGCCTCGCGCATGGCGTCCGCCTCAACCGCGGCTTCCATCTCGGGCGCCGCTTCTGCCGCAACCTCGGCTTCCATCTCGGGCGCGGCTTCCGCCGCAACCTCGGCCTCGGGCGCGGGCGGCGCGTCGAACAGGAGGTCGGCCTCGATGGCGCCTTCCGGCACGGGCGCCAGCTCCACCGGCGCGGCGGGCGCGGCCTCGGCGGTCTCGGGCTCCGGCGGAGGCGGCGGCCGGCGCTCCATGCGATAGCCCAGCGACTTGAGGATGGAGCTGAAATCCTCCCCCGAGCAGCCGGCCAGGGAGGTCATGCCCACGGTGACGGTGAAGCCGCGCCCGTCCACGGCGCCCGCCGGCTTGGGGCCGGGGGAGTTGGGCCGCCAGGCCAGCGCCGGGCGGATCAAATCGGCGAGACGCTCCAGAATGTCCACGCGCACCGCCCGCTCGCCGCACACGCGGAAGCCCACGGCGCGGTAGAGCCCCTTCTGGATGTCGTGATCCACCGGAATGGAGGTGCGGCCCGAGGCGGCGAGGTGCGGCAGCTCGTCGAGCCCCTTCTGGGCGAGGCCGCCGTGCTTCAGGGCATAAAGCTCCGCCGCCAGCGAGCGCGGCGCCGGCTTCAGCAGGGCCGGCAGATAGATGTGATGGGCGCCGAAGCGCACGCCATAGCCGCGCAGGGCCGCGCGCGCCGTCTGGTCGAGGCTCTTCATCTCCTCGGCCACCCGGGCCCGCTCCAGCACGCCGAGCGCCTCGACGATCTGGAAGGCGATGCCGCGGCCGATGCCGGTGACGTCCTCCGCCGCGCCGAGCTTCAGCAGCGGGCCGAGCAGCTTGTCCACATGGGCGGCGAGCCAGAGGGTGACGCGGGCCTCCACCTGGTCGCGGGCGGGGCCGGTGAGATGCTCGTCGGCGATGATCTTGAAGCGGGGCTTGAGCACCTCGTCGCCGGGGATGAGCTTCGCCACCGCCTCGCCGGTCCAGCGGATGGTGCCGTCGTTGGTGAGCACGAAGGCCTCGTCCACCGCCTGCGACAGGCGGGTGGCGCGCGCCTCGATCTCGCCGGCGAGCGCCTGCTGGGCGGCGGCGCGCAGGGCCTTGGCCTCCTCGCCGCCGGCGGTGGTGTCCGCCGCGAACTGGAAGCCGTGAAGGTGGCCGATGACGTGCCCCTCGACGGTGACGTCCCCACTCTTGCTGATTTCAGTCTCAAGCATCTTGTTCTCTCGCAGGCGCCGCATGAGCACGCTGGTCCGCCGATCCACGAAACGCTGAGCCAGCCTTTCGTGCAGCGCGTCGGACAGCTTGTCTTCGACCCCTCTCGTGACGCCTTGCCAGTGCCCTGGATCTTCGAGCCAGTCGGGCCGGTTGGCCACGAAGGTGAGGGTCCTCACCTGCGCGATCCGGTTCGACAGCGTGTCGATGTCGCCTTCTTGCCGATCGGTCAAGGCGATTTGACGGGAGAACCAGTCATCGGGGATGCGTCCCCCGCCTTTCAGATGCCCGAACAGGGTGGAAACCAGCTCCGCATGGGCGCCCGGGGAGACCTTGCGATAGTCGGGCACCTGGCACACGTCCCACAGGCGCTCGACCTCCCTCGGGCTGGTCGCGACCCGCGCCACCTCGGCCTCGCGGCTCATGATTTCAAGCACCCGCACGTCGTCGGCGGTGGGCGCGCGGGTGAGGCCCTCCTCCTTCGGAAGCCTGGAGAGGCTGGCGAGAAGCGCCGCGGTGGACGAGAAATCCGGCACGGCGTTGCGCCACTGCAACACCTTGGCCGTGTCGAACACGTGCTCTTCCAGCCGCTCAACCATATCCGCCTCGAACGGTGGACAACGCCCCGTGGTGCCGAAGGTGCCGTCCCGCGTCGCCCGTCCGGCGCGGCCGGCGATCTGCGCCATCTCGGAGGGGTTGAGCTTGCGGTATTGCCAGCCGTCGAACTTGCGGTCCGAGGCGAAGGCCACGTGGTCCACGTCGAGGTTGAGGCCCATGCCGATGGCGTCGGTGGCCACCAGATAGTCCACGTCGCCCGACTGGTAGAGCTCCACCTGGGCGTTGCGGGTGCGCGGCGAGAGCGCCCCCATCACCACCGCCGCGCCGCCCCGCTGGCGGCGGATGAACTCGGCGATGGCGTAGACCTCATCCGCCGAGAAGGCGACGATGGCGGTGCGCCGGGGCAGGCGGGAGATCTTCTTCTCGCCGGCGAAGGCGAGGGTGGAAAGGCGCGGGCGCACCACCACGTTCACGCCCGGCAGCAGCTTCTCCACCAGCGGGCGCATGGTGGCGGCGCCGAGCAGCAGGGTCTCGTGGCGGCCGCGCCGGTTCAGCATCCGGTCGGTGAAGACGTGGCCGCGGTCGAGGTCGGTGGCGAGCTGGATCTCGTCGATGGCGACGAAGGAGACGTCGAGGTCGCGCGGCATGGCCTCGACGGTGGCCACCCAGTAGCGCGGGGCCTTGGGCTTGATCTTCTCCTCGCCGGTGACGAGGGCGACCTTCTCCGAGCCCACCTTCTCGACGATGCGCTGGTAGACCTCGCGCGCCAGGAGGCGCAGCGGCAGGCCGATGATGCCGCTCTCGTGGCCGAGCATGCGCTCGATGGCGAGATGGGTCTTGCCCGTGTTGGTCGGGCCGAGGACCGCGCTCACCCCGCGCGCTCTCACCGAGCGCGGCAGCACGGCCCATTGGGTGACGTCATCCATCGGCTGAGGTCTTGTCCGCTCTATCGGGGGCACCTGTAGCATATTGGGACGGCGAGGCGAGCGCGAAAGGGCGGAGGCGAACAACCGGCGAACGCAGCCGGGGCGAATCGCTGACGGGGGCGGGGTTCGCGGCCTGTTCCCGGCCGGACGGGCTGTCCCGATCCGGGACAGGTGCCGCCGCCGAGCGGAACGGAACGGCGACGGAAGGCGCGCGAATCAGGGACCTGCCCGCCGGCCCCGCTTTGTTCCGCGCCCGCCCTGCCTCACGGAGCCATGGCTTGACAGGCGCGAGGCGCCGTCGCTTGGTGCTGCCATGAATTCCACCGTCCCTCAGGACGCCTCTCCCGCTCCGCTCGACGCCGAGAGCGAGGCCCGCGCTGATGCCGTGGCGCGGGGGGAGGCTGACGAGCCCCATTCCCTCGTGGTCCGTTTCGGCGCGGACCGGCCGCTGAAGCTCGATGCCGGCGTGCTCCTGCCCGACCTCAAGATCGCCTACCAGACCTATGGCGAGCTCAATGCCGCGCGCTCCAACGCGGTGCTGCTGTGCCATGCGCTGACCGGCGACCAGCATGCCGCCAACATCAATCCCATCACCGGCAAGCCCGGCTGGTGGGACACGCTGGTGGGTCCGGGCAAGCCCATCGACACCCGGCGCTTCTTCGTGATCTCCTCGAACGTGCTCGGCGGGTGCATGGGCACCACCGGCCCGTCGTCGGTCAATCCGGCGACGGGCGCGCCCTACGGCCTCGCCATGCCGGTGGTCACCATCCGCGACATGGTGAACGCCCAGGCCATGCTGGTCGATCATCTCGGCATCGAGAAGCTGTTCTGCGTGGCCGGCGGCTCCATGGGCGGCATGCAGGTGCTGCAATGGGCGGCGAGCTATCCCGAGCGGGTGTTCTCCGCCTTGCCCCTCGCCACCGGCGCGCGCCATTCGGCGCAGAACATCGCCTTCCACGAGGTGGGCCGGCAGGCGGTGATGGCCGATCCCGACTGGCGCGGCGGGCGCTATCTGGAGGAGGGCGTCATGCCGAGCCGCGGCCTCGCGGTGGCGCGCATGGCGGCGCACATCACCTACATGTCGGACCAGGCGCTGCACCGCAAGTTCGGCCGGCGCCTGCAGAACCGCGCCATGCCCACCTTCGGCTTCGACGCCGACTTCCAGGTGGAGAGCTACCTGCGCCACCAGGGCGAGGCCTTCGTGCAGCGCTTCGACGCCAATTCCTATCTCTATGTGACCCGCGCCATGGATTATTTCGACCTCGCGGCGGACTACGGAGGGGTGCTGGCCAACGCCTTTCGGGGCTCGAAGACGCGCTTCTGCGTCGTCTCCTTCACCTCCGACTGGCTGTTCCCCACCGACGAATCGCGCGCCATCGTCCATGCGCTGAACGCCTCGGGCGCCAGCGTCTCGTTCGCCGAGATCGAGAGCGACAAGGGCCACGACGCCTTCCTTCTGGAGGAGCCGGAGCTGTTCGCCATCACCCAGGGCTTCCTCGATGCCGCCGCCCGCGCCGTCGGCCTGCCGCCGACCAAGGATGCGTGACGCCCATGGCGATTTCTGAACCTGTGCTCGACGAAGGCGCGGTGCGCCTCACCGGCGGGCGCGTCGATCTGGTGGTGGTGGCGGAGATGGTGGCGCCGGGCTCGCGGGTGCTCGACGTCGGCTCGGGCGGCGGCGAGCTGCTCGACCTGCTCGCCACCACGCGCCAGTGCGACGCCCGCGGCATCGAACTGTCGCGCGAGGGGGTGAATGCGGGGGTGGCGCGCGGCCTTGCGGTGGTCCAGGGCGATGCCGACGTGGACCTCGCCTATTATCCCGACGACGCCTTCGATTACGTCATCCTTTCCCAGACCCTGCAGGCCACCCGCCGGCCGCGCTGGGTGCTGGAGCAGATGCTGCGCATCGGCCGCAAGGCCATCATCTCCTTCCCCAATTTCGGCCACTGGCGCTCGCGCCTCGACCTGCTCGTCAACGGCCACATGCCGGTGACGGAGAACATGCCGATCCCGTGGTACGACACCCCCAACATCCATTTCTGCACCATCCGCGACTTCGTGGAGCTGGCGGACCTCGTGGATGCGAAGATGGAGAAGGCGGTGGCGCTGGATTCCTCCGGCCACCGGGTGCGCTTCAACATGCCGTGGTGGGTGTGGAACCTGTTCGGCGAGCAGGCGGTGTTCCTGCTGACCCGGAAAGGCTGACTCAGCCGGCGGGCACCCCGCCGGGCACCAGCACGGGCTCCAGCGCCGGCTCCAGCACGGATTGCGGCCGGCGCACCATGGCGGGCCGGTAGAGCTGCTTCGTCGCCTCCACCACCAGCACGCCGGAGAACGGCAAGGAGAGCTGCCCGCCGACCCGCTCGAACGCCACCGCGGTGCGCAGGAACCAGCCGCTCGGCGGAGCGTAGAGCGCCTCGCTCCAGCCCACCGGCGTGAACAGCGCCTCCCGCAGCAGCGCCACCACCTGGCCGCGCGAGAACGGACGGCCGTTGCCGAACGGCGTGGTGTCGATGCGCGCCCAGACGCCGCGCCGGTTCGGCACCACGGCGAGCAGCCGCCCGCCCGGCGCCAGCACGCGCCAGGCCTCGCGCAGCATCTCGGCGGCGTTGGAGGTCATCTCCAGGGCATGCACCACCAGCACCCGGTCCATGCTGGCGGTGGGCAAAGGCAGCAGCATCTCGTCGGCGAGGGTGGCGAGCGTCGGGCCGGAGGAGGGCCAGCGCACCACGCCCTGGGCCGCCGGCATCACCGCGATGCAGCGCTCGGCCTCCTCGCGGAACACGCCGAGATAGGGCGTGGCATAGCCGAGCCCCAGCACCGCGAGGCCCGTGACATCGGAAAACCGCGCGCGGATGGCCCGCCCGAGCAGCCGGCGGGTCATCACCCCGAGCGGCTGGGCGTAGAAATTGCGCAGGTCCACCACGTCGAGATACATCGCCGCCCTCTTCACCCGCGCGCGGCCGGGGAGCGCCGTGCGCGGCAATTCGGCGTCGCATAGACTATCGCCGCCGGCAAGTCCGCGCGGGCAGGGAGCGGGCGGTAAAGTCTGCGTGGGCAGGGGCCGCGTGGCCAAACGCCGCTTTCCTTCGCCGCCGCTCTTGCCTAAACCTGCCCGTCTGCTGGTAACATCGTGCGCGAATGCGCAAATGCCCGGTCCGGACGGTGGCGGATCGGCCAAACATCCTTAATTCTATCGGCCGAAGGCCAACGACGCCCCAGGGAAGGACAGACCATGCCGGCCGCCATCCGCATCATTCCCTGCCTCAGCGACAATTACGCCGTGCTGATCCACGATCCCGCCACCGATGCCACCGCCGTGGTGGACGCGCCCGATCCCGCGCCCATCATCGCCGCGCTGGAGAAGGAGGGCTGGAACCTCACCCAGATCCTGGTCACCCATCACCACGCCGACCATGTGCAGGGCGTGCCGGCGCTGAAGGCCAAGTATGGCGCCACCGTCGTGGGCCCCAAGGCCGAGGCCGACGAGGTGCCCTATCTCGACGTGCCGGTGGTGGACGGCGATCCGGTCGCGGTGGGCACGCTGGTCGGCCGGGTGCTGGAGACGGCGGGGCATACCAAGGGCCATGTGGTCTATCTGTTCGAGGACGAGCACCTGCTGTTCTCGGGCGACACCCTGTTCACCCTCGGCTGCGGCCGCCCGTTCGAATGCGATCCGGCGGTGCTGTGGGGCTCGCTGCAGCGCCTGCGCGCCTTGCCCGGCGACCTCTCGGTCTACAGCGGCCATGAATATACCCTCGCCAATGCCCGCTTCGCCCTGAGCGTCGATCCGGACAATGCGGCCCTGAAGGCGCAGATGGCCGCCGCCACCGCCAGGCGCGCGGAGGGCCGGCCCACCATTCCCTCGCTCATGGCCGACGAGGTGGCCGCCAACCCCTTCCTCCGCGCCGACGATCCGGGCATCGCCGCCCATCTCGGCCTCTCGGGGGCGCCGTCGGCCGAGGTGTTCGCCGAGCTGCGCGCCCGCAAGAACGACTTCAAGGGCTGAGCCATGGCGGACGACCGGGCAGGGGAGGACGCGGCGGCGGAGATCATCGCGCGCCTCGGCCTCCAGCCCCATCCGGAGGGCGGGCATTTCCGCGAGACCTTCCGCGACGCGGGCGCGGGCGGCGGGCGCGGCGCCTCCACCGCCATCTATTTCCTGCTGCGCGCCGGCGAGCGGTCCCACTGGCACCGGGTGGATGCGGCCGAGGTCTGGCATTGGTATGCCGGCGCGCCGCTCGCCCTCGCCATCGTCGATGCGGGCGGGCGCAGGCGCACCCTCACCCTCGGCAATCGCCTCGAGGCGGGCGAGGTGCCGCAGGGCGTGGTTCCACCCCATGCCTGGCAGGCGGCCGAGAGCCTCGGCGCCTGGACCTTGGTGGGCTGCACCGTGGCGCCGGCCTTCGATTTCGCCGGCTTCGAGTTGGCGCCGCAAGGCTGGGAACCGGGCTGAGGGCGCCAGGGTGTCCTGCGCGGGGGCGCGAACGGCTCAGCCGTTGCGCATGCCGGCGGTGGAGAGGGCGACCACGTCGGATGCCACCACCTCCTCGGTGGCTTCGGCGCCCATCAGGGTGAGCAGCTTCGCCCGCGCCCGGTTGACCCGGCTCTTGATGGTGCCGAGCGCGCAGCCGCACACCTCCGCCGCCTCCTCGTAGGACAGCCCCGCCGCCCCCACCAGAACCAGCGCCTCGCGCTGGTCGTCGGGCAGGTGCTCCAGCGCCTCCTTGAGGGATTTCAGCGTCATGGACCATTCCTGGCTGGGGCCCACGTTGGTGTCCTGCTGGGACAGCACCGACAGCCCGTCATTCTCGCGGCGGCGCTTGCGCACGTCGGTGTAATAGGTGTTGCGCAGGATGGTGAAGAGCCAGGCGCGCAGATTGGTGCCGGGATCGAACTTGTCGATGTTCGAGAGGGCCTTGAGCAGGGTTTCCTGCACCAGGTCGTCGGCCTCGGTGCGGTTGCGCGTCAGGGATCGCGCGAACGCGCGCAGCGCCGGCAGGAATTCGAGCACCTGCGACTGCAGACTCTTGCCGCCCGCAGCAGCGGCGTCCGGTTTGGGGCCTCCCGAGGGGGCACCCGCTGGCTTGGGGTCCTTCGGCCGATCCATGGCAACCTGTTCCAGAGCGGGACCTGCTTGCTCGCGCCCTTGGCCTGCGCCCCCTGCGCGCATCGCGAACGGCCGATCCGTCTCCCTTCAGCGGTGAGAGGACGTCTGCGCGATCCGTTCCGGGCTTGATATCTCAGGCCATGGGCGGGATCGCTCGTACCGGCGCGCCGTCAAGCGCCCCGGCCTGTGCCGACGACCGCGAGCCTTCGCCCCAACGAGAGCGCATGCCCGGCGTCGATCCTCGACACTGATACGAGACGCCCGTTGCCGATGGAAAGCAAGGTCTGCTGCACAATGCGAAGGTGCATTGCGCGCACCGCGGTCGCAGAATGATCCTGCGCCGCTTCGCTTGCCTCATGCCGGCGGAGGAGGCGCCGGCGATCACGCGCATTTCACCCGCGATCCGCCCGCTTCCGCAGGCTGCGCGCAGACGTGTGCCTCCTCCGGCCTTCGCCGCTGGCGAAAGCCCCTGCCGGCATGCCCCCCGGCCCGCGTCGCTCAGGTGCGATGGGTGCCGTGCGCCGCCCCGTGGCCGCCCCGCTGCCCGCCCTTCTGTCCCGCCTGGGAGGCGAGGGTGCGGTCGCGGGAGAAGCTGCGGTCCTCGTCGGCGACGCTCTGGCCACCCTTGCGGCCGGCTTCCGCCGCCAGCGCGCGGTTCTGAAAGAAGCTGCGCTTCTCGGCGGGAACGCTTTCCCCGCCCTTGCGCGCGATGGCGCGCTGCTTCTCCGCATCCATTGCCGCGAAGCCGCGATGGGAGGTGCCCTTGGTCCGAGCCTTTTCCATAATGCCGTGCTCCTGGAACATGGCTGCGAAAAAGGGCAGGTTTTTCGCAGCCATGCTCGCTTGAGGGGACAGGCGCGCCAGAGGGCGCTGCCTTCCTTAACGACCCATGCCGGCTATGGTTCCGCACGAGATGCGCCGGCCGACGGATACGGCTCCGGCGGACGCGGTTCGGCCCCGCGCGCGTCAGTCGGCCGGCGGCGTCGGCCTGCCGCGGCGGGCGGGAAAGGTGACGACGGCGAGGGAGAAATCGTCCTCCTCGTCGAACACGATGGTGCCCGAGAGCTGGCTCGCGAAGCCGCGGGCGAGATCCGGCCCGCCGCCGGTCACGAGGCTGGCGACGGTGCCGGTGGCGCGCAGCTCGATCCGCACCGTCTCGTCCGCCTCCGCGCAGGAGAGCTGCATGTCGACCGGACCCTTGCCGGGGGGCGGCAGGAAGGTCATGGCGAGCTCCATCACCATCAGCGCGAGGGGCACGGCGGAATCGGTCGGCAGAGGGACGTCCTGCGCCGAGACGTTCACCTTCAGGCGCCGGTCGGAGGCCGCCTCCAGGAGGCTGGCGAGCTCGCGGAGCAGCTCGGAGAGGTTCACCTCCGAGCCCTCCTGCGCCTCGTAGAGCAGGCGATGGACCACGGCGAGGGTGTTGACCCGGGTGCGCAGCTGCTCGAAGCGGCGGCGGTCCTCCGCGCCGTGCGGAACATTGGCGCTGTAGAGGCTGAGCAGGCTCACCACCACCTGAAGGCTGTTCTTCACCCGGTGATGGATCTCGCGCACCAGCGCGGTCTTCTCGGCGAGGCCCTCGCGCAGCCGGGCATCGCGCTGGCGCACCGCGCGGGCCATGTTCTCCACCGCCTGGCCGAGCACGCGGAACTCCCGCGGCGCCTCGTCGAGGCGGGTCGGCCGGAAGCTGTAGTGCCCGTGGGTGTAGACCGCTGTCACGCGCCGCAGATACAGCAGCCATTGCAGGATGATGCGGTCCACCGCCAGCCACAGCACCACCAGGCTGGCGATGAGGATGGCCACCGGCACGGCGAAGCTCGCCGCGGTCCCCAGCATGCGCCGGTTGAGCGGCGGATCGGTGGGGCGTGCGGCGGCGATCTTGTAGCCGTCGAGCCCGGCGCCGTTCAGGGGGCGGGTGATGTAGGTCCACTGGCCGCCGGCATTGTCCATCAGCACCCGGCCGCGCTTGGCGAGGCCCTGGAACAGGGCGGCCGCCACCAGCGGCGAATTGGAGGCGAGCAGCCGCCCCTCGGAATCGAGCAGCCCCACCACCTGCCCCTTGTAGGCGGGTGCATCGGCCATGCGGGTCTCCAGCACCGACAGGCGGATGCCGAGGGCGATCGCGCCGGGCGCCGGATTGCCCTCGCTGCCCAGGGGCAGCTCGGCGCGCAGCGTGTCCTTGCCGAACAGGCTGTCCGCCGTGGGGGCCGAGACGGTGAAGCCGGACGCCTGCGGGGCCGCCATCCGCGTCGCCGCCTTCCCGGCGGCGGCAAACGCGGCCACCGGCACCGCGGAGCAGCGCACCGTCCCGTCCGGATCGAGCACGACGATGTTCGAGACGAACGGCAGCGTGAGGCGCGCGCCGCGCAGGGTGGGGCGGCAGTCGGCGTCGCCGCTCGCCACGCCGGGCTCGGTGCGCAGCGCCGCGAGGGTGCGCGCGGCGAAGGAGAAGAAGAATTCCACGTCGCCCGCCGCGGTGCTGGCGCCGTCGTCGAGCCGGGTGACCGCATCCGCCTCCATGCGCCGCACCTGGGCGATGCCCTGGGCGATGGAAAGCCCGGCGATGGGCACGATGGCCATCAGCAGCACGAGAACGAGGCGGCGGCGCACGCTGTCCATGAGGTTGCGCGGCTCGCCCACCGCGGCGGCAAAGATGGCGAGGCGCTTGCCGTGGCGCAGGCGCGCGGCGTCGACTTTGATCCACTCCATCAAAGGCCTCGAACCCCGCTGGGTCCGTGCGCGCTCGCCGTCATGACGCACTCCGTGGCATCCGGCCGGAAAGCCGGCCGGGCCGGCGCCGCCCGCCCTCCGCCTGCGCCGCGTCGGCGCGGCCCTCGCCGTGGCGTGATGGACGGTGCCGTTGACGTTCCGGATGCAAGCGTGTTCCCCTCGAACGTGTTCATCTTGCCCCGACCGCCGCGCCGATCTCACCCTGCCGCCCGGACCTGCGGCACGGCGGGGAGGCCGGGGTGCCGGCGGCTCATCCGCCGGGCGCCGCGGCACCTCGCCTTAAAGAAGGCTCAACGGCTTATATAATGAAAGTCAATACGATGGGTTCCCGCGCGAGGCGGAACTTTTTCGCCAGCCCGCGCGTTTTCACCTATTCGGTCCGAAGGTCTGACGCCGACAAGGAATGCCGCATGCCTCAGTCGCCGATCGTGAAGCAACTTCCCTACCTTCGTCGCTACGCCCGCGCCCTGCTCGGTTCCCAGGAGGCGGGCGACCTTCGGGTGAAGCAGACCCTCCAGGCGGTGATCGACGGCAAGGTGGCCATCGATTCCACCACCTCGCCCCGGGTGGCGCTGTTCAAGGCGTTCCACGAGAGCGGCCAGCATCGCCCGCAGGGCGCCGCCGCGCCGGCGCTGAGGGCCGACGAGCGGCTGCAATCCATCGACGCCGGCCCGCGCATCGCCTTCCTGCTCACCGCCATGGAGGGCTTCACCGCCGCCGAGGTGGCGACCATCCTCTCCATTCCGCCCGACGAGGTGGAGGCGCGGGTGCTCGCCGCCCAGGAGGAGATCGACCGGCAGACCGCCACGCGGGTGCTGATCATCGAGGATGAATGGGTGATCGCGCTCGATCTCAAGGCCCTGGTCACCGAGCTGGGCCACGAGGTGGTGGGGGTGGCGCCGACCCGCTCCAAGGCGGTGGAGCTGGCGCGCCAGGGCGACTTCGGCCTGGTGCTGGCCGACATCCAGCTCGCCGACGGCTCCTCGGGGATCGATGCGGTGACCGACATCCTCGAAAGCTTCAACGTGCCGGTGATCTTCATCACCGCCTTCCCCGACCGCCTGTTGACCGGCGAGCGGCCCGAGCCCACCTATCTCATCGCCAAGCCCTTCTTCGCCGAGACGGTGAAGGCGACCATCGCCCAGGCGCTGTTCTTCCACGAGGCGCGCAGCCGGCCTGAGGCAGCGCAAATCGCCTGACGCGGAGCCGCGCTAAGAAGGGCCGGCGCGGGCCATCCGGCGCGCGCGGGCGCAGATCAACATGGCGGAGCACGCAGCATGGACAGCAAGGCCAAGGGCGCGGAGAAGGGGCCGGAGGAGGAGACCGATCTGGCGCAGGTGCGCGCCGATCTGGAGAAGCTGAAGGACGATCTCGCCCTCCTCATGGATGCCATGGGCCGCAAGGCGCAGCGCCGGGTGCGCCACGCCACCGACACGGCCGAGGTCGCGGCCGCCGGGATGGGCGACTGGGCGGAAGACCAGTATGCAGCGCTGCGCGAGACCATCCGCGCCCAGCCCATCACCGCCTGTGCCCTGGCGGCGGGTTTCGGCCTGCTGCTGGGCCAGATGCTGCGGCGCTGAGCGCAGGCCGGCGGGCGGGCTAGTCGTCCGTCACCTCGAGCCCCATGGCGCGGAGCGCCGCGCGCAGGGTGGAGCCGTCATAGGGCTTGGGAAGCAGGGCGATGCGGGTCGCCGCGCCGATCTCCAGATCGAGCTCGTCGGCGCGGTAGCCGGTGGACACGAGGACCGGCAGGTCCGGCCTCTGCGTCTTCAGCAGGCGCACCAGCGCGTCGCCGTCCATGTCCGGCAGGCCCACGTCCACGATGGCGAGGGTGAGGGCCTCGCCCCCGGCATCGAGCGCGCGCACCGCGGCGAGGGCTTGGGAGCCGTGCGAGGCGGCGGCGACGCGGAAGCCGGCCTCCTCGAGGATTTCGCGGGCCACCATGGCGACGATGGGCTCGTCCTCTACGAGAAGGATGATCCCCCGGCGCGGTGGCTGGTCCTCTCGCGCGTTCACCGATCGCTTGCTCCGCCCGCCCGGCCGGCCCGTCGCTGCGGCGTGCCGCTCACGTCCGGCTGCGGCTCAGCTTATGTCGGGCACGCCGGCCCGCCAAGGGGCGCCGGCGATTCGTTCGGCCCCCGCGCGGGCCTGTGACCTCGCCGATCAGCCGGCACGGGGCGGCGAAGGCGCCGGCGCGGCGGAGGCTTGGGGCCGGTTCGCGCTGCTGCTCCGCTTGCACGGCGGGGCAGGGCATGGCAACAGCGCAAGCTCCGGCAGGAGGACCGCTTATGTTCCGCGCGCTCTCTGAGTTCATATCCGACATCACCGGCGGGAACCGCGACACCCAGGCGTTCGAGGATGATGACTATCGCCTCGCTGCCGCCGCACTGCTCGTGCATGTGATGTCCATCGACGGTGCAGTGACCGAGGAAGAGCAGCGCGTGCTCAAAGAGATCTTGCGCGCCCGCTTCGATCTCTCCACGGCGGATTGCGATGCCCTGCTTGAATTGGCCATTGCCAAGGACGCCGAAGCCGTAGATCTTTACGCTTTCACCAGTGTTCTCAATCGGGCGCTGGATGATGAAAGCCGGCGCCGCGTCGTTGAGATGATGTTCGAGGTCGCTTATGCCGATGGCGTCCTCACCGAATTCGAGGACAACCTCGTCTGGCGTGCCGCCGAATTGCTGCATGTGGGCTCGCGCGAGAGGGTCGAGATCCGCCGCGATGTCCGCAAGGAGGTCGAAACCGGCGGTGACGAGCGGAGTCATGAAACGCGGGATGGCGACGAGCAAGACGAGAAACCCTCCTGAGGCGCACGCGCAGCGCAAGGCCGGCAAGAAGGACGCCGGTCAAAAAGGCGCCGGCCAAGAGGCCTCCGGCCCACATTCCCCTGGCCCACAGACCCCCGGCTCTCCGGGCATCGTCACCAAGGGCAATGGCGCGGCCGGCGGCGAGGGCCCCGATCCGCGCGGCGCGGTGCTGGTCATCGTGCATCAGGCCCATTCCACCCCGGGACGCATCGGCGAGCGGCTGGAGAAGCGCGGCTACCGGCTCGACGTGCGCCGCCCGGCGCTGGGGGATTCCCTGCCGGAGCACCTCGGCGAGCATCAGGCGGTGGTGGTGTTCGGCGGGCCCATGAGCGCCAATGACGAACTGCCCTTCATCCGGGCCGAGATCGACTTCATGGAGCAGGCGCTCAAGGCCGGCCTGCCGCTGCTCGGCATCTGCCTCGGCGCGCAGATGATGGCGCGCGCGCTCGGCGCGCGGGTCTCCCCCCACCACGAGGGGGAATGCGAGATCGGCTATTATCCGCTGCGACCCACCGAGCTCGGCTCCTCCATGCTGGCCTGGCCGAGCCACGTCTATCACTGGCATTCGGAAGGCTTCGAGCTGCCCTCGGGCGCGGACCTGCTCGCCACCGGCGCGACCTTCCCCAATCAGGCCTTCCGCTATGGCGAGACCGCCTACGGCCTGCAGTTCCACCCGGAAGTGACGCGGGAGATGATGTGCCGCTGGACCACCAAGGGCGCGCACCATCTCACCCGCCGCGGCGCCCAGCCGGGCGAGGCGCATCTGGAGGGGTGGGGCCGCTACGATGGCGCGGTCTGCCGCTGGCTCGACGGCTTCCTCGACACCTGGCTCGGCAAGGGAACCCGGCCGGGGCGCGATGCTCCGCAGGGCGAGGCATCGCGCCCCCTGTCGGCGGCGACGGACGCGCCTTTGGTCCCGGGCGTCGCGCCCCGCCTCGTGCCGGAGGAATAGCGCGCAAACGGGCGATCGCTTGCGGTCGCGGGTGGGAGACGCCGGGCCGTGCTCCGGCCCAGGGCGTTTCGCGTTTTGCAAATTGCGCCTGCGAATTGCGAGGGCCTTCCGGTGCTCACACCAGATCAGGCGTCGGCCGCACCTGTGACCCGCTAGATGTAGTCCTTCGGCGATGGTCGCCGCCTTGCTTGTCAGGTGGTGTCGGTTGTCAGGTCTGGTGTCGCCGACCAAGATTGGAGGGCGTCCGCCCTGCGGGCGCCCTCTTTCCGTGGCGGCCCCTTCTCTCCCACGGGCCGGGCAAATGCTGCACAGCGCAAAAGCACGTGCCTTGGCGTTGCGATGCCGCTATGGTGCGGCCTCGCCCTGAGTATGAGGCACCGGCGGATCCGGACAGCGGTCCACGCGCGGCCGAAGGTCCCGATTGGCTCGAAGGTGCGCCCCGTGGCGGGGCCGCCGGATGCTCCGCCCGTGCGCACCGACCGGAAGGAGACCCGTATGGATGCCTTGGCGCCCAAGCCCCCGCTTCGCGGCATCGGATATTCCATCCGCGCCAATTCCCCCGATTTCGACGATCTCGGCCCCAAGCTCGACGAAGCGGAGCGGCTCGGGGTGGATTTCGTCGAGCTGCCCATCTTCGCCTGGACCCTGGTGAGCGGCGGTCGGGTGCTGGGGGACCGGCTGGCGCGGCTGGTCAAGGCCACGCGCAACCGGCCGTTCGGCTACACGGTGCACGGGCATCTTGCCATCAACCTCATGGATGCGCCGTCCCGCCTGCCGCGCCACGAGGCGCTGCTCCGCGCGGCGCTGGCCATCTCCGGCGAGCTCGGCGCCGTCACCATGGTGATGCACGCGGGCTGCGTGCGCGGCGATGACGACGTGGAGCTGTCCTACGCCCGCCAGCGCGACGCCCTCTCCGTCGCCGGCGACTGGGCGGCGAGCGCGGGCCTCACCTTGTGCGTCGAGAACATCTTCCGCTTCGAGCCCATGCGCGAGACGCCCTTGCCCTCGCGCCTCGCGATGGAGATCGATGCGGTCGGCCACCCGCACGTGCGCGCCACGCTGGACGTGAGCCACGCCTTCCTGCGCTGCACCGACGCGCGGGCCGACTTCATGGCCGAGATCGCGGCGCTCGCCCCCTTCGCGCGGCACCTGCATGTGCACGACAGCTTCGGCATCCCGCAGGAGAGCTGGGTCGCCGACGGCGCCGAATCCATGGCGCTGGGCGAGGGCGACCTGCACCTGCCCATCGGCTGGGGCGCCATCGATTGGGATCGGGTGGCCAGCGCCTGTGCCATGGATGCCGGCACCGTGGTCAATCTGGAGCTGCACCGGCGCTACTGGTCGGAGCTTTCGGCGCAGATCGAGGTGCTGCGGGGCCTTGAGGGCAAGTTCCTCGCCGCCGCGCGGGAGCGGGCGGTGGAAGCGGCCTGACGCGCGGCTCCCGCTGGACGCGGGGCGAGCCCCGCCAAGGAATGTTGCCCAGCGGGGCGCCACGCTGGCGGGGGACTGCCGGCACCCGGCGCTCAGGCGGCGCGGCGTGGGCCGACCGCGCGCAGCGGCGCGAAGCTGTCCGCGTCGGCCGCCTGCCAGTCCGCCGCATAGGGCGTGTCGCCCGGCGCGTTGAGCAGGATGTCGGCGGCGAGGAAGGGATAGAGCCGGTCGAGGGCCTTCACCTCCAGAGGGCTCACCCGATGCCAGATGTGGTGCGGCAGGATCTCGCTGGGATGCTCCAGGCCGGCCGCCGCCACCAGCTCGGCCAGCGCCGCCACCGTGTGATGGTGGAAGCGCGCCACCCGCTCCGCCTTGTCGTCCACCACGAGGCCGCGCTGGAGGTGCGGATCGGAGGTAGTGACGCCGGTCGGGCAGCCGCCGGTGTGGCAGCGCATGGACATCACGCAGCCGAGCGAGAACATGAAGGCCCGCGCCGCATTGCACCAGTCGGCGCCGATTGCCATGTTGGCCGCCATGGAGAAGCCCGAGATCACCTTGCCAGAGGCGGCAAGGCGCACCTCGCCGCGCAGCCCGGTGCCGACCAGCGCGTTGCGCATCAGCAAGAGGCCTTCGCGCAGCGGCATCCCCACGTGATCGGCGAGCTCCGGCGGCGCCGCGCCGGTGCCGCCCTCGGAGCCGTCCACCACCACGAAATCGGGCCGGATGCCGGTCTTCAGCATGGCCTTCACCAGCGCGAACACCTCGCTGGGATGGCCGACGCACAGCTTGATGCCCACCGGCTTGCCGCCCGACAGCTCGCGGAGCGTGGCGATGAATTCCATCATCTGGACCGGGGTCGAGAAGGCCGGATGGCGGGACGGCGAGATGCAGTCCTGGCCCAGCGGAATGCCGCGGGCGGCGGCGATCTCCGGCGTCACCTTTGAGCCGGGCAGCACGCCGCCGTGCCCGGGCTTGGCGCCCTGCGAGAGCTTGATCTCGATCATCTTGACCTGATCGTCCTGCGCCGCGTCGGCGAAGCGCTCGGGCGAGAAGCTGCCGTCGGAATTGCGGGCGCCGAAATAGCCGGAGCCCAGCTCCCACACCAGGTCGCCCCCGTGGCGGCGATGATAGGGCGAGATGCCGCCTTCGCCGGTGTCGTGGTAGCAGCCGGCGGTCCGGGCGCCGAGGTTCAGCGCCTCCACCGCATTGGCGCCCAGAGAGCCGAAGCTCATGGCCGAGACGTTGAGCACCGAGGCCGAATAAGGCTTGGTGCAGGCCGGTCCGCCCACCGCGAGGCGGAACGGCTCGCGGCTCACCCGGGTGGGGGCGAGGGAATGGGTCATCCATTCATACTCGGCGGCATAGGTGTCGAGCTCGGTGCCGAACGGCTGGCGGTCCTCCTCGTCCTTTGAGCGGGCATAGACCAGGGAGCGGTCGTCGCGGTGGTAGGGGCGCTCGGAGAGGTCGTCCTCCATGAGGTATTGCCGCAGGTAGGGCCGCGCCGCCTCGAAGATCCAGCGCACCGAGCCGATCACCGGATAGTTGCGCAGCAGCGAATGGCTCGTCTGGATGATGTCGAAGATGCCCAGCACCACGAAGGGGGCGAACAGGCAGAAGCCGATGAGCCAGCTCTGGTGCGCCGCGAACGACAGCACCAGGCAGATGAGCGCGCCGGCGCACACCGCGATGAAGACGCTGTAACGCATGAGCAGTTTCGACGTGCTGGGCGTGATCAACGCGGGCATGGGCTTCCCCTGTGTGGCCCCGGCGGCGTCCGCGCCTTCGCGGAGGGCGCGCGACCGGGGTATGGCGCCCCGGTCTGGATCAGCCCGGGCGCCGGCGGAGAGCACTATTGCCGTTCTTTGCTACCGCTGGAAAGGGGCTCGCAGGGGTCGGTGTGCCAGCCGGGGTCCACGCCGCTTGTGGAGCTACGTGGCCGGCACGTGTTCGCCAGGGGACCCGCCCCCCGGCGCCGCTGCGTATCGCTGTGGCGGCACCCCGCCGGTCCGAAGGCCCGCAAAACAAGGGCCTTTCACGTCAGGGGAAACGTGAAAGGCCCGGGGGCTCGGGAGGGCCCAAGAGGCAAGCGCGGCTTCAGAACCGCTTGATCTCGATGGAATGCTTCTTCAGCGCATAGCCGATCTGCCGGGGGGTGAGGCCGAGCAGGCGGGCGGCCTTCGCCTGGACCCAGCCAGCCCGCTCCATGGCGTCCACCAGCCGTTCCCGCTCGGAGAGATCATCCTCGTTGCAGAACGGCTCGCGGATGGCCGCCGCAGCGGCCGCGCTGCCGGCCAGACCGTTTCCGTTCAGCGCGCTGCCATTGAGGCCGCTGCCGTTGAGGCTGCTGCCGTTCATGCTGTTGCCGTTGAGGCTGTTGCCATTCAGGCCCACGCCGTTGGTTGCCGCACCGTTCGGGGCGCCGACGGGCAGGCGGACCACGGACGCGCTCTCGACCGCAGGCGCGATGGGGGCCGGCGGCGGGGTCACCGCAGGCGCCGCGACGATGGGCAGCGGATGCTCGGAGAAGTGCCGCGGCTCGTGCTCGTGCGCGCTGCGCCACAGCAAAGACGACAGGCACTCGTTGTGGCGGCAGGCGAAGTCGTTGGCGTCGATGCCATCGCTCTGGGCCAGGGTGGCGGTGCGCTGCACGCAGTTCTCCAGCTCGCGCACGTTGCCCGGGAAGCCGCAGCCCATGAGCACGTCGATGGCGTCGCGCTCGAAGGTGAGGTGGCGCCCGTTCTCGCGGTTGAAGCGGTCGAGGAATTCCGTGGCGAGCAGCGGGATGTCCGAGCGCCGGTCGCGCAGCGAGGGCACCAGCACCGGGATCACCGAGATGCGGTAATAGAGGTCGGCGCGGAACTCGTTGTGGGCCACCGCCTCCTCAAGGTTCCGGTTGGTGGCGCAGACCACCCGCACGTTGACCTTGATGGTGTTGTTGCCGCCGACCCGCTCGAACTCCTGCTCCTGCAGCACGCGCAGCAGCTTGGCCTGGAAGGCGGCGGAGATCTCGCCGATCTCGTCGAGGAACAAGGTGCCCTTGTCGGCCAGTTCGAAACGGCCCTTGCGGGCGCCGACCGCACCGGTGAAGGCGCCCTTCTCATGGCCGAACAGCTCGGATTCCAGCACCGATTCCGGCAGCGCCGCGCAGTTCAGCTTGATGAAGGGGCCCTTGGCCCGGGGCGACAATTCGTGGATCGCCTTGGCGATCAGCTCCTTGCCGGTGCCCGATTCGCCGCGCAGCAGCACGGGCGAGCTGGACTTGGCGACGATGTTGATCTTGTCGAGCAGCGCCCGGATCTCCGGGCTCTCGCCGACGATGCCGTCGACGAAGATCTTCTTGCGCTCGCGTACGTGGGGCTTCAGCTCGGACAATTCCTTCTGGAGCCGGCCGCTCTCCGCCATGAGGCGTTCGCGGTCGCGGGAGACGGCGCGGTGCAGCATGACGGTCTGCCCAATGAGGTTGGCAATCATGGTCAGGAAGCGCACATCGGAATCGAGCCGGAAGACGGTGCGTCCGTCCCACACCCGGTCGATGGTCAGCGTGCCGATGACCTTGGAGGCCACGCGGATGGGCACGCCGATGAATGACACACGGGTGTCACCTGTCGCGCCTAGAGCCTCCGCGTCGGCGGCGCTGAAGGACGGGTGGGTGGCCACGTTCTCGGCGATCAGCGGCACTGCGGTCGCCACCACCTGCCCGATCGCCTTCTCGGGCAGCCGGGCGCGGTAGCGGTCGTCGGTGCCTTCGTTCCAGCCGGCGCCGACGGTGATGTCCGGAACGCCGTCGTCGGCGAGCAGCGAAATGACGCCGTGGCGCATCTGCAGGAACGAGGACAGCAGATTCACCACGCTCGAAAGCGTCTGCTCCAGCCGGTTGGGCGCCGTGAGGATCTTGGAGATCTCGTAGATCCCCGTAAGCGCGACCTCACTCAGCGGAATAAGCGGTACTTGAGCACGAAGGGGTTGCCGCGCGCCATCGTGGGCGTCGTGCACTGCTTCATCGTGAACCATGGGCCTATCTCCGTCACCCTGAGGTTCCCATCCCGTTCGTTTTTGTCTGATTGCTGACATTTTGATTGAGTTTGGTTCCAATGTCGTGCCCAACCTGACAGCATGCGTGATTAATCTTTGCGCAGGTTCAAGTTCTGCTCACGCAAATGCCGCAATTCACCGCAGATGGAGGTAAATCTGCTCATCGGAGGGCACCGGGGGAGGGCGGCGTATGGTGCGTGAGACCAGGGCCGGAGGTTGTGGCGCCGCCGGTTTCGGGCAGCCCCCTGCCGCAGCTCGCGGAACTCAAGGCGGCCGGCGACAGATGTCGACACTTTGTGGCGGGAGCCGGTCGCGAGCGGCAAAGCAGGGCGTCGAGACGCACTCTGATACCGAACGAAAGGCCATGCGCGGCGCGCGGCGCCATGTCGTATTCGCTACCTATAGCCGAAATCGGCCGAACGTTGAATATGTTTTTGTGCGCCGCACGCAGAATGGCGCGGCATTCCTGCCCGAGCCGGTAGCATGAGACGGCCGGAGACGGCGCTGACTGCCGCCTCCGGCCGACCCTCCTTGGCTTTGCCTCCCCGTCCCCCGCCTGATCGCCAAGACTGCGGGGGAACTCGGCCCGGCTCCGGCGCGGAGCGGGCGGTGCAGCGAAAGGGCCGCGCGGCAGATGCGGCCTTTCCCGCCTTCGAACCGTTGTTGTGCCGCGCGGGGGGATCCGGCTGGGCGGATCCGGCGCGGGTGCTTGTAAGCGGTGCGGGAGGTCGATCCGCGTTGCCCACGCCGCGGATCGGGCGCGGAAAAGCAAGACCGGGGCCGTTGGTATAAGGTGCTTGATTATAAGGATAATTTAGCTCGTCCGCGCCGGCGTGCCGCGCCGGGCCTTCCATCGGACGCCGGGCTGTCGGGAAGGTGACACGGCAGCCGATCGTGCATCTCTCATGATGCTGCGCCCTGTGCGGGGAGGGCCGAAGCTGGAGTCATCGGGTCTTGGGCCGGCCCGATAGGGAGCCGTTTCCCGAGCGCCGCAGCGGCCTCGTGCGGAACACGCAGGCGCATCCTGCCCCCGCTCCCGCCCGGGTCAGCGCATCGCCGCCCTCGTCCCCGGCCGTGTCAGGCGATGCCCGCCCACGCGCGCACCCCGGGCGGCGCCTCCACCCTGCGCTGAAGCGTCGCGGCGCCTGCACGGTCGCGGAAACCGGCCCGGTGGCGCGGAGGCCTCTGGCATCGGCAGGGGGCGATGGTCCATGATCGCCGCATGACCGACGCCCCTCCCTTCACCTGCGCAGCGGCCGCGCCCGAGGGCGGCGGAGCCACTGCCGGCGCCTTCAACCTCGCCCGCTACTGCCTCTCGTCCGGCGCCGATCCGGCCAAGCCCGCCCTGCTGGTGGCGGAGGGGCCGGCCGGACGCATCGTCGAGCGCTGGACCTATCGGCAGATGGCGGACGCCGTCGCCCGCGTGGCCGGCGGGTTCGGTACCTTTGGCCTCCCCCCGGGGGAGCGGGTGCTGCTCAGGGTCGGCAACACCTCCACCTTTCCGCTGATGTTCTTCGGCGCCATCGCGGCGGGGCTCGCGCCCATCCCCACCTCCACCATGCTCACCGGGCGCGAGGTGGATCTCATCCTTGCCGATTCCGGCGCGCGGATCGTGGTGGGCGACGGCTCGGGCGTCATGCCGTCCGATGCGGCGGGCGCGATCCTCATCGGTCCGGCCGAGATCGCGCAGCTCCAGGCCGCCGCCCCGGCGGATTTCGCGCCGACACGGGCCGACGACCTCGCCTTCCTGGTCTACACCTCGGGCACCAGCGGACGGCCGAAGGGCGTCGCCCATGCCCAGCGGGTGGTGCTCGGCCGCAGGCCCATGCGCGAAGGCTGGTACGGCCTTCGCGCCGACGATCTCCTGTTCCATGCCGGCGCCTTCAACTGGACCTACACGCTGGGCGCCGGCCTCATGGACCCGTGGTCGGTGGGCGCCACCAGCATCGTCCATCTCGGCGAGCGGCCGCCCGAGGCCTGGCCGGGCCTTCTGGAGGCCACCGGCGCGACCCTGTTCGCCGCCGTGCCGGGCCTCTACCGGCGCATCCTGAAATATGCCGTCGTGACGCCCGGCTCCTTTCCGGCCCTGCGCCATGGCCTGACCGCCGGCGAGGCGCTGAAGCCGGCGCTCCATCGCGACTGGGTGGAGGCCACCGGGCGCCCGCTCTACGAGGCGCTCGGCATGAGCGAGATCTCCACCTACGTGTCGTCGGGCCCGACCGTGCCGACCCGGCCGGGCAGCCCCGGCAAGCCGCAGGCGGGGCGGCGCGTCACCGTGCTGCCCCCGGAAGCCGATGCGCCGGGCGCGCAGGCGCCGCTCCCCGCCGGGGAGAGCGGCATGCTGGCCGTGCATCGCTCCGATCCCGGCCTGATGCTGGGCTATTGGCGCCTTCCCGAGGAGACGGCGGCGGCGATGCGCGGGGAGTGGTTCCTCACCGGCGACCTCGCCCATTTCGATGCCGACGGCTACCTCTGGTACGAGGGCCGCGCCGACGACCAGATGAACGCCTTCGGCTATCGCGTCACGCCGGAGGAGGTGGAGCGCGCCATCGCCGAGCACCCTGCGGTGGCGGAGGTGGCGGTGCGCGAGACCAGGGCCGGCGACGTCTCGGTCATCACCGCCTTCGTGGTGCTGCAGGAGGGCGCGGCGCGCGACACCCAGGCGCTCGACCGCCATGTCGCCGAACGGCTCGCCGACTACAAGCGGCCGCGCGCCTGGGTGTTCCTGAGGGAATTGCCCCACACCGGCTCGGGCAAGGTGATGCGCCGGGCGCTGGAGGCGCCGGCGGACGGGTCCGGCTCCGTGGCCGGGGGCTGAGGCCTATCCGGTCCGCGCCCCGCCGGGCGGCGGGAGAGGCCGGCGCGACCACGGCAGCACGAAGGTCTCGCCCGCGTGCCGGCCGGTCAGCACCTCGACACCATAGGCGGCGCTGAGCCGCTCGGGGGTCAGCACCGCCTCGGGCGGGCCTTCGGCCACAAGCGCGCCCTCCTGCATCAGTGCGACGCGATCGGCGAAACGGGCGGCGAGCGTCAGATCGTGCAGCACGCACAGCACGGTGGTGCCGCTCCGTCCGGCGGCGCGCAGCAGCTCCATCACCTGGAGCCCATGGGCGGGATCGAGCGCCGCCGCCGGCTCGTCGACGATGAGCAGCGGCGCCTCCACCGCCAGCGCACGGGCGAGCAGGACCCGCGCGCGCTCGCCGCCGGAGAGGGTACCGGCCGGGCGACCGGCGAGGGGGGCGATGTCGGTCGCGGCGAGGGCGCGCTCCACCGCGGCATCGCGCCGGGCCGCGCCGTGGGGCAGCCGGCCGAGCGCCACCACGTCCTCGACCGGCAGGGGCCAGTGGATGCGCCCGTTCTGCGGCAGATAGGCGACGCTGCGGCCGAAGGCGCGCCGGCCGAGGGCGCCCTGCTCCATCCCGTCATAGGTGATGCGGCCCCGCGCCGGCGCCTCGAGGCCCGCGAGCACGCGCAGCAGGCTCGTCTTTCCCGCCCCGTTGGGGCCGATGATGCACACGAGGCCGCCGGGCCCGGCCCTGAGCGAAAGGTCGCGCACCACGGCCGTGGCGCCCCGCATCACCGTGACGTGCGTGGCGGCGAGGATCATGGTTCCTCCACCTTCAGGCGGGCGAGGAGCGCGAGGAAGAAGGGCGCGCCGACGAGCGCGGTCACCACGCCGAGCTTCAGCTCCGGCCGCGTGGGCACGAGGCGCACCAGGATGTCGGCCGACAGCGTGAGCGCCGCCCCCGCAAGCCCGCTCGCCAGCAGCAGGGCGCCGGGGCGATGGCCCACCAGCGGCCGCATGAGGTGCGGCACCACGAGGCCCACGAAGCCGATGGCCCCCGCCACCGCCACGCTCGCCCCCACCGCCGCCGCGGTGCCGCCGATGACGAGCAGCCGCACCCGCTTCAGCGGGAAGCCCAGGCTCGCCGCCGCCTCCTCGCCGAGGGTCAGGGCGTCGAGCGCCGGCCCGGTGGCGAGCACCAGCGCCCAGCCGGCCGCCATGAACGGCAGGGCCAGGGCCACGTGGGACAGGCTGCGGTCGGACAGCGAGCCCATGAGCCAGAACACCACCTCCAGCGCCGCATAGGGGCTCGGCGCGAGATTGAGGGCGAGGGCGGTGAGGGCGCCAGCGAGGCTGCTCAGGGCGACGCCGGCAAGGATCAGCACCGCCGTCCCCGCCCCGCGCGCGGCGAGCGCAAGGAGCACGGCGGTGGCGATCCCCGCGCCGATGAGGCCGCCCAGGGGCAGGGCCAGTGCGAAGGTGGCGGAGAAGCCGAAATAGAAGGCCACCACCGCGCCCAGCGCCGCCGCGCCGGAGACGCCCACCACGCCGGGATCGGCCAGGGGATTGCGCATCAGCCCCTGCAGCGCCGCGCCGGTGAGGCCGAGGCTGAAGCCCACTGTGGCGCCGAGGATCGCCCGCGGCAGGCGCAGCTCCCACAGCACCAGCGCTTCGAGGCTGTCCCGCCCCGTCGCGAGGTCGCGGATGGCGGCCATAAGGTCGAGCGGCCCGTAGCCCACCGCCAGCGCGGCGAGGAAGAGGGCGAGGACCAGGAGGCCGAGGCCGGCGAGAAGCGGACCCCGGCTCATGGCGCGCCGCCGGGCGGGGCATTGCGGGGTGGTCCATCCGCCGCGGCGGTCGGCTCGCGCCGGCTGCGGGCTGAGGGGGTGGCGCCGGTCGTGATGGCGCCCATCGCGACCGCACCCGTGGGGGCGATGCTCCTCCCGGCTGCGCCCGCGCCGGCGGGTGCGGCACGGGGCAAGCGGGTGGCGGCGGCCAGCCGCGCGGCGGCCTCGGCAAGCTCCGGGCCGGCGCAGGTCCAGAGGCGCAGGGGCAGGGACACGATGCGGCCCTCAGCCCGGAAGCGGGCGAGGGCGGGATGGTGGAGCAGATCGTCGGCGAGGGAGGGCGGGCCGTCTCCGCCGTTGACGATCAGGAAATCCGGGTCGGCGCGCACGATCTCCTCCAGCGTGAGCTGGCCGAATTTGTCGGCGGAGAGCCGGGCGGCGAGATTGTCGAGCCCGGCGCGGGCCATCACCCGGTCGGGCAGGGAACCCCGGCCGGCGGTAAATCCGTTCGGCCGCAGCACCACCGCGGTGGCGTGGGCGGGCGTGGCGGGCGGCAAAGCAGCGAAGGCCGCCTCCATCTCCTGCACCATGGCCTCGCCCCGCTCCGGCGCGCCGACGCGCCCGGCCACCCTGCGGATCTGCGCATAGGCGTCGTCGAGGGTCTGCGCGGTGCCGAGCTCCATCACCTCGAAGCCGAGGCGGTGCAGCATGGCGGTGGTGGCGCGGGTGGTGAAGGCGCCGACGATGACGAGCTCCGGCTTCAGCGGCGCGATCTCCTCCGCGAGGCCCCGGTTCACCGGCACGCCACGGGCGAGCGCGGCGACGTTGGAGGCCGTGGCGTCGCGGGCAAGGTAGGTGACCGAGGCCACCTGCCCGGGATCGGCGAGGCGCAGCACCAGCTCGTCGGCGCACAGGTTGAGCGAGACGATGCGCCGGGGCTTGCCCGCCGCCGTCCCGTCCGCGCCCGCCGCCGGGGCGGCGGACAGCGCCAGCGCGAGAAGCGCCGCCGCCCGTGTCATGCCGCGCATGGCTGTGCCTCAATAGGTGAGCTTCACCCCGCCATAGGCGCCGAAGCCCGGGGCGAGGAAGCCGTTGGGATTCTCGTAGGTCTCATCGAGCAGATTGTCGATGCGGCCGAACACGAGGACGTTCTCATTCACCTTGTAGTTGGCGGCCACGTTCACCACCGTATAGCCGGGCTGGTCGATGTAATCGGAGGTGAGGCGCACGATGTCCCACCAGGACGAGGCATAGACGAGGCTGGCCGAGAGGTTGAGCTGGTCCGTCGGGTTCCAGTCCACCGTCAGGCTCACCTTGTTGTTGGGCCGGCGCAGCGGATAGCAGGAGGTGGCGTCGATGGGCGCGCAGGCGGCGCCGAACGGCTGGCCCGGCGGCATGGAGCCCACCACGTCGGTGTAAGTATAATCCACGCGCACGCCGAGCCGGTCCGTCACCTTCACCGCGACAAAGCTTTCCACACCCCGGGTGGTGGCGCTGGAAATATTGACGTTCTGGTAGGTCACCGGGTCGTAGCTGATGAGGTTGGTGATGTCGTTGTGGAAGTAGGTGGCGCCCACCAGCACCCTGTCGTCGAACAGCTTCTGCTCGATGCCGGCATCCCAGCCGGAGCTTTCCTCCGGCCGGAGCGCGGCATTGCCGTAATAGGGGGCGTAGAGCTGGTAGAGGGTCGGCGCCTTGAAGCCGGTGCCGTAGCTCGCCTTCAGCTTGGTGCCGGTTTCGGGGAGGAGCAGCGCCGGGGCGAGGCGGAAGGTGGTGTGGTCGCCGAAGGTGTCGTCGCTGTCGTAGCGGATGTTGGCGGCGCCGAACAGGTAATCGCCGAAGGAGCCCTGGTATTCGCCATAGATGCCGGTGTCGCCGGTGGCGGCGTCCATCTCCGTATAGGCGGTGGCCGAGGTCATGCTTTCGTTGCGCCGCTCAACGCCCATCAGCAGGTTCTGCCCCGGCGCGAAGGCGAGGTTGGACCGCAGGTAATAATTCTGCCGGTCGCCCGTATAGTCGCCGTTCACCGACGCATTCGGCCCGGTGGTGGGGTTCGAGCCGGTGACGGCGCTCACCCCGAAGGTGGTGGTCAGCAGGTCGTCGAACGCTTTCCACACCCCTTCGCCCTTGGTGATGAACATGCTCGCGGCGGCGGTGGAGCGCTGGGCCGCAGGCACGCCCTCATAGGTGGGCGCTGGATAGATGTCCGGCGTGTATTGCAGGCTCGAATCGATGTAGCGCGCCACGAAGTTGACGGCGAGCGCGTCCGTGGCCTGGTAGTCGAGTCGGGTCGAATAGGTCCAGTTGTCGGTGATGTTGGGATTGAGCGGCCAGCCGGGCGGCGCGATGGCCTGCGGCGTCACGTCGATGGCGTTGGCCGCGAAATGGGTGACGTTGAAGGAATAGCCGAGCTTCTCCGTCGCGCCCGAAAGGCTCGCCGCCTGGTTGAAGGTGCCGAGCGCGCCGGCCTCCAGAAAGCCCATCGTCTGGGCCGGACCTTCGCCCTTCTTCGTTTCGGCGGAGATCACGCCGCCGATGGCGTCCGAGCCGTAGAGGCCGCTCTGCGGCCCGCGCAGCACCTCGATGCGCGCGAAGTCGGTGACCAGCAGCTGGCCGAGATCGAAGGCGCCGTTCGCAGTGGAGGGATTGCCCACGTCGATGCCGTCGAGGAGCACCTTCACGTGGTTCGAATTGGTGCCGCGGATGAACACCGAGGTCTGCCCGCCGGGTCCGCCGGACTGCACCACGTTGAGGCCGGGAAGGGTCTCCAGCACCTGGGGCAGGGTGCGCTCCTGGGTGCGGGCGATGTCGTCGGCGGTGACGACGCTGACCGAGCTCGCCACCTCGCTCGCCGGCGTCGCGATTCCGGTTGCGCTGAACACCTCGATCTGCGGCAGGGTGAAATCGCTCTGGTCGTCGGCCGACTGGGCGCGGGCGCTCACGGGCGCGGCGAGGAGGGCAAGGGCGGGAAGAAAGACGGTTGGCAGCGCCGCACGGGCGGCGCCGCGGGCATGGCGGCTCCGCGGGCGGAGAACGGGTTCGATAGGCATGGCAAGCTCTGCGGGACTGTGGTCCGTCACCGCAGGCGCGACTTCACCCCGCCGCGGGCGCGGCAAGGCTCAGCCCATCGAGACACCCCGCCCGACGTGCCCGCGCGTGACCACGGCTGACGGCAGGTCTCCTGGCTTGCGGGTCATGGCTCACCGTCGCCTTCCCAGGCCCGAAGGCCCAGTGGTCGATGACGGGTCGCTCGTCGCTCACAGTTGCGGGGACAGCTACGGCATTGCCGGACGGCTCCGGCGCACCGCATTCCCTTTTGATCCCTTTCGGGAACCGTCGCAGCGAAGCTAGGTGCGCCGGTCGCGCGGTGTCAACACGCCGGGCCGGGCAGGCGGCGAATTTGTGGAGGAAGTGCGGCGGCATTGCCACATTCCGGCGGGGCAACGCCTGTGCTAGCCATGGGCCGGGTGGTAAGAAAATGACGGGACGCACGGGGCGGATGGCGCGGGTGGGCAGGCTGGCCATGTGGGCGGCCGCCTATGCGCTCGTGTTCCAGGCCTTCGTCACCGGCGTCCTGGTCTCGGCCATGCCCGTCGCGGCATCGCCGACGCCGCTCTGCCTCAGCGCCTCCCCGACGGGCGAGGCGCCCGACGGCGACCAGGACGGGGGCGTCGATCACTACGGCCATTGCGCGGCCTGCCTTGTGCGCGCCGATCTGTCCGGCCTGCCGCCGCCGATGCCGACGCCCGTCCTCGGCCGCGTCGCCATCGAGCTGGCGTTCCGTTCGGTGGTGCGCCGCGCCTTGCGCGCCGCGTCGATCCGCCTGCCGCTCCAGCCGCGAGCGCCCCCCGTTTTCGCCTGATGACGCGCCGCCGCAGCGCCTTTGGCCGGTGATCGCCGCCGGCTGAGCGCGCTTCGCCTGTTCCTGCCGGCTCGGTCCGGCGGAACGCGGTTGCCCGGCTGAAGCGCGACGGCTCGATGCAGCCCGACCGCTCCGGTCCGGGTGCCGGCGGGCCTTCGCGTGGCGCGGCGCCGCGGACGCGGCTTTCCCAGCCCTTCTTCTCATCTTCCGAAGAGGTCGGACGACCGCTGCGGCCGCCAGGGGCGCGCCCGGTCCGCCGCCTCACCGGAACGCTCGATTGCGGAACTTAACCATGAATCTGTCCTGCTTGCGCGGCCTGCGCCGTGCCCTCACCCGTTCGACGGCGCTCGTCCGTCCCTCCGTGCTGACGCTTTGCCTCGCGCCGCTGCTGCCCGCCGGCGCACGGGCGGAGGAGGCGCTCGCCCTGCCCACCCTTCAGGTGGTGTCGGTCTCTGCCGGGGCGCCCGACGCGGCCGGCGAGGAGAGGCGCGCGATCAATTTCACGCCCATCGACACCGCGCGGATCTCGGCCAATGAGGCGGCGGCCGCGACCCTCGTCACCAGCGATTCCGGCTCCCTCATCACCCGCATTCCCGGCGGGGCCGCCTGGGGCGCGGGCGGGGTGTCGAGCCTGCCGGCGGTCAACGGCATGGGGGCGGACCGGGTGCAGGTGGGCATCGACGGCATGCTGTTCGGCATCGCCTGCCCGAACCAGATGAATCCGCCCTTGTCCTTCGTCAATCCGGCGATGATCGCCAATGCGAAGGTCTATTTGGGCACCGCGCCGGTGAGCGTCGGCGGCGACTTCACCGGGGCGCGGGTGGATGTCTCGGTGGCGCCGCCGCGCTTCACCGAGGGCGAAGAGCTCTCGGTCTCCGGACAGGTCTCCGGCTTCTTCCGCTCCAACGGCAACGGCTACGGCGTGGATGCCACCGCCACCGTCTCCAACGCCGACACCTCGGTCACCTATACCGGCGGCTGGAACCGGGCGAGCGACTACACCGCCGGCGACGGCACCAAGATCAAGTCCACCATGTACGAGACGCAGAACCATGTGCTCGGCATCTCGAAGAAGATCAACGACCAGCTCTTCAGCGTGCAGATCGGCGGACAGTTCATCCCCTACCAGGGTTATGTGAACCAATACATGGACATGGTGGACAACAAGTCCATCTTCGCCAACGGCCGCTACGAGGGCGCGTTCGACTGGGGCACGCTGGAGGCCAACGTCTTCGCCAACCGGGTGCGCCACACCATGGGCTTCATCCAGCCGGACAAGTCCGGCGACATGCCCATGGACACCCGCACCACCGATCTCGGCTATGGGGTGAAGGGCACCATCGCCCTCTCGCCGCAGGACACGCTGCGGCTCGGCACCGAGACCTATTACAACACGCTCGACGACTGGTGGCCGCCGGTCGCCGGCTCCATGATGATGGGCCCGGACACCTTCTGGTCCATCAATGACGGCCAGCGCCTGCGCCTCGGCACCTTCGCCGAATGGGAGCGCGCCCTCGATGCCCGCTGGACCGCCGTGCTCGGCCTCCGCAACGATACGGTATGGATGAACACCGGCGACGTCGCGGGCTACAATTCCATGATGTACGGGGCCGACGCGGCGCGCTTCAATGCCCAGGACCACGCCCGCACCGATGTCAATTTCGACGGCACGGCGATCCTGCGCTACGAGGCGGACGCATCCAGCCTCTACGAGCTGGGCCTCGCCCGGAAGACGCGCTCGCCCAATTTCTACGAGCGCTACGCCTGGTCCACCAGCGCCATGGCCATGAAGATGATCGGCTGGTTCGGCGACGGCAACGGCTATGTGGGCAATCTCGACCTCGATCCGGAGGCCGCCCACACGGTGAGCTTCACCGCAAGCTGGCACGATCCCGCCCGCAAGGTTTGGGAGCTGAAGGCCTCGCCCTATTACAGCTATGTGGTGGATTATATCGATGTGGACCGCTGCGATATCGGCAAGTGCCTCACCAACCTGCCGTCGAACCTCTCTACGCAGGACAATTTCGTCTACCTGCAGTTCGCCAACCACGATGCCTGGCTCTATGGCATCAACATCGACGGCAAGCTCGCCCTGTGGGACGACGACAGCTTCGGGCAGGGCGCGTTCCGCGGGAGTCTCAGCTTCGTGCAGGGCCAGCGCACCGACGGGGTGAACCTCTATCACATGATGCCGCTGAACGGCCTCGTCGCCATCGACCAGACCTGGGGCAACTGGACCAACAGCGTGGAGCTGCAGCTCGTCGCCTCCAAGACCCTCGTCAGCCAGGTGCACAACGAGCTGGAAACCGACGCCTATGCCCTGCTGAACCTCCGCACCAGCTACCGATGGGAGAATGTGCGGGTGGATTTCGCGGTCGAGAACGTGTTCGACCAGGACTACGACCTGCCGCTCGGCGGGGCGAACCTCGTGAACTATCGCGTGCCCACCATGATGGGCTCCACGCCCGCGTGGGGCTATGCGGTGGCTGGGCCCGGCCGCTCATTCAACACGCGGGTGAGCGTGAGCTTCTGAGCGGGGGATGCACGCGGACGGCGCCGGTCGCGCCGTCCGCTCGCCGGCTCAGTCCACGGCTGCGAGCTTGTCCTGCGTCCTCGTCTCGAAGTCGCGGGCGTCGTGGCGCTCGTGGAGCTGCTCGGAGGGCTCGCCCGAGGTGCGGTTGACCATGCGCCCGCGCACCACCGCCGGCCGGGCGAGGATGGCATCGGCCCAGCGCCGGGCGTTGGTGTACTTGCCCACCGAGAGGAACTCCGCCGCGCCATAGAGCCAGCCGTTCAGCAGGCCGCCGAACCAGGGAAAGGCGGCGATGTCGGCGATGGTGTAGTCGGGTCCGGCCAGATATTCGCTCTCGGCGAGGCGCCGGTCGAGCACGTCCAGCAGGCGTTTCGTCTCCATGGCGAAGCGGTTGATGGCGTATTCGATCTTCACCGGGGCGTAGGCGTAGAAATGGCCGAAGCCGCCGCCGAGATAGGGCGCGCTGCCCATCTGCCAGAACAGCCAGGAGAGGCACTCCGCCCGGGCCGCCGGCGCGGCGGGCAGGAACGCCCCGAACTTCTCGGCGAGATAAAGGAGGATCGCCCCGGATTCGAACACCCGCACCGGCTCGGCGCCCGAGCGGTCCACCAGGGCGGGGATCTTGGAATTGGGGTTGATGTCCACGAAGCCGCTGGAGAACTGGTCGCCCTCATTGATCCGGATCAGCCAGGCATCGTACTCGGCGCCGGTATGGCCGAGGGCGAGCAGCTCCTCCAAGAGGATGGTGACCTTCTGCCCGTTCGGCGTCGCCAGCGAATAGAGCTGGAGCGGATGGCGGCCCACCGGCAGAGCCTTCTCGTGGGTCGGCCCGGCGATGGGGCGGTTGATGTTGGCGAAGCGGCCGCCGTTCGGCTGCTCGAAGGTCCAGACCTTGGGCGGGATATAATCCGGCGTATCCGTCATGGGCAGAACTCCAGGTTCGCGTTGAAGCGTCGCAGGTGATTTGGCGTCGCGAGCGGAGCCGATCAAGACGATTTAGCCCGCGTTCCGCGATCGTGATCGCCGGCCGGAGCGTCCGTGCGGCGGGGCGCAGGGGGGCGGACGCACGGTCCCCTTGCGGCAGGGCTGCCGCCGCCGCCGGCGCTGCCGCGCCATCATCTGAGCGCCGCGCCGGTGATGCAGACGGTGCGCCCCTCCACCGCGCCGAGCACGACGCGGGTGCCGTAGAGCGCGCTCAGGCGCTCCGCCGTCAGCACCTCGCCCACCGGCCCCATGCCCAGCACGGCGCCGTCGCGCAGCAGGGCGACGCGGTTCGCCACGGCGAAGGCCTGATCGGGATGGTGGGTGGAGAAGATGACGCCGAGGCCCTGCCGGGCGAGCCCGGCGATCAGCCGCAGCACCTTTTCCTGATTGGCGAAATCGAGGCTCGCCGTGGGTTCGTCGAGGATCAGGATGCGCGGCTCCTGGGCGATGGCACGGGCGATGAGCACCAGCTGCCGCTCGCCGCCGCTGATGTCCGTATAGGCGCGCCCGGCGAGGGCGGAGATGCCCACCTGCTCCAGCGCCGCCTCGGCCGCCTCGCGATCCCTCGCGCTCGGGCTGGCGAAGAGCGGCGCGCGGGCGGCGCGGCCCATCAGCACCATGTCGCGCACCGGGAAGGGGAAGGTGGGGGCGGCGATCTGCGGCACGAAGCCGAACGCGCGCGCCTGTGCGGCGGCCGTCCAGCCGCGGGTGGCCCGGCCCTCCACAAGGATTTCGCCGGCGAGCGGCTCCCTCAGGCCGAGGAGGGTCTTCATGAGCGTGGTCTTGCCCGTGCCGTTGGGGCCGAGCAGGCAGAGCACCTCGCCTGCTTCGAGGGCGAGGTCGATATCGTGTCCCACCACCCGGCCGGGATAGCCAAAGGCGAGGCCGCGCGCCTCCATAAGGGGCGGCGCCATCAGCTCCGTCCCCGCCGCGCGGTGGCGAGCAGCCACAGGAAGAGCGGCGTGCCCAGCAAAGCGGTGAGGATGCCGAGCGGGATCTCCACATCCGCCGCGCTGCGCGCCGCCGTATCGACCGCCAGCAGGAAGCCGGCGCCCGCCAGCGCGGATGCCGGGGCGAGGCGGGCGAAGGCGGGGCCGACGATCAGCCGCGCGAGATGGGGCACCACCAGCCCCACCCAGCCGATGATGCCGCTGAGCGAGACGGCGGCGGCGGTGAGCAGCGTCGCCGCCGCGATCACCCACAGGCGCACCTGCCGCGGATCGACGCCGAGCGCCCGCGCCTCCTCCTCGCCGAGGGTCATGATGTCGATGCGCCAGCGCAACAGCAGCAGCGGCGCGGCACCGATCACAAGGGCCGGCAGCAGCACCGCCACATCGCCGCGGGCGATGCCGGCAAGGCTGCCCAGCAGCCAGAAGGTGATGAGGGGCAGCTGGTTGTAGGGATCGGCCAGCACTTTCAGGATGGAGATGCCGGCGGAGAACAGCGCGCCGACGACGATGCCGGTGAGCACCAGCACCAGCAGCGGCTCGTGCCCCCGCACCAGCCGCGCCACGCCGTAGACGCAGGCGACCGCCAGAAGCCCGCCGGCGAAGGCGGTGAGCTGCACCAGCCCGACCGGCAAGGCGAAGAAGATGCCGGCCACCGCCCCGAGTGCCGCGCCGGAGGACACGCCGAGAATATCCGGCGAGACCAGCGGATTGCGGAACAGGCTCTGGTAGGCCGCCCCGGCGAGCGCCAGCGCCGCCCCAACCCCAAGCGCGGCGAGGATGCGCGGGCCGCGCAGATTCTCGATCACCGAGACCAGCACGGCCGGCGGCGCCTCGCCTCCTGCAACGCGCCAGGACGCCCAGGCGGCGAGATCGGACAGCCGCACGGGAAAGGCGCCCAGCGCGAAGGCGCCGAGGGCCAGCGCGCCGAGGGCGGCGACCGCCAGCCCCCACGCCATCGGCCCGATGCCGCGTTCACTTGAAGACGGCATTGGCCAGCAAAGCCTCAAGCTCCGCCCCGGTCAGATCGCGGTGATAGAAGAGGGGATAGAACGCCTTCGCGGCGCCGGCGACATCCCGATCCATCTGCTCGGGATAGAGCAGGGCGGCGAGCCAGACGACGCCCAGCACCCGGTTCACCGACGGCGGGTAATCCACCCAGGGGAAGGGGAGCTGGGGCGCGAGCACCGCTTTTCCCGCCTTCACCGCGCGCAGCTCGCGCCAGGCCGGATCGGTGGCGAGCCGCGCGAAGAAGGCCGGGTCGAGCGCCACGATCACGTCGGGATCGAAGGCGAGCACCTGCTCCATGGACAGGGTGACGAGCCCGCCGGAACCCAGCGCGTCGCCCACCACGTTCCGCCCGCCGGCCGCCTCCACCGCCTCGACATTGATAGACCCGGTCCGCGCGCTCTCGAGGCCGGACGGGCCGCGAGCGAGATAGACCCTGGGGCGCGCGTCCTGCGGCACCGCGGCGAGCTTTTGCGTGATGGCGTCGAGGCGGGTCTCGATCCAGCGGGCGCGCTCCTCGGCCGCCGCCTCCGCGCCGAGCGCCCGGCCCAGCAGCCGATAGGTGGCGGGCAGGGCCTGAAGGCGCCCGTCGAGCAGCAGATAAGGGATCCCGGTCGCCCCCTGCACCTTGTCGGCCAGCGACAGGAAGGTGCCCGTGGTCATGCCGATATCGACGATGAGGTCGGGCTTCAGCCGCAGCACCGTCTCGAGATTGGCTTCCCCACCGCGCCCCGCGAGCCGCCCGTAGACCGGCAGGTCCGCGTCCCTGCCGAGAAAGCCGAGGGCGGCCCTGGAGGGGGCCATGGCCCAGCCCAGCATCTTCTGCGGCGCCAGCGAATAGAGCACGAGACCGGCCGGCGGACCGCCGGCGAAGACGCGGGAAACCTCGGTGGGGACCATCACCGTGCGGCCGGCGCCATCGGTGAGGGGCCGCACGTCGCGGGCGCCGGCCGGGGCGGCGCCGGGCAGGAGCGCCAGGGCGGCGGCCGTCGCGAGGGCGAGGGCGCTTCGTCGCATGGCGCAGCGGGGGGCCGCCGGCGGGCGCCGAAGGGCCGGCTTCCGCTCCGCCTCGAATCGCGTGCGGGGCAGATTTTCGGGGTGCGCGGCGGCCGCGGAGCCATGGAAACGACCCGCTACGGCCATAAAGCGGGTCACGAATTTATGTAATTTCAATACATTACGAATTTCTGACACAATTTCGCCTTTTGGGTGCTTGGCTACTCCTGCCGTTAAGGTATATTCAAACATATATAGCTTGGCGGTGGAAGGAGGGCGCGCCGGTTCCGCCGGCGCCTTTCGCGGCCTTTTGCGTGGAGCCTTCGGGGCGTTGGCCCGCGGAGGGACAAGGGCGGGCATTGCGATGCGACGGATTTCCTATCTGGTGACGGTTTCCCTGGCGGCGATGCTGGCCGCGACGGCTGCGCGCGCCCAGGACGCGACGAGCCCGGCGACGAACCCGGCGACGACCGCGGCGGCGGACAGCTCCAACGTCTTCGAGCTCGGCCAGATCAACGTGGTCGCTCCAAATACAACTGAGTATTGGCAGACCACCGGCGAGGCCATCTCCGAGACGACGCTCAGCGCCGACGAGATGTATACGTTCGACCGCAACCGGCTCGACGATGCCTTGGCCCTGGCGCCGGGCGTCACCGTCTCCACCGGCGGCGCGCGCAACGAGCCCTCCGTCTCGGTGCGCGGCTTCAACATGTGGCAGGTGCCGCTCTCCATCGACGGCGTGCGGGTCTACCTGCCCTATGACAACCGCATCGACATCGGCCGCTTCATCACCCCCGACTTGTCCGAGGTGCAGGTGCAGGAAGGCTATGTCTCGGTGCTGAACGGCCCCGGCGGCATGGGCGGGGCCATCAATCTCGTCACCCGCAAGCCCACTAAGGCGGTGGAGGGCGAGGTGCGGGCCGGCGTCTCGCTGGGCAACACGGGCGCCTACAGCTCCTTCAACACCATGGCCTCGCTGGGCACGAAGCAGGACAAATACTATCTCCAGGCGAGCGGCGCCTTCATCGATACGGCCGGCTTCTTCCTGCCGCAGGGGTTCGACGTGCTGAACCCGTGGGCCGAGGACGGCGGCATGCGCGACTTTTCGGATTCCCAGGACTGGCGGGTGAACCTGAAGGCCGGCTTCACGCCCAACGAGACCGACGAATACACCATCAATTACACGGCGCAGCAGGGCGAGAAGGGCAACCCCTACGACATCTTCCACAATGTGCGCACCCCCGACGGCTGGAGGGGCAATGCGCCGTATAGCCAGGGCCGCAACTGGACCTGGCCGGAATGGAACTGGGAGACGGTCTATTTTCTCTCCAAGACCGCCATCGGCGACAAGACCTTCCTCAACACGCGCGTCTATTACTCGGAATTCGACAATATCCTGTCGGCCTATGACAATACGGCCTTCCTGACGCAGTCGGCCCGCGGCTTCAACAGCTATTACAACGACAGCAACTATGGCGCCGACATCGAGGTGGTCCACGAGATCCACCCGCAGGACACGCTGAAGGGCGTCGTCACCTATCGCATGGACAATCACCAGTCGCAGAACGAGAACACGCCCGGCTGGGCCAGCACGCAATGGGATCCCGAGCTCAACCAGTCCGAGGCGGTGATGTCCTTCGGCCTTGAGAACACGGTGCATTTCACCAGGAATTTCGATTTCGTCGCCGGCGTCAGCTACAATTACCGCGACCTGCAGGAGGCCTGGGACTACGGCAACATCGACGGCACCGGCAGCCAGCTCTACGAGCATCCGCTCACCACGGACGACGCCATCGACTGGCAGTTCGCCGGCATCTACCGCTACAGCGAGAAGGGGCAGCTCAATCTGAGCGTGTCGAGCCGCACGCGCTTCCCCACTTTGTTCGAGCGCTTCTCGTCGCGCTTCGGCTCGGCGGTCGCCAATCCCTACCTGCTGGCGGAGCGCGCCACCAATTACGAGGTGGGCTGGAAGGACACCATCAACTCCACTTTGGCGCTGGGGGTGTCGGTATTCTACAGCCAGGTCACCAATCTCATCCAGAGCGTCGATACCGATGAGTGGAGCGACGCCAACGACACCTGGATCACCCAGAACCAGAACGTCGGCACCAGCGACAATGCCGGCGTGCAGCTCACCGCCGAGTGGCAGGCGGTCGAGACCCTGGTGATCGGCGGAAACTATACCTACCTCAGCGTCGATATCTCTTCGCCCATCGTGGGCATCCAACCGCTGAACACGCCGGAGCACGCGGCCTTCCTTTATGCCAAGTGGAAGGCGTGGAAGGACATCACCATCATTCCGAGCGCGGAGTTCTATTCCTCCCGCTGGACCAATCCGTCCTTCGGCGCGCTCAATTACGTGGAGACCGACGGCTACGCCCTCGCCAACCTCTCGGCGGAATACAAGCTCAATCCCAACACCACCTTCTCGGCGGGCGTGCGCAACATCTTCGACACCTATTACGAGACCCAATGGCTCTACCCGCAGGCGGGCCGCAACTATTTCGTCAACGGGCGCATGGTCTTCTGACGCTGCGGGGGCCGGCCCGGCTCAGGCCAGCAGCCGGCCCATGACGACGCCCGCCAGCGCCGCCGAGGCCGCGATCCCCAGCGTCTCCAGCGTGGTGCGTAGCACCGGGCGCTTCGCCACGAGGCCCCGCCCGATGCCGAGCGCCACCAGCAGCACGGTGGTGAGGACGAGGCACAGGATGCGCGCGCTCTCCATCGGCAGGAAGGCGAAGGGCAGGACCGGCGTGAACCCGGCGAACAGGTCCGACACGAACATCCAGAAGGCGTGGGCGGCGGGGCTCGCCCCGTCCTCCTCCTCGGCGAGCTCGCTCCTGATGCCGGCCACGGCGCGGGGCGCGCGGGCGAGCGCGTCGGCCACCTGTGTCACGTCCGGGGGCGCCATGCCGCCGCGGGTCAGCGCCGCCGTGATGGCGGCGGCCTCGGCCTGCGCCACGGCGGGATCCACCGGCCCTTCGCGCCGGACGGTGCGCGCATCCCGCACCGATTCCGCATCGAGATAGCTTCCTGCCATCATGGACACGGCGGCGGCCGCCGCGCCGGTGGCGCCGGCGATCAGCACCGTCCGCGGGTCGTCGGTGGTCATGGCGACGCCGAAGACGAGGCCGAAGATGGAGACCGTGCCGTCCTCCATGCCGAACACCACGTCGCCGATGGAGGCCTTGAGCGAGGACAGGATGCGCGCGGGCATCGACATGGAACGGCTCCTTGCGGGCAATCGCCCGCGCCATCATGCGCGCTTCATTCCTTGCGTTCCACGGTGCTCGGGGCACCGGCGCGGCGCTTCGTCCATCGCGCCGTCTGCCTCGCGAATAGGCAGCGGACGCGCGGGACCGGCGGATCGGCGCGGCCCTGCGCCGGCGCGCCCGGACCGCCGGAGGCCCGGCATAAGGATTGCTTGCCTGCGAGGGATGAAATCCACGCCGTCCTTGTGCGACACATCCTGCCAGCGACCAGACGGCCCGGGCCGCCGGCCTCCTCCGTGCGGCCATCGGCGGCCGCTCCCGCGGGCGCGTCGCTCCGTGGCGAGGCCTTTGCCCCTCGCCGTTCAGTCCCTCATTTTTCAGGCCGATATTGCACCATGAGCAAATTCTTCCAGGCCCATGCCGGCGACGCCAACTGGCAGCTCGCCCTCGGCTCCTGCTGGGGCCAGCTCCGCTTCCAGATGCAGGATGCGCCCGCGCCGAATCTCGGCTGGTGCTACCTCACCGACCATTACACCCAGGCCGCGGGCAACATCATGGAGGCGCTCCAGGAGCGCATGCCGGGCGTCCACTGGGTGGGCACCATTGGCGTCGGGGTCGGCGCCGAGGGGGTGGAATATTTCGATGAGCCGGGCATGGCGATCATGCTGGCCGACCTGCCCCCGAGCGCCTTCCGGCTGTTCTCCGGCACCAAGCCCCTGGAGGCCGGCGCCGACGGCTTCGAGCCGTTCACCGCGCTGGTCCATGCCGATGGCGCGACGCCGGACCTGCCGGCCAAGCTCCATGCCCTGAGCGGGAACACCACCACCGGCTATCTGTTCGGCGGCCTGTCCTCGGCCCGCAACCAGCCCCTGTGCTTCGCCGACGACGTGCTGCTGGGCGGGGTGTCCGGCGTCGCGTTCGGGCCGGACGTGCCGGTGCTGTCGCGGGTTACCCAGGGCTGCCAGCCCATCGGCCCGCAGCGCACCATCACCCGCGCCGAAGGCAACCTGCTGGTGACCCTCGACGAAGCCCGCTCCCTCGACTGCGCCATGGAGGACCTCGGCCTTGCCGGCGAGGTCTCCGATCAGGACCTCGGGCGGGAGCTGGGCCAGACCCTGGCGGGCCTGATCTCCGCCGGCGAGGACGTCTCCGCCAAGCCCGGCCAGTTCGGCACCAACACCGAGGTGCGCCACCTGCTGGGCGTCGGGCGCAAGAGCGGAGTGCTGGTGGTGGCCGAGGAGCTGGCCGCCGGCATGCGGCTCGCCTTCTGCAAGCGCAACGCGGAGGCGGCGAAGAACGACCTCGCGCGCATCCTTGCGGAAGTTCGCGCCCAGGCCGAGGCGGCGGGCGGCATCCGCGGCGCGCTGTACGTGAGCTGCTCCGGCCGCGGCGGCCCCCATTTCGGCAAGGCCAATGCGGAGTTCGAGATGGTGAGCAAGGCGCTGGGCGAGGTGCCGCTGATCGGCTTCTTCGCCGGCGGCGAGATCGCGCGGCACCACCTCTATGGCTACACCGGGGTGCTGACCGTCTTCACCGAAACCATGTGACGCCTCCCGCGAACCGGGCGGCGCGGCGGGTGGCGGCCTGCGGCGCCGGGCTCGCGGCCTGGACAGCGACGCAATGTCGGAGCGGGGACGGCCGGGTGGCCTGAGCAGCCGCGTTCGCGGCGGCCCGTTCGGCGCCGCCGGACGGCCCTCGTCATCGGTGGGTGAGGGATGGTGGGCGCGACAGGGATCGAACCTGTGACCCCTACGATGTCAACGTAGTGCTCTCCCGCTGAGCTACGCGCCCCTCCGCAGGAAGGGCCTCTATATCCATAAGCCCCCGCGGAGGCAAGCTGGCTTGAGCGGACCGGCCGCCCAATGCGGAGATTTCCCCAGAGCGTGCGCGACCGGCGGCGGGAACGGCCTTCCCGCCGCACGTCGAAAGGCGGACGATCGCTACAATCCAGGATGTCGGGAGGCTGGTGTGCCCAGGGGATCGCGGGGCGCCGCGGGCTCGGCCGCTGTCGGGCGGGAGGAGGGCCGGTGCGGCGCGGGCGGTGCGGCCCGGCGCGCTTGCCGGGGTTTGCCCCGAACCTGCGGGCAGGGATGCGCCGGCGGGGGCGGCCTCGGCGATCCGGCCCGGGCGCGGCCTCAGGCCGCGGCCAGCATCTTGCCCACCTCGGCCACGAGATCGCGCAGATGGAACGGCTTGGAGAGCACCTTGGCCTCGCTCGGCGCTTCGCTGTCGGCATTCAGCGCCACGGCGGCGAAGCCGGTGATGAACATCACCTTGAGGTCGGGGTCGAGCTCGGTGGCGCGGCGCGCCAGCTCGATGCCGTCCATCTCGGGCATCACGATGTCGGTGAGCAGCAGCTCGAAGGGCTCCTCGCGCATGCGCTCATAGGCTTCGAGACCGTTGTCGAACGAGGCCACCGCATAGCCGGCGTTCTGCAGCGCCTTGACCAGGAACCGCCGCATGTCGTTGTCGTCTTCGGCGAGCAGGATCTTTGGCACGCCCCATCCCCCGGTTGAACCAGCTTCGAACGGCTCCAGACGAGCCGCGCTCCATAGCTTTCCTCGCGCAAACGGGTAAATTCGAAGTGAAAGCCGCATCCCCCTTCACAAGGACCCTCGGCGAGGGTCATCATGACGGGTGTGACGCTTAACATAAATATCCCGGAATTCAGCGGCTTGCGATGACAGCGTGCTTGGCCGACAGCATCGATCCCCCCTTTGAGATCCTGGCGCCCGAGGCGGCGGCCGGGCCTTTCATCTTCAACTCCCCCCATTCCGGGCGGATCTATCCGCGGGCCTTCGTGGAGGCGGCGCGGCTCGATTTCGAGACCCTGCGGCGCTCCGAGGACAGCTTCGTGGACGAGCTGTTCGCCGATGCGGTGACCCACGGCGCCCCGTTGATGCGGGCGCTGTTCCCCCGTTCCTTCCTCGATCTCAACCGCGAGCCCTACGAGCTCGACCCGCGCATGTTCGACGGTCGGCTGCCGCCGTTCGCCAACACCCGCTCCATCCGCGTGTCCGGCGGGCTCGGCACCATCGCCCGGGTGGTGGGGGAGGCGCAGGAGATCTATCCGCGCCGCCTCACCGTGGATGAGGCGCTCGATCGCATCGACACCTATTACAAGCCCTATCACAACGCGCTGCGCCGCCTCATCGGCGACACCCAGCGCGCCTGGGGCGTGGCGGTGCTGGTGGATTGCCATTCCATGCCCTCCACCTCCACCCGCGACGAGACGTTGCGCGCGGATTTCGTGCTGGGCGACCGCTACGGCACGAGCTGCTCCGCGGTCATCACCGATGCGCTGGACTCAGGGCTGAGCGCGCTCGGCTATCGGGTGATCCGCAACAAGCCCTATGCAGGCGGCTATATCACCGAGCATTACGGCCACCCCGCAGCAGGCCTGCACACGGTGCAGATCGAGGTGAATCGCGGCCTCTACATGGAGGAGAGCGCCTACGAGAGAGGCGTTGGATTCCATAGGCTTAAGGGGGATCTTGGCAGCCTGATGCCGAGTCTCTTCCAGCTGGTCGGCCAGGCCCTGTCGCTGCCGCGTGCTGCGGCAGAATGACAAAATTCGGACTTCTTTCAAAGAGTGCCTTGCGTTTTCGGCATGGCAGATATACGAATTTGCGCGAACAGAAGGCCGGCCCTGCCTGTCGGTATCTCATTATTCCGTAGACGTCGCGCCGGTGGTTCGCGCCACCAGCGAGGCGGCTTTGGCCCTCGAAGGGGCGGGCAGTACGGAATCGGGATGGATCGACGGCGGGATGGCGGGTGCCGCAAGGGCTCGCCTGACGGTCTTCCGGGAATGCCTGTTCGACGGGATCCCCGTGTGGGGCGCAGAGGGGCATCCGGCCGCGTGAGCGGCCCAAGAACCGGACCCGAAACGGGGCCCAACAAGGACGGCCGGGGAGGGTCGGAAAGAATGGCCTAAGCGGCCCAAGAACAGGAAGAGGAGAGGCCGGCCAACGGCCCGGTTGGCCAGCGAGCGGCAAAGGCCCTCGCCCAAGAAGTCCTGGCCCAAAAAGAAAGGGGCCGTCCGCAAGGCGAACGGCCCAAGTCTAGGGAGGAAACGCCCAAGGAGGGCAGCGACACAGCGACGCCAATCGCCATGTCGCAATGCACAAATAGCCAACCGCGCATGCGAAATCAAGTGCTCGTTTGCCGCACCGGCACGTTTTTTATTAAGTTATTGATATATAACAATAAAAATTTCACTCTGTGTTGAAAGGCGGGCGCGATTGGCGCCCAATCCCGGCCTCCCTTGATCACGGTTTTCCGGCGAAGCGCGCGAAAGTGCGTCGTCGGCGCAGCGCGTTGCGGCCGGAAGCGCCGTGAGAGTCGGCGCAATATCCTGCGGCCGACTCGGGACGGGCAGGTTCGGGCACCCCGCAATCCGGCAGCACGACGGGTTGGAAAAGACCGTGGGCCGGAAAAGAAAGGGGCCGCTTGCGCATGACGCAGCGGCCCAAGTCTAGGGAGGAAACGCCCAAGGAGGGCAGCGGCACCGCATCAGCAATGCCGCGCACGCTAACTATGCGAGCAGCCCCGCTTGGCATCAAGGCCCCCGGCGGCGGATTGTTTAGGCACCGCCGTCCTGATGACGGCAGGATTCCAGCCTCTATTTCAGGCGTTTGACTGATTTTCGCGCGGGTAGCGGGTGTCTTGCCGGCCGGGCCCCTTAGAAAGCCCCCATCGGCACCGAGCGGCCTGGCGTCTCGATCATTTTAGTGCGGAGAGGCGCGAACCCTGCGGCTCGTCAACGCCGAGGCCACCGCCCGAAATCCCCTCCGCCCACCGGCCGTTCGCCGCGCCGGCAACCGCGCCTTCGCCGAAAGAAATGCCGCGAGGATCGACGTTGCGGGCATTTGCCCCTTGGCAGGAGGCGCGCGGCGCGCTTTTGTCCTCGCGCACCCGGGTGCGATGGGGCTCAGGGGCCAAGCGCTCCGGCTGCGCCCGCAGATCGCGCTCCAACCTTTGAAGAGAGACGGATCGCCTCCCATGCCGGATCGCCTCGACGGGTTCGGGATGGATGGGGCCGGCGCTCGCCGTCCCTGCCGGTGGGTTTCTCACCGCCGGGATCCGTCGTTCCCTCGACCAGCCATCTGGAGCTAGCATGCGCCCCGTCGCTTTCGATGATTTCGTTCACAGGCTCGCGACCGTTTCCGGCGAGGCCATCCTGCCCTTCTTCCGCACCTCGCTGGGGATCGAGGACAAGAGCCGGGGCGGCTCCTTCGATCCGGTGACCGAGGCGGACCGGGCGGCCGAGCGCGCCATGCGCCGCATGATCGAGGAGAATTTCCCCGATCACGGCATCATCGGCGAGGAGTTCGGCGACGTGAATGTCGATTCGCCCTACGTGTGGGCGCTCGACCCCATCGACGGCACCAAGTCCTTCATCGCCGGGCTGCCCGCCTGGGGCACCCTCATCGGCCTCCTGAAGGAGGGCGATCCGGTCTACGGCATGATGCACCAGCCCTTCATCAAGGAGCGCTTCTTCGGCGACGGCGCCATGGCGCGCTACCAGGGGCCGGCGGGCGAGCGCCGCCTCGCCACCCGCGCCTGCGGCAAGCTGGAGGAGGCGGTGCTCTACACCACCAGCCCGCGCCTGATGAACTCGGCCGACCGCGCCGCCTTTTCCGTGGTGGAGGAGCAGGTGCGCCTCTCGCGCTACGGCGGCGACTGCTACGCCTATTGCATGGTCGCGGCCGGGCTCATCGACCTCGTGATCGAGACCGAGCTCCAGGACCACGACGTGATCGCCCTGGTGCCCATCATCGAGGGCGCGGGCGGCGTCGTCACCAGCTGGGAGGGCGGATCGCCGGTCAAGGGCGGGCGCGTGGTGGCGGCGGGCGACCGGGCGGTGCACGCGGCCGCGCTCAAGGCGCTCGGCGCCTGAGCGGCGCCGGCCCGCCGCTCAGAGGGCGGCGCTGCCGGGGATGAAGGCGTCGAACGCCGCGAAGAACTGGGCGCGGAAGATGTCGCGCTCCATCAGCAGCTCGTGGCGGCTCGCCGGCACCACCACGTGGGCGCCGGCGATGAGCCGCGACGAGAGATGCTCGATGGCGGTGTTGGAGACCAGCCGCTCCGCGCCCGCGGCGACGATCAGCAGCGGCTGGCGGATCTTCATCTCCGTTTCCGGGCGGGCAAGCTCGGCCATGGCGAGGGTGGCCTGGTGGAGCCAGCCGATGGTGGGCGCGCCGATGCCGAGGCCCGGATGGGCGTGGGTGACGGCGGCGGCGCGCTTGTAGCGCACCTTGTCCGAGGTGACGATATTGGTGTGGAACGGCATCTCGTTCACCGGCGTCCGCGTGCCGCCGGGCACGAAGGCGCGGGCGAACCCGATGGCCGACGCCAGCGCGACCAGCGGGCCCACCAGTCCGGGCATGGGCACCACCTGGATGTCCAGCATGGGGGCCGAGAGCACCATGCGATCGAACCAGCGGCGCCCCTCCACCACCGATTTCAAGAGAATGGTGCCGCCCATGGAGTGGCCGAGGGCGAAATACGGCCGCGGGCAGTCGGGCAGCAGCACCGAGCGGGCGAACGCCTCCAGATCGAGCTGGTAATCCGAGAAGCGGCGCACATGGCCCTTGGCGGGGTTGCGCAGGAGGCGCTGGGAGCCACCCTGGCCGCGCCAGTCGAGCACGGCCACGCAGAAGCCGCGGGCCAGAAGCTCCTCCACCACCTCGAAATATTTCTCGATGAACTCGGCGCGCCCGGGAAAAACCGCCACCGTGCCCTTGGTTGCGTGGGCCGGCATGAAGCGGGCATAGCGCAGGCGCACGTGATCCGCGGTCACGATCTCGCCGGTGACGGCGCCTTCCGGAATGGGATTGTCCGGCGTGGCGTAGAGCAGCGGCGCGGTCGGGACGGGGGCGGGGGCAGGCCGCGCGGAGGCGTCGGGAGAGGCGGGTGCCCCGTCGGGCTCGGTCCTCATGAAAGGGCCTCCAGTTGGCGCGAACCTGGCGTTCCGCCCGCCGGGCGGCGAGAGACTCGCCTCCCGAAGCAAAGCGCATTGACGACTACATATCAGAGGATCCGGCCGGCGTGATCCGCCTGCGTGGAACCACGGCCCCGGACCACGGCCCTGGTGGATCGGCCTCTGATGAGCGCCAAAGGGCGGGGCGCGCGGCGCGGTCCGGCCGCTTCGATCCCCCCGGGACCTCCGGGCGGCAAGGCGGGCGGCGCCGCGGAAACGGGTGGTTCCTAGCGGTCGCCGTCGTATCCGAGCAGCTGCATGCCGCTGATCTCGCCGCTGTCGGCATCGACCACCAGCTGCACCCGCTCGCCGCGCGGGCCGGTGGCCTCGCACACATAGATACGGCCGCGCAGGCGCAGCCCGGTGACGTTCACGAAGCCGCGCGCGCCGAGGCTTTCCGCCACCTCGTGCAGATCGAGCGGATGGGCGCCGCCGGGCGCCATGCCCTGATAGGGCGCATAGGGCGGCCGGTCGAACGACATCAGCCGCGCCGGGCTGGCAACCGCCTCTCCTGTGGCGCCGGTGGCGGTCTGCGCCGCCGAGCCGCCGGCGGGCGCGGGCGGGGCGGGGACGCGAAATTCCTCGATATCCTCGTCCGGAAGGCCGTCGAGCTGGAAATCGGAAGCCGGGTCGTCGGCCGCGGGAAGCGCGTGGGCGGGAGCCGCCGTCGCCGGGATCGGGTGCGCCCGCGCCGTATCGATCAGGTTCTGCGCCGCGACGGAGCCCACGCCGGCGAGGCTCGCGGCAAGCGCGATGCTGACGATCCGTGCTGCTGGCATCGTCACTGCTCCCTGGCTCAATGGGGACCGATCGGGACGGCGTGATCCGACCTTCCTTAGTACCTTTCCGGAGTAGTCTGGCCAAGGGAAAATCGGTTCGCAAGCCTCTGGAGCGGCGGCCCTTGACGCGGCCCGGCCGCCTTCCCACATGCCGGACAGCGCCGGTCCCAGCGACGGCGCTTCGGAACGGACCCGGCTTCGGCGGGTCCCGCATGTCGCTTCAAAGGAGGATATGCCATGCGCACGTTTGACCTTTCCCCCCTCTATCGCAACACGGTGGGGTTCGACCGCCTGTTCTCGCTGCTCGATTCCGTGGGCAACGTGGACGCGGCTCCCACCTATCCGCCGTACAATATCGAGCGGACGGGGGATAACACCTACCGGATCACCGTCGCGGTGGCCGGCTTCACCGACAAGGACCTGTCCATCGAGGTGAAGGAGAATGCGCTCACCCTGCGGGGCGAGAAGAAGGACGTCCAGTCGTCCGAGAGCGCGCAGGTGCTCTATCGCGGCATCGCGGCGCGCACCTTCGAGCGGCGCTTCCAGCTTGCCGATCACGTGGAGGTGAAGGGCGCGGTGCTCGAGAACGGGCTGCTGCACGTCGACCTCGTACGCAACCTGCCCGAGGCCAAGAAACCGCGCCAGATTCCCATCGCCTCCGGCGAGGCGAAGGCGGAGCCCAAGACCATCGAGGGCCACGTCGAGGAAGCTGCGGAGGGCAGCATCGAGGCGCCCCGGGCGGCCTGACGCCGATGGGCGGAACCTTCCCTGCCGGGCCCGATCCGGCAGGCGGAGGCCAGGTGAGGGGCCTCCCCTGAGGCGGTCCCCACCTTCCGTGACGATATATGGCGGCGCCCGTCGAGCGCCGCCATTTTCGTTCGTGGGCCGGGCCGGCACCGCCGCGGGCGCGCGATGGGATAGCATCGGGATCCGGCTCCTCGGCCGAATCGGAAGGATCTCCCCGTGCCGCGTGCTCCTGCCCGGATTCTCGTTACCACCCGCCTGTTCGACGCCGCGGCGGAAAGCCTGCTGGCGGCCGGCGGCTGCACGGTGGTCTATCCGGACCGGCCGCCCGACGCGCTCGACGCCGACCTGCCCGATGCGGAGCTCCATGCCCTGCTGGCCGGGGCGCAGGGCTGGATCGTCGGGGTGCGCGCCGTCACCCGGGCGGTGCTGGAGGCCCATCCCGATCTTGCGGTGATCGCCCGTCGCGGTGTCGGCTACGATCGGGTGGATGTGGCCGCCGCGCGGGATCTCGGCCGGGTGGTGACCATCGCCGCCGGCGCCAACGATGCGGCGGTGGCGGACCACACGCTCGCCCTCATGCTGGCGCTGGGCAAGCAGCTCGGCGAGGCCGACCGCCGCCTCAAGGCGGGAGACTGGCGCGCGCCGGCGAGCACCGACCTTTGCGGCAAGACGGTGGGCCTCGTGGGCTTCGGGCGGATCGCCCAGGGCGTTGCCCGGCGCCTTGCCGGCTTCGAGGCGCGGGTGCTGGCGACGGCGCCGCGCCCTCCGGCGGAAGCGGTGCCCGGCGTGACGTTCGTGCCGCTCGATACGCTGCTCGGCGACTGCGACGTGGTCAGCCTCCACGCGCCGCTGACCCCCGACACGCACCACCTCATGGATGCCGACCGGCTGGCGCGCATGAAGCCGGGAAGCCTGCTCATCAACACCGCCCGCGGCGGCCTCGTGGACGAGGCGGCGCTGCTCGCGGTGCTGGAGCGGGGGCACCTCGCCGGCGCCGGCCTCGATGTGTTCGAGGGAGAGGCGGACCCGGCACGGCGTGCGGCGACGGCGGCGCTCATCGCCCATCCGAAGGTCCTCGCCACGCCGCACATGGCGGGATCCAGCCGGGAAGCCCTGGCGCGGGGCAATGCCATCGCCGCGCGGTGCGTGCTGGCGGCGCTCTCGGGAACGGCCTTCCCGGACGGCTGCCTGGTGGCGGACGGCCGGACGGAGGCTGCGGCGGCCTTGCGTCCCGGTTTGTGATGATTTATAAAATTCGTCAGTTTTCCAGGAGGGCCCCGTGACCATCAGGGTGAAGGAGACGCCGGACGAGACCCGCGAGCGCATCACGCGCACGGCGGAGGCGCTGTTTCGCCGCATGGGCTTCGCCAAGACGGCGGTGGCCGACATCGCCGGCGAGCTCGGCATGTCGCCGGCCAACGTCTACCGCTTCTTCCCCTCCAAGGCGGCCATCGTGAAGACCATCTGCCAGCGCTGCCTCTGCGAGATCGAGGCGGAGGTGGCGGAGATCGGCGCGCGCCCCGGCGTGTCGCCGCAGCAGAAGATCGTCGAGATCTATCTGGCGATCCTCGCCTACCACAAGGCCAATTTCCTCGCCGAGCGGCGAGTGCACGACATGGTGCTCGTGGCCATCGAGCACAATTGGGAGAATATCGAGGCGCACAAGATGCGCGTCTCCTCCGTGGTCGCCTCGGTGCTGGCGGAAGGCATCGCCGCGGGGCTCTTCGTGCCGCACGACCCGGTGGCGGTGAGCAAGGTGATCCTGGGCGCCTGCGTGCGCTTCTGCCATCCGGTCCTGGTCGCGCAGGACATCGACGAGGACCAGGAGGCGGCGGTGCGGACCACGGTGCGCTTCCTGCTGCGCAGCCTGGAAGTGGAGCGCACGCCGATCGCCTGAAAGGGCAGGGCAGAAATTTGGGCGCGCTTCTGCGTCCAAAAAGTGATAAAAAACGAATATCGTCATTCTTGAGCCGTTATGGCTCGGCGACAGGAGTTGAGCCATGCGTTTCGGCCGTATCCGCCCCGCTCCTGCCCGCCTCAGGGGGAACGCGAAGACCGGGCGGAGCTTCCTCGAAATCCTGCCCCTCGCGGCCGCTGGCGTCCTCGCGCTCGCCCTCGCCGGCTGCAGCGAGCAGGCGCCGGCCCAGACCGAGGGGCCTGCCGCCCGCCCGGTCCAGGTGACCTCCGTGGTGCTGAAGCCGCGCACCGAGGCGAAGACCTTCGTCGGCGTGGTGCGGGCCCGCCGCGAGATCGATCTCGCCTTCCGGGTCTCCGGCAAGGTGGTGCAGCGCCTCGCCGAGGTGGGCGACCGGGTGAAGCCCGGCACCGTCATCGCCCGCATCGATGCGGAGGACCTCACCCTGGAGCTGGAGAGCGCGCGCGCCGAGCTGGCCGCCGCCACCGCCAACCTCGCCCAGACCGAGGCGGAGGATAAGCGCTATGCCTCGCTCACCGCGCGGGGCGTCGCCTCGGCCGCCGACCGCGACCGCAAGGTGCTCGCCCGCGAGGAGGCGGTGGGCCGCCTCGAGCGCGCCCGGCGGACCCTGGAGCTGGCCGAGAACCGGGTCGGCTACGCCACCCTGGTGTCCGACACCGCGGGCGTGGTGGTCTCCACATCGGCCGAGCCGGGGCAGGTGGTCTCCACCGGCCAGACCATCGTGCGGGTGGCGCGGCTCGACGAGAAGGAAGCCCTCGTCGCCCTGCCCGAGACGGCGCTCGCCGCCGCCCGCTCCTCCAAGGCGAGCGTGACCCTGTGGGCCGAGCCCGGCCGGCATTTCTCCGCCCGCCTGCGCGAGCTTTCGCCCCAGGCGGATCCGGCCTCGCGCACCTATGCCGCGCGCTTCACCATCGCCGGCGCCGACGACACCGTGGCGCTCGGCATGACCGCCATGGTCACCCTGACGCCCGAAGGCGCCGAGGAGGTGGTGATGCTCCCCCTGGCCGCCGTGCTCGATCGCGGCCACGGCCCCCACGTCTTCGTGGTCGACGAGAAGACCCACGCTCTGGTGCTGAAGCCGGTGGAGGTGGCGCGCTATACGGAGGATGCGGCGATCATCGCCTCCGGCCTCGCCGAGGGCGAGAAGGTGGTGACCATGGGCGTGCAGACGCTGGAGCCCGGGCGCCTCGTGCGCACCGTGGCGGCCAAGTGAGGGAGCCGCCCATGTCCGCCGCTCAAGACACCGCTCCCAAGGGCTCCGCTGCCGATCCTCACGCCGCGCCCGGGGACGGCGCCTCGGCCGGCCACGGGTCCGGCGGCTTCAATCTCTCGCGCTGGGCCATCCGCCACCGCGCCCTGACCCTGTTCGCCATCCTGGTGCTCGCGGCGGCGGGGGCGTTCTCCTATCTCAAGCTCGGCCGCGCCGAGGATCCCTCCTTCACCATCAAGGTGATGGTGATCTCCGCCGCCTGGCCCGGCGCCACCGCCTCGGAGATGCAGGCCCAGGTGGCCGACCCCATCGAGAAGAAGATCCAGAGCCTGCCCTATCTCGACCGGGTGGAGAGCTATTCGCGCCCCGGGGTGAGCTTCGTGCAGGTCTTCCTCGCCGACACCACGCCGCCGAAGATGGTGTCCGACCTCTGGTACCAGGTGCGCAAGAAGGTGGGCGACATCCGCGCCGAGCTGCCCCAGGGGGTCCTCGGGCCGTCGTTCGACGACGAATATGGCGACGTCTATTCCGCCCTCTACATGCTCACCGGCGACGGCGTCTCGCCCGCCGAGCTGAAGCGGCAGGCGGAGATCATCCGCCAGCGCCTGCTGCGGGTGCCGGACGTGGAGAAGGTGGACCTCGTGGGCGAGCGTCCCGAGCGGATCTATATCGAGTTCAGCCACGCCAAGCTCGCCACCCTCGGCGTCACCCCGCAGCAGATCTTCGACAGCGTGGCGCGGCAGAATGCGGTGGTGGCCGGCGGCGCCGTGGACACCCGGGCCGACCGGATCAATCTGCGCCTCACCGGCGCCTTCACCGGCGCCGACGCCATCGCCGAGGTGCCGGTCAACGTGGGCGGCTCGCTGGTGCGGCTCGGCGACATCGCCACGGTGAAGCGCGGCTATGAGGATCCGCCCTCCTTCCTGGTGCGCGAGGACGGCAAGGGCGCCATCGGCATCGGCGTCTCCATGGAGGCGGGCGCCAACATCCTGGTGCTCGGCGAGAGCCTGAAGGCCGCCATGGCCGATGCGGTGCGCGAGCTGCCGGTGGGCATCGACGTGACCCAGGTGGCGGACCAGCCGCACATCGTCAGCGAATCCGTGGGCGAATTCCTGCGGACCTTCGCCGAGGCGCTCGTCATCGTGCTGGTGGTGAGCTTCCTGTCGCTCGGCTTCCGCACCGGCATCGTGGTGGCGCTGTCGGTGCCGCTGGTGCTGGCCATCGTGTTCCTGGTGATGTTCTCGGCCGGCATCGATCTGCACCGCATCACCCTCGGCGCGCTCATCATCGCCCTGGGCCTCCTGGTGGACGACGCCATCATCGCCATCGAGATGATGGTGGTGAAGATGGAGGAGGGCTGGGACCGCGCCGAGGCGGCCACCTTCGCCTGGACCTCCACCGCCTTCCCCATGCTCACCGGCACGCTGGTGACCGCGGCCGGCTTCCTGCCCGTGGGCTTCGCCCGCTCCTCCACCGGCGAATATGCCGGCGGCATCTTCTGGGTGGTGGCGATCGCGCTCATCGCCTCGTGGTTCGTGGCGGTGCTGTTCACCCCCTACCTCGGCATGATGCTGCTGCCCGACATGAAGGGCCGCCACGGCGAGCACGGCCTGCAGGGCGGGCGGCCCTACCGCATCCTGAGGAGCGTGGTGGAATTCTGCCTCAGGCACCGCCTGCTGGTGATCGCCACCACCGTCGGCCTGTTCGTCGCCTCCCTCGCCGGCTTCGGCAAGGTGCAGCAGCAGTTCTTCCCGACCTCTACCCGCACCGAGCTGTTCCTGGAGATGCGCCTGCCCGAGGGCTCGTCCATCGAGGCGACGCTGGCCACCGCCGAGAAGGCGGAAGCGCTCATCAAGGGCGATCCCGAGGTGGTGAGCGCCACCACTTATGTGGGGCAGGGCACGCCGCGCTTCTGGCTCGGCCTCAACCCGGTGCTGCCCAACCCCAATTTCGCGCAGATCGTCATCGTCACCAAGGACGTGGAGGCGCGCGACCGGCTCAAGGCCCGGCTCGACAAGGAGGTGGCCGAGGGCGCGCTGCCCGCCGCGCGGGTGCGCGTCGACCGCTTCGTGTTCGGCCCGCCGGTGGGCTTTCCGGTGCAGTTCCGCGTGGTCGGGCCGGATCCGCTGAAGGTGCGCGACATCGCCGAGAAGGTGCGCCAGGTGATGCTCACCGATCCCGTCCTCATCGACCCCCATCTCAATTGGGGCGAGCAGGTGAAGTCCATCACCCTGATGGTGGACCAGGACCGGGCGCGGGCGCTCGGCGTCACCCCGCGCGACCTCGCCGAAACCCTGCAGACTCTGCTCTCGGGCTATACGGTGACCCAGTATCGCGAGGACAACCTGCTCATCGACGTCATGGCCCGCGCCGTGCCCGAGGAGCGGGTGGACCTCGACCGGCTCGCCGCCCTCTCGGTGACCAGCCGCAACGGGGCGGTGGTGCCGCTCGGCCAGGTGGCGCGCATCTCCTATGATTACGAGGAGCCGATCCTGTGGCGGCGCGACCGCGATCTCG
>OFIS01000088.1_pt1 | contig 115592 bp, 109 predicted proteins | sample 1775071 | NCBI WGS metagenome assembly OFIS01 (sample SAMN08195774, study PRJEB24354) | sludge metagenome | isolation source: sludge from phenol fed wastewater aerobic bioreactor C | place: India: Nagpur | collected 2016-09-17 | reverse complement strand
AACCGAACCCTACGCGAAGATCGACGATGGCCGCCTCCCGGCGACCGCTCCTACACCACTCCCGGGGACGTCACCGCTCGGCGAGCCGATGAAGACGCGGTACTGAGTGATCTGCCGGGGCATGTCTGTTCTCGAATCGGCGAGGGACCAAGCATTCCAACATCGATCCCAACCGAGTTTCGTGCGGGTTGCAAGTCTGAGCGAGTTCGCGCCAATGCCGCCGTGGCGCCGCCTCGGTCCAGGTGTCCCACCGGCCACGATCTCCCCGCCCATCTCTCAAATAGTTGCATATCAAATCATTTCATGAGAGATGATTTGATATGCAGGATCCTTCGATTTCTCTCGACTCCCGTTTCGGGTTTCACCTGGTCGGGCTCGCCCGGCGTTGGCGGCGCGCGCTCGACGAGGCTTTGGCGGCGCGCGGCTTCGCCGATGCCTCCTGGGTGCCGATGGTCCATCTCGCCGAGAACGGCGGGATCACACAGCGCGATCTCGCCCTGCGCTGCGGCCTCGACGATTCGACGCTGGTGCGCCTCCTCGATGCGCTCACCGCGCGCGGTTGGGTCGAGCGGCGCGCCAAGCCGAACGATCGCCGCGCGCGCTGCGTTCATCTGACCGAGGCCGGCGCCGCCGCCGTCGTCGAGATCCGCGCGATCCTGGCGGCGAGCGAGGGCGCGATGCTCGCCGGCGTCGAGCGCGCCGATCTCGTCGCGGCGATGGCGATGTTCGATCGCATCGAAGGCGGAATCGCCGCCTTCGCCGAGCAGGGGGCGCGGCCGTGAGCCTCGCCGCCACGCTGACCCGCGCCGGGTTCGATCTCGCCCGCCTGCGCTTCGCCGCGCCGACGGCGGTCGCCGCCTGTCTCGCCCTCGCGCTCGCCGCCGTCCTCGGCCTCGAACACCCGCAATGGGCGGCGATGACCGTCTGGGCCGCTTCGCAACCCTCGCGCGGCCAATTGCTCGAGAAGAGCTTCTGGCGTTTCGCCGGCACGGTCAGCGGCACGCTCGCCGGGGTCTTCCTGGTCTCGGCCTCGATCGATCGGCCCTGGCTCCTGGTCGCCGGCCTCTCCGCCTGGATCGGCGCCTGCGCCGGCATCGGCAACATCCAGCGCGGCTTCGTCTCCTACGGCACCATGCTCGCCGGCTATTCCGCCGCCATGGTCGCGCTGCTCGACGCCGCCCATCCCGAACACGTCGTGCTGCTCGGGGCCGATCGTCTGGCGACGGTCCTGACCGGCGTCGGTGTCGCCCTCGTCGTCGGACTGATCGTCGCGCCGGCTGGGCGCGAGCAGCCGATCGTCGCCCGGGTCGACGCGATCGCGGCCGAGTTCCTGCGGGCGCTCGCCGCGCGCGTCCATCCCGCCCACGATCGCCGCGTCGCCGCCGCCGCGCGCGCGCTCTCGGTGATCGCCGAGATCGACGAGGGGCTCGATCCGCACGGCGCCGGGTCGCTGCGCTCCCGCAGGCTGGTCCGCGCCGTCCGAGGCCGCCTCGTCGCGCTGGTCGCCGGCCTCCTCTGGCTCCACGCGCCGAGCGTCGAGGTCCTGCCCGACGATCTCGCCGAAGCGCTCGACGCCGCCGCCGGCCGGCTCGAGGATCCCGCGCGGCCGGCGGGGCGCGACGCCGATCTCGACCGCGCCCTCGATCGGGCCCTCGGCCTCGCCGCCGGCCGCCCGCGTCTCCTCGAGATCCTCGGCCCGCTCTTCGCGGCGCTGAGCGATCGCCCCGATCCCGACGACGCCGGAGGCCGGTCCGCCTCGGCCGGACCGCTGGTCGTCCTCCATCGCGATTGGGTCGGCGCCCGCGAGGCCTCGGTGCGCTCCGTCGCCACCATGGTCCTGGTCGGAACCTTCTGGCTGACGACCGGCTGGAGCGGCGGGCCGTTCCTCCTGTTGGGAACCGCGATCATGACGTCGCTGTTCTCGACCTTCGACAACCCGGCGCAGTTCATGCGCAACGTGTTCTTCGGCCAGGTCCTCGGCGCGCTCGGGGCGCTCGCCTGCCGCTGGTTCGTCTGGCCGCTGGTCGACGGCGAGATCGGCCGGATCGTGACGCTGATGCCCTTCGTGCTCCTCGGCGTCGCGGTCTTCGCTCATCGCCGGACGCAACTCGCCGGCTTCGACTACAACATGGTCGTGCTGCTGCTGTCGCAGCCGATCGACCCGCCGAGCGGCACCGTGCTGCATTCCCTCGCGGTGGCGGCGGCGGTCGCCTCGGCGCCGATCGCCGGCTGGTTCGCCTATCGGCTGGTCTATCCGGTCGGCCCGCGCCGGCGCCTCGAGACGCTGGTCGCCGGCATGGTCCACGACCTGCGCGCCATGGCCCGCTCGACACGCCGCCCGGTCGATCGCGCGGTCTGGCGCAGCCGTCTCTATCACCGCCTGCTGCGCTCGATCCGCTGGGCCGAAAAGGCCGGGGGACGCCCGTTGTCGATCAGCGAGGGCGGTCTGGCGGTGCTCGATCTGGGCTCGGCGATCCTCAGGATGCGCGACATCGCCGCCGAGCCGGGGCTCGCGCCCTCCGTCGGCCGGGTCCTGCGCGTGGCGCTCGATCGCGTCGCCGGGATCGACGAGGCCCCCGATCGGCTGGCGCGGACGATCCGAACCGCCGCCGCGCGTCTCGACCGCGCCGACCGCGCCGAGGATGCCGCTCGCCTGCGCCTCGCCGCCAGCGGTCTCCTCGACCATCGCGCCTTCTTCGCGCTGGCGCGGTCGCGGTCCGAGACGGGGGAGGGGGTGCCGGTCGCGGCGTGAGGCCGTATCGGGGCGTCCTATCTCGCTCTCGGGCGGAAGGGTCGAAACTGCGCGCCCGGCCGCGAGCGTGGCTCGCGGCGTTCGTGGCTCGAAGACGTCCGACCCTTCGGGCGTTCGTCACTCGCGAAGCCCCACCGGGGCTTCGCGTCCTCGTCCCGGACGGGGTCCGGGGCGAGGACCGTTCCTCACCCCTTCACCCACACCTCGACGTCGCCGGAGAGCTTGATCGTCAGTGGGCGGCCGTAGCGGTCCATCGCCTTGCCGGCGGGAACCCGGATCCAGCCTTCGGAAACGCAATATTCCTCGACGTTGAACTTCTCCACGCCCTTGAAGCGCACGCCGATGCCGGCCTGGAGCACGTCGCCGTCGAAATAGGGGCTGCGCGGATCGATCGACAGGCGGTCGGGCAGGGCCACGGTCGCGGGCGTCTCGGTCGCGTCGGTGGAGGTCGGGGTCTCGTCGGTCATGCGGGTCTCATCCTCGAGGGCAGGGCTCCGGTCGCGCCGGGCGCGGGGAGCGAAGTCGCCCCGACATGCACCGTTTCGCGCGGCGGGTCAAACCCCGGCGTCCGATCCCCTCCGTCGCCTCTCCCGGCCCGCCGCCGGTCGTGCTAGAGGGAGACGACGCCCCGACCAACCGACGGCCGCCCGCTCATGATCTACCGCCCGCCTCAGCGCCGATCCCGTCTCGCCGGATGGAGCCGGATGCTCGGCACCTTCGCGATCCCGGTGCTGGTCATCGCCATCGTCGGTCACCGCACCGGCCACATGACGACCGATCACGCCGTGCCGCTGGCGATCGCCGCCTTCGCGGTCGCCGCGCTGGCGGTGCTCGCCGGTCTGATCGCGGCGGCGCGGATCTGGTCCGACGGCCGCCTCGGCGCCCGCCACGCCGTCACCGGCATCCTCTATGGTCTGGTCGCCCTGACGCCGGCCGGCTGGCTCGCCGTCCAGGCCCTGAGCCACCCCCGGCTCGTCGACGTCTCCACCGACGCGGTCGATCCGCCGCTCTACCGCGCCGCCGCCTTCGAGCGCGTCGGCCGTTTCAACACGCCGACGCCGCCGCCGCCCGAGGAGCGCGCCCGCATCCGCGCCCTCACCCCGGAGATCGGCCCGCGCCGCTATTCGGTCGGCTCCGACCTGCTCTTCGCCGTGACCCGCCGCAGCATCGAGGCCGCCGGCTGGACGATCCTCGACGAGGCCCCGCCCTCCGGCGACGGCGATCGCGGCCGCATCGAGGCGGTGGCGCGCTCGCTGGTCTTCGGCCTCCCCGACGACGTGGTGATCCGCATCTTGCCCGAACCCTCGGGCGCGCGCATCGATCTGCGCTCGTCGCCGCGCTGGGGCGGCTACGACTTCGGCCGTGGCGCCGCCCGCATCCGCGCCTTCCTCGACGAACTCGACACCGCCGTCGCCGCCAGTTACGGCAGCTGACGGCGAGCCCGGGACGACGGCGTCAGAGCCGCCGCCAGCGCGCCGAAAGCCGCACCTCGCCCTCGATCGGGGCGACCAGGCCGCGCGCCGCGAGATCCTCGGCATGGGCGAAGAGCGACAGCGCCGCCGCCGCGTGCAGACGCGGATCGACCGCCGCGTAGATCGTCGCCACCATCTCGCGGATGGTCTTCTCCGCTCCCTCGAGCTGCTCGAGGAACGCCGCCTCGCGCCCGAGCCGATGCGCCTCGAGGCCGCGCAGGAAGGCGAGCGGTTCGCCGATGCCGGCCCCGTGCGCCGGCAGCAACAGCCGGTCGTCGCGCGCCATCAGCCGCCGGAGCGAGGCCATGTAGTCGACCATCGCCCCGTCCGGCGGCGCGACGATCGAGGTCGACCACGCCATCACGTGATCGCCGGTGAAGAGCGTCTTCTCCTCGGCAAGGGCGAAGCAGAGATGATTGGCGGTGTGGCCGGGGGTGGCGATCGCCTCGAGCGTCCAGTCCGGTCCGCTCACGACGTCGCCGTCTCCGAGCACCCGGTCGGGGCGGAAATCGCCCTGCGACGAGGCGTCCATCGGGTTGATCTCGCCGAGGTCGAGCGGCCGCGCCGGCCGGTGCGGACCTTCGCCCCAGATCGGCGCGCCGGTCGCCACCTGGAGCGCGGCGGCGGCGGGGGAATGGTCGCGATGGGTGTGGGTGACGAGGATCGCCGTCACCCGTGCCGAGCCGACCGCCGCGAGGATCGCCGCCACATGGGCGGGATCGTCGGGACCGGGATCGATCACCGCCAACTCGGAGGTGCCGACCAGCCAGGTGTTGGTGCCGTGGAAGGTGAAGGGGCCGGGATTGTTCGCCGTCACCCGCGCCACCAAGGGCGAGACGGCGACCCGCTCGCCGTGACGCGGATCGAAGACCCGGTCGAAGATCAGGGGGCTGTCGCTCGTGGGACGATCGCTCATGGCGTCACTCCGTCAGATCAGCGAGACCAGGAACCTGAGCCCCATCAGGGCCAGGAACAGCGCGAAGACGATCTCCAGCGTCCGCTTGGGCAGGCGATGGGCGAGGCGCGCGCCGATCGGCGCCACATAGACCGAGGTCGGCATGATCAGCGCGGCGCCGATCAGGCTGACGTAGCCGATCGAGAGCGGCGGCAATTCGCCCATCTTCGACCAGCCCGCCGCCATGAAGCCGATCGCGCCGGGGATCGAGATGAGGACGCCGACGCCCGATGCGGTCGCGACCGACTGGTGGATCGGCCGATTGCAGAAGCTCATCACCAGATTGACGATCGAGCCGCCGCCGATGCCCATCAGGGCCGACAGCAACCCGGTGACGCCGCCGATGATCGACCGGCCCGGCTCCTTCGGAATGTCGTTCGCGATGGTCCAGGACGCCTTGCCGAAGCCGAGCTTGATCGCCGTCGCCCAGGCGACGAAGACGAAGACCAGCTTGAACACCGCCGGCGGCGCGAAGGAGGCGAGCCACGATCCGAGGAGGACGCCGCCGATCACCGGCAGCGCCCACGCCTTCAGGAGCGCCTCGTCGACCGCGCCGCGCGCCCGATGGGTCATGAAGGAGCGGATCGAGGTGGGGATGATGACGGCGAGCGAGGTGCCGACCGCGAGCTGCATCCGGAGCGCGTCGGGCACGCCGATGACGCCGAAGAGCTGAAACAGCACCGGCACGATCACCGCGCCGCCGCCGACGCCGAAGAGGCCCGCGAGCAGCCCCGACACCACGCCCGCGGCGAGCAGGACGCCCGCCAGTTCCAAGAAGTGCATCGGATCCATGCCGGCCATCGGTTTCCTCGGTCTTCGTCGGGTCTTCGTCGCTGGGTCGGTCGCGCGCACGGGGGCCGAGACGATCCGCCCCCCGGTCGATCACGACGACCAGTCTGCCGTCTAGCATGTCGCGCGCGAGCCTGTCGCCGCCGCGCGATGCACGGCTGCCGGGAGACGGGCGTATGGGGGCGTTCGTACGCGCTGCGAACGGGGTGGCGGCTCACGCCTTGTCGCGACGGAACCGGGCCGGCACCAGATCCTCGACCGGCGACGGCCGCAGCACCAGCGCCGCCCCGACATAGGTGACGATGCCGAGCACGATCGAGGCGGCGAGGTCGATCGCGGTGGGCAGATGCTCGAGCGTGCCGCGCGCGACCAGCAGCACCACCACCATCGCCAGCGTGGCGAGAACGGTGCGGCCGATGTCGCCCCACGGGATCGGGAAGGGCAGGAGCCGCCGGGTGACGACGAAGGTCACGGCGACCATGAAGAGATATTGGATGAGATAGGCGACGGCGCAGCCGAGCACCCCCCATTTCGGCACCATGAGGAGCATGGCGCCGATCCCGACGATCGCCGCCGGCAGCGAGATCACCGCGTTGAGCCCGTTGCGCTTGACCATGTGGAACACCTGATCGAGCACGAAGGACTTGAACCCGACCAGAAGCGCCGAGACCACGGCGACCGGGATGACCAGGGCGGCGGTGGCGACATAGTCCTCGGCGAGCAGCAGCCGGGTCATCGGCTGCGCCACCAGAATGATGCCGGCGGCGGCCGGCAGGGTGATGAAGACGATGCCGGAGATCAGTTCGCCGAGCCGCTTGCCGCCGCGCGCCGCGCCGCCGCGCTCGTAGTCCTCCATCAGCAGCGGAAAGGTCCTCACGCCCGCGAGCGAGAAGATGAAGTCCATCGGCTGACGCGCCAGCATCACGCCGGCGGCATAGAGCGCCAGCGCCTCCGCGCCCGCCGTCTGATTGAGGAACAGACGGTCGGAGGAGGCGAGCGCCGCGGTGATCAGGCCGGTCGGAATGATCGGCAGGCCATAGGCGAGGAAGGTCTTCAGCGGCTCCACCGTACCCGACCGGAAATCGATCGACCGGGTCGTGCGCAGCACGCCCCACAGGCCGACCACCACCGTCACCGTGGCGACGACCACCGTCTGGACCAGGAACGATTCCGACACCCACGTCGCGGCGATGCCGAGCACGAGGATGCCGAGCGCCTTGGTCGCCTCCATCGAGACGATGCCGTTGCGGTCGCCTTGGACCGACATGACGGTCGAGGGGAAGCGCAGGACGCCGATCGACAGGATGTAGATCAGCAGGGCGAAGATGAATTCGACGGCCCGATCCGCCTGATCGAAGTAGCCGAAGCCGATCGCGAACAGGAGCGCCGGCACCAGCGTGATGAGATAGACGGCGACCGCGCGCACCGTCTCCCGCCCCATCGCGTCGGGGTGGGCCGAGGCGAAGCGGGCGAGGGCGATGCGCACCCAATTGCTGACGACGCCGTCGATCGCCTCGCCCATGGTCGCGACCAGAACCACGAGGCCGTATTCCTGTTTGGAGATCAGGCGCGTCAGCACCAGCACCAACACCAGCGAGGCGAGGCGCGGCAGTACCACGGCGGGGGCGTAACCGACGAGGGAACGGACGATCGACATGAACTCTCCGGACGTGGCCGCGGGACGCTTCAGAAGCCCACGTCGTTGATGTAACCGTACCAGCGCTCGGCGATGATCCGGCGGATCGCGCGCGGCGACAGCGCGATCACCGCGAGCGCCACCATGTTGACGATCCGCTTCCCCCGGCCGATCGAGCGCAGGTACCAGAAGTTTCGGACCCCCGTCGCCAGACCGCGCAGCACCGGCGCCTCGGGCACCACCCATTTGGTCGGGGCGCCGCGCAGCAGGAAGTGCCAATTGAGGTAATAGGCACCGATCAGATGGGTCGGCTTCTCGACCGCCACTCCGTAGGAGCGCGCCACCTCGAAGGCCGATTGCTGGGCATTGTAGGCGTACCAGACGTCGCGCAGGATGTTGCTCATCTTGCGGGTCCGGCCGGGCTGCGACAGGTTGGTCGCGTGGATGCGGTAGAGGCCGAGGACCTCGTCGGTCGAGGCGACCTTGCCGAGCAACGCCGCCGACAGGCACATCCAGATGTCGTGCGAGGCCTCGATCATGTTCTGCGACACCGCGAACACCCGCTCGACGAAATGCCGGTCGAAGGCGTTGCCGGAGGCCGGCGGATAGACCATCGACCCCGTCTCGAGGAAATAGCGCGCGACGTCGCCCTCGATGAAGGGATAGCGCGGCAGCGTCTCGCCGGGATGGTCGACCATGCCGAAGGTCTCGAGCCGGTACTGCAGCGCCACGATCCCCTCGACCCACAGCGCCGCCACCCGCTCGCAGGTCTGCGGCAGAAGCTCGTCGTCGGAATCGAGCGTGATCACCAGATCGCCGGTGGCGGCCTCGAGCGCGCGCCGGATCGTGGCGCACTGGCCCTGATTTTCCTGGAAGATGGCGTTCACGGCGGGATAGCGGGAGATCACCTCGCGCGACTCGTCGGTCGAGCCGTCGTCGACGATGATCACCTCGACATGCGGCCAGGTCTGGGCGAGCGCCGATTCGATCGCCGCGCCGACATAGGCGCCGTAGTTGTAGTTGCAGATCAGGATCGAAAACGTCGGCGTCATGCCATCCCCCGAGGCGACGCGCCCGGTCGGTCCGGTTCGTCGCCTGCCCATCGCGCGCCGCGCCGAGCCGGTGAACTCGACGAGACGGACCCGGTCACCGCCGGCCGGCGGCGGTGACGTAGGGTCTCACGGCCGGGATCTTGCCCCACGGGTCTTTACGATTTGGTTTTTTCTCTCCCGATTTCGGCCGGCCGGGCGTCAGCGCAGGCCGAGGGCCCGGGCGACGCGGTCGTCGACCCGCATCGTCGTGGTGTCGTCGATGATGCCGAAGGACGAGCGCGCGACCGTGAGGCCGGCGGTGTAGATCGCCCAGGAGAAGCCCGCCGCCTCCGCCGCCTCGCGGGTCGCGCGGATGATGTCGGCGCGGGTCTCCGGCGCGACCCGGTCCTGGAACACGCCGAATTCGCCCATCATGATCCGCTCCGGCGGCACGTCGTAGGTCTTCGCCCAGGGGAGAACCTGGGCGATGTCGTCGCGGATCGTCTCCGGCCCGGACTTCGAGGCCACGTATTTGTCGATCGCGCGCGGCAGCTCCTCCTCGAGCGCGGCGCGACGGGCGGGATCCGTGATCTCGGCGCGAATGGCCTTCACCACGCGCTCGGTGATCTCGGCGCGCATCGCCGCGTCGAGCCGGGCGGCGGGGAAAGGCAGCCCGGTCAGGAAGTGGCCGATCGACGTCTCCCACGGCAGGCCGGAATGGGTGATCGCGCCGGGATCGTAGTAGTGGAAGCTCCAGATCAGCGCGTCGTCGTTCCGGTAGCGGCTCGCGTCGACCCGCAGCAGCCCCTTCACGTCGCCGCCGCGCGGCCCCGACAGAACCAGCGGCAGCTTCGGCGCCGCCTGACGGGCGGCCCGGTGGAGCGCCGCCAACTGGCTCGGCCAGCGATCGGTCAGAGGCGTTTGCGAGAACCAGTCCTGATCCGGCTCGTTGAGCAGCTCGAGCGCGGTCTTGTCGGCGGGAAACGTCTTCATCTCCGTCGCGAAGGCGCGCACGATCGCCAGATAGCGATTGAAGCCCTCGCTCGGGCGCCGATCGCCGGTGCCGAGGACATAGTGGAGCCCGTCCGGCCGATCGGGCGATTCCGGCACCAGATGGAGATCGACCACCACCTTGAAGTCGAGCGCCTGCAGCCGCCGGACCGCCCGCAGCGTCGAGGCGACCAGCGCGTCGGCGCGCGGCTCGTCCCACATCAGCGCCGAGGGGTCGACGTTGAGCCGGACGAAATCGAAGCCCTGTCGGCGCAGCGCCGTGAGCTTGGCGTCGCTCACCACCTTGGTCCAGTCGGGGAAATTGTCGCGATCGTAGTCGGGCGCCAGGAAGCGGTCGCGATTGGTCCAGCGCTGCCAAAGCTCGAAATTGACGCCGCGTTTCAGGACCGGCACCTCGGCGCCGGCCGTCCCGGTGGCGAGACAGGCGGTGGCGAGGAGAGCGGCGCCGAGGAGACGGCGGAGGGCGGAGCGCAGGGGCATCGGGAACTTCCGCGATCTCTGGGAAAGGGGAGGCGGGATCATGCCCGTATCGGGCGGGGAGGTCCAGGCGCTCGTCCTTGCGGCCGTCCGCAACCGAACGTCGTGGCGGCAACGGATCCTTCACCGCCCGCCGATAGGGTGACGGCCGCCGCGACCGTCGGGGTCGTCGAGGTGGAGTCATGCGCCGTGTCGAATCGTCGTCCCATCACATTCGACGGGTGTTTCGGTTGGTTTCATCCGGGCCCGCGCCGTCGCGGCGTGGTCCTGTGCGCGGCCTTCGGGATCGACGGGCTCTCCGCCCACCGCGCCTGGGGCGAATTGGCCGAGGCGCTCGCCGCCGCCGGCCTGCCGACCCTGCGCTTCGATTGGGCGGGAACCGGGGATTCGCTCGGCGACGACCGTGATCCCGATCGGCTCGCGGCGTGGCGCGCGAGCTTGTCCGCCGCGATCGACCGTTTGAAGTCCGAGGCCTCGGTCGACGAGATCGCCCTCGTCGGTCTGCGTCTCGGGGCGACCCTCGCCGCCGAGGTCGCCGCGACGCGCGACGACGTCACCTATCTGATCGCGGCCGCGCCGGTCGTGTCCGGCCGTGCCTATGTGCGGGAACAACAGAGCCTCGCCCGGTTCCTGCGGGTTCGCGGCGAGGACGAGCCGGCCGATACCGACGAGATCGGCGGCTTCGCCGTCGCCGGCTATTTCACGGCGGATGCCACCGCCGCGGACCTGAAGGCGATCGATCTGCGCCGTCTCGCCGCCGCTCCGGCGCGCCAGATCCTGCTTCTCGCCCGGCCCGGCGACACCGTCACGGCCGAACTCGCGACGACGTGGCGCGCGGCCGGGGCGTCGGTCGAGGAGGCGCCCTTTCCCGAGGTCGACGCGCTCATCGAGAATCCCACGAAGTCTCGCCTTCCCACCGCCGCCTGGTCCCTCGTCGTCGCGACCCTGACGCGAGGGCTCGACGAGGCCGTCTCCGTCTCCCCCGGACCCGCTGCGATGTCGCGGGTGGGCACGCCGCCGCGCCTGGAAACGGCGGAGTGGATCGAGGAGCCGTTGCTGTTCGGGCCGGAGGAGCGGCTGTTCGGCGTTCTCACCACTCCTCGCCGTCCCCGCGCCGGCGCGCCCTCGGTGATCTTGCTCGACGCCGGACGGATCCCCCATGTCGGCTGGGGCCGAGGCGCGGTGGAGACCGCGCGTCTGCTCGCCGGCGAGGGCCGGCGGGTGCTCCGGATGGACCCGTCGAGCATCGGCGACTCATCGGCCGATCCGAACGGGCCCGCCGAGGTTCTCTACACGCCGGAGACCGTCACCGACGTCGTCGCCGCGATGGACCGTCTGGCGACGCCGGGCGACGACCGTTTCGTCGTCGTCGGCACCTGCAGCGGCGCCTATCTGGCCCTCCACACCGCGCTCGACGACGCTCGCGTCGCCGGCGTCGTCATGGTCAATCTCCAACGCTTCATCTGGACCGAGGGCGAGAGCCTCGAGGTGGCGATGCGCACCCAGTTGCCCGCCACCAACGTCTTCGCCGAACGGATGTTCCGCGCCGACACGTGGCGACGGCTGCTCGCCGGCCGGATCGACGTCGTCTCGATCGCCCGCGTTCTCGCGCGTCGACTGGTCACCCGCGCCGTCGCCGCCGTGCGCCGGACGTTGGTCGTCGATCCCGTGGTGAAGTGGCTGCAGATGCTCGATCGACGCGGCAGCCGCATTCTGTTCGTCTTCGGTACCTACGACGGCGGCCGCGACGAATTCGCCGCCCATGTCGGCGCCGAGGCGCGCCTGCCGCGGACGGTGCCCGGAGCTCGGCTCCGGCTGATCGAACGGACCGACCACAACATCGGCCCGCGCGATTCCCGCGCCACCCTGCACGGCTATCTGCGCGAGTTCCTCGAGACGGTCGACGCTAAGTCCTGAGGGAGGCGAGGGGCGGATCGCCCTTCGTTCAGGTGTCGGTATCGCGCGGCATCAGGGCCAGCGTGAAGAAGACGTACATCGCCAGCACGGTCGTCTTGGCGGCGATGCCGAGCGACGACGACATGACGCCGACGAAATAGAGGACCGACCACCACGTCCGCCGCGAGGTCAGCGTCACCAGCTCGCGCATGAAGGCGGCGAGGGTGGTGAAGAAGGCGATCGTCACCAGAAGCCCGTAGTTGGCGACGAAGCCGACCTCGGAACTCTCCACGCCGATGCGGATCGAATGCTCGCGCTGGGCCTGCCAGATGATGTCGGCGTCGGGCCACATCAGGAACTGTTCGCGGGTCAGATCGCCGAAGATGTAGAGCATGGACAGGCGGGTCTGCGCCGAGCCGTGGTCCTGGCTGAACCGCGCGATGAAGCGGTCGGCGCCGCCGCTCTCGACGAACACCACCACGAAGAGCGCGCCGACCGTCACCAGGAGCGTCGCCAGAACGGCGTGGTTCAGGTGAAATCGATGGCCGATCAGCATCCGGATCGCGCCGAGGCCGGAGGCGAGGCCGATCATCGCGATCGCCAAGACCATGGCGACACGGCCGCCGAAGGCGATCATCCCCACCCCGGCGATGCCCATCAGCAGGATGCGGAAGGCCGGATGCAGTCGCGGCGCCGCGCCGAAGGCCAGCGCCACGATGTAGTTGCCGGTGATGAAGGCGTTCGACAGCGGATGGCCGAACAGCGCCGAGGCGCGCCAGTCGTAGCCGATCACCGTGCCGTCCGCCTCGAGCATCGGCGTCAGGCGCCAGCCGGAGGCATATTCGAAGACGCCGAGCAACGCGTTGAGGATCACCAACACGTGCGCCAGGATCGTCATCCGCTCCCGGTTCGCGGCGTCGAGCCGGATCAGGCAGACGAAGAGCAGCAGCGGGAGGAGGAAGGTGTCGACGATCGGCGCCAGCGGCAGCTTCACGATCACCGCGGTCTGGAACAGCAACAGCACGATGCCGGTCCCGAACATCACCGCGCCGGGATGGGTGATCGCCACCCGGCCGATCAGCCGCCCGAGCCCGCCCGAGGCCCAGCCCCACATCAGAACGGCGATCACCGCCAGATAGGTCGCCGGATGGATCTTGGCGAAGATCGGGCCGGTCGAGGAGGCATAGGGAATGTTCACGGCGCGCAGCACCGCGCCGGAGATCAGCAGGAGCACCAGCACCAGCACATAGGTCGCGGCCGTCGCCAGACGTCGCCGCGTCTCCATCCGATCCGAGGGGATCCGCGAGGGAGACGGCGACGGGGACGTGGTCGCGGCGGGCATGGTCATGCTCGAATTCTCTCGCGGCCGCCGGTCCATCCCGCCGGCATCACACCCAGGAACAGAAACGCGGTGAGCCGATGGCGGGCGAGGACCGCGTGGAGCATCCAGGGCAGGACGATCCCCGCGGCCAGCGAGGTGATCAGGAGCACGGACATCGGGGCCGTGGGCCAGACCTTCACCACGATCATCCGCGTCGGCGCCAACGCGAACACATGGAAGAGATAGATGGTGTAGGAGCGTTCGGCCAGTTTGGCCAGCAGCCGCGAGCGCGGCGCATGGGTGACCAGCAGCAGCACCACGGCGAGGCCGATCAGCAACTGGTCGCGGAACACCTCCATGCTCTGCTCGAACGGCTCCGCCTCCGCCCACAGGGCGAGGAGGCCGAACGCCAGGAAGGCCCCGAACAGCGCCGTGTCGAAACCGTCGCCGCGTCCCTCGAAGCCGATCTTGCCCTCCTTCGAGGCGACGGCGAGCAGGTGGCCGAGGAAGTAGTAGGGCGCCAGAACGACCGCGTTGAACCAGGAGAAGACGTTGACGGCGGGTTCGGGGGTGGTGAGATAGACGACGCCGGCGAGGAGGGCTGCGGCGATCGCGAAGGCCAGCCGCCGCTCGGCGAAGATCCACGAGCCGAGGGCCGCCAGACTCGTCAGGAGGAGGCTGGTCTGGAGGAACCAGAGGTGTTCGAACGGCTGGGTGAAGGCCGCCACGACCGTCGTCCGGGGGCCGAGGCCGCTGATCCCCACGATCACCAGAAGGAGGGTCGTGACGGAGAGGAGCGGGACCCCGAGCCGCGTCATCTTGCGGGCATAGGCGGCGAGGAAGCGCCGGCCGTCGCCGGTCGGAATGCCGAACACCCGGCCGGAGACGAAGGCGAACAAGGGCATGTCGACGAGATCGAGCACCCGCGCGATGCCCCAATAGACCGTGCCCGGCTCGGCATGGAGCCCATGCGAGGGATCGTTGCCGATGGCGTGATAGAGCACCACGAAGAAGCAGGTGAGCCCGCGGATCGTCTCCACATAGCCGATCCGTCCCGTCTTCGCGCCGTCGGCGGCCGCTCGGGTCGACGTGCTCGGTCGGGAGCGGTCGAGGCCGGACGTCGCGGACGAGACGGAGGAGAAGGGGGTCAAGGAGAGTCCTTCCGAGGGCATGGACCGCTCGGAACGAGGCAGCCGACCTGTGCCGACAATTGTAATCGACTTTTCGAAGAAGAATCGAACGGTTCCCTCGACTATGGTTACGACGTCGTTCCCATACGTCATGTTTCGCTGGACGTGACGAAAATCGGCGGTTTTCGGCCGTCGTTCGAGGGCGTGGTCGGCACCCCCGCGGCGTGTCGCGAGGAGAGATGACGTGAAGGCATATGGTTTACGAATACTGAAATTCATCTCGAAAATTCGAAGTGAGCGTATAGGATCACCTTAAGCGAGTTCTGGTGTTTTGCTTTAAAAATTGAAGCAAGTATATTAGCTTGTTCCTCGATGTAGAGGCTCCGATCGCTCCGATCGCCGCCGCGCCGAGACCCCGAGGTGCAACCGTGTCCATGACCGTCGTTCAAAGAGCCGTTCCGAGGCGCCACGAGAGCCCGAAGACGATGGTTCAAATCGATTCCTGGCGGATCAACATCCCCTCGAGCGACGTGCTGATCGACCGGATCCTGACCGATGCCGACGAGAAGCGCGGCGGCACCGTCTTCACTCTCAATCTCGACCATCTCACGAAGCTGCGTCACGACGCCGACTTCCGCGCCGCCTACGAGCGCGCCACCTACGTCACCGCCGACGGCATGCCCGTGGTGATGCTGGCCCGCGCCGAGGGCGCCGCGATCGAGCGCGTCACCGGCGCCGATCTGGTGCTGCCGCTGTCGCGCGCCGCCGCCGTGGCGCGGGTGCCGGTCTATTTCTTCGGCACCTCCGAGAGCGTCCTGAAGGCCGCCATCGCCCGCATGAAGGAGATGATCCCGGATCTCGTCGTCGCCGGCTTCGAGGCGCCGCCGATGGGCTTCGATCCGCGCGGTGAGGCCGCCCGCGAGGCCGCGCGTCGCATCGCCGCCTCCGGCGCCGGCATCTGTTTCGTCGCGCTCGGCGCGCCGAAGCAGGAACTCTTCGCCGACACCGCGGTCGAGGCCGCCGACGGCGTGATCCATCTCGGCATCGGCGCCGCCCTCGACTTCATCGCCGGCCACCACACCCGCGCCCCGCGTTTCATGCAGGTCTCGGGGCTGGAATGGCTGTGGCGCGCCGCCCAGGAGCCGCGCCGCCTGATCCCGCGCTATTTCGAGAACGCCGTCTGGCTGGCGCGCTACGTCCTGCGCCTCGCCGTCGAAGGGTCGCCGTCCTCCTCGGACGCCGGCAAGCGCTGACCGCGCCGGGAAACCCGATGTCGCCGAAGTGATCCGGCCGCGCCCTCGGGCGCGGCCTCTTCGTTCCGACCCTCCGCGCTCTCGGGCGCGGCCTCTTCGTTCGAACTCTCCGCGCTCTCGGGCGCTGCCTCATCGTCCGGTCGGTTTCGCTCAGGCGTCGCGGCGGCCGGCGGCGAGATCGTCGACGAGGCGGGCCCAGACGGCGAAGCCCTCTTCCATCGAGAAGGCGGCGGCGCGCGCGATCCGTTCCTCCGGCGCGCCCGGATCGTCGAGGGCGTTCTCGATGCCGCGCGCCATGGCCTCGGCGTCGCCGATCGGCACCAGCGTGCCGTAGCGCCCCTCGCCGAGGATCTCGCGCGGCCCGTGACAGGCGGTGGAGACGATCGGCAACCCGTGCGCCAGCGCCTCGACCAGCACCAGACCGAAGGCCTCGGTGCGCGAGGGCACCGCCACCACCCGCGCCGTCGCGTAATAGAGGTTCGGGTTGACCCGCCCGGGAAGCGAGACCCGATCGGCGAGCCCGAGGGCCTCGATCCGCGCCTCCAGGCGCTCGCGCTCCGGCCCGTCGCCGCCGATGATCAGCCGCGCATCGGGCCGCCGCACCCGCGCGAAGGCCTCGACCAGATCGATCATGCCCTTCTCGATGCTGAGGCGCCCGACCGCCAGCACGACCGGCGGACGCGCCGCGAGATCCTCGGCGGTCGTCGCCGCGCGCGCGAGATCGAGCGAGACCGGATTGTAGATCCGGATGGTCCTGTCCTCTTCCGCGCCCCAGTCCTCGATCAGTCGGTGGCGCAGACCGTCGGAGACCGCGACGATCCGATCGGCGCGGCGATTGACGATCGGCATGCCGTAATAGGCGGCGGCGGCGAGCCGTCCGGTCCGCCATTCCTCGAAGCCGTGGTAGCTCAGCACCAGCGGCACCTCGATGCGGGCGAGTGCCGCCGCCGCGACGAGTTTCACGCAGGATCCCGACACCGCCGCCAGCGCCACGTCCGGCCGCAGCCGCCTCAACACCCGCGCCAACTTCAGCGTGCTGCCGAAATGCGACGAGCCCAATTCGATCAGGCGCGGATTGGTGTCGGCCCCGAGTCCGTCGTCGGGCCGTGCGCGGTCGACCGCCAGCGTGACTCGATCGCCGCGTTCGGCGAAGCGTCGCGCGATGGTCGTCCAGACGCGCTCCGCTCCGCCGTCGCCCAGCGCTCGCGTCGTCAGCAATAGATTGAGACTTTTCGAATAGGACATGGCGGAGGAACGAACCGGACGGTGTCGAAGGCCGCGAGACGTTGCTCGTCGCGCGGGCCGGAGCGAGGATAGCGCAGGATGATGAAGAGAAAATCGTTGTGCGTACATTTTTATTACGTTCCGTCCGAACTCCGCCGCTGGCAGATTCACGTCCTCGAGCGCCTCGCCGCCGAACCGGGCGTGAGCATCGGCCTCGCCGCCGCGACCTCCCATCCCGCCCCGCCGCTCGGGCTCGACCGCCTCTTCGCCTTCGAGCGCCTGTTCGTCGGCCGCGACGAGGAGACCGCCGCCGATCGAGTCGAACCCCCGGCCGTGCCGAGCCTCGACCGGGCGCCCGATCTCGTGATCGATCTCGCCGGCGACGCGCCCGCGCGGCCCGGCGCGACCGTGCTGCGTCCCTCCATTCTCGGCCTGCCGCCGCTCGAGGGCGCGCTCGCCGCCGTGCTCGAGGGACGGGTGCCGGTGCTGGAGCTCGAGGCGATCGCGCCGGACGCGGCGCCGCGCGCGCTCGCGCGCTGGGCCGTCGGCGTCGAGGACCGCCGCAACACGCTGCGCGCCGTCTCCCAGATCCTCGGCCGCCTCGCCCACATGATCCTCGCCACCGTCGACGGCCTGCGCCGCGAGGGCGGGGCGCCCGGGTTCTTCCTCGCCGACGCGGTCGCCCCGGCGCGGCGCTCGGCGCTGGTCGCGCCGACGCTGCTGATCCGCTCGCTCGAGGCGCGGATCGCCCGCAAGCTCGATCGGCTGGTGCGCACGCCGGCCGATTGGCGGGTGATGTGGCGCCGCCGCGATCCGACGACGCCGCTGCTCGCCCCCCATCGCGATCCGACCCCGTTCCGCCTCCTCCCCGACGACGGCGGCCGCTTCTACGCCGATCCCTTCCTGTGGCACGACGCCGGCCGCACCTGGCTGTTCCTCGAGGAATTTCCCTATGCGACCGGACGCGGCGTTCTCTCGGTCGCCGAGATCGACGCCGACGGGGCCGTCTCGACGCCGCGCCCCTTCCTCGAACAATCGTGCCATCTCTCCTATCCGCAGATCTTCGCCGAGGGCGGCGAGGTCTGGATGGTGCCGGAGACCTCGGGCCGGCGCACCGTCGAACTGTGGCGCGCGGTGGCCTTGCCCGACCGCTGGGAACGCCACGCGGTGCTGATCGACGACGTCGACCTCGGCGACGCGACGATCGAGCGGGTCGGCGACGGGTGGTGGATGTTCGGCACCTCGCGCGACCCCTGGTGCTCGAGCTGGGACGCGCTCCACGTCTGGCACGCGCCCTCGCTCCAGGGGCCCTGGACGCCGCTCGACGGCGCTCCGGTCAAGGTCGACGTCGCCACCGCGCGCCCGGCCGGCCGGATGATCGCCACCGCGAACGGCCTCCTGCGTCCGGTCCAGGACTCCTCGCTCGACTACGGCTGTGGCCTCGCCCTGACCCGGGTCGACCGCCTCGACGAGACCGGCTTTTCGGAGACGGTGCTCGCCCGTTTCGCCACGCCGAAGCCGCTCCTCGGTCTCCACACCTGGAACCGCGTCGCGACCGGCTCGGCCTGGATCGAGACCATGGACGTCTTCGCCCGCGCCGCCGATTTCGGCGCCGAACGCCCCCTCGATCTCACCCCCGAACGTCCGTCGCCGGAAGCGGCCGCCATTTTCGAAACATGATTTATGGTTCGTTAAAGGCTTTGGCGTCTTCTGAAACGCGAGTTGGGGAGACCGCGTCGACCGCGTTCGAAGGCCGTCGGCCCCTACGTGAGGTGATCCTCCGGCCCGGGCGGCCGTGAGGACGACGAACGGCGGAACGCGATGTCGATCTTGCGGACGAACACGGAACGGACGAAGGCGCCACGGACCGTCGCCCCCGGCGTCGGTCTCCACGACGAGCACGTCGACCTCGGCGTGGTGCTGCACATCCTGCGCCGCCAATTGCCGGTGATCATTCTCACGCTGCTGGTCTTCCTCGGCCTGGCGATGACCTACGCCACCGTGAGCCCGAAGGTCTGGCGCTCCTCGGCGCGGATCCTGCTCGACCCGCGCGAGAAGCAGATCGTCGGCAACGACGTCACCCGCCAGGGGCAGGGCATCGAGCTCGGTTGGGTCGAGACCCGGCTCGAGCTGGTGAAGTCGTTCGACACGCTCGCCGCCGTGGTCAAGAAGGAGAATCTGGTCGACGACGAAGAGATCTGGGGCCCGGCCGAAACCGCCAAGACCGGCGAGGATCCGGTGGCGGGCGCGGTGCGCAATCTCGCCGAGATGATCCTGGTCGAACGGCCGAAGGAGAACAACCTCATCGACGTGACGGTGTCCTCCAAGTCGCCGGAGAAGGCGGCCCGCCTCGCCAATGCCGTCGCCACCGCCTTCGTCGACGGTCTCGCCCACGCCAAGGTCGTGCAGATCGAGCACGCCAACGCGCTTCTCGCCCGTCAGGTCGACGATCAGCGCACCAAGATGCTCGAGGCCGAGGCCCGCGTCGAGGACTACAAGCGCAACAACGGCATCGCCATGACGCGCGGCAACCTCGTCGAGGAGGAGACCCTGCGCCAGACCAACGAGGCCCTGGTCGCCGCCCGCACCAAGACCCAGGAGGCACGGGAGCGTTCCGAGCGTCTCGCGCAGTTGCTGAAGAGCGGCGATCCGACCGTCCTCTCGCAGACCGACGCGATCGGCTCGGCGGTGATCTCGCGTCTCAAGATCGAGGCGGCGATGGCGATGCGCCGCAAGACCGAACTGGAACAGACCCTCGGACCGCGCCACCCGCGCGTCGCCACCGCGCAGGCGGAAGTGGAGCGCGCCAAGGCGCAGGTCGGCGAGGAGGTGAAGTCGCTCGCCGCCACCTCCGCCCTCGACTATCAGGTCGCCCGCGCCAACGAGGACAATGCCCGCAAGGCGGTCGAGCGCGCCCAGGCGCGCCTCGCCGACGCCTCTCAGGCTCTCGCCGGCATGCAGGAACTCGAGAACGAGGCCAACGCCCGCCGCGAACTCTACAAGAACTTCGTCTCGCGCATGGAGGAGACCACCCTCCAGCGCAACACCCAGGTCTCCGACGCGCGCATCGTCTCGCCCGCCCAGATCCCGCTGAAGCCCTTCTCGCCGCGCACCCGGCTCGCTCTCTCGCTCGCCGCCGTCGCCGGCCTCGGCCTCGGCCTGTCGCTGGCGCTCTATCGTGGACGCGGCCTGCTGCACGGCACTCCGCACGAGACGGCCACCGCCGCGCCGGCGCCGCTCGCCGCCGCCGAGGCGTCCGAACCGACGGCGCCCGACGTGGTCGCGCCGGCGGCCGTCGTGCCGCCGCCTGCCGCGCCGCCCGCCGCCGAGGGGGATGCGGCCGCCGCCGCCGAACCCGCGGAGACCCCGCCGGCCGAACCGGCCGCGCTGCTCGCCGAGACGCCCGCGAGCGCCGATGCCGAAACGGCAGCGGCCGTCGCGCCCGAGGCCGAGACGGCTTCGGAAGAGGCGGAGGAGGCGGCGCCGGCCGATCGCCTGCACCGGGTCACCTTCCCGCTGTCGCTCGATCGCATCGCCCGTCTCGCCACGCCCGGCGCGATCGGCACCGGCCCGGCCGCGCTGACCACCACCGCCGAGGGCACCGCCGACGCCGACGGTCTCGAGCGCCTGCGCGGTCTCTCGACCGCCCTCTCGCCCGAACCGGGCCTCCGGGTGATCTTCTCCAACACGGTGCCGACCGCGACCACCGCCGCGCTCGCCCATGGCCTCGCCCGCGTCGCCGCCGCCGACGGCGCCACCGTGGCGCTGGTCGATCTCGCCCACGAGGACGCCGTCCTCGATCCGGTCTTCACCGCGGCCGAAGCGATCGAGCTGCCCGACGACGTCGGCGACGACGATCCTTGGGAACGCGTGCGCGACGCCGAGGGGCTGCTGCTGCTGCGGCCGCTCGAGGCGATCGCCGCCGGCGATCCCGAGGGCCATCCCGCCGACGTCGCCGCCACGCTGACGGCCCTGCGCGCCGCGACGAGGGCGATCGTCGTCCATCTCGGCCGCACCCCGACCGCCGCGCTGCTGTTCGACCTCGCCGAAATCGCCGATCACATGATCCTGGTGGTCGACGAGCGCGATTTCGCCAGCCGCCGGACCTCCGACGAGATCGAGGTCATGGAGGGGCTGATGCCCCATTTCGACGGCCTCGTCGTTCTGGCGCGAGAAGAGGAGATCACGGCCGCGCCGCGCCGTATCGCCCGCCGCCGCCCGCTCGCCTGACCGCCAACGGGAGACGACGCATGATCCTCGTCGATCACACGCATCTGGGCCGCGCCGTCACCGGCCTCGAGCGCATCACGTTGGAGCTCTTCAGCGCCGAGGCGCTGGCGCCGCTGCCGATCACGCCGATCCGCTCGCGCGGCACGCTCGGCCTGATCCTGGCGCAACAGCTGGAGATCCCCGCCCGCCTCGCCGCCTCGCCGGGGGCGCTGCTGCTGGCGCCGGGGTTCCCGCCGTCGATCCCGGCGAGCCTCTTCGGACGCCGCGTCGTGCCCTATGTCCACGACTGCTTCCTGATCACCCGTCCGCAGGACCTCAACCGCCGCGCCGCGCTCTACATGGCGCCGGCCTTCCGCCGAGCCGTGACGACGCTGCCGTGGTTCCTGGTCAATTCGCGGACGACGGCGGGCGAGCTGCGCGCCTTCTGCCGGCCGGATGCGGAGATCACTCTCTATCGCCCGACCGTGCGCGACGTCTTCGCCATCGGCGCCGAGGCCTCGGCCCGGGCGGCCACCTCGCGCCGTGTCACCAAGGGCGGCCGGCTCGATCTGATCGCCCTCGGCACCATCGAGCCGCGCAAGAATCTCGCCGCCGCCGCCGACATCGTCGAGGCGCTGCGCCGGGTCCACGGCTGGGACGCGCGGCTGCATCTCGTCGGGCGAATCGGTTGGGGCGGCGAGGCGGAGCGGCTGAAGGCGCGCGAGGGGGTGGTCCTCCACGGCTATGCCGAACCCGACCGGGTGCGCGAGCTTCTCGCCGAGGCGCACGTCTTCCTCTCCACCTCGCACGACGAGGGGTTGGGTCTGCCTCTGCTCGAGGCGCAATACGCCGGTCTCGCGGTGGTGGCGCCGGACAAGCCGGTGTTCCGCGAGGTCTTGGGCGAATCGGGGCGTTTCGTCGATCCGAGCGATCCCGTCGGCGCCGCCGGCGTCATCGACGCGATGGTGCTGCGCCCCGACGTCTTCGTTCAGGCCGCCGCCGACGCCATGGCCAACGTGGCGCGCTGGAACGCGCAGGCCGAAGCCGATCGCGGCGCCCTGATCGAGCGCCTCGGCCCCTGGGCCTGAGGCACGGGCTTCCGACGAGGCGGACGGTTCAGGCGGCGCGGCCGGGGCCCCGGCGGCGCGGCTCGGCGCGCTTCTCGTAGGCGTCGACCATCTTGGCGACGCACGGATCGAGATCGGTCGTGTCGCCCTTGGCGACCGCGCTGCGGCAGGCGAGGATGCGCGGATCGGCCGCCATCAGGCGGTCGGCCTCCTCGGTGGTCAATCCCTGGAGCAGGGGGCAACGAGTCGGGTCGAAGACTCCCGGGGAGCCTCGAACGATCTGATCGACGCACATGGAATCGCCCTCGGATGGGCTCGAGCGACCGCCGAACGGCCGGCTCGCGTTTCTGTCACGAGGGCACATGGCGCCCTCATCGGATCCGTGAGCCTCGTTACTGACATGAGAGCGGCACCGAAATCAATCGGTTCGATGCGGGGTGCCACTCGTTCCCCGAGTGGTCACCGCACGCCGTGCCCCTCGACCCAGCGCAGGATCTGCGGCGCCGACATGGCGCCGGACTGACGCGCCACCTCGCGCCCCTTGTCGAGCAGGACGAGGGTCGGGATCGAGCGGATGCCCCAGCGCGCGCCGGCGTCCGGGTCGGCCTCGGTGTCGAGCTTGAGGAGGCGGACCTTCGGCTCGAGCAGCGCCGCCACTTCCTGGAAGGCCGGCGCCATCATCTTGCACGGCCCGCACCACGGCGCCCAGAAGTCGACCAGCAACGGCACGTCCGAACGCTCGACGTGGCGGGCGAGACCGGCCCCGTCGACACCGATCGGCCGCCCCGGGAACAGGGGCGCCCGGCAGGACGGGCAGCGCGCCTCGCGCCAATGGGTGTCGAGCTTTTCCTTGACCAGTCGATTGATCGTTCCGCATTGCGGACACACTGCGTGGATGTGCATCGTCGCCTCCCGCCGTGACTTCGCCGTCCTCAGACGACCACGCCTCATGTCGGGGTGTCGAGGATCCAGATCAAGTCCGGGTGAAACGCGACGTCGCAGTCGACCTCGACGGGAAACCGCGTCGAGGGCGCGCGCGAAGGCGCACCACGCCGATTTCGCGCGATCGCGATCGAACTTCCGCCTGCGGATGTCTTTCGAAAAAGCCCTCCGGGAAAGGGCTGAGCGGTGGTCGGAGTGGCAGGATTTGAACCTGCGACCCCCTCGTCCCGAACGAGGTGCGCTACCAGACTGCGCTACACTCCGTGACCGCGAGGCGCTGTATATAGACCTCCTCCCGACCCCGCAAGCCCCGATTTGCGGATCTGTGGATGACGCATCCGATCGCAGGCGGGGAAGGGGCCGCGGGGCGTGGCCTCCGCGGCCGAAACACACGGGATCTGTTGCCCGCGACATGCGGAATCGCTATAGGGGGGCCCGACGCGACGGCGCACCGCCGTTCGCCGTCCTGGGGCGTCGCCAAGTGGTAAGGCAGCGGATTTTGATTCCGCCATCCGTAGGTTCGAATCCTGCCGCCCCAACCAAGTCTCTCCGCGCCGGTCAGGCCGTCATGTCGAGCACCAGCGACGAAGCGCTCGACGTCGTCGACCCGTTCGATCCATAGGTCGAACCGCTCGTCTGCGACGTCTTGAGCGCGCTCAGGAAGTCGTCGAGCGCCTGCGAGGCGTCGGTGGTCGAAGAGCCGCTCTCGGCCCCGTCTGCGGGCGGCGGCGGCGGTCCACCGGCCCCGCCCTCCTGCGGCGCGGCGCTCTCGAACAGTTTCGACAGCGTCTCGGCCTGATCGGAGGTGAGCGTGCCCGCCTCGACCTGATCGTCGATCAACGACTGGATCTTGTCCCGCATCTCGTCGGGCGATTTCGGCGCGGAGCCGGCGTCGCTCGACCGGGCATCGGCCTGCATCGATTCGTCGATCGCGTCGAGCGCGTCGGAAATCGAATCGGCGTCATCGGTCGAAACCGTTCCGCTCGAGACTTCGCTCTGAAGCTCCTGCTGCAGACGTTCCTGCATCGAGACCATCGGTGGCCGAGACGGCATGGAAGAAATCGTCGACATTGTTGTCTGCTTCCTTTCTACATGAGAATACGTGCTCGCATTCGTCATGAGACAGCAGGCACCGGGCGAGTTTATAATTCCTTGACGATTTCGACGGTCGGGTGTCCTGTTGTTTCCTCTCCGATGGTGGAAACAAACGGAAACAAAAAAGGCCGATGCGAAAGTCGAAGAGTGTGGCATGAGACGAACATGTACGTGACCCCGCACATCCTCGTCGTCGAAGACGACCGCGAGATCAGCGCCCTGGTGGCGCGTTATCTCAGAGCCAACGACTGTCGCGTCGCCGTCGCGGCCGACGCGCGCGAGATGGATCGCCAGCTCGCCGACGGCCACTTCGACCTGATCGTGCTCGATCTGATGCTGCCGGGCGAGGACGGCCTGTCGATCTGCCGGCGCATCCGCCGCACCAGCCGCATCCCGATCGTCATGCTGACCGCCAAGAGCGAGGAACTCGACCGAATCGTCGGCCTCGAACTCGGCGCCGACGACTATCTCGCCAAGCCCTTCAATCCGCGCGAGTTGCTGGCCCGCATTCGCGCCGTTCTGCGGCGCTGCGAGACCGAGGAGGACCGCGCCGGCGACGGCGCGCCCAAGACCCACGCCTTCGCCGGCCATCGGCTCGACGTGCTGGCGCGCCGGCTGGAGAACGCCGAGGGCGCCGAGGTGGCGCTGACCGGCGCCGAATTCGATCTGCTGCTGGTGCTCGTCGAGCGCCCCGGCCGGGTGCTGTCGCGCGATCGCCTGCTCGACCTCACCCAGGGCCGCGCCGCCGGTCCGTTCGAGCGTTCGATCGATATTCTCATCAGCCGGATCCGGCGTAAGATCGAGGCGGATCCGCACCACCCCGAGATCGTCAAGACGGTCCGCTCGGGGGGCTATCTCTTCGCCGCCGAAGTCGAGAGCACATGACGTCCCTGGCCCGCCGGTTGAAACCCCGCCGCATCGCCGCTCAGTTGGTGGTGGTGGTGGGCGTCTCGGTGGTGCTGATCCAGATCATCGTCGCCGCCTCCTTCTTCCTGGTGCGCTCCTACGGCCACGGCGACGTCATCCACGTGGATGCGCTGGTGCGTCTGCTCGCCTCGCTGCCGGCGGGTGAGGTGCGCCGCGCCCGCGTCGCCGAGATGCGCCGCGCCTTTCCCGAGCTCGAGATCGACCTGGTGACGACCATGCCGGCGCACGCCCTGCCGCTGGAGCGCGGGCGCGGCGATCGCTGGCCCTACGGCCCCCTGCTCGACGACATCGCGCCCTGGGTGCGCGAGATCCGCGGCGTCCCCCCCGTCGAGAACGACGAGACGCCGCATCTGGTGCTCGCGCTCGACGGCGGCGACTGGCTGCTCCTCGATCCGCAACTGCCGCCGGTGCCGCCGCTGCCGCCCTTCGCGGGGCCGCTGATCGGCGGCATCGCCTTCGCCGGCATCTCCTCCGTCCTGCTGGCGCTCTGGGCCGCCCACGGCCTCGTGCGGCCCCTGCGCTCGCTCGCCGCCGCCGCCCGCGAGTTCGACATCGAGGGCGAGCCGCGTCCCCTGGAGGATGCCGGGCCGGAGGAGGTGAGGGTCGCCTCGCGCGCCTTCGACGCGATGCGCAATCGCATCCGGGATCTGGTCGAGGACCGCACCCGCATGCTCGCCGCCATGGGCCACGATCTGCGCACGCCGATCACCCGGCTGCGCCTGCGCAGCGAATTCGTCGCCGAGGACTCGTTGCGCGAGGAGTTCCTGCGCGATCTCGGCATGATGAACGACATGATCGAGGGCGCGCTGACCTATCTCCGCGAGGGGCGCCACGGCGAGAAGCTCGCGCTGGTCGATCTCGCGGCCCTGATCGGCACCCAATGCGACCGCGCCGCCGACCTCGGCCGCGAGGTCGCCTACGAAGGCCCCGGGCATCTCTCCTGGCGGCTGCGGCCGCAGGCGATGAACCGTGCTCTCACCAATCTGATCGACAATGCCCTGAAATACGGAACGACCGCCCGCGTCCGGCTGGCGGCGCGGAGCGGGGCGGTGGAGATCGTGGTCGAGGACGACGGCCCGGGCATCCCCGCGGCGGAGCGCGAGCGCATGCTGAGCCCCTTCGTGCGTGGCGACGTCGCCCGCAATCTCAACGACGCCCAGGGCTTCGGCCTCGGCCTCGCCATCGCGCGTTCGGTGGTGGAGGGGCACCTCGGCACGATCGAACTCGGCACCGCCGCGATGGGCGGCCTCTCCGTGCGCATCGTGTTGCCGGCCTGACGGACGGGGTCCGCCGGGCCTCTCGCGTCGGGAAGAAGAGGGGCTCAGAGCCTGTCTCGAAAGTCGGCGGCGGAGGAACGGCGAGGGATTTTCGTGCCTCGCAAGGAGGAAATCGATGCCGATATCGAGATATCGGCGAGATTGCCGACGCCGCGAGGTGCGAAAAGACCCGCCGAGCCGACCCGTCCGACCTTTCGAGACAGGCTCTCAGGCGCCGGAGGGGCGGGAGCCCTGCGGATGGGGCTCGCGGCTCGTCGCCTCCTGGGCGGCGGGCTCCTCGGTCAGCCGCATGGCGCCGATCACCAGGGCGACGAAATAGCCGACCTGCAACGCGACCACCGCGACCGTGGTCATCAGGATGCTGCGGCCGCCGGCGACCGTTCCGGTCGAGCCGAGCAGGGCGCCGGTGACGATCGTCGCCAGACACACCCAGACGAGCATCCGAACATTGAACCGCAGCCCGACCACAAGACCGGCGAGCAGCGAGAGGCAGACCAGCAGCGACACGATCTCATCTCCCCGCAGCGGCATTGGACTCATGCTCCGTCGCAATGATTAACCAAAGATTGACGCGAAGGTTCCGCGCCCGTCTTGGAGCCTCCGAGCGGGCACGGACGGCCCGTTTCGACGCCGCCACCATCGCCGGGCGCCGCCTAAGGAAACCTTAGCGCGCGCGCCCGCCGGCCCGGCGACGTCGGCGGAGAGTGAACGAAGCCGAATCGGCTTGCGGCCAATTCTCGGAAAAAAAAGAAGAAGGGGGGCCGGAGCCCCCCTTTTCGAAACCGACGGTGATCGGTGGCCTCAGGCGTAGACGACGAGCAGGTCCTTGGCGTCGATCGGGGTGCCGGTCGAGACCAGCACCTCGGCGATCTTGCCGTCGCGCTCGGCGTGGATCGCCGTCTCCATCTTCATCGCTTCGATGGAGAGCAGCACGTCGCCGGCCTTGACCTCCTGGCCCGCCTTGACCGCGACGGTCGAGACCACGCCCGGCATCGGCGCGCCGACATGGGTCTCGTCGGCCTCGTCGGCCTTGCGCCGCGCCACCACCTTGGCGGTGGCGGAACGGTTCGGCACCTTGACGATGCGCGGCTGGCCGTTGAGCTCGAAGAACACCTTGACCATGCCGCCGTCGTCGGTCTCGCCGATCGCCTGGGCGAGCACCACCAGCGTCTTGCCCTTCTCGATCTCCACCATCACCTCCTCGCCGGGCTGGAGCCCGTAGAAATAGGTGGGCGTGGGGAGCGCCGAGGTCGGCCCGTAGAGGTCGTGCATGCGCGAGAAGTCGGTGTAGACCTTGGGATACATCACATAGGAGGCGAGATCGGTGTCGGAGATCTCGGCCGGCTCGCGTCCGGTGGTCTTGGCGGCGTCGGCGCGCACCGCCTCGAGATCGGCGTCCGCCATCAGCGAGCCGGGCCGGTCGGTATAGGCCGGCTGACCCTTGAGGATCTTGGTCTGGAGCGCCTTCGGCCATCCCCCCGGCGGCTGGCCGAGATCGCCGCGGAAGAGCTGGACCACGCTCTCCGGGAACGAGACGTCCTTGGCCGGATCCTCGACCTCGGCCGCCGTGAGCCCGGCCGCCACCATCGACAGCGCCATGTCGCCGACGACCTTGGAGGTCGGCGTCACCTTGACGATGTCGCCGAACATCCGGTTGACGTCGGCATAGGCCTGGGCGACGTCGTGCCACTTGGCCTCGAGGCCGAGCGCGCGCGCCTGTTCCTTGAGGTTGGTGAACTGCCCGCCCGGCATCTCGTGGAGATAGACCTCCGAGGCACCCGAGCGCAGGTCGCTCTCGAAGGCGCGATACTGCGTCCGGACCGCCTCCCAATAGAAGGAGAGCTTGCGGATCACCGCCGGATCGAGGCCGGAATCGCGCTCGGTGCCCTTCAGCGCCGAGACGATCGAGCCGAGACAGGGCTGCGAGGTGAGGCCGGAGAAGGCGTCCATCGCCGCGTCGACCGCGTCCACCCCCGCATCGACCGCCGCCAGCACCGAGGCGGCGGAAATGCCCGAGGTGTCGTGGGTGTGGAAATGGATCGGGATCGAGATCTCCTCGCGCAACGCCCCGAACAGCACCTTGGCCGCCGGCGGCTTGAGGAGTCCGGCCATGTCCTTGACGCCGAGGATGTGGGCGCCGGCCTTCTCCATCTCCTTGGCGAGCTGGACATAGTATTTGAGCGAATATTTCGCCCGGTCCGGATCGAGAATGTCGCCGGTGTAGCAGACGGCGGCCTCCGCCACCTTGTTCTCGGAGGCGACCGCGTCGATCGCCGGACGGATGTTCTCCATCCAGTTGAGCGCGTCGAAGATGCGGAAGACGTCGACGCCGCCCTCGGCCGCCTGACGGACGAAGAACTTCACGACGTTGTCGGGATAGTTGGCGTAGCCGACGCCGTTGGCGCCGCGCAGCAGCATCTGCAGCAGGATGTTCGGCGCCTTCTCGCGGACCGCCGCCAGCCGCTCCCACGGATCCTCGGTGAGGAAGCGCATGGCGACGTCGAAGGTCGCCCCGCCCCAGCATTCGAGGCTGAAGAGCTGCGGCAGTGCCTGCGCATAGGCCTCGGCCACGTGGACGATGTCGAAGGAGCGCATGCGGGTGGCCAGCAGCGACTGATGACCGTCGCGCATCGTGGTGTCGGTGACCAGAACCCGCCGTTGTTCGAGCATCCAGTCGGCCAGCCCCTTGGGGCCGCGCGCGTCGAGGATCTGTTTGGTGCCCGGCACGATCGGCCGGTCGAAGCGCGGCACGACCGGCTTCGGCGCGTCCTTGGGCGGGGTCGCGCGGCCGCGCACCTCCGGGTGCCCGTTGACGGTGACGTCGGCGATGAAGGTGAGGAGCTTGGTCGCGCGGTCCTTGCGCTTCTGCCCCCGGAACAGCTCCGGCGTCTCGTCGATGAAGCGGGTGGTGTAGGTGCAGTCGCGGAAGGCGGGATGGGTGATCACGTTCTCGACGAAGGCGAGATTGGTGGCGACGCCGCGAATGCGGAACTCGCGCAGGGCGCGATCCATCCGGGCGATCGTCTCCTCCGGGGTCGAGGCCCAGGCGGTGATCTTCTCCAGCATCGGATCGTAGAAGCGGGTGATCACCGCGCCCGAATAGGCGGTGCCGCCGTCGAGGCGGATGCCGAAGCCCATCGCGCCGCGATAGGCGGTGATGCGGCCGTAGTCGGGCACGAAGTTGTTGTCGGGATCCTCGGTGGTGATGCGGCACTGGAGGGCATGGCCGTTGAGCCGGATCGCGTCCTGATGCGGGACGCCGGAGGCCGGCGCGCCGATCCGCTCGCCCTCGATCAGGTGGATCTGCGCCTTGACGATGTCGATGCCGGTCACCTGTTCGGTGACGGTGTGCTCGACCTGAATGCGCGGATTGACCTCGATGAAGTAGAACTTTCCGGTGTCGGCATCCATCAGGAATTCGACCGTGCCGGCGGCGACGTAATTGGTCGCCTCGGCGATCTTCACCGCGTGGCCGCACAGCTCGTCGCGCTGGGCCTGATCGAGATAGGGCGCCGGCGCGCGCTCGACGACCTTCTGGTGGCGCCGCTGCACCGAGCAGTCGCGCTCGAAGAGGTGGACGACGTTGCCGTGGGTGTCGCCGAGGATCTGCACCTCGACGTGGCGGGCGCGCTCCACCAGCTTCTCGAGATAGACCTCGTCCTTGCCGAAGGCGGCCTTGGCCTCGCGCTTGGCGGCGACCACGTCGCGCAGGAGCTGGGCCTCGTCGCGGATGACGCGCATGCCGCGCCCGCCGCCGCCCCAGGACGCCTTGAGCATCACCGGATAGCCGATCTCGAGCGCCGCCTTCTTGACGAGCTCCATGTCGTCGGGCAGCGGCTCGGTCGCCGGCATCACCGGCACGCCGACGGACATGGCGAGATTGCGCGCGGCGACCTTGTTGCCGAGGCGGCGCATCGTCTCCGCCGAGGGGCCGATGAAGGTGATGCCGGCCTCCGCGCAGGCGTCGGCGAATTCCGGGCTCTCCGACAGGAAACCGTAGCCGGGATGGATCGCGTCGGCGCCGGAGAGCCGGGCGACGCGGATGATCTCGGGAACCGAGAGATAGGCCTCGATCGGCCCCATGCCCTTGCCCACCTGATAGGCTTCGTCCGCCTTGAAACGGTGCAGGGCGAGCTTGTCTTCCTCCGCGAAGACCGCGACCGTCTCCAGCCCCAACTCGTTGGCGGCGCGGAACACGCGGATGGCGATCTCGGAGCGATTGGCGACCAGCAATTTCTTGATCTTCGGCACGGGCGAAGCGTCCTCTCGGTCCTGGTACGAAACGATTAGAATTCGAAAGACGCGAAAACCGCGTGGCATCTCCCGAACTGACCGCCGCAACCTTCGGCGACGATCCTACGAACGTCGTAGCAAACCATGGACCATATGCGGAATGGGGAAAAGACGCAGGCGTACCGCAATGCGGCAAAAAAGAGTTGAATATCGAAATTTTCTGAAAATATCGAAAATATGCGACCGCCTCGAAAGCGGCCGAGCGAGCTGCTCTTCACACATCGCCGCTCGCATCGCAACCCCCGTCGGCCGGCCGAATCATGCCACACGACGGGCCGCCCGGGCGAAAGCAGGTCGGGACGCTTGCGCCGGGCGGTCTCGCCGGTCGCGTGGTCGCCGGCGAGGGAGAGCCGGCGCCCGCGATTTCCCCGTCACGCGGCGGGGTGATGGGCGATGAAATGCTGTAGGGTGACATAGAGCGAGGCGGCATGCGGGCCGTCCTTGCGGTCGAGCGCCTCGCGGATGTCGTCGACGATCATCGCATGCACCCGTTCGGCGCCGTTGGCCTGATGAACCAAATAGTCGCCGAGCGCGGCGGCGGCCACGTCGGGAATGTGTTCGTGTTCGGCGATCGCCTCGATTTCGTCCACGTCGAGGTCGCACAGGCCGAGAATGTCGTCCTTCGAGATCATGGTCCGTCCTCCCGGGTCAGTCTTGTTTACGGAAAATTTACCACGAATCGGCTCGAGGTCATTGAGTATTCGCAAGTCACCGTGAGATTTTGCGAAGAATATCAGAAAGGGGAATCTTTCGTGAGCGATCATCCGGTGTTCGTCGAAGCTCTTCGCGGCGGTCATGTCGAGAGCCGTCATCCGATCGCCTTCGCGATCGTCGATGCCGAGGGGCGGGCGGTGGCGACGCGCGGCGACGTCGAGCGGCCGGTGTTTCCGCGCTCGGCGATCAAGGTGATCCAGGCTCTGCCGCTGGTGGAGAGCGGCGCCGCCGACGCCCTCGGCTTCACCACCGCCGAGCTGGCGCTGTCGACCGCATCGCACAACGCGGAGGCGCCCCATGTCGAGGGCGCCCGCGCCATGCTCGCCAAGGTCGGCCGCGACGAGACCTGTCTCGCCTGCGGGCCGCAATGGCCGGGCCGCGAGGCCGATCGCGGCCGCCTCCACGTCGCCGGGCGCCAGCCGTCGCGCCTCCACAACAATTGCTCGGGCAAACACGCCGGCTTCGTCTGCGCCGCCTGTCATCAGGGGATGGATCCGGCCGGCTACGAGCGCGTCGACCACCCGCTCCATCGCCAGATCGCCGCGGCGCTCGCCGACGTCACCGGGGTCGATCTCTCGGCGATGCCGCGCGGCACCGACGGCTGTTCGATCCCGACCTGGGCGATCCCGCTCCGCGCGCTCGCCCACGGCTTCGCCAAGCTGACCACCGGCACCGGCCTCGCCCCGACCCGCGCCGCCGCCGCCGCCCGTCTCCTCGCCGCCGCCCGCGCCGAGCCCTTCATGATCGCCGGGACCGGGCGGACCTGCACCGAACTGATCGAGGCCTTCGACGGCCGGATCTACGTCAAGATCGGCGCCGAGGGGGTCTATGTGGCGAGCCTGCCCGAACTGGGTCTGGCGGTGGCGCTGAAATGCGCCGACGGCGCCGCCCGCGCGGCGGAAGTGGCGGTCGCGACCCTCGTCGCCCATCTGACCGGCCGCGCCGATGATCCGGCGCTCGCCCCGTTCCTGTCGCAGACCCTGCGCGATTGGAACGGCGCGGAAGTCGGCGCGGTGCGCGCCGCCGAAGGCTGGGGCGCGGCGATCGCCGGCGCCTGAGCGCGGGGTGGGGGAGGGCGGTCACGACCGCATGTTGGCCCAGACGCTTCCGAGCACCAGGACCATGCCGAAGGCCTGGGCCGGCGAGGGCGTCTGGCCCATCACCACCACCCCGAGCCCGACGGCGACCAGCGGGCTCAGGAAGCCGAGCGGCGCGACCACCGTCGGCTCCAGCCGTGCGAGGCCGCGAAGCCACAGCCAATAGGTGAGGGCGGCGCCGATCAGGCCGAGGTAGAGGAGGCCGAGCACGTTCGCCGTGCCGAGCGGCGGCAGAGGCGGCTCGACCGCGAGCGCCACCGGCGCGAGGAGGATCCCGCCGGCGACCAGTTGCCAGGCGGTGAAGGTCAGGGGCGTCTCGGCCGGCCGCCAATGGCGGGTCAGGACCGTGCCGAGCGCCATCGACGCGGCGCCGGCGAGCGTCGCGACGATGCCGATCGGATCGAGCGCCGCCGCCGGCGTGAGGACGAGGAGCGCCACGCCGATCAGTCCGACCACCCCGACGACGACCTGTCGCGCCCGCACCGCCGTGCCGACGATCAGGCGCTGCAACGCGATCACCAGGAGCGGCTGGACCGCGCCGAGGGTCGCCGCCACGCCGCCGGGCAGGCGATAGGCGCCGACGAAGAGACAGGCCCAGAAGATCGAGAAGTTGAGCGCCCCGAGGATCGCGACGCGCCCCCACCACACGCCCGTCGGCAACCGCCGCGTCACCGCGAGAAGCAGCAGTCCCGCCGGCAACGCCCGCAGGAGCGCCAGCGTCAGTGGCCGGTCGGGGGGAAGCCACAGCGTGGTGACGAGATAGGTGCTGCCCCAGATCGCCGGGGCGGCGGCGGTCGTGGCGAGGTCGAGAAGGGCCATGCGGATCTCCATTTATCTTGACGTCAAGATATATGAGATAATCTCGATGTCGAGAGAGTTCCCGGCTTGACCTTCCGCCGCGCCTGCGGTCACGTCCTGGCCATGGATTCCGTCGATGCGATCCTCGCCCAATGGCGCCGTGAGCGGCCCGAACTCGACGTGGCGCCGATGGGGCTGCTCGGCCGCCTCGTCCGCCTGACGACGCATCTGCGCCGCGAGATCGAGCACACGCTCGCCCGCCACGGCCTCACCGCCTCGAGCTTCGACATTCTCGCCACGCTGCGCCGATCCGGGGCGCCCTATCGCCTCTCGCCGGGCGATCTCCTGGCGACGGCGATGGTGACCTCGGGCACCATGACCAATCGCATCGATCAATTGGAGAAGATCGGCCTCGTCGAGCGCCTGCCCAACCCGGAGGACGGGCGCGGCGTGCTCGTCGCCCTGACGGCGGCCGGGCTCGAGCGCATCGAGGCGGCGGTCACGGCCCATGTCGAGACGCAGATCCGCCTCACCGCCGAGATGCCGGAAGCCGATCGCGAGGCGCTCGACGCGCTGCTGCGCGGCTGGCTCGCCCGGTTCGAGTGAGGGACGCGACGCCTGGCGTCACCGCCCGATCGCGGCCGTGAGCGGGCCGATCGCCGCCGCGACCGCCCGCTCGAGATCGACCGCGCGCCAGGGGCTGCGCGGCGCGACCTCCCGGGTCGGCGGCAGATGCACGAAGGCGGTCGGCCGCATCGGCCGGGCACCGAGCGCCCGCCACATCAGCGCGTTGCAGAGATAGGCCCCGGCATCGTCGGAAACGGTCGCGGGGAGGCCGAGCCCGGCGACCGCCGCCACCATCGCCCGGACCGGCGCCCGGGCGGGGCGGAACGCGGCGTCCGCGCCCTCGAGCCGCGCCGGGGGATGGCGCCCGGCGGCATCGACCGCCGCCGTCAGGATCCGGTTCCGCGCGCGCGTCTCGACCCGCACGACGCTCGCGCGCCGGGCGAGGCCGAGCAGCAGCACGGCGTCGGGGCGGGTCTCGGCGAGGATCGTCTCGAACCCGGCGATCGCCGCCCAGGTGACCGGCAGCACCCGCCCGACGATCTCGATCCGCGCCGCGAGATCGGCCCGCGCGGCGAGACGCGCGACCACCACCTCGGTCGGATTGCGCGGGGCGCCGGGAAACGGCCCGAAGCCGGTCAGGAGCAGACGCGGACGACGCATCGGCGCTCCTCCGCTCAGATCCCCATCAGTCCGGCGATCTCGTCGACGGCGATCGAGGCCGAGACGGTGCCCTCGCGCACGCCCGCCTCCAGCGTGTGGAGACGCCCGGCGACGCGGCCGTCGTGACGCAGTGCCTGCATCACCCGCTCCTCCAGCATCGACCACATCCAGGCGACCTGCTGGGTCCGCCGCCGCTCGGCGAATTCGCCGGTCGCCTCGAGCTTGGTGCGATGGGTCTCGACCTGTTCCCACATCGCTTCGAGGCCCTGATTGGCGAGGCCGGAGACCAGCACCACCGGCGGCGTCCAGGCCGACGACTTCGCCGCCATGATGTTGAGCGCCGCCCGATATTCCGACGCCGCCTGCCGCGCCCGGTTGGCGTTGTCGCCGTCGGACTTGTTGACCGCGATCATGTCGGCGATCTCGAGCACGCCCTTCTTGATGCCCTGCAGCTCGTCGCCGGCGCCGGGCAGCATCAGGACCAGGAAGAAGTCGACCATGCCGGCAACCGTGGTCTCCGATTGGCCGACGCCGACCGTCTCGACCAGGATGACGTCGAAGCCCGCCGCCTCGCAGAGCAGCATCGTCTCGCGCGTCTTGGCGGCGACGCCGCCGAGCGTTCCGGACGAGGGCGAGGGGCGGATGAAGGCGTTGCGGTCGACGGCGAGCTTGGCCATGCGGGTCTTGTCGCCGAGGATCGAGCCGCCGGTCCGCGTCGAGGAGGGATCGACCGCCAGCACCGCCACCTTGTGGCCGGCCGCCGTCAGATTGGCGCCCAATTGATCGATCGTGGTCGACTTGCCGACGCCGGGCACCCCGGTGATGCCGACTCGATGCGCTTTGCCGGTCGCCGGCAGCAGCGCCTGGACCAGCGCGCGGGCCTTGGCCTGATGCTCCGGCTTCTTCGATTCCACCAGCGTGATGGCCCGCGCCAGCGTCGAGCGGTCGCCGGCCAGGATCTTCTCCGCCAGCACCTCGATCGGAACGTCGCGCGCCGCATGGACCGGCGCATGCGCCGCCGAGGGCGGCGTCGTCGAGACGTCGCCGGCCGCGTCGACCGAGACATGGGCGAGACCGGCGGTGGGGGGCGCGAAGGAGGAGGTGGACATGGCGGTCTCTCGAGAGGCGGCGCCCGAGGCGCCCTGGTTCCAGTCCTGCCCGCTCCCGGCGGCGGAGTCCAGACGCTTTTCGTCGCGAGGGGGAAAACACGTTTCGTTTCAAGGGGCTGATCGTCGCGCCCGGCGCCACGTCGAAGCCCGTCCCGCGTGTGATTCGTCGGCGGTGCCCTTCCATTCCCACGGGCGCATTCCCATATTGGGAAACGAACGGGAGGCCGCCCGGACCGGGCCGGCGAGGGTCCGCGCCGAACGCGCAGAGCCGAAGGCAAGGCCGCGATCCGGCCCTCCCGCGACGGACGTCGGAGCCGATCGAAACGGACATCGAGCACGGACAGCGAGCCATGATTCGTCACCCTGCCGTGGCGGGCGCCTTCTATCCGGCCGAGGCCGGGATCCTTCGCGAGACCGTCGCCGCGCTGGTGCCGGCCTCGGTGCCGGAGGCGGCCGGCGAAGTCCCCAAGGCGCTGATCGTTCCGCACGCCGGCTGGATCTATTCCGGCGGCGTCGCGGGGGCGGCCTATGCCCGGCTGCGTCCGTTGGCCGGGGTGGTTCGCCGTGTGGTCCTGCTCGGGCCGGTGCACCGGGTGCCGGTGCGCGGGCTCGCCCTGCCGGAGGCGGACGTCTTCGCGACGCCGCTCGGCGAGATCCCGGTCGATGCCGAGGCGAGGCGCCTCCTCGCGCCTCTGCCGCAGGTGGTGGTCGACGGGGCCGCCCATGCGCTCGAACATGCGCTGGAGGTCCAGCTCCCCTTTCTGCAGAGCGTCCTCTCCGACTTCACGCTGGTGCCGCTCGCCGTCGGCGACGCTTCGGTCGCGGAGGTCGCCGAGGTCCTGGAGATCCTGTGGGGCGGGCCGGAGACGCTGATCGTCGTCAGTTCCGACCTGTCGCATTATCTGCCCTACGCCGCCGCCGAGGCGCGCGACCGCGACACGGTCGAGCGGATCCTGCGCGGCGAATTGCTCGCGAGCCACGAACAGGCCTGCGGCGCCCTGCCGATCGACGGATTGCTCGCGGCCGCGCGTCGCCATCGCCTGACCCCGAAGCTCCTCGCCCGCTGCAACTCGGGCGATACGGCCGGGGATCGAAGGAGGGTCGTCGGTTATGCCGCCATCGAATTCACCGAACCCGCCGATTGACGCCACTGCCCCGATCGACGCGCGCGGGCCGGTGCTGCTCGCGCTCGCCCGCGCGGCGATCGCGGAGGCCTTCGGTCGGCCGAACCGGGTCGACGCCTCGGCCTCGTGGTTGGGCGAGAGGGGCGCCACTTTCGTCACCCTGACCCTCGACGGGGATCTGCGCGGCTGCATCGGCAGTCTGGTGCCGCGCCGCTCGCTCCGCGACGACGTCGCCGCCAATGCCCGCGCCGCCGCCTTCGACGATCCGCGCTTCCCGCCGCTGACCCGCGACGAGTTCGACCGCGTGCGGGTCGAAGTCTCGCTCCTCGCGCCGCTGGAGCCGCTGCCCGTCGCCTCCGAGGCGGATGCCCTGCGCAAGATCCGGCCGCACGTCGACGGGCTCGTGCTCGAATGGGGGCGCCATCGCGGCACCTTCCTGCCGCAGGTGTGGGACGATCTCCCCGATCCGCGCGCCTTCCTCGCCCATCTCCGGCTCAAGGCCGGGCTGCCGCGCGACTTCTGGGCCGACGACCTGCGCCTCTCCCGGTATCACGTCGAAAAATGGAGCGAGCCCGAACCCGGGCCGAAGACGTCATGACGTCCGAACACCACCCCACCGACTATTGGCACCGCCTCGACGACGGCCGCGTCCAATGCGACGTCTGCCCGCGCGACTGCAAACTCCACGAGGGCCAGCGCGGCGCCTGCTTCGTCCGCATGCGCGAGGACGACCGCATCGTCCTCACGACCTATGGGCGCTCGTCCGGCTTCTGCATCGATCCGATCGAGAAGAAGCCGCTCAATCACTTCCACCCCGGCTCGAGCGTCTTCTCCTTCGGCACCGCCGGCTGCAACCTCGCCTGCCGCTTCTGCCAGAACGCCGACATCAGCAAGACCCGCGACATGGATCGCCTGATGGACCGGGCCTCGCCCGAGGAGATCGCCACCGCCGCCGCCCGCCACGGCTGCCGCAGCGTCGCCTTCACCTACAACGATCCGACGATCTTCCTCGAATACGCGATGGACGTCGCCGACGCCTGCCATGCCCGAGGCATAGAGACCGTCGCGGTCTCCGCCGGCTACATGCACGATCGGCCGCGCCGTGACTTCTATGCGAAGATCGACGCCGCCAACATCGATCTCAAGGGCTTCACCGACGACTTCTACTTCAAGCTGGCGAGCGCCCATCTCCAGCCGGTGCTCGACACGCTCCTCTATCTGAAGCACGAGACCGACGTCTGGCTGGAGATCACCACCCTGCTGATCCCCGGAGCCAACGATTCCGACGAGGAGCTGACGGCCCTGTCCGAATGGGTGGCGCGCGAACTCGGGCGCGACGTGCCCCTGCATTTCTCGGCGTTCCATCCCGCCCACAAGATGCTCGACACGCCGCCGACCCCGCCCGAGACCCTGCGGCGGGCGCGACGGATCGCCGAGAAGGCCGGCCTTCTTTACGTCTATCTCGGCAACGTCCACGACGCCGACGGCGACACCACCTTCTGCCCGACCTGTCGGGAACCGCTGATCGTGCGCGACTGGTACGAGATCGAGCGCCATTCGCTGGCGCAGGGGGGCTTCTGCCCGCGCTGCGGCACCGCCATCGCCGGCCGTTTCGACGACGCCGTCGGCCATTTCGGCCGCCGTCGCATCCCGGTGACGATCGCCGGCTGAGGGATCGGCCGCGCTCAGGGCACCAGCACCGCCGCCCCGGAGAAGCGCCCGGCGCGCAGATCGTCGAGCGCCGCGTTCGCCCCGTCGAGCGGATAGGTCCGGGTGGCGATCCGCGGCCGCGCCTCCACCGCCACGGCGAGGAAGGCGCGGGCATCGTCGCGGGTCAGATTGGCGACCGAGACCACCTCGCGCTCCTGCCACAGCAGCGCGTAGGGAAAGGCCGGAATGTCGCTCATGTGGATGCCGCCGCAGACGACGCGCCCGCCCTTGCGTACCGCCTTCAGGGCGCGCGGCACCAGTTCGCCGACGGGGGCGAAGAGGATCGCCGCGTCGAGCAGCTCGGGCGGCTGCTCGTCCGAACCGCCGGCCCAGACACAGCCGAGCGAGAGCGCGAAGGCCTGCGCCTCGAGGTCGCCGGGGCGGGTGAAGGCGTAGACCCGCCGCCCCTGATGCCGGGCGATCTGCGCCAGGATGTGGGCGGCCGCCCCGAAGCCGTAGAGGCCGAGCGCCTGCCCGTCGCCGGCCTTGACCAGCGAGCGCCAGCCGATCAACCCGGCGCACATCAGGGGCGCGGCGGCGACGTCGTCGAGATCGAGCCCGCCGAGGGGGACCGCGAAGGCCGCGTCGGCGATCACATGGGTGGCGAAACCGCCGTCGCGGTCCCAGCCGGTGAAGGTCGGGGCATCGCAGAGGTTTTCCGCGCCGCTCTCGCAATAGGGGCAGTGGCCGCAGGTGTGGCCGAGCCAGGGAATGCCGACGCGGGCGCCGAGTTCGGGCGCGGCGACACCGGGGCCGAGCGCGTCGACCCGGCCGACGACCTCGTGACCGGGGACGATCGAGGCGCGATGCGGCGGCAGATCGCCGTCGACGACATGGAGATCGGTGCGGCAGACGCCGCAGGCGGCGACCTTCACCCGGATCTCGCCGGGGCCGGGCAGGGGATCGGGCCGCTCCTCGAGGACGAGAGCGGTGTGGGGAGCCTTCAGAACCATGGCGCGCATCGTCGATGCCTCCGGCGGTCGGGAGAAGGTGAGACTACTCCCGCGCGAGGCCGAACAGCAGACGTAATGCAACGGAGCCGTGCGATCGGACCCGCTCCCGCCGTTCCTGGACGGGGGCATGAGGCCGCCGTCCTCGGCGCCGACGGGGCCTAGACGCGGAGCCTCGACGGGCCGGAGGTCTCCTCGGGGCGATCCTCCAGCCGGCGGAGGATCTCGCGGAGCCCGGTGATGTTCGAGGCGTGATCGGCGGCGACCTGTGCCTCGAGGCGCGAGCGGAGCGCGTCCGCCTCCATCGGCCGGTCGTAGAGGAACCCCTGCACCTCGTCGCAGCCGTGCTCCTCTAGGAACCGCGCCTGTTCGGCCGTCTCCACCCCCTCGGCCAGGACCTTGAGGCGCAGGCTGTGTCCGAGCGCGATCACCGCGCGGGCGATCGCCGCCTGACTGTCGCCCTCGGTGAGATCGGTGACGAAGGAGCGGTCGATCTTCAGCTTGTCCACCGGCAGGCGCTGGAGATAGGCGAGCGAGGAATGCCCGGTCCCGAAATCGTCGATGGCGAGGCCGACGCCGAGGTCGCGAAGGCCCTCGAGGACGCGGATGCTCTGCTTGGCCTTGCGCATCACGTAGGTCTCGGTGACCTCGAGCTCCAACGACGCCACCGGCAGGCCGGTCTCCTCGAGAACGCGGCCGACGAGCGCCACCACGTCGCTGCGCTCGATCTGGGCGCCGGAGAGATTGACGGCGATGCGATGCGGCCCCAGCCCTTCCGCGAGCCACCCGGCGGCCTGACGGCAGGCGGTCCGCAACACCCATTCGCCGATCTCCAGGATCAGCCCGGTGTCCTCGGCCACGGGGATGAACTTCGTCGGCGAGATCATGCCGCGCACCGGGTGGTGCCAGCGCAACAGCGCCTCCGAGCCGATGATCCGCCCGGTCTTCAGGTCCAGCTGCGGCTGATAGTGCAGGGTCAGCTCGTCGCGGCGCAGCGCGTCGCGCAGCTCGCTCTCGAGGAAGAGCCGCTCCTTCACCTGCTCGCCGAACTTCGCCTCGTAGAACAGGAACTGCCCGCGCCCGTGTTCTTTGGCCTTGTACATCGCCAGATCGGCGTTCTTGACGAGCGTTTCGGTGTCGGCGCCGTCGTTCGGATAGAGACTGATGCCGATCGAGGTCCGGATGTCGAGCCGATGCCCCATCACGACGAAGGGCTTCTCGAAGAGCGTGATGATCTTGCTCGCCAGATGCCGGACACAGTCGTGATCACGGCAGTTCTGCATCAGGACGATGAACTCGTCGCCGCCGAGCCGCGCCACCGTGTCGCTGCGGCGCAGCCCACGGGTCAGGCGCCGGGCGACCTTGCACAGGAGTTCGTCGCCGACCTGATGCCCGAGCGTGTCGTTGACGTATTTGAAGCGATCGAGATCGAGGAAGAGCAGGGCCAGCGGCCGGCCCTTGCGCTCCGCCATCTCCAGCGCCTGCGCGCAACGATCGTTGAACAACATGCGGTTCGGCAGATCGGTCAGCGCGTCGAAATAGGCGAGATGGTGGATGTGCGCCGCCGAGCGCTTCTGATCGGAGAGATCGTAGAAGACGCCGACGTAGTTCTTCACCCGCCCCTCGGCGTCACGAAGCGTGGTTATGCTCTGCCACAGCGGAACGATCTCGCCGTCCTTGCGGCGGTCCCAGATCTCGCCCTGCCATTCGTCGTCCTGTTCGAGCGCGCGCCACATCTCGCGGTAGAAATTGGCGTCGTGGCGGCGGGAGTTGAAGAGGTTCGTCTTCTTGCCCAGCATCTCCTCGGCCGGATAGCCGAGGATGCGGGAGAAGGAATCGTTGGTCTTGAGGATCCGCGCCTGGGCGTCGGTGATCACGACGCCGTTGAGGCTCGTCTCGAACACGCTCGCCGCGATGCTCAGTTCCTCGTCGGCGAGCCGCTGCACCGTCACGTCCTGGGAGGTTCCGAGCACGTGCCGAGGCCGTCCGTCGGCATCGCATTGAACGACGCCGCGCGCCTCGATCCACTTGATACGCCCATCGGCGAGGAGCAGACGATGGGCGAAGCCGAAGCGGCCCCCCGTCGCGATCGCCGTCTCGATCGCCCGCCGCACGCTCTCGCGGTCTTCCGGATGGACGAGCTCCAGCAATTCGACTTCGTCGCGCGGGATCCGGGGAGTTTCGAAGAGCGCCCCGATGTCCTCGGAGAAGGTGATCGAGCGCGACGGGACGTCGAGTTCCCAATGCCCGAGCTGGGCGATCCTCTGCGCCTCGCGCAGGAGGTTCTCGCTCCGCCGCAGCGCCACCTGCTGTTCCTTCAGCGGGGTGATGTCGGTGCCGCAGAAGACCGCGCCCTCCTCCTTGCCGGAGGGGTCGTACTGGAGGCTCGCCTCGAGCCAATAGACGCGCGGAAGCCCCTTGGCGTCGACGAGCCGATGCTCGGCCGCATAGGTCCCGGTCGCGCGAAGGGTCTCGTAGAGCGGCGACCGGATCGCCCAGGGAAGCGGCGGCAGCGCCACGGCGAGCGCCTCCCGCTCCTCCGCGACCAGCCAATCGTCGAGGACGCGCCCGCCGGCCGCCGCCGCCTCGATCCCGAAGACCGCGAGGAAGGGGCGATTGACCTGCCGGATCCGCCCGTCGGCCTCGAGCACGATCATCAGGGCGCTCGACGTGTCCATGACGCGCTGGGTGAAGTCCGCCTGTTTGGCATGACGCCAGGTGGCGGCCCTGAGGGCGGCCGCCTGCTCCTCCATGGCGCGCAGGATCTCGTCGTTGCGCGCGGCGTCGCGGCTCATCTGGTCCTGAATGGCGTCATTGGCCATCCGCAGCGTCTCGACCTCGAAGGAGAGGCGCTCGATCACGGCGCGGGGATCGTCTTCAGCCATGCGCCACCTCGCCGTGCTCGCGAAGGAGGAGATCGGCGACCGTCTCGACCGCTCGGGCGACGGGCTCCGAAAGCCCCATCCGGAACGACGTCGTCGACGCCGCCTCGACTGCCACGAAGGAGATCGCCGGCACCGGCTCGACCGTCGCCTCGACGCATCGGATCAGATGGCCGACCCCGACCCCATGGCCGGCGGTCGCGACTTCGGCGAAGACCTCGTCGCGCGACGGCCGCCAGATCCGGCCCGGCCGCCCCGCCGGCGAGGAGGCGTCGACGACGACGATTTCGTCGAACCCTTCGAAGAGGGCGAGGGCCGTCGGTCCGGCGGTTCCGGCGTCGCTGAGGCTCACGCCGTCCGGCCAGCGGCGGTCGGCGAGGCGCTCGTAGACGGCGGGACCGAACCCGTCGTCGCCGTGGAGCGGATTGCCGAAGAAGACGATGTGCCGGCGTCGCGCGGCCCCGGTGGCCGCTTGCGTCGTCATGGCCCGAATCCGATCCGTCGGCCGGTGTCGAGCATGTGGACCGTGCAGACCAGACAGGGATCGTGCGAGCGGATGACGTGTCCGATTTCGACGGGGTCGTCGGGATCGCGAACGGCGATGCCGACGAGGCTCTGCTCCCAATGTCCGGGCCGCCCCTCGCTGTCGCGCGGCGAGGCGTTCCAACTCGTGGGGGTGACGATCTGATATCCGGCGATGGCGCCGTTCTCGATCCGGACCCAATGGCCGAGGCCGCCGCGGGCCGCCATCACCAGTCCGTGGCCCTCACCGTCCGGCAGGCCGCCTCCGGTGGGCGTGAGGACGTGCTCGCCGCCGAGATCGGCGGCCAGCTCGTCGAGCGTGACGCGCGCCTGCTCGAGCTCGAAGGCGATCCGCCGAACCCGGGCGAACTGGCGCAGCCAGGCGCTGCTGCCCTCGGTGCGGTGGAGCGAGACGGTGAGCGAATCTCCGGCGACGACGAGTTCGGCGAGCGGCCCGGTCTGGACCACGCGGTCGCCGTAGCGGGGCGCCTTGGCCCAGGTGTAGCGATCGGAATTGGGCTGATAATTCGGGATGGTCTCGCCCTTCCACGGATGGCGGCCGCCTTCGTAGGGGCGGAACCAGGAATGGCGGACGTGCTCGTTGATCAGCGACTGATCGAGCGGTTCGACCCGTCCGCTGGCGCCGTCGTAGAAGCCGGAGGGCAGGATCCGGGCGTCGGCGGTCGGGGTCCAACGCAGCGGATCGCACCAGGATCCGTAGGAGATCATGTCGGCGACGCCGCCGGCCGTGCGATGGAGCCCGAGCGCGCGGGCCGACCGGGCGAGCAGCCCGAGCGCGCTGGCGCCGTGGCCGGGCTCCTCGAGCCGGGCGAGATATCCCTCGGCGTCGGGGATCGCCAGCCACGCGTCGAGCGACATGCCGACGATGCGCTCCTCGTACCAGCGCCGAACCTCGGCGAGCACGGTGCGACAGGCGGCGAGCCGGCGGATGTCGGCGGGACGGGTGACGCCGCCGGGGGTCATGTAGGACGAGTGCGGCCACTGCCCGCCGAAATGCGCCACGATCTCCACCGCCCGCCGGGTCATGGCGAGGGTCTCGCGATAGATCGCCCCGGAGAACGGCTCGAAGGCGCGGATGTGGTCCTCGAACCAGGGCTCCGCCGCGTAGCGCGGATTGCAGAAATCGGGAGCGAAGAACAGGAAGGTCTGCCTGAGGTCGTTCTGGAGCCCCTCCGCGATCAGGCAGAGATTGCGGATCCGGGTGGCATTGGGGGGGACCGGCGTCGCGGCGACGTGTTCGAGCGCGGTGACGGCGGCGAAGAGATGGGCGGTGCCGCAGATGCCGCAGACACGCGGCGTCAACACCAGGGCGTCGAGCGGCGCCCGCCCCAGCAGGATCTGCTCGAAGCCCCGATACATCGTCCCGATCGTCCGCGCCTCGACGACGATGCCGTCCTCGAGCACGAGGCCGATCTCGAGGTCGCCCTCGACCCGGTTCAGATCGACGTTGAGCTCCAGACGCGCCATGTCAGACGTCCATCGTCTTGTTCTTGACGCGCTCCGGAGCGGCGGCGCGGGCCAGATTCTTGTAGGCCATGTAGCGCGCCCGCTCGACGCCGGCGGGCAGGCGATGCGGGACGTCGCCGATCTTGTCGGTCGCGAAGAGGTCGCCCTCGCGAGGGAAGTTCGGCGCGGTGCAGCCGAAACAGGGAACGCCCGCGCGGGTCTTGCTGCCGACGCCGTTCCACAGATCGTCGTTGCACACCGCCTGGGTCATCGGCCCCTGGCAGCCGAGGTTGAAGAACATGCAGGCCCGGCCGCCGAGGGCGCCGTCCTCGACGTCGTACTCGTGATATTCGTTCCGCGTGCAGCCCTGATGGACCAGGGTGTTGAAGAACGCCTTCGGGCGGTTGAGCGCGTCGAGTTCGAGCGGGCTTCCGCCGGCGAGCGCCGCCAGCGTCTGCGTCATCGTGTGGGGATGGGTCGGACAACCGGAGACGTTGACGACGGGCATCCCGCGACGCGACCGCCAGTCGGGCGGAAAGAGCCCGCCGGGCGCGTCGTGGAGAAACTGGAGACCGATCGAATCCGACGGGTTCGGCCCCGAGGCGGGGACACCGCCGAAGGCGGCGCAGGTCCCCATCGCCACGACGACGCCGGCTTGCTCGGCGAGTTCGCGCACGATCTCCATCCGCGCGCGCCCGTGATGGCTGTCGTAGAGGCCGGTGCCGCGCGGCGCGGTGACGATGCTGCCCTCGACGCAGAGAATGTCGAGCGGGATCGATCCCGCGACGATCTCTCGACGGATCTCCTCATGCCGGCGCGGCGAGACGTGCGACAGGGACGGATGCCAGAGGAGCTCGATCCCGAAATCCGAGACGAGCATCTCGAAACTGGGCGACTGCGCCCCCAGAATGGCCAGGGTCTCGCCTCCGCACGCGCCGGTCTGCATCCAATAGAGCGTCGCCATCGGTGACCTGCACCATTCTTCGTATGATCCCGATGAAGCGAATACCATTATTCAGTTGAGGATGTATGAAATCGACCCGCCGGGAAAGGTAAACGGTCTGCTTTCACCGATGACCGACGCACGAGTATCTCTCCGAGGGCGCGCTCTAGGACGCGGTCCGAAAGTATAATGAAATTTCATCGAACGTCGCCGAGGAGCGGCGTGTCGTGGTCGCCGGAGCGGTGATGATTGCGGTGACGGTCGTCGCGTCGCTTCATCGTCTCGACGGAGGCGGCCAGGACGTGGGCCGCACGGCTCCCGCGAGGTATCGGGTCTCGAGCGGTGACGTCACCTTGCGCCGCCCAGGGCTCGGACGAGCGTCAGAACCCTTTGGAAAGCCTCGGACTCGGCGAAGAGCCGATCACTCGGATCAACCCGGCGGAGTCCAGATGATCCTCTGGAGCATGCCGGTATCGAGGACGGCGCGGGAGGGCAGGGAGGACGACATCGCCGCTTCGCCCTGGAACGAATAGGTCAGCGTCACGTTGGGCGCCCCGCGCGATCGGCAGATCGCCATGCCGAGCCACAGGTCGGTGCCGATCCGGCAGGTCGAGGGATCCGTGCCCGCCTCGCGGAAGCTCATGCCCGGACGCTCGCCGGCCGGGCCGACGACGTGGTGGGTGACGCCGTGGATCTGCGTGATGCGGTTGCCCGAGCCCAGGATGTGCAGCACCTGGATCCGCCCGCCATAGGCCTCCTTGAAGAGGACGAGCGCGTCCGGCGTCGAGGTCTCGAGCCCGATCGTCACGTGGCCGGTGTCGTAGCCGGGCAGGTTCGCCAGGATCGCCTTCGAGGAGAAGGGCGTCGCCGCCCCGATCGGCCCGGCCCCTTGCGCGGTGATCTGCAGGAACGTGTCCGACGTCGCCCGGAAGGCCGGTGCCGCCGGCGCCGGGCGGAAGCTGTCGGCGGTCGGCGCGCAGGCGACGATCGCGCCGAGCGCGGCGGCGCTGCTGCAGCTGACGATGCCCCTGCCGAAGAAGCCTTTCCCGACCATCGCGCTCTCCCGAATCGTCTGTCGCGGCGAAGTCCCATCGAGTAGGCCGAGACGCGGGCCCTGTCCACGGTGGCACGGTCGGGCAGCGCGAACGAAGAAGCCCGCCGCGAGCGAACGCGGCGGGCTTTCGATCTCGATCACGCCGAGTTGACGATCACTCCGCCGCCTGGGCCGGGCCGTAGCCGAGCTTGGCGGCGAGGTCGGCGAGGAGCTTCACCGCGGCGTCGGCGATCACCGTGCCGGGCGGGAAGATCGCCGCGGCGCCGGAGTCGATCAGCGCCTGGAAGTCCTGCGGCGGGATCACGCCGCCGACCACGATCATGATGTCGCCGCGGCCCTCCGCCTCCAGCGCCGCCTTCAGCGCCGGGACGAGGGTGAGGTGACCGGCGGCCAGCGACGACACGCCGACGATGTGCACGTCGTTCTCGACCGCCTGACGGGCGGCCTCTTCCGGCGTGGCGAACAGCGGCCCGATGTCGACGTCGAAGCCGAGGTCGGCGAAGGCCGAGGCGATCACCTTCTGACCGCGATCGTGGCCGTCCTGGCCCATCTTGGCGACCAGGATGCGCGGCCGGCGGCCGTCGTTCGCCTCGAATTCGGCGACCAGCTTCTGGACCTTCTCGACGGCATCGCTCATGCGGGAGACCTCGCGCTTGTAGACGCCCTGGATCGACCGGATCTCGGCCTTGTGGCGGCCGAACACCTTTTCGAGCGCCATCGAGATCTCGCCGACGGTGGCCTTGGCCCGCGCCGCCTTGATGGCGAGGTCGAGCAGGTTGCCGCCGGCCGTCGCCTGGGTGGTCAGCTCGGCGAGCGCGGCCTGGGTCGCGGCCTCGTCGCGCTCGGCGCGCAGACGCTTCAGCTTCTCGATCTGCGCCGCGCGCACCGCCGAATTGTCGACCTTGAGCACGTCGATCGCGGCTTCGCTCTCGGGCTTGTACTTGTTGACGCCGACCACGGTCTGCGAGCCCGAGTCGATACGGGCCTGGGTCTTGGCGGCGGCCTCCTCGATGCGCAGCTTCGGAATGCCGGCCTCGATCGCCTTGGCCATGCCGCCGAGTGCTTCGACCTCCTCGATGTGGGCGAGCGCCTTGGCGGCGAGCTCGGCCGTCAGCCGCTCGACATAGGCCGAACCGCCCCAGGGGTCGATCGTCTTGCAGGTGCCGCTCTCCTGCTGCAGCAGGATCTGGGTGTTGCGGGCGATGCGGGCCGAGAAGTCGGTCGGCAGCGCCAGCGCCTCGTCCAGCGCATTGGTGTGGAGCGACTGGGTGTGGCCTTGCGTCGCCGCCATCGCCTCGACGGCGGTGCGCACCACGTTGTTGAAGACGTCCTGCGCGGTCAGCGACCAGCCGGAAGTCTGGCTGTGGGTGCGCAGGGAGAGCGACTTCTCGTTCTTCGGCTGGAAGTTCTCCTGGACGAGCTTCGCCCACAGGAGACGCGCGGCGCGCAGCTTCGCCACTTCCATGAAGAAGTTCATGCCGATCGCCCAGAAGAACGACAGGCGGGGAGCGAAGGCGTCGACGTCGAGACCCACCGCCTTGCCGGCGCGGATGTATTCGATGCCGTCGGCGAGCGTGTAGGCGAGTTCCAGATCCGCCGTCGCGCCGGCCTCCTGCATGTGATAGCCGGAGATCGAGATCGAATTGTACTTCGGCATGTGCTTCGACGTATAGGCGAAGATGTCCGAAATGATGCGGAGCGAGGCCGCCGGCGGGTAGATGTAGGTGTTGCGGACCATGAACTCCTTCAGAATGTCGTTCTGAATGGTCCCGGAGAGCTTCGACTGGTCGACGCCCTGCTCCTCGGCGGCGACGATGTAGAGGGCGAGCACCGGCAGCACCGCGCCGTTCATCGTCATCGACACCGACATCTGGTCGAGCGGGATGCCGGAGAACAGCGTCCGCATGTCGTAGATCGAGTCGATCGCCACGCCGGCCATGCCGACGTCGCCGGTCACGCGCGGATGGTCGCTGTCGTAGCCGCGATGGGTCGCGAGGTCGAAGGCGACCGACAGGCCCTTCTGACCGGCGGCGAGGTTGCGGCGGTAGAAGGCGTTGGAATCCTCGGCCGTGGAGAAGCCGGCATATTGGCGGATCGTCCAGGGCTGATTGACGTACATGGTCGGGTAGGGGCCGCGCAGGAACGGCGGCAGACCCGGCCAGGTCTTCAGGAAGTCGAGGCCCTCGAGATCGGCCGCGCCGTAAACCGGCTTGACGTCGATGCCTTCCGGCGTCGTCCAGGTCGAGGCGCCGTCGGCGGAGGCCGGCACCGCGACGGTGGAGAAGGGAACGCTGCTGAAGTCCGGGATGCGGCTCATCGGCCTCTCCTCGAGTTCCGGAAGACGGGTCGCGTCGCGCGCCCTCGTCTCCTTCCGAAGGATCCCGCCGATCCGCCTCCGGGGCAAGACCGACGATCGAAACGGGGGGACGGGCTCGGCGCCCGTCCGGTCGCTCAGGCGCCGAGGCGGTCGAGCGTGTCGGAGAGGGTGGCGACCACGTCGATGCCGACATGGACGAAGCCGGTGACGCCGGCGCCCTCATAGGCGGTCTTCTTCTCGGCGTCGGCCGGTTTGCCGGCGAGATAGAGGATCTCGCAGCCCGCGTCCGCCAGCGCCGTCGCCGCCGGCACCGCCTCGGTCTCGTAGACCGCGTCGGAGGAGGCGATCACCGCGGCCTGCGCGCCGGAGGCCTTGTAGGCGGCGGTCAGCGCCTCGATCGAGGCGAAGCCGTCGCTGGTCAGGGCCTCGATGCCGCCCGCCTCGAACAGGTTCTTGACCCAGGTCGCCCGCGCCGTGAAGTCGGCGATGCGGCCGAGATTGGCCAGGAAGATCTTCGGCCGCACGCCGGCGGCGTCGGCGCGGTCGCGCAAGGTCTCGAACGCCTCGCCGAGCGGACGCGGCGCGAAGGCGGCGACGTGCTCGACCGGGACGGCGACGCGGGGCGTCGGCGCGGGCGTGTCCATCACCGCGACGGCACCCTCGGCGATGTTGGGGAATTCGGAGATGCCGGTCACCGGCTCGCGGCGCTTGGCGATCGCGTCGAACCGCGACCGGGCGGTCACGGCGACGCGGGCATGGAGCGCACCCGAGCGCAGCGAGGCGACGATGCCGCCCTCCGCCTCGATCGCCTGGAAGAGCGCCCAGGCGATTTCGGCGAGATCCTCGGTCTCGGTGTCGACGAGACCCGAACCGGCCGCCGGATCGGCGACCCGGTGCAGGTTCGATTCCTCGATCAGGATCGACTGGGTGTTGCGCGCCACCCGGCGGGCGAAGGCGTCGGGCAGGCCGATCCCTTGCGTGAACGGCAGAACCGTCACCGAGCCGGCGCCGGCGACGCCGGCGGCGAAGGTGGCGATGGTGGTGCGCAGCATGTTGGTGAAGCTGTCGCGCCGCGCCATCATGCGGCGGGCGGTCTCGACATGGAGGCGCGGGGCCTTCGGCGTCACGCCGCAGGCCTCGAGCACCCGGCCCCACAGCAGGGTCAGCGCGCGCAGCTTGGCGATCGAATGGAACTGGTTCTGATCGGCGACGGCGGTGAAGCCGATCTTGGCGGCGGCGGCGTCGAGATCGAAGCCGGCCGCCTCGAGCGCGCGCAGGTAGGTGACGGCGGTCGCCAGCATCGCGGCCAGTTCCTGCGCCTCGGAGGCGCCGGCCGAATGCCAGACACGCCCGTCCGCCTCGAAGGCGGTGCCGGGGAAGGCCTTGGCGTCCTCCGCGGCGGCGGCGATCGCGTCCTCGGCCTTGGCGCCGAGCTTGCCGGTGGCGGCGAGCAGGCCGACCGGATCCTGGATCACCGCGAGATCGACCGTCTTGCCCTGTTCGGCGGCGACGGCGAGGAGGAGCTTCGCCACCTCGGCCGAGCGATGGCCGGCGTCGATCCGGATCGGGATCAGATCGAGATGCACCCCGGCGAGCAGGGTCTTCACGCAGCCGTCGCAGGAGATGGTGAGGCCCCAGCCGTAGGCGACCGGGCTCTCGGCGCAGACCAGATCGAGGCCTGAGGCACCGCCGACCAGATCCTCGAGGATCTGCGCGTTGGCGGTCTTGTTGCCGGGAATGTCGATCCGCGCGACGACCGCCCAGGGCTGGCCCGCCGGACGGACGCCGAGCGGCTTCGGATCGGGGTTGCCCTCGTAGATCGGCTCGATGACGATGCCGTCGGCAGTGGTCGACTTCAGCCGCTCGAACGGCGTCGTCTTGAGTGCCTTGGTCGCCACACCGACCCAGTCGTCGTGGCCGCGAGGGTCGAACGACCCCATCAATCCGAGTGCCTTCGAGCTCACCGTCGTCTCCCGAGGTCTCACCGCGCCGAATGGCTCATCGAGCCGGCGGCGGCGACTGACTGTGATGGCCCGCCCGGCGTGCCGAGCAGGGCCGTCATGCGATGCGAGGCCCACGTCTCCCGTCACGGGAAAGGCGAACCGCGTCGTGCCCCTTCCACCCCGTCGAGGAGGCGGAGACGGAACGACGCAACAGCCCCGATAGGTGCGATTTCCGTGATTTCTGGAATTAGACGATGGTAGGGTGGGGGTGCAATTCGCAGTATTGCTGTTTGACGTTCGTATGATGCTGAAAGTCGCACCCCCCGTCAAAACAGACAATTGATCGATTTAGTGAACGGTCCACATTGTCCGCAGAGCCGGAGAAGAACGAGATGGATCGGGGAGTGAATGCAGGGCTCTACGGAGAAGCAATGCGCTTTTCCGTGGACGGTGAGGCCGACCGTGTCCTCGACCGATTCGAGGCGCAGCTCAAACGCTGCGGCGCGACGCATCTGTTCGTCTCCGGTCTGCCGCTGCCGCGCCGCTCGATGGCCAAGCTGGTGGTTCGGATCGATTGGCCGGATCTGCGCTCGGGCGGGCACCTCCTCGACGTGTCGCCGTTCGACCCTCTGCTCGCCTGTTGCCTCGCCGAGCATCGTCCCTTCGTCGTCCACGACGGGCGTTCGATGGCACGTTGCGGCACCGTGATCACCTCTGAGCGGGATCTGCCGCAGCCGGTCGGCTCCGAACTGGTCGCCGCCGCCGGCGGCCGCAAGGCGGTGGTGGTGGCGATCCCGATCCACGATCTCGCCCCCTGGCAGGGCTGCGTGCTGATGGCGGGGCCCGATCTCGCCACCGGGCCGGCGCTGCTCGACGAGATCCTCTTCTATTGCATCGGCGCCATCCGCTCCCTGATGACCTTCGGCCGGGTCGACGTCGCCCGCCCCGGCGATCTCTCGGAACGCGAGCGGCACGTCCTGCAACTCACCGCGATCGGCAAGACCGCCGCCGAAATCGCCGATCTCCTCGCCATTTCCCAGCGCACCGTCCACGCGCATCTGCAGAACGCCGGCGAGAAGATGAACGCCTCCAACAAGACGCACACCGTCGTCGAGGCGCTGCGCTACGGCCAGATCCGGCTCTGACGTCTCCGTTTCCGAAGCAGAAGGGATCCGCGTCGGCGGGGCCGCGCGGGGGTCTCGCGCGTCGATCGGCGGGTCCGAAACGACGACGACCGGAGCGGCGGGGCCACTCCGGTCGTCGAGAAACGGTCGCGATGCGACGTGCCCTCAATAGGTGAGCACCGCCGGCAGTTCCTTGGCCTGCTCGACCCAGTCGGTGACCGACTTCAGGCTCGGGGTCTGGCGCACCAGCTTCTTCGCCTCGTTGATCTCCTCCATCTTGGCATGGAGGTTCTCGGGCTTGCGGTGCTTGAGTTCCTTGACGGTGTCGACGCCGGCGGCCTCGAGCAGCTCGGAATATTCCTCGCCGACACCCTTGATCCGCATCAGATCGGCCATGTTGGCCCACTTCAGAATGCGGCTGTCGTCGATGCCGGTGGCCTCGGCGAGGGTCTTGCGGCCCTTCGGGTCCTTGGCGGCCTCGAGCAGGGCCTCGACCGTCTTGACGCCCGCAGCGGTCAGCTTCTCGGCGTAGACCGGCCCGATTCCTTCGATGGTGGCGATGTTGGCCATGTGTCCGTCCTCCGGTTGCGCCCGGCCCGTTCGTCTTCTTCGCGGCCTCGCGGCGTCGTATGACGCGCGCGAGTTGAGCGCGAAATCCCCGATTCTTCAATCCCCCCGCCGAGATCACGCAAGGGGAGGTCGAGGCGCCGTCCGGGACCGGGCGGCGGTGTCGTCGATCACCCGAGGAGATGGCTCGCGCCGGGCACCTGGGCGAGCAGCTCGTCGACCTTCTCGTCGCCGGCGACGCTGCGCAGCTGGCCGATCAGGCTGCCGGCGACGTCCTTGACCTGGCTCATGTCGAGCCCGTCCTTCTGGAGGTCGCCGAGCATCGCCATGGCCGCCGCCATCGGGTTGCCCTGCGAGCCGCCCATCAGGCTGCCGAGCGCACCGGCGATGCCGCCGCCGCCCATCAGCCCGCCGAGCGCGCCCATCAGGCCGCCGCCCGAGCCCGCCTCGGCGGCCTCCGCATGGGCGGCGCCGGCGGCGGCGACCTCGTCGAAGCCCGGGACGTAGGGCTTGATCATGTCGACATATTCGGCCGGAGCCTGGGTCGCGATGAAATTGACGATCATGGAGGTCGCCTTCTGGGCGAGCGCCGGATCGATGCCGACCTGGGCGGCGATCGTGTCGATGATGTCCTGCATGGGGCGATCCTGGAGAACGGCCGGCAACTCGATCGGCGCGGGCCGTTTGGGGGAAGGACGGACCGGGTCTCCCGGGGGTCTCGAACGACCTCTCTGCGGGGACCCGTCCGCGGGCGGGAGCCTGTCGGGGCCCTCGTCGCGGCCGGCGAGTCGTCCTCGCCCGCCGCACGCCACCCGAGGATCCGACGCCGCGACCCTGCCACACGAGAGGGGCCCCGGACAAGGCGCGTCACCGGGCAGCATGGATTGCGAGACCGCTCATCGTTCGAATCGTGGCGCCTCTTCGCTCGAAAGAGGTGATCCCTCCTCCTCGTGCTCTCCTTCTGAGCCGCCGTGCCCCGCATTTGCGCTTCGGAACCCCCCTCGCTCCCCCTACCGTGAAATTCGAGAGTCGGGTCGGAAAAGTCGATCGCCACCCTACCGTGATGATCCATGACCCCGGCGCTGTGAGAGGAGTGAGGACATGTCGAGGCGCTTTGCAACGGGTCTCTTGGCGGCGCTGATGTGGGCGTCGGCGGCGGCCGCGTCCGCGGCGGAGCCGATCAAGGTGAAGGTGTTCGTCGCCGCGATGTTCGAGATCGGCAAGAACACGGGCGATCGCGCCGGTGAATTTCAGCACTGGTACGAACGCTATTGGTCGGGCGCCACGCCGGTCGTGGTCAAAGGGGCGATGAACCCCGTCTATTGCAATGCCGACGGGGTCTGCGGCTCGGTGCTCGGCATGGGCAAGGTCAATTCCTCCGCCTCGATGCAGGCGATCCTGCTCGACCCGGCCTTCGATCTGTCCCGGGCCTATTTCATCGTCTCCGGCGTCGCCGGGACGCCGCCCTCGCGTGGCACCATCGGCGAAGTGAACTGGGCGACGTGGCTCGTCGACTACGATCTCGGCCATCGCTGGGCGCCGGAGGAGAACACGCCCGGGGCGCCGACCTTCATGCCGCGCAAGGGCTACGAGACCTATCGCCTCTTTCGCATCGACCCGACGCTCGTCGGCTGGGCGATGCGTCTGACGGCGGATACGCCGCTGAAGGATGCCGACGCCGCTCGCACCTACCGCAAGCGCTATCCCGACGCCGCCGCCAACAGAGCGCCCTTCGTCGGCACCGGCACCCACATGACCGGCGACACCTTCTTCCACGGTCCCGGCATGTCGGCCCAGGCCCAGTACATCGCCAAACTCTATGGGGCCGACGATTACGTGATCACCGAAATGGAGGCGGCGGCGGTCGCCCTGGTGGTCAAACGGACCCTCGGCATCGATCGGTTCCTGTCGTTGCGCGGCGCCGTCAACTTCGACCAGGGCAATCCCAACGAGACCACGCTCCAGCATCTCGATCCCAAGCCCGGCGAGACCGCCGGCGGTTTCGCCGAGACGGTGGAGAACGTCGAACGGGTGGGGTCGCGCCTGACCGATCACATCGTCTCTCATTGGACCGAATGGGAAAACGGTGTGCCGCCCCTGCCGGCGCCGTGATCGCCGGAGACGAGCGACGGCGGTCGATCCCTCGCGACGAGGTTTCGACCGTCTCGGTTTCCATCCTCGCGCTCGCGGCCTATAGAAACGGCTACGGCACCGACGGGGGAACGATACGATGCGGATCGAAGGCGGCGTCTATCTGGGGAAGAGCATCGAGGACGAGTTCCTCGAGCTGAAGCTCGCCAACCGCCACGGTCTCATCACCGGCGCCACCGGCACCGGCAAGACCGTGTCGCTCCAGGTGCTCGCCGAGGGTCTCGCCGAGGCCGGGGTCTCGGTCTTCGCCGCCGACATAAAAGGCGACCTCTCCGGCGTCGGCGCCATGGGCACCGAGAAGGACTGGATCGCCAAGCGCGCCCACGAGATCGGCTTCGACGACTGGGAGCCGAAGAAGTTCGGCACCGTCTATTGGGACCTCTTCGGCAAGCAGGGCCACCCGATCCGCGCCACCGTCTCGGAGATGGGGCCGCTCCTCCTCGCCCGCCTGATGAGCCTCAACGAGGTCCAGGAGGGCGTCCTCAACATCGTCTTCAAGCTCGCCGACGACGAGGGTCTCCTCCTCCTCGATCTGAAGGATCTGCGCGCCGTCCTCGGCCACGTCGCCGAGCGCGCCGACGAACTGACCGTCGATTACGGCAACGTCTCCAAGGCCTCGGTCGGCGCGATCCAGCGCCAGTTGCTGGTGCTCGAGCAGCAGGGCGGCGAGGCCTTCTTCGGCGAACCCGCCCTCGAACTCGCCGACCTCATGGCGACCGACGCGCAAGGCCGCGGCCGGATCAACATCCTCGCCGCCGACGACCTGATGTCGAACCCGCGCCTCTACGCGACCTTCCTTCTGTGGCTGATGTCGGAGCTGTTCGAGGAACTGCCCGAGGTCGGCGACGTGGACAAGCCGAAGCTGGTGTTCTTCTTCGACGAGGCCCACCTCCTCTTCGACGAGGCGCCCCCGGCGCTGATCCAGAAGGTCGAGCAGGTCGTCCGCCTGATTCGCTCCAAGGGCGTCGGCGTCTATTTCGTGACGCAGAACCCGCTCGACGTGCCCGACACCGTCTCCGCCCAGCTCGGCAACCGCGTCCAGCATGCGCTGCGCGCCTTCACGCCGCGCGAGCAGAAGGCGGTGCGCGCCGCCGCCCAGACCTTCCGCCAGAACCCGAAATTCTCCACCGAGGAGGCGATCACCCAGCTCGCCGTCGGCGAGGCACTGGTCTCCATGCTCCATGGCAAGGGCGTCCCGAGCGTCGTCCAGCGCACCTTTGTGCGCCCGCCCGAGGCCCGGGTCGGCCCGCTCACCCCGACCGAGCGCGCCACCCTCGTCAACACCTCGCCCCTCGCCGGCAAATACGACGAGGTGGTCGATCGCGTCTCCGCCTTCGAGAAGCTGCGCGGCAAGGTCGAGGCCAACCCCGCCCAGCCCGGCGGCGCCAATCCGGCGCCCACCGGCGGCGGCTTCTTCGACGGCATTCTCGGCGGCATCCTGTCGGGTGTCGGCGGCGTCGCCTCGATGAAGACGGGCGGTCCGCGCTCCCAGACCCTCGGCGAGGCGATCGTCAAATCCGCCGCCCGCTCCGCCGCCTCCACCGCCGGCCGCCAGATCACCAATGCCTTGGTGCGCGGCGTCCTCGGCTCGCTCCTGAAACGTTGATCGGAACGTCCACCATGACCCTCGCGCGCGTCCTCGACCGCATCGATGCCGATTTGCCGAAGAGCCTCGATCGCCTGTTCGATCTCCTCCGTCTGAAGTCGATCTCCGCCGACCCCGCCTTCGCGAAGGAGGTGCGCGCCGCCGGTGAGCACTGCGTCGCGCTCCTCGCCGAGATGGGGTTCGAGGCCTCGCTGCGCGAGACGCCGCTCCACCCGATCGTCGTCGCCCATTGGACCGGCCCGGTCGAGAATGCCGACAAGCACGTCCTCTTCTACGGCCACTACGACGTCCAGCCGGTCGATCCGCTGAACCTCTGGCGCGCCGATCCCTTCGATCCGAAGATCGAGACGATCGAGGACGGGGTGAAGGTGATCACCGGCCGCGGCTCGGCCGACGACAAGGGCCAGGTGGTGATCTTCCTCGAGGCCCTGCGCGCGCTCCTCGCCGAGGACGGGCGCCTGCCGGTGAAGGTCACGGTGCTGCTCGAGGGCGAGGAGGAGAGCGGATCGCCCTCGCTCGAGCCCTTCCTCGCCGCCAATGCCGCCGAACTCTCCCACGACGTGGCGCTGGTCTGCGACACCAACATGTGGGCGCGCGGCCGTCCGGCCATCACCACGAGCTTGCGCGGTCTCGTCGGCGAGGAGGTGAGGATCGCCTGCTCGAACCGCGATCTCCATTCCGGCATCTTCGGCGGTGCCGCCTGGAACCCGATCCGGGTGCTGACCAAGATCCTCGCCTCGCTCCACGACGACACCGGCCGCGTCACCCTGCCGGGCTTCTACGACGGCGTCGCCGATCTGCCCGAAGAGGTGCGCGCCTCCTGGGACGCGCTCGGCACGACGGCGGAAACTTTCCTCGGTCCGGTCGGGCTGAAGACCGCCGCCGGCGAGGCCGGCCGCTCGATCCTCGAACAGGTCTGGGCCCGTCCGACCTGCGAATTCAACGGCATCACCGGCGGCTACACCGGCGACGGCTTCAAGACCGTGCTGCCGGCCAAGGCGTCGGCCAAGGTCTCGTTCCGTCTGGTCGGGGCGCAGGATCCGGATGCGATCCGAGCCGCCTTCCGCGCCCGGGTCGCCGAGATGCTGCCGCCCGACGCCGAGGTTTCGTTCCACCCGCACGGCGGCTCGCCCGGCTTCTCGATGCCCTTCGACAGCCCGTGGCTGACCGGCGCGCGCGAGGCGCTGGCCGAGGAGTGGGGGGTGCCGGCGCTCCTGATCGGTTCGGGCGGCTCGATCCCGGTCGGCAACGCCTTCGCGAAATACCTCGGCATGCCGACGCTCTTCGTCGGCTTCGGCCTCGACGACGATCGCATCCACTCGCCCAACGAGAAATACGACCTCGAGAGCTTCCACAAGGGCCTGCGCTCCTGGGCGCGGATCCTGAAGAAGCTGGCGTGAGGGGAGGGGATGATAATGATGAGAGACAATGTAAATGCCCTGATTAAATACATAAGCAACAAACCGTTTACGTCCAAAAATAAGAATGATGTTTCAGTATATAGAAGTGAGTATATTTCATTTACAAAATACATAATAGAAAATTCTATTGGTATAAGTCATTCAGATCAATTATTGGGAAAAATAAAATTTAACATAACGGAAGGTGAGCATGGATATGCGCTTGACGTTTATCCAACTATTGAAAACTTCGAGGCCTGCAAGGAATTACTAAAGAATAAAATAAGTTTGCTGAGGTCGTTCTTTTTGTTCTTTATTTACTTTAAAACTATTGATGACGAAAATTTTGGAGATTCAAATTACGCGCGAAGTGTTGAGTCGAAAATTTCCGAGTGGGATCGGAGGTCGTTGGTATTTCAGTATGTGAATCTTATCTCAATATCGATTCCAAGTGTTGATGATAGAGAGATGGTGGGAGATTTAAAAAAATTTCTGACTGGAGCTTATAGTAAAATTAAATCAATAGACGAAGATTATAGTAAATTTAAGAGCGAAAGTGAATCTGGAATCAATGAACTACGGGCAAATTATAATAATTTTTACAATAATTCTGTTGGTGATTTGCGGGCATTAAAATTAGCTCTTTTGGAAAAAAATAGAATTGGTGCTGCTGAGCAGGTGTGGAGAGTAAAAAGCAGAACTCATAGAATAACAGGTTGGATTTCTTTCTCAATTGTAATGATTATTCTGGTTTCATTTATTTATCTTTCTGTCTTTGAATGGGCGCTGATAAAGCAAGAGGTGTCTGACATATTGAAGCAGGCAGGAGGGTATGCCGCGTTGCCGGTTGTTTTGGCGCCGGTCCTGGCAGCCACTTGGGTGGTCAGACTACTGAGTCGATTGTCGATGAGCGAGTTTATGTTGGCTGATGATGCCTATCAGCGGACGGCAATGGCGCAAACGTACTATATATTAGTTTCTGATCAGGAGGCAGGGATGCAGAAGGGCGATCGGCTTCTGGTTCTGAACTCCTTGTTTCGCCCATTGCCAGGACATCAAGCAGAGGAAGTCAATCCTCCCAATTTTGCCGAACTTATGAAAGAGATGATGACGGGCGGCAACAAGAGTTGAACTTTAGAATGCTGAACTCCCGGTGCCCCATCGCGCCTTGCGTGGCGATCCTCGATGCGCCCGACGAGGCCGGCGCCCGCGCTCTGCTGGCGCCACTCGTCGAACGCTTCGGAATCGAGATCGTCCGCTCCGGCTGGGGCGCTTACGAGAAGTTCGGGCCGCAGTCGCGGATCTGGTTCTGGTGGCGCCTCTCCGAGAGCGAGGCCGCCGATCCCAGGGCCGCTTTCGAGGCGGTCGCGGCCCGGGTCACCGCGCCCGCCGACATCGACCGGCTCGATCGCCGCATCGAGCAGGCCGACGGCGAGGGCCTCGAACTCGAGATCACTGTCGCCGCGAACGTGGTCGCGGTGACGATGCCCGGTCTCGTCTGGCTCGATCTCGAGATCGACCTCGAACCGGCGGTCCAGGCCGACCTCGAGGCGGCCTTGATACCCGTTTCGGGACACCCCGACTCGTCGGGGTGTCCCGAAGTTTCGGCCTGACCGGCCGACGCCCGGTCGGGCTTGCCTTCGGCCACTCGGTTTCGACGGGGTCGAAGCCGAGTGGTCTCGGTCTCACTTCATGATGCCGAGCCGGCGCAGGATCAGATAGACCGCGCCGGAGCCCGCCAGCGCCACGAAGGCGGCGAGCCAGAAGCCCTGGTCGTGGGCGTCGAACGGCAATCCCTTGGTGTTCATGCCGAAGAGGCCGGTGACGAGCGTCGCCGGCAGGAACAGCGCGGTCAGGGCCGAGAGCGTCGAGAGCTGCCGGTTCATGTGGTCGGCCGATTTGGCGGTCGCCTCTTCCTGGATGATCCGGGCGCGTTCCTGGATCGCCTCGATGTCGCGGCCGATCGAGGTGAGCCGCAGCGCCACCCGCTCGGTCATGGCGAAGACGTCGTCGGGCAGATCGCGCTCGGGATTGTCGACCAGCGCCGTGAAATGGATGCGCAGCGCGCCGACCTGACGGTTGAGCCGCAGCGCCGTGCGCCGGATCGGCCCGACGCGGAGATCCTCCGGATCGACCGTGTCGTCGACCACCCGGTCCTCGATCACTTCGAGCCGCTCCGCCAATTCGCGGTTCATCAGCGTCACCTGATCGGCGAAATGGTCGAAGATCCACTCGAGCAGCGCCTCGCCGCTCTCGATGTGCTCGCCGCGCCCGAGCGCCCGCCGCACGTCCTCGATCGACTGCAGCGACTGGCGCCGGCCGGTGACCAGCGTCCGCCCGGCCAGCGCGAATTTGAGATGGGCGATGTCCTGGGTGCCGCGCGCGAGCTCGCGGCGGAAATCGGCGAAGACGCCGATCAGCGCGTCGTCCTCGGCGGAGAGGCGCAGATGGTCGTCGGTCTCGAGCAGATGGTCGACGGCGGCCTCGGGCAGACGCGCGTTGCGCTCGATCCAGTCGCGGGCACGCCCGTCGGCGAGGTTGAAGTGCAGCCACACCCAGCCGTCGCGGGCGATCAGCGCCGCCTCGACGTTCGCCGTCGTCAGGGGCGTCGGGCGCCCCTCGTCGTCGAATTCATAGCCGAAGACCAGACCCGGCAGGGTCTCCGCCAGTCCGCCCAGAGCTTCCACCGCGCCGCGCGCGGCCGCCTTCGTTTCCGCCATCGATCGCCTCGTCCAGCCGTGCCGCCGTCATGCACCCGTTCGCGGGTGCTGTCGAGCCGTCCGGCGATCGTCACCGAACCATTACGATCTCGAGATGTCCTCGACATGAAGGTCTTCGACAAGGGGCCGATCCCACGGAGGAGATCCCCGATGACGTTGCTTCGACAGTCTCTCGCGTTCACCTGCCTTCTCGCCGCCGCCACCGCCTCGATGCCGGCGCGGGCCGCCGCGCCGGAATATCCCGCGGTTCTCGCCGGCCACGCGATCCTGCCCGCCGACGCCACCGTGATGCCGCCGGCCGACGCGCCCGCCGACCTGAAGGTCACCGGCAAGTTCACCGGCCCCGACAATCGCCGCGTCGACACGATCGGGGCGCTGAAGGGCAAGACCGGCCTCTCGCACAAGGACTTCCCGCGCTTCACCGGCTACGCCCTGCCGATCGCGGGCCAGTCGGTGCAGGGCTTTTCCGGCATCCGCTCCCTCGGCAACGGCGAATTCCTGGTGCTGACCGACAACGGCTTCGGCTCCAAGGCCAATTCCCCGGACGCCGCGCTGATGTTCCATCGCCTGAAGATCGACTTCGCCTCCGGCAAGGTCGAACGCCTCGCCACCACCTTCCTGACCGACCCGGACAAGAAGGTGCCGTTCCGGATCATGAACGAGGCGACCGCCGAGCGTTATCTGACCGGCGCCGACTTCGACATCGAGTCGATCCAGCCGATCGGCGATCGCTATTGGTTCGGCGAGGAACTCGGGCCCTTCCTGATCGAGACCGACGCGAACGGCAAGGTGCTCCAGGTGTTCGACACCACCCTCGACGGCAAGCCGGTCCGCTCGCCCGACAATCCGGCGCTCGCCACCCCCTCCGCCCCGAACGGCAAGCTCGTCCACAATCTCGCCCGCTCCAAGGGCTTCGAGGGGATGGCCCAGTCGAAGGACGGCAAGACCCTCTACGCTCTGCTCGAGGGCCCGGTCTGGACCGACGGCAAGCCCGAGACGATCGACGGCAAGGAGGTGCTGCGCATCGTCGAATTCTCCGTCGAGAAGCGCGCCTGGACCGGCCGGTCCTGGACCTACGCCCTCGACCAGAACGGCGACGCCATCGGCGATTTCAACATGATCGATGCCCGCACCGGCATGGTCCTGGAGCGCGACAACGGCGAGGGTGATCCCGCCCGGGCCTGCCCGGCCGACAAGCCCGCCGCCGATTGCTTCACCAGCCCGGCCAAACTGAAGCGGGTCTGGAAGATCGAGCTCGGCGACGACGGCGTCGCCCGCAAGATCGGCTTCCTCGATCTGATGAACATCGCCGATCCGAAGAAGCTCGCCCGCCAGGGTGGCCGGGACGGCAAGCTCACCTTCCCCTTCGTGACCATCGAGAACGTCGACGTGGTCGATGCCACCCACATCGTGGCCGGCAACGACAACAACTTCCCCTTCTCCGCCGGCCGCGCGCTCGATCGCAACGACGACAACGAATTCGTCCTGCTCGAGGTGCCGGAGTTCCTGGCGGCGAAATGATCGCTCGACACGGATCGAAAACCGGCCCCCGGGATCATCGCGATCCTGGGGGCTGTCGTCGTCTTCGTCGGTCTCAGCCGAGCGCCAACAGGCCCTCGAGGCTGGGCAGGACGGCGGCCGGGCGGAAGTCGTGGTACTCCTCCGGCAGGCCGTTGCGGTTGACCCAGACCGAGCGGAAGCCGAAGGCGGTGGCCCCGGCCGCGTCCCAGCGGTTGGAGGATTGGAACGACACCGCCTCGGGGAAGCAGCGGAAGCGCGTCGTCACCAGATCGTAGACGCGCGGATCGGGCTTGTAGACCTTGATCTCGTCGACCGAGATGATCTCGTCGACCACGTCGTCGATCCCGGCCGAGCGGCAGGCCGCGTCCAGCATCTTCGGGGTGCCGTTGGAGAGAATCACGATCTTGGCGCCGCGCAGCTTCAGGTGCTTCAGCACCTCCGGCACGTCGGTGTGGACGTCGCAGCTCCAATAGGCGTCGAGGAGCGCCGCCCGCGACGCCCGATTGGCCTCGGGAACCCGCGCGAACGCATAGTCGAGCGCCTCCTCGGTCAGCGCCCAGAAGTCCCGGTAGCGGCCCATCATGGTCAGCATCCAGGAATATTCGAGCTGTTTGGCGCGCCACAGCGCCGAAAGCAGCTGACCCTCCGGGCCGACCTCGTCGGCGTGCCGGCGCACCGCCGCGTGGACGTCGAAGAGAGTTCCGTAGCCGTCGAAGACATAGATCGCGTGGGCCATGCGTCGCTCCGCTCGTGGGGTTCGCGAGAATGAACCGATCGGAGCCGCGAGGAAACCGCTCTTTGGACCGCTTTCACGCCTTTCTCACGGCCGCCCCCGGCGTCTCATCCCCGGATTGCCCCGAACGACCGCGCCGAGGCCCCCGCAGAGCCGCCATGCCCGCGCGAAACACTCTTTCCTGAACGATCGTCAGAGAATACCATCCGGGTTTCTCCCTGTTCGATCCGCGAGGCACTCTCATGGCGCATGGTACCCCGATTCCGAAGACCTGGACCTGGTACGACGGCGCTTGGATCGAGGGCAATCCGCCCCTGATCGGGCCGCGCAGCCATGCCTTCTGGCTCGGCACGTCGGTGTTCGACGGCGCTCGCGCCTTCGAGGGGGTCACCCCCGACCTCGATCGCCACTGCGCCCGCGTCAACCGTTCGGCCGAGGCCGTCGGGCTCGCCCCCACCATGCGCGACGAGGAGATCCTCGAACTCGCCCGCGACGGGCTGAAACTCTTCGATCGCGACGCCGCGCTCTACATCCGCCCGAGCTATTGGGGCGAGGACGACGATCCCACCCTGGTGATCGGCGCCGATCCCGCCTCCACCCGCTTCGCGCTGTCGCTCTGGGAAGCGCCGATGCACGAGCCGACCGGCATCTCGGTGACCCTGTCGCGCTTCCGCCGGCCGACGATCGAATGCATGCCGACCAACGCCAAGGCCGGCTGCCTCTATCCCAACAACGCCCGCGCCGCCCGCGAGGCGCGCGACCGCGGCTTCGACAACGCCATGGTGCTCGACCTCCTGGGCAACGTCGCCGAGCTCGCCTCCGCCAACGTCTTCATGGTCAAGGACGGCATCGCCATGACCCCCTCGGCGAACGGCACCTATCTCGCCGGCATCACCCGCGCCCGGGTGATGGACCTCCTGCGCAAGGCCGGCACGCCGGTGGTGGAGAAGACCCTGCGCTACGAGGATTTCCTCGCCGCCGACGAGATGTTCTCGACCGGCAATTACACCAAAGTGATGCCGATCACCCGCTTCGAGACCCGCGCGCTCGAGCCCGGTCCGGTCTATCGTCTCGCCCGGCGCCTCTATTGGGACTTCGCGCACGCCTGAGGGAGCCGTGCGCCCCGCACTCGAGAAGAATTCCGAGACGGCGGTTGCCGGGATCAGTAGAGCTGCTTATGTTCCCTCTCGGCCCCTCCCGGCCGGTCCCCGAAGGTGGGAACGGCCCGTTTCTCGTCAGGAGATTCCCCCGATGGCTTTCGAACTCGCCCCGCTTCCCTTCGCTTATGATGCGCTCGCGCCCTATACCTCGGCCGAGACCCTCGAGTTCCATCACGACAAGCATCACGCGACCTACGTCACCAACCTCAACAATCTGATCAAGGGGACGGAGTTCGAGAGCATGTCGCTCGAGGAGGTGATCGTCGCCTCCGCCGGCAAGAACGCTCCGGTGTTCAACAACGCCGCTCAGCACTTCAATCACGCCGAGTTCTGGAAGTTCCAGAAGAAGGACGGCGGCGGCACCAAGATCCCGGCCAAGATCCAGGCCCTGATCGACAGCGACCTCGGCGGCTACGACAAGTTCCGCGCCGACTTCATCCAGGCCGGCGTCACCCAGTTCGGTTCGGGCTGGGCCTGGCTCGCGCTGAAGGACGGTAAGCTCTCGATCACCAAGACCTCGAACGCCGACAATCCGCTGACCTCGGGCGCCACCCCGATCCTCACCGCGGACGTGTGGGAGCACGGCTACTACATCGACTACCGCAACCTGCGCGCCAAGTTCCTCGAGGCCTTCGTCGATCACTTGATCAACTGGGACTACGTGCTCGAGTGCTACGAGAAGGCGGTCTGATCGACCCCGTTTCGCGACTTGCGACGATCGTCGGCCGGGCCTCGTGCCCGGCCGATGTGTTTTCGACCCTGACGCGAGATGACCCAACGTTAACGGCTTGTTGGGCTTCTCTGCGCAATTTGACGGGCGAGGGATCTGACGCAAGGGGAGGCGCGGATGACCATCGTCGACACCTTCGCCCGCGCCCGGGTCGCCGTCCTCGACGACAATCGCAATTTCCAGAACCTGATGCGCACCCTGTTGCGGCAACTCGGGTTTCGCCACGTCGAGGTGTTCGGCGATCCCATCGACGCGCTGACCCATGTGACCGAGGTCGGCGTCGACATCGCCTTCGTCGGTCTGGTGATGCCGAGGCAGAACGGGATCGAATGGGTCCGCCGCGTGCGCCGCCTCGTCGGCGTCGCCAATCCCGACATGGCGATCGTCATGGTCTCGGGTCTCGCGGTGCGCGCCGTGCTGGAACCGGCCGTCGCCGCCGGGGTCGACGGCTTCCTGGTCAAGCCGCTCTCGGCCGACACGCTGGCGCGTCATGCCCGCCACGCCCTCGTCGAGCGCGACGCCTATGTCGCCGGGGCCGACGGCTATTGGGGGCCGGACAGCCGCAAGACGCGCCTGCGCCTGCATCGGATCGAACGCGGCGAGCGCCGTCCGCGTCCCGTCTTCGTGGCGCCGCCGTCGCCGCCGCCGCCCGATCGGCGTCCCGATTACGCGCTCTCCCTTCCCGGTCTCGATGTGGAGATCGTCGAGCGGACGCGCTACCATGACGCCATGTTCATCGATTGATCGCCGTGTTCGGCGGTCCCCCGGAGGTCGCGTGCCGCCCCAATCGAGCTGGATCGACGCCTTCGCCGGCCTCGCGCGTCTGGCGCCGGCGGATCGTGATCGTCTCGCCGAACGCGCCCAGGTGACGGCGCTGCCGACCGGCACCACGGTGTTCTCGCCCGGCGCGCCCTGCGGCGTCTATCTGCTGGTGCTCGAGGGCTCGGTACGGGTCCAGATGATCGCCGACACCGGCCGCGAGATCGTGCTCTACCGGGTCCGGCGTGGCGAGAGCTGCGTCCTGACCACGGCCTGCCTGCTCGGTGAGGACGTCTATTCGGCGGAAGGCATCGTCGAGGAACCGACCCTCGGCGTCGCCGTTCCCGTCGCCGTCTTCGACGAGTTGATCGCCCGCTCGGACGCCTTCCGCCGCTTCGTCTTCGCCGGCTACGGCCGCCGCGTCGCCGAGATCCTGGCGACCATGCAGGCGGCGGTGTTCCATCGCATCGATGCCCGCCTCGCCCGCCATCTCGCCGCGCGCGGTCCCGGACCGATCGAGGTCACCCATCAGGATCTCGCGGTCGAACTGGGCACCGCCCGCGAGGTGATCAGCCGCCACCTCAAGGCCTTCGAGAAGCGCGGCGTGGTCCGCCTCGGACGCGGCGCCGTCGAGGTCGTCGACCGCGCCGGCCTCCTGCGCTACGCCGATCTCGAGGATCGCGCCGGCCCCGATCACCGAGAGGTGATCGGCGAGACGGTCGCGCGATCGGTTCCGGTGACTTGATCACCGACGGACCGCCGCCGTGGGTCTAGAGTGGCCTCGATCGAATGCGGTGGACGATGGGGAGGGGCTCCTTCGGCCGCGACAACGAACGAGACGAGGTGACGAACATGACTGCCAACGTCGGTGGTATCGACAAGATCCTGCGCATCGTGGTCGGGCTGGCCCTGATCGCCTTCGCCCTGCTCGCTCCGGCGACCATTTCCTGGAAGTGGATCGGCTGGATCGGCGTGGTTCCGCTCGCGACCGCGCTGCTCGGCTTCTGCCCGGCCTATACGCTGCTCGGCATCAGCACCTGCCCGATGAAGAAGTGAGACGCGCTCCAGGCGAGGAGCGCATCGGTCTTCGATGAAGAAAAACGGCCGCGACATGTCGCGGCCGTTCGTCGTTCCGGGTGTTCCCTGGATGGGCAGCCCCCTCAGCGGGTTCCGCTCGCCGCCTCGGCCGAGGGGTGGTGGTCGGCATGCGCCGCCGCCGCCCGCTGCTGGCGCTTGAGCGAGATCGGCGTCGCCCGGGTCGCGGCGATCAGCGCCTCGGGGTTGTCCTCCGAGATCGGCCGGATCGCGTCGTCGACATAGTCGAACCGCTTCGGATCGCGCTGGGTCTTGACCATGAAGCGGTAGAGCCGGCCGTAGGTGACGAGCGCGGTGGCGCCGGAGCGCACGAACCGCCACCAGTGGCGCGTGTAGAAGACGAGCGGGTTCTCGAGCGGCAGGCCCGGCCGGCGCTGCCGGCGCCGGCGGATCCGGCCGTAACCGGCCTCCAGCGCCGCGACCTTCTCGAGCCGGACCGCCTCGCGATAGAGGACCAGCCGGATCAGCGTCGTGTAGCGCTTGGTCGACTTCATCGCGACCATGCGGCGGATGATCGTGCGCATGTGCGACCAGTCGTAGAAGGCGCGGTGGGCGTCGGTATAGGCGCCCTCCCATTCCTCGTCGCTCATCACCGGATGGTGCGTCACCCGGTGGCTGAGATCGTAGCGGTTCATGTCCGGATCCATCCAGACGCCCTGGCGGGTGAGGCGCTGATGGTCCTCGCTGCCCGGCAGAGGCGTCAGATAGTTCAGGTAGATCATGTCGATCGCCAGCTCGCGCTTCAGCGTCTCGATGTCGCGGCCGATCGATTCGCGTGTATCGTTCGGGAAGCCGACGATGTAGCCGCAGATGATGACCACCGAGTAGCGCTTCCAGGCGAGGATCGTCTTGCGATAATCCTCGATCTTGTTCTGGCGCTTCTTGACCGATTCGAGGTTGTCGGGGTTGATGTTCTCGAGCCCGATGAAGATCTGATCGGCGCCGACGGCGCAGAGCTTTTCGATGAACCGCGGCGTCTTGTGCGCCTGCGCGTCGACCTGCACCGCCATGCGCACCCGCAGCCCCTGTTTGCGCAGGAGCAGCAGACGATCGACGAAGGCTTCCCAGTTCTTGTTGCGGGCGAAGTTGTCGTCGGTCAGGAAGAACCGCGAAATGCCGTTGGCGGCGTTCTCGCGGACGATCTTCTCGAGATCGTCGGGCGTGCGGAACCGGCTCTTGCGGCCCTGGACGTTGATGATCGAGCAGAACGAGCACTCGAACGGACAACCGCGGCCGAGGTCGAGACTGGCATAGGCGGAGATGTTGCGCCGGATCTCGTCCGCCTCGAGGAACGGCGTCGGCTGGCCGGCGAGCCCGGGCGCGTCGGGGAGATGGTCGTAGATCGGCTTCAGCGCGTCGTCGAAACCGTCGCGCAGCACCTCGTCGATGCGCCCTTCCTCGGCCTCGCCGGTGAAGAAGGAGATGCCGAGCGCCTGCGCCTCCTTCAGATCGGCCGGCATCTCGTCGAGCATCGACACGCAGCCGGAGACGTGGAAACCGCCGATCGCCACGGGAATGCCGGCGGCCCGGAGCGGCCGCGCGATGTCGACCGCGCGGGGGAACTGATTGGACTGGACCCCGACCAGGAAGACGACGGTGCGCCCGCCGCCTTGGCGGTGGCGTGCGATCATCCGGTCCGGATCGACCATCGTGTGGGTCTCGTCGACGATGTGCACATGGGGCTCGACGTTCGCCCCGAGCGCCTCGCGCGCGATCGCGTCGTGCACCAGCCCGGCGACGCAGGCGAGCGAATTCGACGGGATCAGCGAGCGGTACCACTGCAACGGATATCCGTCGTCGTCGTAACGCGTCGGCTTGATCAGATGGATGTCGTATCGCGTCATGCGGTTTCCTTCCGCTCGGCGCGCGGCCTCGGGCGATCCGCCGAAGATCGCTGCCGACGGCGCTCGATGGAGCCCTTCGTCGGGCGACTGTGTCTCGGATCGCCCGCAGGCGCAACGCTCAAGTGCTCGGATCGGCGGTCTCGGCCCGACCTTGCGTCACCGCGAGGGCGAAGGCCTGGATCAGAGCCACTTCCTTCAGCCGATCGAAGCGCCCGGCGGCGCCGCCGTGACCGGCGTCCATGTTGGTCTTCAGAAGGAACGGCCCGCCGCTCGCCCGCGCCCTGAGCCGGGCGATCCACTTCGCCGGTTCCCAATAGGTGACGCGCGGATCGGTGAGCCCGGCGAGCGCCAGGATCGGCGGATAGGCCTTCGCCTCGACGTTGTCGTAGGGGCTGTAGCCGAGGATGGTGCGGAACGCCGCCTCGTCCTCGATCGGATTGCCCCATTCCGGCCATTCCGGCGGGGTCAGCGGCAGGGTCGGGTCGCACATCGTCGCGAGCACGTCGACGAAGGGCACCTCGGCGACGATCCCGGCGAAGAGTTCTGGCGCCCGATTGGCGATCGCCCCCATCAGCATGCCGCCGGCCGAGCCGCCCTGGGCGACGATCCGGTCGGCCCGGGTCACGCCAGTGGCGATCAGGTGGCGGGCGCTCGCCACGAAGTCGTCGAACGTGTTGGTCTTGGCCTCGCGCCGCCCTTGCGCATACCAGCGGAAGCCCTTGTCCTTGCCGCCGCGAATGTGGGCGATGGCGTAGACGAAGCCGCGATCGACCAGCGACAGCGCGGTGGTGGAGAAGGCGGCGGGAATGCTGATGCCATAGGCGCCGTAGCCGTAGAGGAGCAGCGGCGCCGTGCCGTCGAGCGGCGTGGCGCGGGCGCGCAGCAGCGTCACCGGCACTGTCTCGCCGTCGGCGGTCGGTGCGAACACGCGCGCGGCGACATAGGCCGCCGGATCATGGCCGCTCGGCACCCGCTGTTCCTTGCGCAAGGTCCGCGCGCGGCTCTCCATGTCGTAGTCGTAGATCCGCGCCGGCGTGGTCGGCGAGGAATAGGAGAAGCGGATCTCGGTGGTGGCGAATTCGAAGCCCCCCGAGAGCCCGAGCGAATAGGCCTCCTCCTCGAAGGCGATGGCATGTTCGACGCCGTCGGCGAGACGGCGCACGACGATGCGCGGCAGCCCCTCGACCCGCTCCAGCCGGACCAGATGATCGCGATAGGCGGTCTGCGACAGGATCAGCCGGCCGGGCGCGTGGGCGACCAGCGGGCGCCAATTCTCCCGGCCCGGCGCCTCGACCGGGGCCGTCACGATCTGGAAGTCCTCGGCGCCGCCGCCGTTGGTGAGGATGGTGAAGACGTCGCCGACGTGCTCGACGTCGTATTCCTCGGCGGTCACGCGCGGCGCCACCAGACGCGGCGGCGCCGACGGGTCGTTCGCCTCGATCAGCCGGACCTCCGAGGTCTCGTGGTCGTGGATCGCGATCAGCACGAAGCGGCCGGAGAGCGTCTTGCCGAGCCCGACGAAGAAGCCGGGATCCGCCTCCTCGTAGACGAGGACGTCGGCGCTCGCCGCCGTCCCGACGCGGTGGAGGAAGACCTTGGACGGCCGGTGATTGTCGTCGACCGCGACATAGAAGAAGTGCTCGCCGTCGGCCGCCCAGGCGACGTCGCCGCCGGTCGCCTCGATGACGTCGTCGAGATCGCGGCCCTCGGCGAGATCGCGGACTCGCAGCGTGAAATATTCGGAGCCGTTCTCGTCGGCGCCCCAGACGAGGCGGCGGTGATCGGGCGAATGGGCGACGCCGGAGAGCCGGAAATAGGCCTTGCCGGCCGCGCGCGCGTCGCCGTCGAGCAGGATCTCCTCGGCGCCGCCGTCGCGCGGCGTGCGGACGTGGATCGGATGCTGACCGCCCGGCACGTGGCGCACCGCATAGGCGAAGGCGCCGTCCTTGGCCGGAACCGAGCTGTCGTCCTGCTCGATGCGCCCCTTCAATTCTTCGAAGAGCAGCCCCTGCAGGGCCTCGGTCTCGGCGAGGGCGGCGGCGGCATGCGCGTTCTCGGCGTCGAGATGGGCGCGGATGTCGGCGGCGAGCGCGGCGGGATCGCGCATCACCTCCTGCCAGTTCTCGGCCCGCAGCCATGCGTATTCGTCATGGATCACCCGGCCGTGCAGGGTGCGGCTGGTGTCCCGGGCGGGGCAGGTCGGGGCCGAGGCGGGGGCGAGGCGGGGAAAGGTCATGATGGGCTTCGTGATCCGATGCGAGGTCGAGAGCGGGTTCGTCGGCGCCCGAGACGTCGTCCCGTCGCGGGCGGTGGCGGATGATCGCGGCCGGCGCGGCGCGATACTCCACGAATCTCGAGCGTTACTCGGGATCCGCGCGGCCGTTCCTGCCGCCGCCTTCGTCCGACGGGGGCACCGCCCCGGCGCGGCACGATGCCGCGACGCGGGACTTTAGGTCGCGACGGCCGCGACGACAATCGCGCGCGCCGGGCACGACGTCGCGTCACCCGACGACCCCGCGACGAACCGAGGAAATTCGCCCCGGATCGGATCGATTCGTCATGAATCACACCACAACGTGATCGACGATGGTGGTCCTGGTTCACATTTTTCGCCGCGTTGCTCGCCTCATGTGGCCGTTCGGCTGTGCTTCCATGCAAGGCGGACATGCGTCGGCAGGTGGTCGACTGCCGATCTGAAATAAAAATCGGCGCGACATCTTGTGCTTCTCGAAAACTCTGCCTATACGAAGAAATCGATTTACGAGGGACGTGATTCAACCAACGACTACGGGAGTTGATGCCCATGTTTCGGAGCATCACGCCGAGTTCGCCGATGAATCCCGGCCCGACCGGCCGACCCGAGGCACCGCCTCAGGCAAGAAGGTGAAAGATGACCGATACCGCCAACAGCAACCTCATCGATCTGGCCGCCGACATCGTGTCGGCCTACGTGAGCAACAACACGGTCCCCGCGGCCGAGTTGTCGGGCCTGATCGCCGAGGTCTACGGTGCCCTGCAGCGCACCTCCACCGGCGTCGCCCCGGAGCCCATGCCCGAGCCGCTGAAGCCGGCGGTTCCGGTGAAGAAGTCGGTCAACCCGGACTTCATCGTCTGCCTCGAGGACGGCAAGAAGTTCAAGTCGCTGAAGCGCCACCTGCGCACGCAGTACAACATGACTCCGGAAGAGTACCGCGAGAAGTGGGGCCTGCCGACCGACTATCCGATGGTCGCCCCGAACTATGCGCAGGCGCGTTCCGATCTCGCCAAGAAGATGGGCCTCGGCCAGCAGCGTCGTCGCGGCGCGCGCTGAGCGACCTCTCCTCGACAGCCTTCGAGCGCCGCGGATCTCACGATCCGCGGCGTTTCGCGTCTTCGGGCCGCCGTGCCGGCGCGCGCCCCTCCGCCGCCGGGCTCCGCGACGGGCGCGGCCACGCTCCGGCGCGCCCCGGCCACCACGGCGAGCCGCTCTCGCGCCGCCACAGATCGGCTTCCGCCGCCAGCGCCCGGATCAGCCCGACGTGCCGGTCGAGACTGTAGCTCCAGTGCCGCGCTCGGCCGCGCCGCCGCTCCGAGCCGAGGGCCCGCGCCACCCGGTCGAGGACCCGCGCGCGCCCCTCGCGCGTGCGGTCGGCGAGTTCGCCCGGCGTGACCGGAACGAGGCGCGGCAGGATCCGCTCGCGCTCGCCCGCGCGCCACACCGGCGGCTCGTCGAGGGAGGGTGGGCGGTCGGAAACATCGGTCGTGGGACGGGTCATGGCGGTCTCCTCGTGTTCGAGGAGGAGTGTCGCCCCATGCGACCCCACCGAGGACAACTCGACCCGATGTCACCGCAACGAGAAATTGGTGAAATTCACCATATATATCTTCAGTTATCCCCGCCCCCTCCGCGCCGCCGATAATCGAGAGGTATTTATTCCTATATCTCTCGCGACGGGGGGATCGTCATGCAGCCCACTTCGATCGATCGACGCGGATCCGTGTCGGTCTCACGACCATGTCGCAGCCGCCTTCCCGGCGAGCGGAGACGCCACCGCCGGCCGCTTCCCGCGCGCTCCGACGTCGACCGCCGCGCCGAACGCTGCCGGCTCCTCGAGGCGCTGGTGGCGCGCGCCTTCGGCGTGACGGTCCCCGACCTGCGCGGCGCCACCCGGGGCCATGCGCCGGTCGCCTTCGCGCGTCAGGTGGCGATGTACGTCGCCCACGTCTGGTTCCGCTTCTCCCTGAGCGAGGTCGGCCGCCGCTTCGGCCGCGACCGCACCACCGTCGCCCATGCCTGCCGGGTGGTGGAGGAGGAACGCGACGACCCCCACATCGATCGGGTGATCAGCGCCATCGAGGCCTCCGCCGACCTCTGGCGCGACTTCGTCGCCAGTCTGGAGGGCCGGGCATGACCACGTCCGAAACCCGCTCCGGGCGCCGCGTCGCGCGCCTGTTGGACCTGTTGGAGACCTCCGAAGGCCGCCTCGAGGGGGGCGACGGCACCACGATCCGCCTCACCGGCCCGAACGGCCTGCGCCGCATGCGGCTCGAGCCGGACCAGATGGCGGACCTGATCGCCGAGGGGCTGATCCGTCTCGACGGCGACCCCGCCGATCGGGTCGTCCTCACCGCGGCGGGCCGGGCGCGGGCGCGGCGCGGGCGTCGCCTCGGCGAGGTCGACGGCTTCCGCCTCCAACACGGCGACGTCGCCCCCGTCTCCGGCGGCGATCCGACCGTCGTCGATCGCGCCGAGAGCCCGCTCGCCTGGCTCGCGCGCCGTCGGGATCGCTCCGGCCGGGCCTATCTGTCGCCCGCCCGTGTCGCCGCCGGCGAGCGCCTGCGCGCCGATTTCACCCTCGCCCGGATGATGCCGACGGTGACCTCGAACTGGTCGAGCGGCCGGGTTCAGGCGGGAAACGGCGGGGCCGGCGGGCTCGCCGATCTGACCGACCGGGCGTTGGCGGCGCGCGAACGCGTCCACCGGGCGCTCGACGCCGCCGGGGCCGATCTCGCCGGGGTCCTGCTCGACGTCTGTTGCTTCCTGAAGGGCCTGGAGGAGGTGGAGAGCGACCGCCGCTGGCCGGTCCGGTCCGCCAAGGTGGTGCTCGACATCGCCCTCGGCCGCCTCGCCGATCACTACGGCCTCGGCGACGAGGCCCGTGGCGCCGATCGATCCGGCCGTCTGCGCGCCTGGGGCAGCGGCGACCATCGCCCGTCCGCCTCGCGCGCGACGCCCGACTGAGCGTCGATCGGCGAGATCAGGCGCCCGCGCCGGCCGCGCGGGCGTCGGCGCGGATCCGCTCGATCATCGCGTTGACGCCGTTCGCCCGTTGCGGGGTGATGTGGTCGCGCAGCGAGATGGCGGTGAAGATCGGTTCGGGATCGAGGGCGAGGATCTCGTCCGGCGTGCGGCCGGAATAGATCGCCAGCATCACCGCGACCAGTCCCTTGACGATGTGGGCATCCGAATCGCCGGTGAAAATGAGGCGCGGGACGCTGTTCGGATCGGTCTCGACGCGCGTCGCCAGCCAAACCTGCGAGGCGCAGCCGCGCACCTTGTTGGCGTCGATGCGATCGGCCTCGTCGAGCGGCGGCAGCGCCTTGCCCAGTTCGATCACGTAGCGATAGCGCTCTTCCCAGTCGTCGATGACGTCGAAATCCGCCAGAATGTCGTCGATGCTCGCCAAGGCTCGAGCCTCCCCTTCGCTCGCTCCTCTATAGCGACCGCGCGCCCCTTCGAAAACCGTCGATCGAAACGAAGACCCCGCCGGACGAGGATCCGACGGGGCAGGGGGCGTGCGGGGAAGGCGAGGGGCGGCTCAGGAGAGCGGACGCGGCGCCGGCATCGGCACGATCGAGGCGCGCAGGGGAACCGGCGGCGAGGCGGCCGGCGCGCCGTGGGCCGGTGTCGCGGCGGCATGAGCGGGCGCGGCGGCCGGATTGGTCGGAGCGGCGGCGGCCTCGCTCGGGGTCGAGCCGGTGGTGTCGCGTTCGCGCCCGTCGAGCTGCTCGTAGACCCAGCGCGCGCCGGTTCGCGCCTTGGCGCCGAAGCCGTCGAGCGCGGTCTTGCCGGTCTCGCAGGCGTTCGGATTGCGCGAGCAGAAGCCGCGCAGATCCTCGAAGGTCGACTGCGCCGCGCCGATCGCCTCGAAGGTCGAGACCGAGCGGGCGGCGCCCGGTCGCGCCGTCTCCGACGGATCGGCCGGAATCAGCAGCACCACCAAGGAGAGCCAGAAGGCGGCGCGAAGAAGAAAGAACATGAGGAGCCTCCCCGGAGACCGGCGACGTGGGGGAAGACCCGGACGTCGCTTCGAGGGTCACCCTAGCGGAGACGATTGAAGGTCGGGTTCAGCCGAAACCTCGAATTTGAGCGAAAAAGCGCCCGGTTTCGTTAGCTCGCCGTTCACCATGACGACGATTGGTCGTGGGGTCGGACGATTATTCGGTTCCCTTCGGCCGTTCTTCCGCTCCGGCGCGATCGCCTCGGCGCGCGATCCCCCGGCCCTCAACAGGCTGTTAAGTCGGCGATGCCATCATGCCCCCGTCGACGCTCCGTCGGAGGGCCGGCCCACTTCAGTGGTGAGTTGATCGAGTGACCGAGTATCGTCATCAAGGCCCCTTCGCGCATCTGGAGCGCTTCGTCGATGGGCTCGTGCCCCAGCGCGTCGCCGGCGACGGCCTCGAATGGCGCCGTCACAGAGCCTTCATCGCCGCCAATCTCTTCGCCGGTCTGGCCGCGCTCGGCCTGTTGCCGGTGTGGCTGGTGCTGGCCGGGCCGACCGGACTGGTCGAATCGGTGGCGCTGATCGGTCTCGTCGCCCCGGCGCCGATCGCGCTCTGGGTCGCGCACGGCGGCGAGCTGCGCCGCGCCCACGTCGCCTCGGCGGCGGTGTCGGCGCTGGTCCTCGCCTGGATCGCGCTCTTCACCGGCGGCATCGCCTCCTATGCTCTCTTCGCCCTCGGCGTCGTGCCGATGGAGGCGGCCCTGTCCGGCCGCCGCGACGTCACCCGCATCGCCTTCGCCTTCGCGCTGATCGCCTTCACCGGCGTGGTCGGCATCGATTTCGCCGGCGCCCTGCCGACCCCGGTCGGCGGCGGCGCCCGCGCCCTCGAAGTGCTCATCCCCGGTCTCGCGATCATCTACGCCGGCGGTCTGGCGCTGCGCATGGAGATCGTCTCCCGCGCCGGCGACGAGGTCGCCCGGCGGCGCGCCCATCACTTCCGCCTCGTCGCGGAGAACATTTCCGACATCGTCACCGGCCACGGCGCCGACGGCGACATCGTCTTCGTGACGCCGGCCGTCGAGCGGGTGCTCGGGGTCGCGCCCAACAGCCTGCGCGGCGACGGCCTCTTCCGGATGATCCACGTCGGCGATCGCCCGGCCTATCTCACCGCTCTATCGGAGGCCGCCACCCGTGGCCGCGCCGCCGAGGTCGAATTCCGCGCCCGCATCGACGACGAGAACGGCCGCCATCGCTGGGTCTGGCTGGAGCTGCGCTGTCGCCCGCTCGACGCCCGCGATCCGTTGATCGGCTCCGCCAAGGTCGTCGCCGTCACCCGCGACATCACCGATCGCAAGGCCCAGGAGGAGGAACTCCTGCGCGCCCGCGAGACGGCGGAGGAGGCGAGCCAGGCCAAGACCCGGTTCCTCGCCAACGTCAGCCACGAGCTGCGCACCCCGCTCAACGCCATCATCGGCTTCTCCGAGATGTTGAGCGCCGAGATCTTCGGACCGCTCGGCGACCCGCGTCAGCGCGAATACGTCGATCTGATCCACGATTCGGGCAATCACCTGCTCCAGGTGGTCAACGACATCCTCGACATGTCGAAGATCGAGACCGGCACCTTCGACGTCGTCGCCGAACCCTTCGATCTCGGCCCGCTGCTCGAGGGCGTGTGTCAGCTCATGTCGCTGCAGGCGGAGGAGCGTGGTCTGCGCCTGACCCTGCAGGTGCCCGAGAACCTGCCGGAACTGAGCGCCGACCGCCGCGCCTGCAAGCAGATCCTGATCAATCTCCTCTCGAATGCGGTGAAGTTCACCGACCGCGCGGGAACCGTCACGCTCGGCGCCCGGGTCGACGGCGACCACGTCGCGATCTTCGTGCGCGACACCGGCATCGGCATCTCCGAGAAGGACATCCGTCGCCTCGGCACCCCCTTCGTCCAGGCCGATTCCGGCTACGACCGCCGCCACGAGGGCACCGGGCTCGGCCTGTCGGTGGTCAAGGGACTGACCCAGTTGCACGGCGGCACCATGAAGATCGAGAGCCGGCTCGGCGAGGGCACCTGCGTGACCATCCGCCTGCCGCTCGATCCGAGCGAGGCGAGCGTCCCCGTCGTGTCTCCGCGCGTGGTCGATCTGATCACCCCGGTCGCCGCCGAATCGCGCCCCCTCGAGCAGAAACGCGCCTGACATGACGAGATCCGCCCGCCCCACCGCCCGCACTTGGGACGACCAGCCCGCCGGTCGCGGCACCCCCGCCGGCAGCCTGCCCATCCGCGTCGCCGAGGCCGCGCTGCGCCACCCCGTCACCACCGGCGGCATCTTCCTCTCGGTGGTGATGATCGGCGTCATCGCCGGCAATGCCCTCGGCAATCAGCCGAAGCGCCATCCCCATCCCTGGTTCCAGACCCGGCTCGTCGATGGCCCGGCCACCACCGGCTCGAATGCGATCCCGCTGCCGCAGCCGGCGCCGCTCGCCCCCGCCGCCCAGCCCGTGCAGGCGACGCCGGCCGCGACCGCCCCGGTCCAGACGCCGCCCGCCGTGCTGCCGCGTCCGCGGCCGATGACGGCGGTCGAACAGCCGGGCGCCCTGCGCGATCTCCAGATGGCGCTGCGCGATCACGGCCTCTATGCCGGTCCGATCGACGGCGTCCTGGGCCCGGCCACCGCCGAGGCCATCCGCGCCTTCGAGCGGCGCCTCGGCGCGCCCCAGACCGGCGAGCCGAGCGACCTGCTGCTCGCCGCCGCCCGCGCCCTCCATCCCGGCGACGCCGCCACCACCGCCTCGACGCCGCCCCCCGGCCGCCGGGTGGAAGCCGCGCCGCAGCCTCAGCCCGGCAGCGGCCTTCCGGTCGAGCCGGTCGCCTATGCCTCCGACACGCCCTCGATGCGCATCGCCACCGCCGACGCCGTCGCCCATCCGGTCTCGCCGGAGGCCTATGGCACGTTGCCGACGGTCGAGGCCGAGATCGAGGCGCCGGTCTTCACCGGATCGATCCGCCGCGCCGCCCGCGAACCGCTCGCGCCCGGCGGCGAGGCCCGCCTTCAGAAGATCCAGCGCAACCTGATCGCCGCCGGCTACGGTCCGCTCAAGGCCGACGGCCGTTGGGACGACCGTTCCGCCTCCGCCGCCCGCCGCTTCGAGGCCGACAACGGTTGGCCGGTCACGGGCCGCCCGAGCGAACGGCTCGTCTCGGGTCTCGCCCTCGCCGTCGCGGGCCATCGGCGCTGATCGGCGAAGGGATCCGCCCATGCGCCTCGCCTCGGAAATCTGGGTTTCGGCGCTGATCCGCCGCGCCTTCGCCGCCGGCGCGGCCGCGATGGTGCGCCGGCGCGGCGACGCCACCGCCGGGGCGATCTGGGTCGTCGTCGACCGTCTCGACGGAACCGTCGATCTGCACGTCCCCCGGCCGCAGAGCGAGGTCGGCGTGGCCGATGCCGACGACCGCCGCTTCGAGACCGTGCTCGCCGGCGCGCCCGCCGCCGAAGTCGGCACGCGGATCGACCGGGAGACGCGGTTCGATTCGGATCTGTGGGTGGTCGAGGTCGAGGATCGCGACGGCCGCTCCTTCATCGAGCCGCCGCCGGTCGATCCTCGCGCGCCGCCGCCGGAACGCCCGGTCTGGCCGCCGAAGATGTGAGCCGCGCCTCAGGCGCGGCGGCTGGCGCCGTCGGTGGCGCCGATCCGGGTCTCGCCGGTGCCCGCCTCGCGCGGGGTTCCCGCCGCCTCGCGCCGTTCGGCCGCGTCGGTCTGGCGCAGCGCGCCGGCGCGACGAGCGAGACGATCCTCGCGCCACGACAGGACCAGATGTTCCGCGACGCGGCGCGGCGTCCGCTCGACCAGGGCGGCGAGATCCTGGAGCATCCCGAGCGTCGCCGCCGGGCCGAGATGGTGGAGCAGCACCGAGGTGGCGCGGATCTCGCCGATGCCGCAGGCGACCAGCACCACCGCCAGCGCCTCGCCGCTCGGCTCCGCCAGGATCGCGTCGACGAGGCCGCGCTCGAGCCCGAGCGCCTCGGTCAGCGCCTCGGCCAGGACCGAGGCGTCTTCCGCCGTCGCCGCCCGCAGCAGCCGATCGCCGAGAAGGCCGGGCTCGCGCACGCCGCCGCGCGCCGGGCCGGTCCGCGTCGCCGTCTCCAGCGCGGCGCTCTGCAGCGCCCGCCAGCGGCCGGCCGAGGTCATCGCCACGAAGGCGTGACCCTTGCGCGAGGCGGAGGTCGTCTCGGCGCGCTCGAGCCGTTCGGGCGCGGGAACCGTCGGAGAAGTTTCGGTCGTCTTGGGCATCGGGCGCACCGGAACGTCGAAGAGGAGCGGCGGGGTGAGACGAACGCGGGCCTCGGCGGCGGGGACCGGGGTCGGCTCCACCGCGTCGGTGCCGTCGAGGGCGGCCGTCGCCGGGGCGGGCGAGGGCGCCGAAACGGGCGAGGACGTCGCGGCGGGGGTGGCGGCGATCTCGTCGCGGCGGCGCTTGGCCGGCACGATCACCGGCCGGGTCGGGCCGGTCACGGTGCTGTCGACGAGGACGGCGGCGATGTCGGGGGCGAGATCGAGCCGGCGGGTGACGCAGCGCACGTGTTCGGGGCCGCGCCGCATGATCTCGACCAGATCGGAGGAGGTGAGGACCGGCGATTCGACGATCATCGGTTCGGCCACTTCGATCGAGTCCATCGCGAGCCGGCGCGCGATCTCCGGCGGCGTGTCGGGGCGCCGGGAGAGCGCGATCGAGACGCGGCGGCGCGCCGGGGTCCCGGCGGCGTCGAGGAGCCCGTCGACGAGCGCGGCGAAGGCGCGAATCTCGCCCTTGTCGTGCGTCGGCGCGCGCAGATAGAGGTCGACGACGTCGGCGAGCATGTCGTGCGGACCGCGCCGGGGCACGGCGTGGTCGTCGGCGGTGGGAACCACAGGCTCGGAACGATGCATCGCGGGTCTCGTCGCAGCGGAAATGGCGTCGGACCCACTATCGGCGGGAGCGGTTAACGCTCTCTTAACCATGATCGCGCATGGATCGAAACGAGCGGAAGATCGGACCGCTCCCCGCGTTCGCGTTCGACGCGCGCCCTCCGGGGCGACGCGCTCATGCCTTCCTCCCACGCCCTGGGCTCACGAGGAGAGATCGATGGGAGACGTCGTGAACTTGGCGACCGTGCGCCGCCGCATCCATCCGGCCCGGGCCGATCGTTCGGATCGCCTGGGCGAGATCGTGCTCTTCACCGGGGTTCGCATCGAACGGTGGGAGGATCCCGCCACAGATCGGACCGGCGTCGAGACCGACCGCAGACCGCGCTCTCCGCGTCGTCGCGGCGGGCGCTGAGGCGAGAACCCCGTCGCGCCCGCGGCGGACATCGAGGATCGGGCCGCCGTGGGGGCGGCTCGTCCGTGTTGCGAGCGGCCGGGGAGGCGCGCCCATGATCGTGGCTCCGATCCGTGTCGCCGCCCTTCTCCTCCTCGCCGTCGGGCTCGGGGCCTGCGCCCGCGAGACCGGCGACTTCGGTCGCGCCAAGCCGAACACGCTCGACGACCGGGTGATGCCCTTCCTCGGCGACACCGTCGCCCGCCACGGACGCGGCGAACTCGTCTCCGACTTCAATCGCACCGATCGCGAGGCGACCTTGCGCGATCGCGCCTGGGCGCTGGTCCGCGCCCCTCACGTCGAGGATTGGTTCGGCAACCGGCTGGTCGAGGCGCAGCGCACCCGCATCCTGCCCGAGATCGATTCCCGCTTCGAGCCGGGCGGCTACTACGCCTATCTGCGCCGCGATCCGTTCCGCTCCAGCGAGGCGCGGTGGAACCGGCTGCTCGCCGACATGCGCGCCGACACCGGCCTCGTCGGCCCGTTCTGGGACGAGGCGCGCCGCGTCCGTCAGGACGACCAACTGCGCCTGCGCGCGGTCGACGGCCGCCGCGACGTGGCGGCGGAGGAGTTGCGCGACGCCACCGCCCGCATCGAGGAGAACGCCCGCGTCGTCGATTGGACCTGGCGGGCGCTGCGCTTCCGCCTCGCCGCCTATCGCATGGCGATCGACCGCATCATGGTGGAGACCCCGTCCGATCGCCTGTGGGAGGCGAACGAGACCTGGGGCGCCCTGCGGCAGGCGATCGAAAAGGCGGAGGCCGATTTCCCGTCCGAGACGCGCCGCGTCGCCGGCCCGACCCGCCGCTCGCGCTACGGCGAGGGCGCCGGCATCCACGAGGTCGTGCCGCAGAAGTGAGACCGAGGTCGCCGGGCGCGGCTCAGCCGAGCGGCGCCGAGCGGCATTCGGCGTCCTTCAACGCCTTGCCGATCTCCGCCTCCATCGACGGCTGCTGACGGAAGATCTGGAAGAGGGCGATCCCCTCGCGGCCCTTCCAGTCGACGATCACCACGTCCTCGAATTCCTCCGGCGGGTTTTCCCGCAGCTGCGCCACCTGGACCTCGTCGGCGACCAGAACGTCGGCCGCCTTCTGCCCGGCGCCGCGATTGTCGAAGCCCCAGACGTGCAGGCCGCGCCGGTCGTAGAGCGACAGCGACCAATAGACGTCCGGCGGCGTCGCCTTGATCCGGACCGGCCCCTTGTCGAGCACGAAGCGGCAGGTCGCCTGGGCCATCGCCGGATCGAGACCGGGCAGGCGCCCCTCGGTGCCGACCGGCGGCAGGATCGAGAAGGCCCCGTCGGGACCGAAACGGGCGATCTCCTCCCACGGGTCGTTGACCGCGTAGCGCGGCACGCCGAACACCGTGGCGATATGGACGATGCCCGCCATCATCGCCACGCCGGCGAGCCACATCGCCAGTTTCCCGATCATCGGCAGACCTCCCGTTCGATCGTCGGCAGGCTCGGGAGTGCGCGGTCGGAGGCGAGCGTGATCGGCGTGTCGTAGAGCCGGAGCGTCAGCACCACGTCGCCATGGGCCGGGCTCGGCAGCCAATTGCCCGGCCGGGCCGTCGCCGACAGCGCGACCTGGAAACGGCCCTCGCCGTCGCGCAGCAGATTGCGGCTGTCGAGATGGGCGCGGCCGATCGGCGAGCGCGCCGGATGGCCGCTCGCGTCGCTCGCCGTCAGCGTCCACAGACGCGCCGCCGGCGAGACGCCGGTGAGCACGTAGGTGCAACGCCCCTCGAGGGTACGGCCGGCGGTGTCGGTGTCGGCGACGAAGGTCAGCCCCTCGCCGGCGCCCATGCCGAATTCGCCGGTGCGCGCCACCCGCGCCCGCACGTAGGGATCGGCCGTGGCCGCGTCGATCGTCGGCAGGGCGCGCCAGCCGCCGACCGTCACCGTCCCGGTTCGCGGCGCCGCGAGCATGAACCACGCCGAGCCGATCCCCAGGACGAGGCTGAGGGCCATGGCGAGGAGAAGGGACAGGAGAAAGCGCAACAGTCCGTACCTTCGCCGGAGGGGAGGCGCTCGCCGACGCTCGCGAGCCTGGAATGATCGGCGGCCGAAGCAGGGGCCGCCGGACGGAATCGTGCCGCTTCGGCCGATCGGATCCTCTTCGCCGCGCTCCCTCGCGTCAATGCCGGGAGCGTCGCCCGCTCACCGGGTCAGAACCCGAACGTCGCCGCTCGCCCGCCAGCCCGACCCGGGCGAGGCGATCCTGAGGGTCGACCGGCCGCCGAGCGGCGCCAGCGCGCCCGAACGCTGCGGCCCGCCCTCGAGACGGGAGATCGGCGGCGCCGCCTGGAGCCGGCCGGTGAGATCCTCGATCGTGCCGGTCGCCTTGACCGAGAGCGGCCGCGGCCGCTCCGCCGCCGACGACCGTTCGGGAGCGCCGAGACCCCCGGCGCCGCTCGCCGCCACCGGCACCCCGCGCCGGGGCGCCGGGAAGCCGGGCGCCTGTTTCAGTTCGACACCCTGATGGGCATAGGTCATGACGTCGTGCCAGATCGGGGCGGGCACCATGCCGCCGGTCACCCGCTCCATCGGCCGGTAGTCGTCGTTGCCGACCCACACCGCGCCGACCAGATTGCCGGTGAAGCCGCAGAACCACGCGTCGCGCGACGACTGGGTGGTGCCGGTCTTGCCGCCGGCGGGAATGCCGTCGAGCTTGGCGCGCTGGCCGGTGCCGTTCTCCACGGCGTAGTTCAGCATCGAATTGAGCTCGGCGATCTTGTCCTGCGGGAAGATCCGTTCCGGCGGCGGCGCATGGAGCGCGCGGTCCCACAAGACGCGGCCGTCGGCGCGCGCGGTGATCTGCTCGATCGGCGTCGGATGAACCCGGTAGCCGCCGTTGGCGAAGGTCGCGAAGCCGGCGACGTGGTCGATCATGTGGACCTCGACCGAGCCGATCACGAAGGGCCAGTCGGGCTTCTTCGGCAGATCGATGCCGAAGGCGCGCGCCACGTCCGCGACCCGCTCGCGGCCGACCTGCTGGGCGAGCTGGACGGGAATGGAGTTGAGCGAACGGGCGATCGCCTCGGTGAGCGAGACCCGGCCGTAATAGCTGCCGCCGTAGTTCTTCGGGCACCAGTTGCCGATGCAGATCGGCTGGTCGGTGACCATCGAGTTCGGCTTCTTGCCGGAGAGAAGGGCGGCGAAATAGACGTAGGGCTTGAACGACGATCCCGGCTGGCGGGCGGCGTCGGTGGCGCGGTTGAACTGGCTGGCGCCGTATTCGCGCCCGCCCACCATCGCCCGGACGGCGCCGTCCGGGGTCATGAAGACCGCCGCCGCCTGGGAGATGTCGAGTTCCTCGCCGTTCTGGCGCAGGGCATTCTCGACCGTCTCCTCGGCCTTCTTCTGGATGCCGACGTCGAGCGAGGTGCGCACCACCAGCGAATGTTCCGCCGGCGCCATGTCGCGGATCGCCTGGAAGGCGTAGTCGAGGAAATAGTCGGGCGAATAGGTCCGGGTCCGGTCGACCGGCGTCGCCGGATGGCGCCGTGCCGCCAGCACCTGACCCTCGGTGAGGAACCCGGCGGCGACCATGTTGGAGAGCACGTCGTTGGCGCGCGCGCGGGCCGCCGGCAGGTTGACGTGCGGGGCGTAGCTGGTCGGCGCCTTGAAGAGGCCGGCGAGCATCGCCGCCTCGGCGAGATCGATGTCGCGCACCGACTTGCCGAAATAGAACTGGCTCGCCGCCGCCACCCCGTGCGTGCCGCCGCCCATGTAGGCGCGGTCGAGATAGAGCTTCAGGATCTCCTGCTTGCTCATGTGCGTCTCGAGCCAGATCGCCAGGAAGGCCTCCTTGATCTTGCGATCGAAGGTGCGCTCGTTGGAGAGGAACAGGTTCTTGGCGAGCTGCTGGGTCAGCGACGAACCGCCCTGGCGCACCTGCTGGTGACGCAGATTGGCGACGATCGCCCGCATCGTGCCGAGCACGTCGATGCCGAAATGCTCGAAGAAGCGCCGGTCCTCGGTGGCGAGCAGCGCCTTGATCAGGTGATCGGGAAACTCCGACAGCGGCACCGAATCGTTGAGCAGGATGCCGCGCTGGCCGATCTCGTTGCCGTAGCGGTCGAGGAAGGTCACGGCATAGTCGGCATTGGCGCGCCAGTCGGTCTTGGTGATCTCGAGCGCGGGAATGGCGAGCGCCAGCATCGCCACGAGGCCGCCGGTCCCGAGCGTCAGCCCGTCGCCGGCCACCTCGAAGAAGCCGCGCGCGACACCGCGCACCCGGAACGCCCGCATCGCCACCGTCAGCCGGCGATAACCGGCCGCGACCCCGTCGATGGTCTTCCAGATCGTCGTGTCGAGCCAGGCGTCGGCGGCGAGCGCGGCATTGCGCAGGCGCCGGCCGAGATCGCGACGCGGCGGTTCCCCGCCCTCCGGCGGCGGCGCGTCGGGGGTCTCGATCGGCGTAACGGAGGGCGGACGATCCTCGGCCAAGGGGGCTGTCCCGTGTCGTGTCGGTGTCGATCGTCCCGGCGCGGGACGGTCGAAATGGTTGACGGGATCTTAAGCAATCGGCATGCCTCGGTCGAGGGGCGGCGCATGCGCCGTCCCCGACCTCCGCGAGAAAGACCGACGACCGTGACCGAGCCCTATTGGAAGACCAAACGCCTCGATGAGATGACCCGCGAGGAGTGGGAGGGGCTGTGCGATCGCTGCGGCCGCTGCTGTCTCAACAAGCTCGAGGACGAGGAGACCGGCGAGATCTATTGGACCAACGTCGCCTGCCGCCTGCTCGATTCGACCACCTGCCTGTGCTCGTCCTACCCGAACCGTCACGATTTCGTGCCCGACTGCGTCGAGCTCGACGTCGAGGAGGTGGTCACCCAGACCTACACCTGGCTGCCGCCGACCTGCGCCTATCGCGTCCTCGCCGCCGGCAAGGATCTGGCGTGGTGGCATCCGCTGGTGTGCGGTGATCCGGACATGATTCATCGCGTCGGGATTTCGGTGCGCGGCCGTGTGATATCCGACGAGAATATCCCCGAGGACGGCTACGAGGACCACCTCTGCGATTGGCCGGGCGAGGATCCGACGCCGCCGCGCCCCGCCGCCGCGCCGAAGAAACCGTAAGGATTTCAAGGGTCGGTCGAGAGGCGCGGACTCGGTGATAGGAATTTATGCCTGAATCTGAGGTTGTGGACTTGACGGCGTCACGCTCGGCGGGCATGCTTTCCTCATGATCGCAGACGTGTCGGTGGGGCGGGGCTCCTCCCTCCGGTGAGGCGCCTCCCTCCGGTGGGATCTCGCCGGAAGCCGGCGCCGCCCGCACCGCAGGGCTCGTTTCCGCTGGGCGGGCCGTCTCCGATCGAACCCGACTTCGACCTCTCGAAATCGACCCCTTCACATCGATGCCCGCAGGATGCGCGATCCGGTCGCCGCGTCGAGGCTCGCGCTTGGCGCGGGGCTCCGACCGCGCCCGGCGTCGCGCCGCCGCGCGTCGACGAGACGAGTTGGACCGCGCGTGACCGCCGATACGAGTGATCCCTTCGACCCGCCGTCTTCACCCTCGGATCCGCCCTGGAACGAGATCCGCGCCGCCTACGAGGGATCCGACCTCGCCGTCGCCGCCATCGCCCGCGCCTATGCGGTGACGCCGGAACGGATCTGGCGCCGCGCCCGCCGCGAGGCCTGGCCGCGATGGCGCGGGGCCGAACCGGGGGCGGCGGCGAAATCGACCGAGCCGCTCGATCGCGGCACCCTGGTCGCCCGCCTGTTCCGGGCGGTCGAACGCCAGATCGCCGAGGTCGAGCGCCGCTTCGACGGCGCCGCGCCGGCGAGCCTCGAGGAAAAGGACGCGCGCACCCTCGGCGCGCTCGCCCGCACGCTCGAACTTCTGATCGGCCTCGAGAAACAGGCCGGCCGCGACACCACCGAACCGGAGCCCGACATCGATGCGTTCCGTCTCGACCTCGCGCGCCGCCTCGAAAGTCTCCGCCGCGCCGAATGACGATCGCCCCACCGCCGAGGTGCTGCGCGCCGCGCTCCGGGCCTGCGACGAGCGCGACGAGTTGGATCTCGCCGCCCTCGCCATGAGCCCGACCGAGCACGAGCGTCTGCGCGACGATTGGTCCTTGTGGGCCCGTCCCGATCAGTTGCCGCCCCCCGGCGACTGGACGACCTGGCTGCTCCTCGGCGGACGCGGCGCCGGCAAGACCCGCGCCGGCGCCGAATGGGTGAAGGCGCTCGCCCTCGGGCGGGCCCCCTTCGCCGACGGTCCGGCCGGCCGCATCGCCCTCGTCGGCGAGACCTTCGCCGACGTCCGCGACGTGATGATCGAGGGGGTCTCCGGCCTCCTGCGCATCCACCGTCGCGCCGAACGGCCGACCTGGAAACCGTCGCTGCGGCGGCTCGAATGGCCCAACGGCGCGGTGGCGCAGGCGTTTTCGTCGGAAGATCCGGAAGCCCTGCGCGGCCCCCAGTTCGAGATCGCCTGGGCCGACGAGATCGCCAAATGGCGCCATGCCGAGGAGGTCTGGGACATGTTGCAGTTCGGTCTGCGCCTCGGCGACGCCCCGCGTCAGGTCGCGACCACCACGCCGCGCCCGGTGCCGCTGGTCAAACGGCTGGTCGCCGATCCGGCCTGCGTGGTGGCGCGTGCCTCGACCCGCGCCAACGCCTTCAATCTGGCGCCGCGCTTCCTCGATACGGTCGTCGGCCGCTATCAGGGCACCCGGCTCGGACGCCAGGAACTCGACGGCGAGCTGATCGAGGATCGCGACGACGCCCTGTGGCGGCGCGACGAGATCGATCGCCTGCGCCTCGATGCCGCTCCGCCGATGACCCGCATCGTCGTGGCGGTCGACCCGCCCGCGACCTCCGGCCCCAAGGCGGACGCCTGCGGCATCGTCGCCGCCGGGGTGAGCGAGACCGGCATCGGTCACGTCCTCGCCGACGCCACCGCGCGCGGCCTGCGTCCGACCGACTGGGCGGCGCGCGCCGTCGCGCTCTTCGAGACGCTCGAGGCCGACGCCCTGGTGGTCGAGGTCAATCAGGGCGGCGAGATGGTCGAGGCGGTGCTGCGCGAGATTGCACCCACCGTGCCGGTGAAGCCGGTCCGGGCGACGCGCGGCAAGTGGCTGCGCGCCGAGCCGGTCGCCGCGCTCTATCAGCAGGGCCGCGTCCGCCACGTCGGCCCGCTCTCCGAGCTCGAGGACGAACTCTGCGATTTCGGCCCCGAGGGCCTGTCCTCCGGCCGCTCGCCCGACCGGATGGACGCGCTCGTCTGGGCGCTCACCGCCCTGATGCTCGAGGGGCGAGGCCGCCCCAAGGTGCGCAATCTCTGACGACGGCCCGGCCGCGATCCCTCGTTCGCGACATTCGAGAGGTTCCCCATGTCCCTGTTCTCCCGCCTCCGGCGTCGGGTCACCCCCGACGGCGGGCCGATCCCGGCCGCGCCGATCGCCCCGCCCGAGACCCGCGCCTCGATGACCGGACCCTGGATCGCCTGGCAGTCCTTCGGCCAGCCGGTGTGGACCCCGCGCGACTACGCCGCGCTCGCCCGCGCCGGCTACGTCCGCAATCCGGTCGTCCATCGCGCCGTGCGTCTGATCGGCGAGGCCGCCGCCTCGGTGCCCTGGACCCTCTACGAGGAGGAGAACGAGGTCACCAGCCACTCCATGCTGTCGCTGCTCGCCCGGCCCAATCCGCATCAGGCGGGACCCGCCTTCCTCGAGGAGGTCTACGGCCACCTGCTCGTCGCCGGCAATGCCTGGATCGAGCTGGTCGCCGTCGACGGGGTCCCGCGCGAACTCTACGCCCTGCGCCCCGACCGCATGAAGGTGCGGGTCGGCGCCGACGGCTGGCCCGACGGCTGGGACTACGGCACCGGCGAGCGAGCCGTGCGCTTTCGCGCCGATCCCGACGGCCCCCCGCCGATCCTGCACCTGAAGACCTTCCATCCGCTCGACGACCATTATGGTCTCGCCCCACTCGAGGCGGCGCAGACCGCGCTCGACGTCCACAATCAGGCTTCCGCCTGGACCAAGGCCCTGCTCGACAATTCGGCCCGGCCCTCGGGCGCGCTCGTCTATCGCGCCGACACCGGCGCCAATCTCTCCGACGAGCAGTTCGAACGGCTCAAGAAGGAGCTGGAGGAGGGGTTCCAGGGCGCCGCCAACGCCGGCCGGCCGCTCCTCCTCGAGGGTGGGCTCGACTGGAAGGCGATGGGTTATTCGCCGAAGGAGATGGATTTCATCGAGGCGAAGCGCGAGGCGGCGCGCGAGATCGCGCTCGCCTTCGGCGTGCCGCCGATGATGCTCGGCATCCCCGGCGACAACACCTATTCCAACTACGCCGAGGCCAATCGCGCCTTCTGGCGCCTGACCGTGCTGCCGCTCGTCGCCCGCACCGCCGCCGCGCTGCAGGGCTGGCTCGCGCCGCTCTGGACCGAGAATTTGCGTCTCTCCTTCGACACCGATCAGGTCGACGCCATGTCGACCGATCGCGAGGCGCTGTGGAGCCGGGTCGGCGAGGCCGACTTCCTCACCGAGGACGAGAAGCGCGTCGCCTGCGGCTACGGCCCGCGCGCGACCGCCGAACCGGGATTGCCGACGTGACCGACCTCACCGCCACCTTCGTCGAACGCGGCGATCTCGGCCATCTCGCCCTGTTCCTGTGGGCGAGCGGCGCCTCCGGCCTGCTGGTCTGGGCGCTGCGCGAGATCGCCGCCTCCAACCGCCGCTTCGAGGACTTCGTCACCGAGATCGCCCGCCTCGAACGCCTCTTCGCCGATCCCGACTGACCCACATCGAGGATGTTCCATGACCCGTTGGATCGCTCGTCTTTCGAGCGGGAGCGCCGTCGCGCGTCCCGATCATCGCGCCGTCTTCGCCCGTTTCGTCGCCGCGCTCGCCGCCCGCTCGCCGCGCCTCGCCACCCCTCGTGTCCGCGAGGTGTGACATGACGCAGCCGCTCGCCGCCCCCGAGGTCAAACGCCTCACGGTCGATCTCGCCTCCGTCGACGCCGACGGAACCTTCACCGGACACGCCTGTCTCTTCGGCGTCGAGGACCTCGCCCGCGACGTCGTCGAGCCCGGCGCGTTCCGCGCCACCCTCGCCCGGCGCGGCGCGGCCGGCGTCAAGATGCTCTGGCATCACGACCCGGCCGAGCCGATCGGCCGCTGGCTCGACATTCGCGAGGATGCCCGCGGCCTCTTCGTGCGCGGCCGCATCCTCACCGAGGTCGCGCGCGGCCGCGAGGCGCTGGCGCTGATGCGCGCCGGTGTCCTCGACGGCCTGTCGATCGGCTTCAAGACCGTCAAGGGACGCCGCGACGCCCGTTCCGGCATCCGCCGCCTCGCCGAGGTCGACCTCTGGGAGATCTCGCTCGTGACCTTCCCGATGCAGCCGGCCGCCCGCGTGGCGTCGGTGGAGGCCGCGCGCGGTCTCGCCGGCGCGCCGTCGCATCGCGACCTCGTTCCCCGCTCCGTCCTCGACCTTCCCCCCGCCGCCCTCGCGGCGACCATCCGGCGCGCCGCCGCCCTTCTCAGAACCCCGAGGTGATCCTTCCATGACCGACTTCGACATGTCCGCGAACGAACCCGCGCCGGAGACCAAGGCGTCGCCGACTCCCAACGCCGACGTGAACCATGCCTTCGGCACCTTCATGAGCGAATTCGAACAGTGGCGCGACGAGAACGACCGTCGTCTCGCCGAGATCGAGCGGCGCGGTGCCGCCGATCCGCTGATCGAGGAGAAGCTCGCCCGCCTCGACCGCGCCATGGACGAGAGCCGCCGCCGCGCCGACGATCTCGCCCTGAAGCAGGCCCGGCCCCGTCTCGGCCTCGACGGCCGCGAGGCGATCGCCGCGTCCGAGCACAAGGCCGCCTTCGAGGGCTACATCCGCTCCGGCGCCGTCGGCCGTCTCGACCGGCTGGAGGCGAAGTCCCTGTCGGTCGGCACCGCCGCCGACGGCGGCTACGTCGCCCCGGCCGAACTCGAGCGCGCGGTGACCATGCGCCTCGCCCAGATCTCGCCGATCCGCGCCATCGCCGGCAATCGCCAGGTGTCGAGCAGCGTCTTCAACAAGCCCTATTCGCCGGTCGGCGCGACCGTCGGCTGGGTGGCGGAGACCGGCGCCCGCGCCCAGACCACCACCCAGACCCTGCAGCAGCTCGCCTTCCCGACCATGGAACTCTACGCCATGCCGGCCGCGACCCAGGCACTGCTCGACGACGCCGCCATCGACGTCGAGGCGTGGATCGCGGAAGAGGTGCAGCAGGCCTTCGCCGAACAGGAGGGCGCCGCCTTCGTCACCGGCGACGGCGTGTCGAAGCCCAAGGGCTTCATGGCCTACGGTCGCGTCGAGAATTCGTCCTGGGCCTGGGGCAGCCTCGGTTACGTCGCCACCGGCGTCGCCGGCGGCCTGCCGACCGCCAACCCCTCCGACAAGCTGGTCGATCTGGTCTATGCGCTGAAGGCCGGCCATCGCCAGAACGCCACCTGGGTGATGAACCGCAAGACGCAGGGCGAGATCCGCAAGCTCAAGGACGCCCAGGGCCACTATCTCTGGCAACCGCCGGCCGTCGCCGGGTCGCCGGCGACCCTGATGAACTTCCCCGTGGTCGAGGCCGAGGACATGCCGGCGATCGCCACCGACGCCTGTCCGATCGCCTTCGGCGACTTCCGCCGCGGCTATCTGGTGGTCGACCGGCTCGGGGTCCGCGTCCTGCGCGATCCCTATTCGGCCAAGCCCTACGTGCTCTTCTACACCACCAAGCGCGTCGGCGGCGGGGTCCAGGACTTCGACGCCATCAAGCTCCTGAAGTTCGGCACGGCCTGACCGCCCGTCGGTCGGACGCCTCCTCCCGTCCCACGTCCGATCGACCGCGAAGGCTCCGTGCCGTCGCGGCCCGGCGGTGTTCTCCTCCCTGGCCCCGCCGGGCCGCCCCCTCTCTTCGTCTTCGTCTTCGTCCCGTCACGTCGAGGTCCCCGATGACCGTGTCGTTGCTCGCACCGCCCACCCTCGAGCCCGTCTCGCTCGAGGAGGCCAAGGCCCATCTGCGTCTCGCCGGATCCGACGACGACGATTACGTCTCCGCCCTGATCGTCGCCGCCCGTCTCCAGGTCGAGACGGCGATCCGCCGCGTCCTGATCGATCAGACCTGGCGGATCTATCGCGACGACTGGCCGGCCGACGGGGCGATCGATCTCCCGGTCGCCCCGGTCCGCTCGATCGTCGAGATCGTCGTCTACGACGCCGACGGCGAACCGACGACGCTCGCCCCGGCCGCCTGGGCGCTCGACGCGGCGAGCGTGCCGGCGCGGCTCCGGCTGCTCGGCACCGGCCCCGCCCCGGGCCGCCCGCTCAACGGCATCGAGATCGACGTCGTCGCCGGCTACGGCCCCTCCGGCGTCGCCGTGCCGCAACCGCTGCGACTGGCGATCATGATGCTGGTGGCGCGCTGGTTCGAGAACCGCGAGGGCGCCGGCTTCGGCATCGTCCCCTCGGCGGTCTCCGACGCCTTCGAGGCGCTGGTCGCGCCCTATCGCGTGATGAGGCTGACATGACCGGCGCCGGATCGTTCTCGGCCCGTCCGATCGGGGCGCTGCGCCATCGCCTGACCCTCGAGCGCGCCTCGCTCGGCCCCGACGGCGAGACCGTTTGGACCGCCGACGGATGGCTCTTCGCCGCGCTGCAGCCGCTCTCGGGCGGCGAGGCCGAGGTCGGCGGCGGCATGAGCGGCCGGGTCACCCACCGCATCGAGATCCGCTTTCGCGACGATCTCACGAGCCGCGACCGCCTGCGCAAGGCCGATCGCATCTTTCGCCTCGTCGCCGTGCGCGATCCCGACGAGCGCCGCGCCCGTCTCGTGATCGACGCCGAGGAGGAGAACCGATGAGTGCCTCACTCGCGCTCGGCGCCGCCGTGCTCGCCGCGCTCCGCGCCGACACGACCCTCTCCGCCGCGCTCGGCGGCCGGATCTGGGATGCCGCGCCGCGCGATCCCGGCTTCCCTCATCTCGTCCTCGACGACGTGACGAGCCGCGACCGCTCCGGCCTCGACGCGGCCCTCGAGGAGACCCGGCTCGCGCTGCGGATCGCCTCGCGCGAAGGCGGCCGCGCCGAGGCGGCGCGGCTCGCCGAGCGGGCCGAGACCGTCCTGGCGGCTGCCGCGCTCGCGCCCGCCGGGCGCCGCGTCGTGCTGCTGCGCCGTGAGAGTTCCGAGACGCGGATCCTGCGTGATCGCCGCACCGCCGAGGCGGTGGTGCGCCTCGTCGCGCTGACCGAACCCACCTGATCCGAAGAGGACCCCCGACCATGGCCGTTCAGAGAGGCAAGGACCTCCTCCTCAAGCTCGACGACACCGGCACCGGCGTCTACGTCACCGTCGCCGGCCTGCGCACCCGCCGTCTCGCCTTCTCCGAGGAGCCGGTCGACGTCACCACGACCGAGAGCGCCGATCGCTGGCGCGAGCTCCTCTCCGGCGCCGGCGTCCGCCGCGCCCACGTCTCCGGCTCCGGCGTCTTCCGCGACGCCGCCTCGGACGCGGCCGTGCGGTCGACCTTCTTCGCCGGCGCGCTCAAGACCTGGCAGATCGTGCTGCCCGACTTCGGCGTGATCCAGGGCGCCTTCCTGATCGCGGCGCTGGAATTCACCGGCGCCCACGACGGCGAACTGACCTTCGATCTGACGCTGGAATCGGCCGGCGCGCTCACCTTCGCCGCGATCTGAGGGGGGGAGTCATGGCCAATCGCCGCCGCGGCGAGGTCGAGGCGATCGTCGACGGTCGCCCGCGCGTCCTCTGCCTGACCCTCGGGGCGCTCTGCGAGTTGGAGGCGGCCTTCGCGGTCGACGATCTCGCGAGCCTCGCCGAACGTTTCGCCTCGGGTCGCCTCAAGGCCCGCGACGTCGCCCGCGTCTTCGCCGCCGGTCTTTCGGGTGGCGGCACGCCGACCACCGAGGCCGAGGTTCTCGCCCTGCGCATCGACGGCGGCCTCGTCGGCGCCGCCGCCGTGGTGGCCGATCTCCTCGCCGTCACCTTCGGCGGCGACGAGCCGGTGGGGGCGCCGGCCGGGGAGGGGATCCGGACAGGGGAGGGCGCGCCGTCCCCTCGGTCGGTCCCGGGGGCGGTCGAGCCGCCTTCCCCTGGGACGACGTGATGCGTCTCGCCTTCACCCGCTGGGGGCTGGCGCCGGCCGCCTTCTGGTCGATGACCCCGCGCGAACTCGCCGCCGCCCTCGGCGGCCCGCGTTCCGGCCTCGGCCCCGACCGCGCCACCCTCGACCGCCTGATGCGCCGCTTTCCCGACGCGTCCGCCTGATCCTTCCGGAGGTCCGCCATGTCCATGTCCGATACGACCGACCAGCTCGCCGAACTCGATGCCGCCGGCGCCTCGCTCGCCGATCGCCTGAGCTCGCTCGACGATCTCTCCAAGACCGTCGGCTCGTCGCTCTCCACCGCCTTCAAGGGCGCGGTGGTGCAGGGCAAGTCGCTCGACACGGTGTTGCGCGGCATCGTCGAGAGATTGTCGAGCAGGGCGCTGGACGCGGCGCTCGCCCCGCTCACCTCGGCGTTCGGATCGGGCCTGACGTCGCTGATGTCGTCCCTGACCGGGGCCTTCGGTTTCCGCGACGGCGGCGTCTTCACCGGCGGCCGCGTCACGCCCTTCGCGAGCGGCGGCGTCGTGTCGTCGCCGACCTATTTCCCGCTGCGCGGCGGAACCGGACTGATGGGGGAGGCGGGCGCGGAGGCGATCCTGCCTCTGACGCGCGGCGCCGACGGCCGTCTCGGGGTCGCCGCCCAGGGCGGCGGGGCGACCACCAACATCACCTTCAACGTCACGGCCTCCGATGCGGCGAGCTTCCGCCGATCGGAGGCGCAGGTGACGAGTATGTTGGCCCGCGCCGTCGGACGGGGACGGCGCGGGCTCTGACACCGGACCCAACGAGGAGGGGCTCAGGTTCCGGTGTGTTCGATCGGCTGGAGAGCCTGCTGAATGATGTCGAGATGGTGGAGTCGTTTCTTCTTCAGCGTCTCGAGATGTTCATCCGAAGCGGTTTCGAGTTCGTTTTCGATCCGCAGGATCTCGAGGTTGACTTCGCCGTAGCTCTGTACGGCCTTGGAGAACTTTCCATCGACCAGCACCAGTGAACGAATCCGTTCGGCGTGTTCGGGGAATTCCTCCGCGAGGTCATGGGAAGAATGAACGCTCATCTCTCTCGTCTCCTCCTTCTACGCGATGGTTACCCGGCCTGCCCGGAAGCGTCGTTGAGGAAAATCAAATGTATGGAGGACGAAGCGAATGACCGACGCCGTCATCGTCGACGCGGTGGAGTTTCCGCTCGCCGTCGCCCTGGGCGCCACCGGCGGGCCGGGGCGCAAGACCGAAATCGTCGCCCTCGGGTCGGGCCGCGAGGTGCGCAACGCCCGCTGGGCCGACAGCCGCCGCCGCTGGGACGCCGGATCCGGCGTCCTCTCCCTCGACGATCTCCAAGCGGTGATCGCCTTCTTCGAGGCGCGGCGCGGCCGGCTGCACGGGTTTCTCTTCCGCGACCCGCTCGACGATCGCTCGGGGCCGGCCTCCGCCGCGCCGACGCCGCTCGACCAGCCGCTCGGAACCGGCGACGGCACGACCGCGCGATTTCAACTGATCAAGGTCTACGGCGCGCCGCTGCGGCCGTGGACGCGGGTTCTCACCCGGCCGGTCGAGGACAGCGTCCGCGTCGCCGTCGCCGGGGTGGAGAAGACGCGCGGCGTCCATTTCACCGTGTCGCCGAGCGACGGCGGCGTGACCTTTCTCGCCGGGGCGATCCCGCCGGCCGGGGCGGCGGTCACCGCCGGATTTCGCTTCCTGGTGCCCGCCCGTTTCGACACCGACGAGATCCGCGTCGATCTGACCGCCTTTCTCGCCGGCGCCATCCCGACCATTCCGATCGTGGAACTCGCCGCATGAAGACGCTTCCCCCCGATCTCGCCGCCGCGCTCGCGAGCGGCGTCGGCACCTTCGCCACCTGTTGGCGCCTGACCCGCGTCGACGGCCGGGTCTTCGGCTTCACCGATCACGACCACGCGCTGGTCTACGGCGGCGTCACCCACGAGGCGGCGACCGGCCTCGGCGCCACCGAGGCGACCGCCCATGCCGATCTCTCCGTCGGCGGCCTCGAGATCGAGGGCGCGCTGTCGTCCGAGGCGATCACCGCCGCCGACGTCGAGGCGGGTCTGTGGGACGGCGCCGCCGTCGAGATCGATCTCGTCGACTGGAGCGCGCCCGACCGGCGCGTGACCCTGCGCAAGGGCACCCTCGGCGAGATCGTCCGCATCGACGGCGCCTTCACCGCCGAGGTGCGCTCGCTCGCCCATGTCCTCGACGAGACCCGGGGCCGGCTCTTCCAGCATCGCTGCGACGCCGAACTCGGCGACGCGCGTTGCGGCCTCGCCGTCGCCGAGGTGCCGGCGGTGGTCGACGCGGTGCTCGATCCTCATCGCATCCGGGTCTCCGGGCTCGAGACGATCGCCGCCGGCGACTTCGATCGCGGCATGGCCCGGTTCGTCTCCGGCCCGCTCGCCGGACGGCGCTCGGAGATCCGCTTTCACGGCGTCGATCTCCAGGGCGTGGTGCTCGATCTGTGGCAGCCGATCGCCGAGAGCCTCGCCGTCGGCGTCGCGCTGGCGGTGACGCCCGGCTGCGACCGCCGCTTCGAGACCTGCCGCGACCGTTTCGACAACGCGGTCGCCTTTCGCGGCTTTCCCCACATTCCCGGCAACGACTTCCTGATCGTCTCGCCGACCGTCGGAAGCGTCGTCAACGACGGTGGAGCCTACGTCACATGACCCTCGATCCCGTCGCCCCGGTCGATCCCCTCGTCGACGCCGCGCCTCCGAGCCGCGCCGCGCTCGTCGCCGCCGCCCGCCGCTGGATCGGCACCCCCTATCGCCATCGCGCCAGCCTGGAAGGGGTCGGCTGCGACTGTCTCGGTCTGGTGCGCGGCCTCTGGCGGGAGTTCTACGGCGACGAGCCGGAGGATCTCCCCGCCTATGCCGCCGATTGGGCCGAGGCCGGGCGCCGCGAGACCCTCGCGGCCGCCGCCGGACGCCATCTCGTGCCGGTCGCGGTCGATCGCGCCGCCCCCGGCGACGTGGTGCTGTTCCGCTGGCGCCCGGATCTGCCGGCCAAACACGCCGGCATCCTCACCGCGCCGACCCGCTTCGTCCACGCCTACGACGGCTCGGCGGTGGTGGAGAGCCCGCTCGGATCCTGGTGGCGGCGCCGTCTCGCCGCGGCCTTCAGCTTTCCCGGCGTCCGCGCCGATCCGCCTTCCTCGGAGTGACGCCCCATGGCCACGCTTCTTCTCGCCGCCGCCGGCAGTGCCCTCGGCGGCGCGCTCGGGTTCGGCGCGGTCGTCGCTCAGGCGATCGGCGGCCTCGCCGGGGCGGTGATCGATCGCGCCCTGTTGCGCTCCGGCCGCTCGGTCGAGGGGCCGCGCCTGTCCGATCTCGACGTCCAGGCCTCGACCGAGGGCGAACCGATCCCGCGCCTCTACGGCCGGGTCCGCCTCGCCGGCCAGGTGATCTGGGCGACCCGTCACGAGGAGGTGGCGAACGAGGAGACCCGCGGCGGTAAGGGCGGCGTCTCGGTCACGTCCTATCACTACTACGCCAATTTCGCCGTCGGCCTCTGCGAGGGGCCGATCCATCGGATCGCCCGGGTCTGGGCCGACGGAACCCTGCTCGACACCGACACGATCACCATGCGGGTCCACCACGGCGGCGAGGATCAGGAGCCCGACGCGCTGATCCTGGCGCGTCAGGGCGACGACGCGCCCGCCTATCGCGGCACCGCCTACGTGGTGTTCGAACGCCTGCCGCTCGACGACTGGGGCAATCGCATCCCCCAGCTCACCTTCGAGGTGATCCGCGTCGCCGATACGCTCGAGGGCAAGATCCGCGCGCTGACCATGATCCCCGGCGCGACCGAATACGGCTATGCGACCACCGCCCTGACCCGGACCGTAGACGGGGCCGCGCTCGCCGAGAACCGCCACGTCACCACCGGCGCCACCGATTTCCTCGCCGCTCTCGACGAGGCGATCGAGCTCTGTCCCGAGCTTCGACGCATCGCGTTGGTGGTCACCTGGTTCGGCGACGATCTGCGGGCCGGCACCTGCCGGGTACGGCCGGCGGTCGAGAGCGCCGACAAGGTGATGGGCGGCCTCGCCGACTGGATCTTCGCGCCGCAGACCGGCGCGGTCTGGTCGGTCGCCGGGGTGAGCCGCGCGGAGGCGCGCGTCGTCGCCCGGGTCGACGGCCGCGCCGCCTATGGCGGCACCCCGACCGACGTCTCGATCGTCCAGGCGATCGCCGCGATCCGCGAACGCGGCCTCGCCGTCACGCTCTATCCGTTCCTCGCCATGGACATCGCCTCCGGCAACGGTCTGCCCGACCCCTGGGGTGGCGCCGAGCAGGCGGCCTTCCCCTGGCGCGGACGCATCACCTGCGATCCCGCGCCCGGCCGTCCGGGCACGGCCGATCGTACCGCCGCCGCGCGGACCCAGATCGCCGCCTTCGTCGGCACGATCCCGGTCTCCGCCTTCGCGGTGTCGGGGACGCAGGTCGTCTGTTCGCGGCCCGACGAATGGTCCTATCGCCGGATGATCCTGCACATGGCCCATCTGGCGGTCGCGGCCGGCGGCGTTGACGCCTTCCTGATCGGTTCGGAACTGGTCGGCCTCGGCCGCCTGCGCGACGCGACCGGCGCCCATCCCTTCGTCGAGGCGCTGGTCGCCCTCGCCGCCGACGTGCGCACGGTTCTCGGCCCGTCGACGACGCTGACCTACGGCGCCGACTGGAGCGAATGGTTCGGCCATCACCCCGACGACGGCTCAGGCGACGTGATCTTCCACCTCGATCCCCTGTGGGCGAGCCCGGCGATCGACGTCGTCGGCATCGACGCCTGGTTTCCGCTGACCGATTGGCGTCCCGGCCCCCATCTCGACGCCGCGCTCGCCGATCGGCCGACCGATCGAGACCACCTCGACGCCCGCATTGCCGGGGGCGAGAACTACGACTGGTACTATGCCTCCGACGCCGACCGTCTCGCCCAGATCCGCACGCCGATCGCCGATGCCGCCCATGGCGAGGATTGGGTGTTCCGGCCGAAGGATCTCCTGGGTTGGTGGTCGAACCCCCATCACGATCGTCCCGCCGGGGTGCGCTCGCCGACGCCGACCGCCTGGGTGCCGGAGTCGAAGCCGATCTGGTTGACCGAACTCGGCTGCCCGGCCGTCGATCTCGGCTCCAACGACCCGGCCGCCTTTCCCGACCCGAAGTCGGCGGAGGCGCGCCTGCCGGTGTTCTCCTCCGGCGTGCGCGACGACTTCCTCCAGCGCCGCGTGATCGAGACCGTGCTCGACCATTGGGATCCCGATCGGAACCCCGGAAACAACCCCGTCTCGGCGCTCACCGGCCGGGCGATGGTCGATCCCGACGGGATCCATCTGTGGGCCTGGGACGCGCGGCCGTTTCCCGCCTTCCCGAGCGCTTCCGACGTCTGGGCGGACGCCTCCGCCTGGCACAACGGCCATTGGTTGAGCGGGCGCCTGGGCGGCCTCTCGATCGAGGGGTTGATCGCCGCCGTCCTCGCCGACGCCGGCTTCGACGCGGTCGAATTCCGCGCCGTCGCCGGTTGCGTCGACGGCTTCGTCATCGACCGGCGCATGTCGACCCGCGACGCGCTCGACCCGATCCTCGCCGCCTTCGGCGTCGACGCCCTCGACGTCGGCACGGCGATCCGCTTCGCCGGTCGCGACCGTCGGGTCGACGTCGCCGTCGCCGGAGACGAGCTCGTCGAGACAGCCGACGCGGCGCGCATCGAATGGCGGCGCGGTCAGGAGAGCGAGCTGCCGGGCGAAATCTCGGCGACCTTCTCCGACGCGCTGCTCGATCATCGCCGCACCACGGTCTCGGTCGGGCGGCGCCTCGGCTCGAGCCGGCGTGCCTCCGGCGCCGATCTCGCCGTCGTCGCGCCGATCGAGGTGATGTGCGGCGTCGCCGAGGGTTGGCTCGCCGATCTCTGGGCGGGGCGGACCACGGCGAGCTTCCGGCTCGATCCGAGCCGGGTCGACCTCGAGCCCGGCGACGTCGTCGCCCTCGACGTCGACGGACGCGCCGAGCGCCTGGTGATCACCGGCATCGCCGACGGCGACACCCGGACGATCGAGGCGCGAACCCTCGATCCCGCCGCCTATCGGCCGATCCGGGGCGGGACGCGCGACCGTGTCGGTCTGCTCGCCACGGTGCGCGGCGCGCCGATCGTCCACGTCCTCGACCTCGCCCACGCGGTCGAGGATGCCGACATCCACCGGCCCTATCTCGCCGCCTGGGCCTCGCCCTGGACCGGACCGCTCTCGGTGCGGCGCGGCTACGACGCCGCCACCTTCGTCGAGATCGCGACGATCGACCGCCCGGCGGTGATGGGCGTCACCCTCGCCGACCTCGCTCCCGGGCCGGTGGCGATCTGGGATCGCGGGACCGTCCTCGACGTCCGCCTGTGGGGCGGCGCCCTCGCCGGGGCCTCGGAACGTCTCGTCCTCGACGGGGCGAACCGCGCCGCCGTCCGGGCGCCGAGCGGCGAGTGGGAGGTGATCCAGTTCGTCGAGGCCGAGTTGATCGCCGCCTCGACCTGGAGACTGTCGGGGCTTCTGCGCCGGCAGGGCGGATCGGACGCGGCCGGCGCGGAGATCGTTCCGGCGGGCGCGCCCTTCGTCCTCCTCGACGACCGGCTGATCACGCTGCCGGTCGCCCGCGACGATCTCGGCCGCGCCGTCGATCTCCGGATCGGCCCCGCCGCCGAGGCCTATACCGCCGCCAGTTGGATCGCCACCACGGCGACCCCGCTCGGCAACGGACTGCGACCGTGGAGTCCGGCCCATCTCGCCGTCGCCGTCGATCCCGACGGCGGCGACGTCACCGTGACCTGGATCCGCCGGTCGCGGGTCGCCGGCGCCGATTCCTGGGCCCTGCTCGAGGTCCCGCTCGGAGCGGCGAGCGAACGGTGGCGGCTGACCTTCGTCCGCGACGGCACCGAGATCCTGACGACCGAGACGACGTCGACCGCCTGGACCTGGCCGCGCGCCGAGCGCGACGCGGCCCTCGGCCCGAGCCCGGTCGACGTCACCGTCTCGGTCGCCCAGATCGACGGGGAATGGGGCGTCGGCACCGCCCGCGCCGCCGTCTTCCGCCTCTGAACCCGTCTCGCTCCCCGCTCATCGACCGTCCCGCCGCCGTCGGCGGGCGATCCCCCGGAGATGTCCGCCATGTCGACGACCCCTCGTCTCGTCCTGCCCGTCATCGAGGCGTCGCAGGCGCAGAAACACGTCACCCACAACGAGGCCCTGGTCCGTCTCGACGGCGCGATCCAGCTCTCGGTCGTCGACCGCGATCTCGCCGCGCCGCCGGCCTCCCCGGCGAGTGGCGGACGCTGGCTCGTCGCCGCCGGGGCGAGCGGGGCCTGGAGCGGCGCCGCCGGGGCGATCGCCTGCGAGCGCGACGGGGCCTGGGAGATCCTGACCCCGCGCGCCGGATGGTTGTGTTGGGTCGAGGACGAGAGCCGGATGCTGCTCCACGACGGCAGCGCCTGGACCGATCTCGCCGCGACCGCCGGGTGGGTGGAGGCCGCCTCGCTCGCCGACGGATCGCTTGCCCGCCTCGGCGTCGCCACCACCGCCGACGCGGTCAATCGATTCGCGGTGAAGTCCGACGCCGCGCTCTTCGCCTGCGACGCGACCGGAGGCAGCGGCGACATGCGGCTCGCCGTCGACAAGGCGCTGCCGGCGCGCGACGCGGCCCTGCTGTTCGAGACCGGATGGAGCGGCCGCGCCCTGCTCGGCCTCCTCGGCGACGACGATTTCACCGTCAAGGTCTCGCCCGACGGCAGCGCCTGGACCGAGGCGATGCGCATCGCCGCGAGCACCGGCCGCATGACCCTGCCGGCCGGCGGCCTTGCCGGCGGCGGACGCCTCCTCTCGACCCGGCTCTTCACCGCTTCCGGCACGTGGACCCGTCCCTCCGGCGTCCGCTGGGTTCTGATCTGGGCGCTCGGCGGCGGTGGTGGCGGCGGCGGCGCGGCCGGCGCGGCGTCGTCGGGGGCGGCAGGCGGCGGCGGCGGCTCCGGCGGCTTCGGCCTGCGCTTCCTCGACGTGTCGGCGATCGCCTCGCGCGCGGTCGCCGTCGGCGCGGCCGGCGCCGCGGGCAACGCGAGCGGCGGCAACGGCGGATCGGGCGGCGCCACCTCCTTCGGCACGGACGTCGTCGTCCAGGGCGGCGGCGGCGGCATCGGCATGGCCGCCGGCACCTGGGCCACCGCCGTGACCGGCGGCCTCGGCGGCACCGCGACCGTCGGCGATCCGACCTTCGCCGGCGAACCCGGCGGCGCCGGCCTGCGCTTCGACGCCGCCAACGTCCTCTCCGGATCGGGCGGCTCCTCGTTCTTCGGCGGCGGTGCGCGCGGCAACGTCGGCAACGTCGCCGGCTCGGCCGGATCGGCGCGCGGCGCCGGTGGCTCGGGGGCCGCCGTCGCCTCCTCCGCGACCGGGCTCGCCGGCGGCGCCGGCGCGGCCGGACTGCTCTGGCTCTGGGAATTCGAATGAGCGCGCCCGCGCCTCGTCCATCCGCCCGCGATCACCCGACCCGCGCGACCGCGCGAGGTCTCGTCTCAATCTCTCGAAAGGACGTCCCATGACCTATCACATCGAGGCCGATCGCTTCGGCGCCGCCGCCTCCACCCGCCAGTCGCCGGCCGTCGAGGCGGTGGCGCTGACCTCCGCCATGGTGTCCGACACGGTCGATCTCGCCACCTACGCCAAGGCGTTGCGGGTGTGGAACGGCGGCAGCTCGGCGATCACCCTCCTGGTGACGCCGCTCGGCGCCGCGAGCGATCTCGCCGCCGCGGCCGTGCCGATCACCGTGCCCTCCGGCCAGGCCGGCTACGAGGCGATCTCGGTGCGGCGGATCTGGGCGACCGGCTCGACCGGCCTCCTCGCCGGTCTGACGGCGGCCTCCGTCGAAGTCCTTCTCCTGACCGTGTGAGGTGCCCCCATGCTCGGTCTCGCGCTCGGTGTCGGCGTGTCGTCGTTGCGGCGCGGCGGCACGCCCTGGTCGCTCTCCTCCGACCGTCTGCTCGACGGCACCGCCCCGGTCGTTCTCCTCGACATGCCCCGCAACGTCTTTCGCGTCGCCACCGGAGCGGTCGCGATCGCCGACCTCCTCGGTATTTCCACCGGCTCCAAACGGGTGATCGGCCCGACCGGGTCCCTCGTCACGGTCGCCGCGAACCAGCCGGCCTTCGACTGGTCGGCCGGCCGGCGCCGCCTGCTGGTCGAAGCCAAGTCGGCGACCAAATACGGTCCCTTTTCCGAGGCGATCGCCGCCAATTGGACGCTCGGCGGCGCGGTGGCCGGCGGCACGGCGCTCGGCGCCGACGGCACCGCCGGCCTCTCGGAGCTGATCGAGGACACCTCGACCGGCGTTCACCGGGCCTATGTCAGCTCGTCCTACTATCCGACGGCCGCCGCCGCCGGCGACGCCTTCGCCGTGCAGGTCGACGTGAAGGCCGGCGCCGGCATTCGCAACGTCGCCGTCTACGTGACCGGCGCCGCCTTCTCCACGACGCAGACGCTCGTCGTCAATCCGGCGACCGGCGCCGTCGTCTCCCAGTCGTCGGGGATGTCGCGGGTGTCGGTGACGGCGCGTCCGGGAGGGATCTGGCACGTCGAGGCGACCACCACCGCGACCGCGGCCGGCGCGACCCAGTTCATCGTCTATCTGATGTCGAGCAACGCGTCCTCCTATGCCGGCGACGGCGCCTCCTCGGTTCACGTCGGCTATTTCAACGTCGAGAAGGTCGCCTCCGCGACCTCGCCGCCGTCGTCCTACGTGTCGATCCCGACGACCGCCGCCGTGACCCGCATCGCCGACGACCTCCGCCTCACCGCGACGGCGCTGGCGGTGGAGAACGGGGCGACGTCCACCCTGTGCCTGCGCGGGCAACTCGACGCGGCGCCCGTCGGCATCCAGTTCCTGGTCGGCGACGTCAACGCCCGGCGCCTCCTCTACACCAACAACTCCGACACCCAGATCGGCACTTATTACGGCGACGCGATCGGGTCGGCGACCGCCGCGACCGGCGGCTTGTCCGGCGGCTTCGGGGTGGTCGCCGCCCGCGTCCTCGGTGGGGCGAGCAAGCTCTGTCTCAACGGCGGCGCCGTCGCCGCCCTGACGACCGACCCGGCCGAGACCTTCGCCACCGCCCGGCTCTTCGCCTCGGACACGGGGGGCGCCGCCTGCAACGGCTGGGTCGACGACCTCGTGCTCTGGCCGCTGGTCGGATCCGACGGCGCCCTCCAGGCCCAAGCCCACGTCTACGGAGCGTGACCCCATGACCGCCACCACGATCTATCTCCGCTTCGAGGACGAGGCCGAGGCCATCGCCGCGCTCGCGCCCTTCGGCCTCACTCTCGACGATCCCGAGACCGGCGAGACGCATTTCGTCCCGACCGCCCGGCCCGACGGCATCCGCGTCGATCTCTCCCTGGTCGGCGGCGACGGCGTCCACCGCCGCGAGATCGGGACGATCACCGTCGAGGATCCCGACCTCGGCCCGATCGAGGAGGCGGTGATGGAAGTCGTCCCCGGCTTCCACGTCGATCTCCTGTGGTCGGACGGCATCCCGCCCGACTTCGGTGCCGCGCGGATCGAACCGCAGACCCCCAGCCGGGTCTTCGCCACCTGACCCCGCCTTCCGCGCAGACCCCCACCGCTCATCGAAAGGACAGTCCCATGAAGGGCTTTCGCACCATCGCGCTCAATCTGGCCGCCGCCGTCGTCGGCGTCCTGATGTCCACCGATTGGCTGAGCATCGCCGATCCCCAGACCGCCGGCCTGATCGTCGGCGGCCTCGGCCTGTCGAACACCGTGCTGCGGTTCTTCACCGACGGGCCGGTCGGCGCGTCGCGCTCCGGCGGCTGAGGACGCGGGCCGGCCCGTTCGGCCGCGCCCGTTCATGATGGGTTCAGAGCGCCGCGTCGACAATGGCTCCATGTCCATCCGTCTCGCGGCGCTCCTCCTCCTCACGACCCTCTCCGGCGCCTTCGCCGGAGAACTCGGGGTCGCGGATCACGCCTGCCTCGCGCCGGCCGCCGTCGATCGCGCCCTGCGCGAGGGGCGGGCGGTGCGTCTCGCCGGGATCGCGCGCCGGTTCGATGGCGAGATCGTCCGCGCCGAACTCTGCGGCGGCGACGACGGGGTTCTGGTCTATCGGGTGACGCTGCTCGATTCGCGCGGCAGCGTCCGGCGGATCCTGCTCGATGCGCGCGACGGTCGCGTGGTGTACGATGGGCGCTGACGAACGACAGGGCCGAACCGCGAGAGGGACATCGGACGTGCGACTGCTGATCGTGGAAGACGACATCAATCTCAATCGACAACTCGCCGAGGCCTTCCGTGAGGCCGAATACGCCGTCGACACCGCCTTCGACGGAACCGAGGGCCATTTTCTCGGCGATACCGAACCCTATGACGTCGTCGTCCTCGACATCGGCCTGCCCGAGATGGACGGCATCACCGTGCTCGAGAAGTGGCGCCGCGCCGGCCGCAAGATGCCGGTGCTGCTGCTCACCGCGCGCGATCGCTGGTCCGACAAGGTCGCCGGGATCGACGCCGGCGCCGACGACTATGTCGCCAAGCCCTTCCACATGGAGGAGATCCTGGCGCGCGTCCGAGCCCTGGTGCGCCGCGCCGCCGGCCGCGCCAGCAACGAGATGACGGTCGGCGACGTCGTCCTCGACACCCGCTCCGGGCGTGTCACCATCGCCGGCGCGCCGGTCAAACTGACCTCCCACGAATATCGCCTGCTCGCCTATCTGATGCTGCATCAGGGCCGGGTGGTGTCGCGCACCGAACTCGTCGAGCATCTCTACGATCAGGATTTCGATCGCGATTCCAATACGATCGAGGTCTTCGTCGGGCGCCTGCGCAAGAAGCTCGGCGATCGGGTCATCGAGACCGTGCGCGGTCTCGGCTACACCGTGAGCACCGACGGGACATGACGGGCCGGTCGCTCGCACGTCGCTTCTTCCTGCTGGCGGCGCTGTGGAGCACGCTGTCCCTGGCGGTCGCGGGTTTCGTCCTCATCGCCGTCTATCGCGATTTCGTCGAACGCTCCTTCGACGACCGTCTCACCGTCCACATGAAGACCCTGGTCGGCGCGCTCGCCGCCCAGGCCGATGCCGGCGGCAGTTTCCGCGTTCCCGACGATCTCGGCGAGGCGCGATTCGAGCTGCCGCTCTCGGGTTGGTATTGGGTGGTGCGCCGGGTCGGCGACGAACGCGTCGTCGTCGCCTCGCCGTCGCTGATCGGCGAGATCCTGCGTCTGCCCAGCGACGAGGGCGTCCCGGTGTCGCGCGGACGGGTCGCCTCCGCCTATGTGACGGGCCCCGATCAGAAGCGGCTGCGGGTGCTCGAGCGCACGGTCGACTTCGACGGCGCCTCCGAATTCCGCCTCGCGGTCGCCGGCAACACCGGCGAGCTCGAGGCCGACGTCGCCGGTTTCCGCTGGCGCGCGATCGCGGTCCTGGCCCTGGTCGGCCTCGGCTCGGTCGCCTCGGCGCTGTTCCAGGTGCGTCTCGCCCTGGCGCCGCTCGAGAGGATGCGCCGGGCGCTGGCGCGTATCCGCTCCGGTGACGCCGACCGCTTCGACGACGACATGCCGACCGAGATCGCCCCGCTCGCCCACGAACTCGACGCGCTGATCGAGACGAATCGCGAGGCGATGGAGCGGGCGCGCACCCATGTCGGCAATCTCGCCCACGCGCTGAAGACGCCGCTCTCCGTGCTCGTCAACGAGGCGCGCACATCCGATCAGTCGCTCGCCCGCCACGTGATCGAGCAGACCGACCTGATGCGCGAGCACGTCCAGCACCATCTCGACCGCGCCCGCATCGCCGCCCAGCGCCGCGTCATCGGCGTGGTCACCGATCTCGATCCGGTGATCGAGCGACTCGTCCGGGCGATGCGCCGCATCCACGCCGACAAGGGCGTCGCGATCGACACGCGGATCGTTCCGGGCCTGCGCTTCCGCGGCGAACGGGAGGACCTCGAGGAGGCGCTCGGCAATCTCGTCGACAACGCCTGCAAATGGTGCGCGAGCCGGGTGGTGGTGACGGCGGAGCCGGAGACCGGCGCCGACGGCGCGCCGCACCGTCTGATCCTGACCGTCGAGGACGACGGGCCGGGTCTCGACCCGGATTCGCGCCCCGAGGCGCTGAAGCGCGGCCGACGTCTCGACGAGACCGTTCCAGGCTCGGGCCTCGGCCTGTCGATCGTCGACGAGACCGCCCGTCTCTACGGCGGCACCTTCGAACTGGACGCCTCCTCGCTCGGCGGTCTCTGTTGCCGGCTGCATCTGCCGGCGCTGTGATTTCGCGTGTCCGCGCGACCCATTTCGGCCATGATGCCATGGACAAAGAAGGCCGGATCGGCGAAGCGAGGTCCCCCGGAACGGGCCCGGCGGACACGGACGAACACGGAAGGCGGCGATGAACATCGGCATGATCGGCGCGGTCGGCATCCTCTGCGCCCTGCTCGGCGGATGCGTGGAGACCTCGTCGGGATCGAACCTCGACGGGATGACCACGAAACTGACCGGAGGTCTCATCGGTTCGCCCCCCAAGAGCCGCGCCGCCGGAACCGAGACGGTCTCCGCCGGCGCCATGGCGCTCCATGCCGGCTGGGTCGCCGGCGACATCGCGCGTCAGCTCGACGACACCGATCGCCGTCTCGCCGCCGAGGCCGACTACATCGCCCTCGAATCGGGCGCCGCCGGCGTCACCCGCGAATGGCACAACGCCGCGACCTCGCATCGCGGTCAGGTCACCCCGGGCCCCGCCTACGCGGTCAATCAGTACACCTGCCGCGACTTCGTCGACGTCGTCACCATCGACGGACGCAAGGAGACCCGGCGGTCGACGGCCTGCCGCCAGCCCGACGGCAGCTGGCATCCGATTTCCTGAGACGATGCCCCCGCGCCACTCATCAATTCTTAAAAAATAAGGCCGATCCTTCGAGCGCCGATCCTCGTGCGCGTTTTCGGATCCTCGTTCGTCGAGCGTCTCGCAATCCGCCGGAGCGGTTCGACGACATTGGGAGGAGGCTGCTCGCGCCGAGGCGACGAGCGGTCCCGGAAGATCGACGGAGAGCGCGCGATGCCCGAACCGGGGCTCCTCACGTCCAAGGTTCGCACCTACATGGAATCGCTCTCGCCGGCGGCGAGGGCGATGCTGGTCCGTTCGTTGCGCGCCGCCGGCCATGCCGACCTCCCGAGCGAGATCATCCTCAAGGCGGTCGAGGGTCTCGAACTGGCGGAGGAGGCCGAACGCCACGTGGCGGCCGGCGCCGAACCCTGGTCGAGCCGGCTGGAACGCGCCTTCTTCGCCCCGGTCGAACCCTTCTTCGTCGACGAGACGCCCCCCACCCCAGCGCTCGGCCGCATCCCGCGCCGGCGCCTCTCCGACATCTGGAACTGGATCCGCCGCGATCTCGCCAGCGCCGCCTGGGAGCGCGCGCTCGCCGCCGATCCGCTCGACGCCACCGCCGATGCCGCGCCGATCGCCCGCAAGCTGCGGCGCGAGGTCGCCGCGGTCATGGTCGAGCTGCTGCGCGAGATCGGCGCCGATCCCAAGGCGCGCCAGAAGCTCGCCGGCCATCTCGGCGGCGAACCGTCCTTCCGCGCCATGTCGGACATCGCCTACGTCCTTCAGAACGAGGCCGCCTTCGCCAATCTCCTCGGCCAGTTGCCGCACAACATCACCGCCTTCGACGTGGCCGAACCCTCGCGCCTGACCGAAGTGGTGCGCACCTCGCTCGATCAGGGGCTGCTCGGCGCCGACTGGATCGCGGTCGCGGTCTCGACCCGCGCCGCCAATCCGGCCGTGCTCGCCCATCTCGCCTGCCGGCTGGCCGCCACCTCCGATCCCCGCCTGATCGCCACCAGCCGCTATGCGCCCCTGGTCGACGCGGTCATCGCCCGAATCGAGCTGCACGCCGCCCAGGCCGCCGCGCGCGGCAACGAGGCCGCCTCGCGCGAGGGGTTCCTCGCCGATCTGCGCGCCTATCACGAGCTCACCCGCAATTTCGAGCTGACCCTGCCGGTCGAAAGCGTCTCGTCGTGGTTCCGCCGTCTCGGCGCGGCGCGCGGTGCGATGTCGCAGACCGTGTCCAAACAACTCGAGGCGGCGCCGGGTCTGGTGCGCCGCTGCCTGCGCGTCGAGAGCCACGACGGCTGGTCGGGCCGCTTCGACGAGGCGGGCTTCGCCGATGCCGAATTCGCCGTTCGCGTGACCCTCGAGGCGCGCCTCGCGGTCGACAGTCTCGCCGTCAACGAACTCGCCGTCCGCGCCCGCAAGCAGGTCGAGAACACTCTGGAATTGATCGTCAATCGGCTCATGAACGAACTGAAGACGCCCACCGTCCACGATCGTTCGGTGCTGATCGAGGCGGTCGACGGGGCGATCCGTCTGAGTGCCCTGGTGTTCGGCGAGGACTATGCGGCGGTACTGCGCAAGAGCCGCGATCTGGGTGTCGCCAAGCCCGCCCGCGCCGCCGGCTGATCCGTCGAAATCCGCATCTTGACCGTGGTCAACATCTCGTGTGGTCGACCACGATAGATCCTTGTCCCATTGCCGTCGTCGGCCACCGAGGGTATCTGACCCTCGAGCGACCCTTCGCCGCCCATCGTTCGGCCGGCGGGACGAACGAGCGGAACGAGGAGCGGTTGTCGGCGTGATGTTCATCTGGGCCCTGTTCGCCGGCTTGACCGCCGTCGCCGTCATGATCGTTCTCGCCCCGCTGGTGCGCGGCCGCCGCGGCGCCGCCGCGACCGAGGACGGCGATCTCGCCGTCTACCGGGATCAACTCTCCGAACTCGATCGCGATCGCGAGGCCGGGCTGGTGCCCGAGGCCGAGGCGGAAGCCGCCCGCGCCGAGATCTCCCGCCGCCTGCTGCGCGCCGCGCGCCGCGACGAGCCGGGCGAAGCCGCGACCGGCTCGAGCCGTCTCGCCCGCGTCGCCGCCGTCCTCGCGGTGGTGGCGATCCCCGCCTTTTCGGTCGGCGGCTATCTGATGATCGGCCGCCCCGACCTGCCCGACGCTCCGCTCGCGCAGCGCCTCGCCGGCGCCGAGGGCCAGTCGATCGAGGCGCTGGTCGCCCGCGTCGAGGCGCATCTCGCCGCCAATCCCGAGGATGCCCGGGGCTGGGAGGTGGTCGCGCCGGTCTACATGCGGCTCGGCCGGATGGACGACGCCGCCAAGGCCTGGACCACCGCGATCCGCATCGCCGGCCCGTCCGAGCGCCGCAACATCGGCCTCGGCGAGGCGCTGGTGGCGGCCGGCGACGGCGCCATCGGCCCCGAGGCTCAGGCCGCCTTCCGCGGCGCGCTCGCCGCCGAGCCGAAGGCGGTCCTGCCGCGCATGTATCTCGCCGCCGCCCTGTCGCAGGAAGGCAAGAAGGACGAGGCGGTCGCCGCCTGGAAGGCGCTGGTCGCCTCCGGCACCGACGCCGATCCGTGGATGGGTGTCGCCCGCGAGGAACTGGCCAAGGCCGAGGCGGTCGCCGCCGGCAAGGCCGTCACCCCGCTCGCCACGCCCGAGGCCGCGACCCCGCCGGGTCCGACCGCCGCCGAAGTGCAGGCCGCCGGCCAGATGTCGGCCGCCGACCGCTCCAAGATGATCGGCGACATGGTCGCCCGTCTAGACGAGCGCCTGAAGAGCTCCGGCGGCACCATCGAGGAATGGGAACGTCTCATCCGCGCCTATCGCGTGATGGGCCGGACGGCGGAGGCCGACGACGCGATCGCCCGGGCGCGGACGGCGCTCGCCGCCGATCCCGCCGCGACCGCGCGTCTCGATGCGCTCGCCGCGCAGAAATGAGATCGTCGGACATCGTGAGGAGAGACCGAGGATGACCCGTAAACAGAAGCGACTGACGCTGATCGGTCTGGCCGGCCTGGTGCTCGCCACCGCCGTCGCGCTGGTGCTCTTCGCGCTCGACGACAAGATCACCTTCTTCACCTCGCCCTCGGATCTCGCTCAGGGTACGGTGAAGCCGGGCATGCGCCTGCGGCTCGGCGGACTGGTCGAGGAGGGCTCGGTGAAGCGCGAGAACGCCACCGTCCACTTCCGCGTCACCGACGGCGCCCATGCGGTCGCGGTGACCTACACCGGCATCCTGCCCGATCTCTTCCGGGAAGGGCAGGGCACCGTCGCCGAGGGCAAGGTCGGCACCGACGGCGTCTTCGTCGCCGACAGCGTGCTCGCCAAGCACGACGAGAAATACATGCCCAAGGAAGTCGCCGACGCGCTCAAGAAGAGCGGCCATTGGCAGGAAGAGGCCGCGAAGGCCACGCCGAAGACCAACTGAGGCGACCGACCGGCCGGGGGGGCGAGGGGCCCTTCCCGGGCGGGGTCGATGGGAGAGACGGAATGATCGTCGAAGTCGGACATTACGCGCTGGTTCTGGCGCTGGCGCTCGCTCTCGTCCAGTCGGTGCTGCCGATCTGGGGCGTGAAGGCGGCCGACGCGCGGCTGATGGCGGTGGCGCGTCCCGTCGCCTGGGGCCAGTTCGGCTTCGTCGCGATCTCCTTCGCGGCCCTCACCTGGGCCCACGTCGCCTCCGACTTCTCGGTCGCCAACGTCTTCGAGAACTCCCATTCGCAGAAGCCGATGATCTACAAGATCTCCGGCGTCTGGGGGAACCACGAGGGCTCGATGCTCCTGTGGGTGTCGATCCTGGCGCTGTTCGGCGCGATGGTGGCGTGGTTCGGGCGCAATCTGCCGAAGACGCTGCTCGCCGCCGTGCTCGGCGTCCAGGCCTGGGTGGCGGTCGCCTTCTACCTCTTCGTGCTGCTGACCTCCAATCCCTTCGCCCGCATCCTGCGCGCGCCGATGGAGGGCCGCGACCTCAACCCGATCCTCCAGGATCCCGGCCTCGCCATCCATCCGCCGCTGCTCTATCTCGGCTACGTCGGCTTCTCGATCGCCTTCTCCTTCGCGGTCGCCGCCCTGATCGAGGGCCGCATCGACGCCGCCTGGGCGCGCTGGGTCCGCCCGTGGACGCTCGCCGCCTGGGTGTTCCTGACGCTCGGCATCGCCATGGGCTCCTACTGGGCCTATTACGAGCTCGGCTGGGGCGGCTGGTGGTTCTGGGATCCGGTCGAGAACGCCTCGCTGATGCCCTGGCTCGCCGGCACCGCGCTGCTGCATTCCTCGATCGTCATGGAGAAGCGCGACGCGCTCAAGGTCTGGACCATCCTCCTGGCGATCCTGACCTTCTCGCTGTCGCTGCTCGGCACCTTCCTGGTGCGCTCGGGCGTGCTCACCTCGGTCCATGCCTTCGCCACCGATCCGGCCCGCGGCGTCTTCATCCTCGGCATTCTCGTGCTCTTCGTCGGCGGCTCGCTCACCCTCTTCGCCGCGCGCGCCGGCACCCTGACCAAGGGCGGCCTCTTCGCCCCGATCAGCCGCGAGGGCGCGCTGGTCTTCAACAATCTGTTCCTGACCGCCGCCTGCGCCGCCGTCTTCATCGGCACGCTCTACCCGCTGCTGCTCGAGGCGACCACCGGCGGCAAGATCTCGGTCGGGGCGCCCTTCTTCGAGATGACCTTCGGCCCCCTGATGGTGCCGCTCCTTCTGGTGATGCCGATCGGCCCCTTCCTCGCCTGGAAGCGCGGCGATCTCCTGGCGGTGGCGCAGCGCCTCACGATGGTCTTCGTCGTGGCGATCCTCGGCACGATCGTGACCTGGTGGGCGACGCGCGGCGGGCCGATCCTGGCGCCCTTCGGCATCGGTCTCGGCCTCTGGCTGTCGCTCGGCGCGCTCGCCGAGATCGCCTTCCGCATCAAGCTCTTCTCCGAACCCTCGGTCGCCTTCCGCCGCGCCGTCGGCCTGCCGCGCTCGGCCTGGGGCGCGGCGCTCGGCCATCTCGGCGTCGGCCTGCTGATCTTCGGCGTGGTCGCCGAGGGTGCCTGGAAGGTCGAGCACGTCCTGGTGATGAAGCCGGGCGAGACCGTCCAGGTCGCGCGCTTCGACCTGACGCTGACCGAGGAGAAGACGGTCGTCGGCCCCAACTACGACGCCACCGTCGCCCATTTCGTGGTGCGCGAGAAGGGCCGCGAGGTGGCGGTGCTGGAGCCGGCCAAGCGCAACTATCGTACCCGCAAGATGCCCACCACCGAGACCGCGATCGCCACCTTCGACGGCTTCTCCCAGCTCTATCTGGCGATGGGCGAGAGCCAGGGCGGCGGTATCGCCATGCGCATCTATTGGAAGCCGATGGTGCTGCTGATCTGGCTCGGCTGTCTGGTGATGGCGATCGGCGGCGCCGTCTCGCTCACCGATCGCCGCCTGCGCATCGGCGCGCCCAAGCCGAGCCGCGTCGCCTCCGCCGCCCTGCCGGCCGCCGCCGAGTGAGGAGAAACGAGATGCGTTCGACCCTCGTTCGCCGCCCGATCTTCGCCGCAGCCCTCCTCGGCGCGGCGCTCGCCGTGCAGCCGCTGGCGACGGGCGTCGCCGTCGCCGTCCAGCCCGACGAGATGCTGAAGGATCCGACGCTCGAGGCGCGCGCCCGGGCGATCTCGTCCGAGCTGCGCTGCCTCGTCTGTCAGAATCAGTCGATCGACGACAGCGACGCGCCGCTCGCCAAGGATCTGCGCATCCTGGTGCGCGAGCGCCTCACCGCCGGCGACGACGACGCGGCGGTCAAGAACTGGCTGGTCGCGCGCTACGGCGAATTCGTGCTCCTGCGGCCGCGCTTCGAGATGCGCACGGCGATCCTCTGGCTCGCCCCCTTCGCGGTGCTGCTCCTCGGCGGCATCGCCGCGTGGCAGACCCTGCGCCGCAAGGGCGTGCGCGCCTCGGTCGAAGCCCCGCTCACCGAGGCGGAAAAGGCGCGGCTGGCCGACCTCCTCGACCGCTGACCGCCGCCCGCGCCCGCCGTTCCGTGGCGGATCCCGGGCGCATTACGGATGTTTAATCCGTTCGACAGGGCGCCGTAAGGCGACGAGCCCCATCTTTTCGAGCGTCGACGGCACCCCCCGGCCGTCTCGAAAATACGCTCCGAACCCGATGGGCCTCATTCGATGATGAACCGCGAACCGAACATCCCCTCCCGCGCCCGCTCCCTGCGTCGCAAGACCTGGTTGGCCGGCGGCGCCTCGCTCGCCCTGGTCGGCGTCCTCGCCGGCGTGCAGCTGCTCGGCCAGACCCCGCCGGTCCGTGCCGAGGCCCCGGCGGTCTCGCCGCTTCTCCAGAACTTCTCCTTCGCCCCGGTGGTCGATCGCGTCCGCCCGGCCGTCGTCTCGATCCGCGTCAAGGGCGATGCCCCCGGCGCCCGCGAATCCTTCGCCCAGAGCTTCCCCGATCTGCCGGAAGGCGGCCCGCTCGACCGCTGGTTCCGCGAATGGGGCGGCCCCGGCCGCGGCATGGGTCCGGGACCCGGCATGGGCCAGGGCCCGCGCAAGGGTTGGCGCCACGGTCCCGGCGCCGGTCAGGTGATCGCGCAGGGCTCGGGCTTCATCATCGCGCCCGAAGGCAAGGTGGTGACCAATTTCCACGTCGTGAAGGACGCCACCGCCGTGTCGGTGGTGACCGAGGACGGCACCGAATACGACGCCAAGGTGGTCGGCTCCGACGAGAAGACCGACGTCGCGCTCCTGCAGATCGAGGGCACCAAGAAGGACTTCCCGACCGTCCCCTTCGCCACCGGCGACGTCCGTCCCGGCGACTGGGTGCTGGCGGTCGGCAATCCCTTCGGCCTCGGCGGCTCGGTGACGGCCGGCATCGTCTCGGCGCGTGGCCGTGAGATCGGCGCCGGCCCCTACGACGACTTCCTCCAGATCGACGCTCCGATCAATCGCGGCAACTCCGGTGGCCCGACCTTCGACCTCCAGGGCAACGTCGTCGGCATGAACACCGCGATCTATTCGCCCTCCGGCGGCTCGGTCGGCATCGGCTTCGCCATCCCCGCCGCCACGGTGCAGAAGGTCATCGCCCAGCTCGAGCGGGGCGGCGAGGTGGTGCGCGGCTGGCTCGGCGTCGCCATTCAGCCGATCGGCCGCGACATGGCCGACAGCCTCGGCCTCAAGGAGGCGCGCGGCGCCCTGGTCGCCCAGACCCAGCCCGACACGCCCGCCGCCAAGGCCGGGCTGAAGCCGGGCGACGCGATCCTCGCCGTCGACGGCCGTCCGGTGAAGAACTCGCGCGATCTCGCCCGCCTCGTCGCCGCCTACGAACCCGGCGCCAAGGTCATGCTGACCGTGGTCCGCGACGCCAAGGAACGCGCGATCGAGGTCGAGCTCGGCCGCATGCCCAAGGACGTCAAGGTCGCCTCGACCCTGCCCGACGACGGCGCCTCCTCGACCTCGCTCTCCGATCTCGGCCTCGCCATGTCGCCGGCGTCCGAAGTCGGCATCCAGGGCGGTGGCGTCGCCGTGGTCGACGTCGATCCTTCCGGCGTCGCCGCCCAGCGCGGCATCAAGCCGGGCGACGTGGTGCTCGAGGTCCAGGGCAAGACGGTCTCGACCGTCGCCGACGTCACCGAGGCGATCCGCGCCGCCAAGACGTCGGGCCGCAAGGCCGTGCTCCTGCGCCTGAAGTCCCAGGACGGCATCCGCTTCGTGCCCCTGCCGCTCGCCGCCTCCTGAGGACCCGCTTCCCTCCGCCGGGGATCAAAATCCCCCCCCTTGCCCCGTTCCCCGGGCGGAGGTTCGGTCGGCGGTGGAGCCCGAGGCTCCGCCGTCGACCGTTTTTCGCTCGATGCCGCCGGGCGTCGAAGACGACCGACGGCATTTCCGACGCGAATTTTTCATGCCTCTGACGCAGATGAGAAATTCGCGTGCCTTCACAGACCGGGCGCGTCGGCGCCTCCGGTCTTTGGTGTAAGGTGCTCCCATGCGAATCCTCATCGTCGAAGACGACCGCGAAGCCGCGACCTATCTCGTGAAGGCCCTCAAGGAGGCCGGCCACTCCGTCGAACACGCCGCCGACGGCGACGACGGCGCGCACGCGGTCGAGACCGGCAGTTTCGACGTGGTGGTGATGGACCGCATGCTGCCGCGCCGCGACGGCCTCTCGATCGTCCAGGAGATGCGCGGACGCGGCGATCAGACCCCGGTTCTGGTCCTCTCCGCCCTCGGTCAGGTCGACGACCGCGTCGACGGGCTCAAGGCCGGCGGCGACGACTATCTCGCCAAGCCCTATGCCATCACCGAGCTCCTCGCCCGCGTCGAGGCGCTCGCCCGCCGCCATCGCCCCGGCGACGTGGAGACGAGCTACCGCGTCGGCGATCTCGTCCTCGACCGCCTCTCCCACACCGTCACCCGCGCCGGCGAGGAGATCGTGCTCCAGCCGCGCGAATTCCGCCTGCTCGAATATCTGATGAAGAACGCCGGGCAGGTGGTGACCCGCACCATGCTGCTCGAGAACGTCTGGGACTATCACTTCGATCCCCAGACCAACGTCATCGACGTCCACATGTCGCGCCTGCGCTCCAAGATCGACAAAGGCCAGGACAAGCCGCTGCTGCACACCGTGCGCGGCGCCGGCTACATGGTGCGCGAGGCGACGAAGTGACCACGCCGGCGCCGTCGGCGGCCCGTCCCGCCCCCCGTTCGCTCGGCCGCCGTCTGGCCGACGCGGGCGCCGCGCTGCGCCGCCTCTCGCGCACCACGGCGGTGCGGCTGTCGCTGCTCTATCTGGTGGTCTTCACCGCCTTCTCGCTGTTTCTCGTGGTCGTCGTCACCCACGACGCCACCCGCATCATGACCCGCCAGATCCACGAGGCGATCGACGCCGACGTCGATGCGCTCCAGGATCAGTACCGGCGCGGCGGCCTCGTCCGTCTCGTCTACGCGCTCGAGGACCGCAGCCGCCGCCCCGACGCCGGCCTCTTCTACGTGGTCGACGTCGCCGGCAATCCGATCGCCGGCAACGTCGCCGAGCTGCCCCCCGGCGCG